>Ga0210006_1000867_pt1 | contig 22218 bp, 21 predicted proteins | sample CryGey02umfilter_2_FD_185452 | JGI IMG/M metagenome (GOLD analysis project Ga0210006, IMG submission 185452) | Groundwater microbial communities from aquifer in Utah, USA - Crystal Geyser 4/10/14 0.2 um filter (SPAdes) (version 3) | ecosystem: Environmental > Aquatic > Deep subsurface >... | reverse complement strand
ACAAACCACTTAAAATTACATAGCCAATGATTATAGACAAAAAAGCCTGTGTTGTGGGTAAGAATTTAATTAACAGACCGCCTACTAATAAATTCCAAGGAGAAATCATTATGTCTGCATATATTGGAGAAATTGACTGCCACCCAACCTTTTTCATATAACACTATTATACATATTTTGACTTGTTTTTACTCAATTCAATTTGTTATAGTTATATTAGAACCAGTTTTGACAGATTGCTTTTTTTAATGGCGCGCTTGCAGAAGGGAGCAATCCTAACAGGTTTCAACAGGCGCGCCATTTAAGTTATGGGGCATTGAAAAAGTTCTTTAAAATTTTTGCGTTTTTTCTTAAGAGATTCGAGCCGACTTTTTCGGAGTCGCGGCGGGCGCAGCCAGCGCTGCCCCCACTTCCGACTCGATTTCCTTTTTGGTGAAGGCACGGGGATTCGAACCCCGGATTAACGGGCTGAAAACCCGCTGTCCTAGGCCGCTAGACGATGCCTCCTGAGCGACGATAAGAGTATATTATAGTTAAAGAGGGCTCATTTCGCAAGCTTTTTCTTCAGTTCATCAAGAATTTCCTTTGCATACTCCTTACCACCAAGCCCGAAGGCAAGACCGCCGGCAATTGCCAACATAGTAACGAGCCCAGTGAAAAATATCCGAATCAAGTCTTGTGCGACACCCAGTTGATTGAGCATGATAAGGACCGTGAAGAACATGATAGTCGAGCGAGTGAAAACGGCTAACGATCCAGAAGCTGAATCTCCCGCGCTTTTAACACTTTGTCGAACCAAGTCTGCAGCGAGATTGGAAATGACTATTCCCACAAATCCAATAATCACCGCTACAATAACATTGGGAATATAAAATAAGAACTGATTGAGTACCTCAGTCGCTTTTGAAAGACCCCATGTTTCAAGCGTGGGTATGAGGAAAAGGATGATGATTGTCCACTTCACGAGCTCTGCAAGCACTCCCTCCCACAGCCGTACTTCCCTCTGAGTGATAAGTTTTGTTTTGTTGAGGATTGAATCAATACGAGAAAACGCAAGGATTGTAAGCAGAAGTTTTTTAAGAATGGTGGCGACAAAATAGCCCGTTAAAACAATCAACAAGCCACCGAAAAAGTCTGGAAGATAATTGATGAATTTTGACCAAAACCGTACAAGAATAAAATTAGTCGAGTCGAACATAAAAGAATACAATAACTTTTAAATTCAAATTCCAAATTCAAATTCAAGCAATTTGAATTTTGATTTGGTGCTTGAATTTTTCTAGATGACTTCATACATCTTTATCTTCTTTACTCCCACGCTCGGTAACAGTTCAATACTGATTACTTGTAGGCTTAGTTTACTGTTTTTTATACTATTCTGCAAGAGATATGCTTGAGCAACTCGTCTGATATGCTGTAATTTTCTATACGTTACCGCCTCATAGGGCTTTCCGTGTAAATCGCCGATGCGTGTCTTCACTTCACAAAAATATAGTTTACCCCCCTTGAGTGCGATGATATCCATTTCACCCAACTTTGTACGATAATTGCACTCTTTTATAGAAAATCCAAGAGAAGTAAGATAATGTTGCGCAAGTTGTTCGCCTCTGTGTCCAACCGATTGGAGCGACATAGTAATAGTATACTACGTTTTATCTCTCATTGCTTGTGCCCTTCGAGATTTTTTGAGACTATAGAGTTTATTCCTTGTTTCAGCCTCGGTAAGGTCTCGCACGAAGAATAATTTTGCCTTATTATAGTTGCTCGTTTTATCTAAGGTGAGCGAAACGATGTTAGGGGATAAGACAGGAATGATTCTTTCGATGCCTATACCTGTTTTTGAGGAAACTTTTCGTATGGTGATAAGCCGTGTTTCGGGAGTATTCCCCTTGATCATGAGGAGGATGCCTTTAAAAAGCTGCGTTCTCTCTTTTTCGCCTTCTTTGATTTTATATTCAAGGCTAACAGTATCACCAACGTTTAAGCTTGTTTTGTTGAAAACGAATGAGTTTGCCATAGGATTAAGACGAAATTATACCAGTTATGTCATTTTTTTACAAGCCTTTATGAATGCAACAAAAATGGGATGTGGCTTCCCCGGATAACTTTTATACTCCGGATGTCCTTGGGTTCCCATGTAAAATGGGTGTACTGCCCTATCTAATTCAATTATCTCTACTAAACCCTCTTTTTTCGAACGAGCACTGATGATAAGACCTTTTTTTTCGAGTTGTCCGGCATAGTCATTATTGAACTCCCATCTATGCCTGTGCCGTTCGCTGGTATCTTGAGTTCCATATATTTCATATGCCATTGTGCCCTTCTTTACCAACGCATCCCACGAGCCCAATCTCATAGTTCCTCCATATGCTCTTCTTTCCAACATATCTTTTTGGCCAGCAATCAGATGAATAACAGGATGGGCTGTTGTAGGTTCATTTTCAGTCGTATTTGCTCCTTTTAGACCAACGACATTACGAGCGAACGCCACTACAGCAAGTTGCATGCCGTAGCAAAGCCCTAGATAAGGAATTTTTTGTTCATGAGCATAGTTTGCAGCTGCTATCATTCCTTCGGCTCCCCGTTCTCCCCAACCAATAGGTACGATTATACCATCTGTCTTTCCGATAACCTGAGCTATTCTCTCCTTGTCCCCCATAACTTCAGCTACGACGGAAGCATCGACCCAATGAGTCTCAAGTTTTACTTTTTGATCCCAGGACGCATGATCAAGAGCATCAAAAAGAGCCGCATATGAGTCACGGAGCTGATAATCTCCTGTTCCAAAATACTTACCGATGATGGCTATCTTCACTGTTTTCTCCTTTTTCGCCTTAATGGATGCGACCAGTTCTTCAAAACGGGAAAGGTCAGGTTCTACGTAAGGAAGCTGCAATTTCTTGAGTATTTTCTTGTCAAAATCCTGCTTCTTAAGGATAAGGGGAATTTCATACACACTTTCCGCATCAGGATTTGAAATGATGTCGTCCCCATGGACATTACAGAATAACGCGAATCGATCCCTTCTTCGTTGATCCAGATACTTTTCTGACCGGGCTACAATGAAGTTGGGTTGGATTCCCATTGAGTTAAGTGTCCTGACCGATAGTTGCGTTGGTTTTGTCTTTGGTTCACCTAAATGTTTGGGAGTAGGGACATAACTTACATGAACATGGATAACGTCCCCCGGTTTCTGGAGGGTAAGCATTCTGGATGCCTCATAGTAAAATACATTTTGATATTCTCCCGCTGTTCCACCCAGTTCAATAACCATGATGTCTGCATTATGGTGTTTCGCAGTTGCATGTATCCTGTCTATAATTTCATTGGTGATATGAGGAATCGCTTCCACATCTTCCCCGTTGTATTCAAAACGGCGCTCACGATCAATAACAGTCTTGTAGATTTTACCAATGGTAACAAAGTTGTCGCTTCCCATTTCCTGACCGAGGAATTTCTCATAAGTCCCAATATCCATATCTGCCTCGGTACCGTCCTCACATAGATAAGGATCCCCATGTTCAATCGGGTTAATGGTTCCTGCATCGATGTTTAGATAATTTTCAAATTTGATAGGAACAACATTGTAGCCAGCGGATTTAAGTAGGTAAGAGATGGAAGCCGATGTAATTCCCTTTCCTATACCGGAAATTACGCCACCCGAAATAAAAATGTATTTAAGAGGATGTTTTCTTTTCATCTGGTTTTACTGTTTCTTGTATTTTATTTAATGCCCAAGCCGAAAAGTCACAGGTTGGATAGTTTGAACATCCATAAAACTTCTTTCTCGTCTTTGTAAATTTTACCACAATATCCCCTGCACATTTCGGACATTTTCTGTTTTTTACTACAAAGAGAAAGGGCTTCGTGGTTTTGCACTCAGGATAGCCACTGCACGCATAGAATTTACCAAATTTGGAAAACCGTATAGCCATTGGTTTTCCACATTTTGGGCATTTTTCGTTTGTTTCTTCCTTGATTTGGATCATTCCCACTTCTTTCTTTTTTTCCTCCAATTCAATCAAAAAGGGTTTATAAAAATCATCAAGGACGGATATTGCGTCTTCCTTCCCTTCTGCTATTTCATCAAACTTATTTTCCATGCCAGAAGTAAAATCCAACTCAAAAATGTGAGAGAAACTTTTGCTCAGATAGTCGGAAATCGCTGTGCCAATAACGGTTGGGACAAAATACCTTCCGTCTTTTTCCACATAGCCTTTTACTTGAATGAGGGAAATAATGGCGGCATAGGTGGAGGGCCTTCCAATACCTTCTTCTTCCATCGTACGGATGAGAGATGCCTCGTTGTATCGGGGAGGTGGGGAAGTTTTTTGCTCTTTGACTTCAATTTCCTTAAGGGTTGCTTTCGTCCCATCAGTTACTTTTGCCAGTTCCCTATTCTCTTGTTTTGTTGTTTCCATCAGCTTGAGAAATCCATCAAACATAACTTTTGTTGCAGAGGCTTCAAAGACATGGTTTTCAGTAGATACCAAATCAAAGGTGACTGTTTTCAACTCAGCTTCTTTCATTTGCGTTGCTACTGCACGGTCAAATATGAGTTTGTATAATTTTTTATGATTAATAGTAAGGGATTCCTTTTTCTTCCCCAAATCATCAACTTCAATAAGTTTTGTGGGTCTGATTGCCTCATGCGCTTCTTGTGCCATGCGGCTTTTTGTGCGATAACCTCGTGGTCTTTCAAGAGAATATTCTTTCCCAAATTTTTCGATGATATAGTCTTTCGCTCGAAAAACAAACTGAGTGGAAAGATTAAATGAATCAGTTCTGTGATACGTGATGAATCCTTTTTCATACAAAGATTGAGCTAAGCTCATTACTTGACGAGAAGAAAAACCACATTTAAAAAATGCATCCTGTTGTAATGACGACGTAGTATAAGGGGGAGTTGGATATCTGTTGGTTACAGTTTCCTTCATATCCTCGACCTTAAAGGTCGCGCCCATAAGGGCGGCTTTTGTCGTTTCCGCTGTTTCCGTTGTGATGGAGGTCTTGGTGAATGTATACTCACCGGCATAGAGCTTTATGGTCTTGGCAATTTCAACTGCTTCTCCCTTTATTTTCTTGAGTTTAGCTGCAACTTCATTGCCTTCGATAGTGAAGATGCCTGTCATCAAAATATATGGTTCCAGCCCAAAAGCAGTCCGTTCCTTTTCGCGTTCTACAACAAGTCGAACTCCTACAGTTTGAACACGACCTGCGGAAAGCCAATTCTTCCCTGTTTTTTTCCAAAGCAAAGGCGAAAGTTCATACCCCACAATGCGATCCAAAATTCTTCGCGCTTGTTGTGCTTTTACCAAGTCAATTCTTAGTTCCGAAGGATTCTCAAGCGCTTCTTTAAGCGCAGATGCAGTGATTTCGTGAAAGACTATACGTCTTATTTTTTTAGATACATCCGCAAATTCTATTTTCGGCCAGTTTTCTTTTATGAGGCCTAATATATAAGCGACATGATAAGAGATGGATTCTCCTTCACGATCCAAATCGGTTGCAAGAATGATTTCATCGTGTTCTTTTCCAAGTGAAATGAGTTGGTCAATTACTTTTTGGCGTTTACTTATATATTCGTATTTCGGACGATAGTTATCCTTAAAATCTATAGCCATCTCACTTCCCGGAAGGTCCCTGATATGTCCCATGGTCGCCATAACGAAGTACTGGTCTCCCTTACCGTCCATTTTGAGTATCCTATTAAAGGTTCTTGCTTTTGTTGGTGATTCGACGATAATTAATGCCATAAGGACTTATTATACAGAAGTATTTCTTCTTTTCTTTTTTAAAAGCTTGGCATCAACGACCGAACGGCGCAATAATGATGAAACTTCTTTTCGTGCATCTTCTGACTTTGCAGATTTCATTCGCTCTTTGGCATCAACCAGAGCCTCTTGTGTCTGTTCTATATCGATAGCCTCCTGTCCATATGCTTTTGAGACCAATAATTTCACTTCCTCCCCATCAGTTTCGACATACCCTCCACCGATAGCGAGATACTCACCATCTTCGCCAGTCCAATAATGGACCACTCCTTCTTCAAGTAGTGCAAAGAGGTTAATATGGCGGGGAAGTATTGTCATTTCTCCCTCTGTGGAAGGCACCGTCACCCCATCAATCTCTTTTTCAAGAGCGATATTCTTTGGAGTGATTATTATTAATTTTAATTTCGCCATGTTTGAATTTGGATTTAGAACTTGAATTTCAACTAACCACTAATCACTAGCCACTGACCACTTATTTTTTAACTTCCTCTATCGTCCCCACCATATAAAATGCCGTTTCCGCCTTATCGTCATGTTTTCCCTCCAATATTTCCTTAAACCCTCTCACGGTATCTTTCATTGGAACATATTTTCCGGGTCTTCCGGTAAATGGTTCTGCCACGGACATCGGTTGAGTAAGGAAGCGCTGTACTTTTCGTGCCCGAGAAACAACTAACTTATCTGCATCTGAAAGTTCTTCCATGCCAAGAATCGCGATAATATCTTGTAAATCCTTGTATCGCTGCAATGTCTTTACTACATCTCGTGCAACTTGATAATGTTCAGTTCCCACGACGTCTGCATCAAGCGCTCTCGAATTAGAAGATAGTGGATCTATTGCCGGAAACAAACCCTGTTCTGCAAGCGACCGTTCCAAATTTAACGATGCATCAAGATGAGAAAATGTTGCAACAGGTGCTGGGTCGGTATAATCATCAGCAGGTACATATACCGCTTGAATCGAGGTGATTGAACCCTTCTTGGTAGAAGTGATTCTTTCTTGTAACGCTGCCATTTCTGAAGCCAGTGTTGGCTGGTATCCTACAGCCGATGGAATACGTCCAAGGAGGGCTGAAACTTCACTTCCCGCTTGTGCAAAACGGAAAATGTTATCTATAAACAAAAGTACATCCATGTTTTTTTTGTCACGAAAATATTCCGCCATGGTTACTCCGGTTAACGCTACACGGAGTCTGTTTCCTGGGGACTCATTCATCTGCCCGAAAATCAGTGCAGTCTTGTCTATTACCTTTGTTTCCTTCATTTCTCTCCATAGATCATTTCCCTCTCGGCTCCGTTCTCCCACACCTGTAAAAACGGAAACACCTGCGTGTTCCTTTGCGACATTATGGATTAATTCTTGAATAAGTACTGTTTTCCCTACACCAGCTCCGCCAAACACTGCTACCTTGCCACCTTTAATAAAAGGAGAGATAAGATCAATAACCTTTACTCCTGTTTCAAAAATCTCTTGTTCTACCGCTTGCTCTGCAAGTGTTGGAGCTTGTCGGTGAATGGGCATTCGGGCAGCTGTCTTTATTACCGGGCCATCATCAATGACTTCTCCCAAAACATTAAAAATTCTTCCCAGCGTTTCATCTCCAACTGGAATTTCTATTGGTTTGCCTGTACTTGTTACTTCCATTCCACGAGCAATACCAAATACATTACCCATGGCCACTGCACGAATCAATCCTGGTTCAAGAACTGCTTGTACTTCAAATACTGTTTTTCCTAATTTTGCATCCTCCAAAAAAAGCGCATCATAAATACCAGGGGTATGATCCTCTGGAAATCTAATATCAACAACGACTCCTCTCACTGCCGAAATAATTCCTTTTATCATAGATATAATTAAAATGGTAATAAAATTCAAGCTCCAAATTAAAATTCAAATTGCTTGAATTTGGATTTGGATTTTGAATTTGCTCTTATCCTGTTTCAACGCTTTCCTTCGCCGTAATCATATCCAACAGTTCGTTGGTTATTTTTTCCTGCCTCAGTTTATTCCCCAAGAGAGTCAGATTATAAATAACATCGTTCGCATTATCGGTTGCATTCTTCATGGCAATCATGCGAGCGGAATGTTCTCCTGCCTCGGATTGCAAAATAGCATTGCGTACTTTTTCTTCTACGAAACTGCGCAGTATTTTTTCTATAATTTCTTTTGGACTGGGTTCAATGATATATTCTATATACTCTTTCTCTTCAATTTCTTGGCCAAACTCCAATTTATAAGGCAATAATTGAGCTAATGTCTGCTCAGTTTTTAATGTGGAAATAAAACTATTGTACAAAATGAAAACGCGCTTATAAGTCCCATCCAAAAATGTCCCAAGAGCGAACGATATGATTGCGGAAACACTATTAAGAGGGGCTGTGTGTGAGTAGTCGGCCCGTATATCTCCTCCTGTTTTTGAAAGGAACTGGGCACCCTTCTTTCCAATTGTTATAAATTTGCTATTTTTAATATCAATGTTATTAGCTAGATAACGGAACAGGTCAATATTGAAGGACCCACACAAACCCTTGTTTCCCGTAAGAACGATAATAAGGTCTGGATTTTCATTTTTAGCATGCGAAACAAGAAGGGGCGACTGTACAGTATCAACTTTTGTTAATACTTTCTTTATGACAAGTTCGAGATGCATCTGATAGGGCCTTGCTTCTATTGCGGCTTGCTGACTTTTTTTCATTTTGATTGCAGATACCAACTGCATAGAACGAGTAATCTTTTTTACGTTGCCAACTGACTTCGTTTTTTTTCGTACTTGTCTAACATTCATAATGTTCTATTCAGTAAATCCATCGGCTACTTTTTTTACAAACGGTGCCAATAATTCTTCGATATGGGGCGTAACTACTTTTTCCTTTTCAATCGCATGAATAATCTTTTCTCCTTGTAAACGCAGCGACTTTACCAACTCATTCTCAAAATCATTCACTTTGAATACGGGAACCGCGTCCAAATAGCCCTTATTTGCAGCCCAAAGTACCGCAACCTCTTCACCAAGGCTATAGGGCTTATTTTTATCTTGCTTCATAAGTTGTGTAACCTTCGCTCCTCTATTCAGAAGTTTCTTTGTTTCTTCATCCAAATCGGATTCAAACTGCGAAAATGCTGCCATTTCGCGATATTGGGCGAGATCTAGTTTTAACCTCCCCGCTACTTGTTTCATTGCTTTCGTTTGGGCGTTTCCTCCGACACGCGAAACTGAAATACCTATATTTATTGCAGGGCGAATACCTGCGTTAAAGAGGTCTGTCTCCAGGAAAATCTGCCCATCGGTAATGGAGATGACGTTTGTTGGAATATAGGCGGACACGTCTCCCTCGAGAGTTTCAATGACGGGAAGAGCTGTAATTGAGCCACCACCAGCTGAATCCTCTAGTCTGCATGCTCGCTCAAGCAATCGTGAATGAAGATAAAAAATATCCCCAGGATACGCTTCTCGACCTGCGGGCCTGCGAAGAATGAGAGACACCTGGCGATATGCCCATGCATGTTTTGAAAGATCATCATAAACCACCAAAACATCTTTTCCTTGTGCCATAAAAAATTCAGCAATTGCACTTGCTGTGTAGGGGGCAAGATACTGCAATGCGGCTGGATCAGAAGATGATGCACTCACGATAATGGAATAGTCGAGAGCTCCTTGTTTACGCAGTAATTCGGAGACAAGAGCTATTTTGGAATTTTTTTGACCTATTCCACAATAGATACAAATAACTCCTTGTCCTTTCTGATTGATAATAGTGTCGATTGCAAGTGTGGATTTACCCGTTCCTCTGTCACCGATGATAAGTTCTCGTTGTCCGCGACCGATAGGAAACAAAGCATCGATTGATTTAATACCTGTTTGGAGAGGAACATTAACTGGTTTCCGATACACAACGGATGGAGCAACTTTTTCAACCGGATTCCATGCATCTGCAGGAATTGCATCTCCCGTATCCAACGGTTGGCCTAAGGGATCAACTGTTCTCCCAATCATTTTTTCACTGACGGGTACTGAAAGCGTGTATTTTAATGCCTTTACTTGTTCTCCTGATTTGATAGTTAAGTAGTCACCAAGCACGATTATACCGACTGAGTCCTCTAACATGTCGATGATATATCCTTTTACGCCACTTGCAAATTCCACGACTTCTCCATATCCTGCTTTATCCAAACCTTGAACCATTGCAACACCGTCACGAATCTCTTGAACAATCCCGACCTCGGCCGTTTTGTAGTCAATTTTGCTGTTTCTAATTTCCTTCTCTATTTGTTCTAAATAGTGGTCAATTGCTTTCATAGAGTTGTTTTTTTAATATGTGTAACGCGTTGCGAATGGACAAATCAATCAACTGGGAACCTGCTTGAATGATGAACCCACCAATGATGGTGGAATCAATTTTATTTTCAATCTTCCCACTTTGAAATTGAGGGAATCTTTGGACTATTTTTTGTATATCTTCATCAGGCAACTGATATGCCGAATAAATCGTGACCAATTCCTTTTGAGCTACAAGCTCTTCAGAGAAAGCTTTTTTGAGTCGTTCTTTTACCTGTGGGTCAAGACGCATACTATTACTTTTTTTCTAAATTGCTAAGTACTTTTGCACTCACTTGCTTCTGCATGTCTTCCGTAAGGAAATCCTTTAACGCGTGTTCAACAGTCATAACACTGACCTTTGCAAGTGTTTCTTTGTATTGTTTCTCCATTTGGTGTCGCTCTTCCTCAATTTGTTTACTTGCCTTTTTTACGATTTCAGCAGACTCTTCATGTGCTTTTTTTATAAGCGAGGCTTTTTCAAGTTCTGCAGCATGACCAACCGCCTTAAGACTCTCTTCAGTCTTTTTATGAATTTCATCCTTTGCGGTCTTTTCTGCAAGCAACAATGTCTCTTTCTGTTTTGCGACTTCCTCAAGCATCTTTTTTCTTTCAGCGTCTTTCTTCTTTTCCCCTTGCATTACAGCCACAAAGGGACCTGCAATAAACTTCTTATAGATGAAAAAGAAGAGCCCAAAATTGATAAGTTGAGCCACTAATAATTTTATATCTATTCCAAGATTTTCCATAATTTTTTTCTTTTCCTCAAATTAAGTAAATTTGAGAATAAGTGCAACAACAAGTGCGTAGATGGCGATGGCTTCTGCGAATGCCAAACCAAGAATCATTGCTGTTCTAATAGATGATTCTGCTTCAGGATTTCGACCAAGTGCCTCGACGGCCTTTGATGCGATTTTTCCAATTGATAACGCGGGGCCGATAGCACCAAGTGCCATGGTAAAAGCGATTGCAAACATTTTTGCGGCTTCTATATTCATATGAATTAAATAATTAATAATAAATGACCCTTAACATGTAACATGTAACAGGTAACATGTGAATGGTGCATGTTACATGCTATATGCTACATATTCTAGTGTTGACTCACTGCCAAACTTAAGAAAACGGATGTCAACATTGAAAAAACTAATGCTTGTACAAAACCTACGAAAATTTCAAGAATTAAGAAGGGGAATGAAGCTAAGACTGGCACTAAAAAGGCAACGATAGTCAAAAGGACTTCGCCGGCAAAAATATTGCCGAACAAACGGAATGCGAATGATACCACCTTCGAAACTTCTGATATGATTTCCAAAATCCCCAGGACAAAGTAGATGGGATCCTTGAAATTGAGAAATTTCGATATATAGACCTTGAAACCCAAAAATTGGAATCCATAAACCTGAATCATCGTAACGGAAATAATGGCGAGGGCCAGTGTAGCATTTAAGTCAGCATTGTTTCCTCGAAGAAGTGGAATATGCCCCACCATGATACTTCCAACTCCAGGAAGAAGGCCGCTCCAGTTTTGAATCAATATCCAAAGAAAAAAAGCGGAAAGAAGAGGAAAGAATACGTCTATCTTGTCATGGACTATGGAGGAAAAAAGATCATACAGAGTTCGCAACATGAGGTTGATGGTGTAAAAAAGACCAGACTTTTCCTCTTTTTGCGAATCGTTAAAATAAGAAATACCTACACAGATGAGAAAGACAAAGACTAAAGCCGAAAGAAGCATGGAATTTTTCACGGCAAAGGAGCCGATGTAAAATAAGGTTTCCGCTTTAATGCTAATTTCAGGCATGTTTTGAAAATTCTTGGACAATTTTAAGTAAATTAAAAAACGACCCCACTGCTCCCAACAACAAACCGGAAATAATGCCAATGGGCTTTATTCCCAACTTGCTATCAAGCAGTATTCCCAGTCCAAGTCCTGCAAGAAGTGGGACAACAAGATAAACCCCCAAGTCCATGACATCTATCAATCGAAACTTTTCCTCAGTATTTCTGTTCTTTTTCCGATGAAATGGTTCTATGACAAACAAACTGCCTACTTTTTTTATATCTGACCGCGAATATTCTACCATGAAATGTGAATCTTTGTCAACTTAACTCCCTAATTTTACTGCATTATCAATGAGAAAACTCATGGAATCATCCCGTTCCGCCACCGTCCCTTTTGCAAGGATTACTTGATTTACCGCTATGATTGACTTCAATTTTTCAAAAGATTTTGGGAAAAAAACAGCCTCAATTGTCCCCGTATCATCATGCATCGTTATAAACGCCATTTCTTTATTATCTTTTTTTGTCCGAATGATTTTTTTGGCACTGATAATACCAACCAGTACTGCTCCTTTCTTGTCGTCAGCGCTTGTAATTTCCCCAATGTGTTTCGTAGCCTTTTCAGCGATAATAGCGGCAAATCGGGCAAGCGGGTTCTTGCTTATGAGAAATCCAATTACATCCTTCTCCATCAGTGAAAGCTCATCTTCTGAATATTCGGCACGGTGTTCGAATGAGTCAATTACTTGTTTGTGCTCAATATGTCCTGCAAACAAGCCAAATTGCCCCTTTGATTCACTTTCCTTTGAATCAGCGATATCTTTTACCATTTCTGGATATACTCCCAAGATTGTGGCGCAGTTTGCAAACTGCATAAAAGCTCCAGATTTAGCAAGACTCTCGATTGTTTTTTTGTTTACTTTTCTCAAATCTACTTTCATGAGAAAGTCCTTAAAACCAGTAAGGGGGCCAACAGAACGGGCCTCAATGATGGAATCAATCGCTGCACTTCCCACATTTTTGATTGCGGACAGGCCAAACCGGATACTTCTGCCATCTATGGTAAAATCACTATCCGACTTATTAATGTCAGGCGGAAGCACGGGTATTTCCATTCTTCTACATTCCTCTATTGCCTGAGCCATTTTTATTTCTCGCATAGGGCCCGCAACTCCTTGCAGTTCCGCAGTCAAGAGGGCAGTCATATACTCAACGGGATAATTCGCTTTCATGTATGCTGTCCAATACGCAATAAGCCCATACGAAGCTGAATGGGGCTTATTGAACCCATATGCCGCGAATTTCTCCATGAACTCGAATATCTTTTCTGCCATCGTTTTGGTATACCCATTTTTCACGCACCCTTCTATAAATTTTTTATGTTCCATGTCCATAAGCGACTTTTTCTTCTTTCCCATGGCCATACGAAGATTGTCTGCTTCGCTCATTGAATATCCCGCTAGGATATGCGCAATTTCCATCACCTGCTCCTGATATACTAAAACACCGTATGTCTCACCCATTATTTTTTTAAGATCCGGGTGTAAGTATTTGATTGTCCGAGGATTTTTTTTACCCTCAAGAAAGGCGGGGATCAGATCCATTGGACCTGGCCTATAGAGCGCCACCATAGCAGTGATGTCACTCATTTTATTCGGCTTCAAGTCTTTTGCCAGCCTTCTCATTCCTGCCGACTCCAACTGAAAAACGCCGATGGTATTCCCTTTGGATATGAGGTCGTATGTTTTTTTATCATCCACTTTAACTTCATGAATGTCTATGAGTTTTCCCGATGTTTTTTGGACAAGCCTGATGGATTTATCCAAAATAGTAAGGTTGCGTAATCCAAGGATATCGATTTTAAGAAGCCCCACAGCTTTATTATTTTGCACTGCGTTCAAGTCTAGACAGTACATATCGTACTGGGTAATCACTCTTCCCTGCTTGGACTCCGTTTGGATTGGTACTGAGTTGGTCAAATCATCTGCGGCTATAATGACTCCAGCTGCATGAACCGAAGAATGTCGAGGGAGGCTTTCCAATCGAAGAGCAACGTCGAGTACCCGTTTAGTCTCTGGCTCATTATCATAAGCATATTTAAGGGGAGGAGCTTCAGCCATTGCCTGGGAAAGTTTCATCTGGAACCCTTGTTTTCCTTGGGGAATCATCTTCGCAAGTCGGTCGCCTTGTGCATAGGACATGCCCAATGCACGCCCTACATCACGAACTACTAATCGAGCTTCCATGGTCCCAAAGGTAATGATTTGTGCAACCTTATCTTTTCCATATTTATCTGTTACATATGCAAGGACGTCATCACGCTGCACATCGGCAAAATCAATATCGATATCTGGCGGAGTAGGGCGCTCTGGATTGAGAAATCGCTCAAATGGAAGGTTGTGTTCTAGTGGATTGATATCCGTGATACGTAATACATATGCGACAAGTGAACCTGCAACAGAGCCCCGTCCTGGGCCAACCCCAATACCATTATTTTTGGACCAATTTATAAAGTCTTGGACAATAAGAAAATACGTTGCATAGCCTTTTGTGTTGATTATGTTTAACTCATATCCTAGTCTTTTTTCTACCTCATCTTGGGGGTATTCCTTTACTCTGCCCTTCATCTCATGAGTAAGTTGCTTGAGATACTCTTCAGGCGATAGACTATCGGGTGTTTCATATTTGGGGAGAATCCATTTTCCATAAGGTATCTCTAAATTGCACATTTCTGCAATTTTGTTTGCATTCTCAATAGCTTCCTGTAAATCGGAAAAGGCAACTCTCATTTGATCTTCAGTTTTGAAATAATAATCCGGAACGTCTATCATGGATAAAGGTCTGTTTTTTTCGAAGATTGTTCGTTGTGTTTGGATGCAGAGGAGCACTTCATGGGCATATGCGTCTGCCTCATTCAAGTAGTGAACATCATTTGTGGCAACAAGAGGAACGCTGAATTTGCGACTCAATTTGACTAATTCATCATTGACAGTATCAAGTTGAGGGAGATTGGGATGTCGCTGCAGTTCAAGATAAAAATCCTCTTTGAAAATAGCAGCGTATTTTTGCAGGATTTTTTCTGCTTCCTTTTGCTGTCCTTCTTGAATGAGTTGCGCTATTTCTCCACCCAGACATCCCGAAAGCGCGATTATGCCTTCATGATATTTTTCAAGAAGCTCAAAATCAACGCGCGGCTTGTAATACATTCCTTCCAGATGGGCAATGCTTACCAGCTTAAGAAGATTGCGATAGCCGGTATAATTTTTCGCAAGCAAAACAAGATGATATCTATCTTTGTCCTCAACGGCATCTTTATCTAGATGGGAGTGTTTTGCTTTATATACCTCAACACCGATGATGGGTTTTATACCTATATCTTTTGCTTTGATATAAAATTTAAATGCACCATACAGCGCTCCGTGGTCGGTAATTGCCAGAGAAGTCATTCCTTGATCTTTTGCTTTTTGCAATAACTCTCCCACACGACACATCCCATCAAGGAGCGAATATTCCGTATGGACATGAAGGTGTGTAAAGGCCATAATAATTGCTTAAGTATATCCAAAGGAGGTTCGGGATACAACTGAAACTGTAAATTCGCCCTTTGGCCTGCCCGCCGTAGCATCGTGCGAAGGCTGGGCAACCGAAGCGGTTGCCAGAGGCTGGCTTTTACATTTTAAGCTCTTATCTTCTCTTCCAGAGCTTTTCTCACCGCGCTCGCATCGGCTTTTCCTTTCATTTCCCTCATCACCTGACCGACCAGGAACATAATGACGGTTACCTTTCCACTTTTGTATTCTGTTACGGCCTTTTTATTTGCAGATATGATCATTTTTACAGCTTCTTCAAGTGCATCTGAATCTGTTTCGATTGGTTTTACCATTTTTATAAATTTCTCTGCAGATTTTTTTGGAGTATCGGAGGGGGAAATACGCTTATTAATAAAAGCGCTTGCAACTTTCTGAGCAATATTACTTTCTGAGTTCTCTTTTTTTACTTCGGCAAGAACTAACTCAAAAAAGTCACTTGTACTTTTCTCGCGTGAGATGATATATGCATCAAGATCTCTTAATCCTAGTTTTGAAATAAATCGATCCATTTTAGCCTTTGGCAATTCTGAAATCGTTTTTGTAATTCCCTCTATATATTGCTCTGTAAATGTAAAGGGAGGAATATCTGGTTCTGGAAAATAGCGATAGTCATGTGCTCCCTCTTTTGTACGCTGAGAATAGGTGATTCCTTTTTCGGAATTCCATCCTCGTGTCTCTTGCACCGGCGTTTCACCTTTTTCTAATAATTCAATGTGCCTTGCCACTTCAAAGTCTATTGCCCGTTTTACAAAATTAAATGAATTGATATTCTTTACCTCAACCTTATAGTTCGGCAATTTAAAATCTGTACTCTGGCTTTCAGCTTTAAGCTTTTCGCTTTCAACTACTCTCACCGATATATTAGGCTCCATGCGCATTGTCCCCTTTTCTAAATCCGCTTCAGAAACATCTAAATAACGAATAATGGTGTGAAGCTCTTCCAAAAACATCTTTACGTCCGAAGACGAGGAAAAGTCTGGTTCGGTGACAATCTCAGCAAGAGGAACACCGGATCGGTTAAAATCAATACGTGTGTCATCTCCTGTATGAATAAGCTTTCCCGTATCTTCTTCCAAATGTACTCGGTGAATACGAAACTTCTTTTCCTCATTTTTATACGTTCCATGATTTTTCCCAAATTCAAGATACCCTGTTAATGCAATCGGTTCATCATATTGAGATATTTGATAACCCTTGGGAAGATCTGGATACGAATAGTGCTTACGGTCAAACTTTGTATGTTTGCTGATTATACAGTTAAGTGCTTTCCCTATTTTTATTGTCCATTCCATTGCTTTTTTATTGGGAACGGGAAGGGCACCAGGCAAACCAAGGCACACTGGACACACTTGGCTGTTTGGCTCTGCCTCATGCATTCCATTGGCACACTGACAGAACATACCGGACTTTGTGTTCAGTTCAACATGTATTTCAAGCCCTATCACGGGAATATAATTTTTCATATTATTTTAAATTTGCAATTCCTTTTTTAATGACTCCCATAAAATCGGTTTCCTTTTCAAACTGATAGGAAGCATTGAGGAGGTCTGATTCGCGGAAATAGTTTGCCATGAGATGAATACTCATCGGTAAGTCATTTCTGTCAAGACCAGTCGGAAGACTAATTGCGGGAATTCCTGACATCGCTGCTGGTTCGTTGAATTTGTCCATCAATTCTCCAAAGAAAGAATACTTTTCGAATTCGCCCAATTTAAGTGCCGTTATGGGCGTTGGAGTGCCAATAATAAAATCAACATCTTTAAATACCCGCTTGAAATCATTAATAATAAGCGTTCTTACTTTTTGTGCCTTCTTGAAAAAAGCATCATAGTACCCATAAGAAAGTGTGTACGTACCAAGCATTCCTCTTCGCTTTGCTTCACTCCCAAAAAAAGAACGGGGGTTGCCATAGCGAATTCCATCATACCGAGCAAGATTGGACATAACCTCAGCGCGCTGGATTATGGTATAAACAGAAATGGAGTACTGGGGCGAAAGAAGAGATATTTTTTTTGTTTTAAACCCCATTTTTTCAAATATTTTTATTGCTTCTTCCAATGATTTTTTTATATCTTCGTCCAACCCTTCAAAATATTCCTGAGCGATACCAATGGTGTATGTCTTTTTCTCTTTCATTTTCAGTACATAATCTTCTACCGGAACTGATGCGCTTGTTGCATCATGCGGATCTTTTCCTGCTATGGCTTGAAGTATAATTGCGGCGTCTTCGACTGAGCGTGTTATTGGACCAGGACAATCAAGTGAAGAACCCATCGCAATCACCCCATAGCGAGAAACGCGACCATAGGTGGGTTTTAATCCAACAACGCCACTCCATGATGCAGGTTGGCGGATTGAACCGGCAGTCTCGCTCCCTATTCCAGCTGGCGCTAGATAGGCAGACACAGCAGCAGCTGTCCCACCAGATGAGCCACCTGGACTACGAGATGTATCCCACGGATTTTTTGTGGGGCCATAATCTGATGTCTCTGTTGAAGATCCATGAGCCCACGCATCCATATTCGTTTTTCCCAATAATTCGTAACCTGCCAATTTTAAACGTGAAGTTGTTGTGGATTCATATGGAGGTATAAAATTATCAAGAACCTTTGCAGATGCTGTTGTACGTATTCCCTTGGTACAAAAATTGTCTTTTACCGCAAGGGGAATACCTGACAACAATCCATCAGAGACAATACTTTCTGGTTTTCGTAAAGTAGTAAGAAAGGCATTGATGTTTGGATTATATTTTTCAATTCGTTTTATGAAGAAAGAAAATACCTCTTCCCTAGATATTTTTTTTGTTTTAAGAAGATTCCGTATCTCCGTTATTGTTTTGCCTAATACCATATGATTGCTTTAGATAATCCTTTCTACAACAAATGCATTATTCTTGACGTTTTTTCCATTCGAAAATGCCTCATCCGGGCTCAATTGTCGTTCATTTTTTTCACCATCTTCAAAAGTAACATTGGATAAGTCTACAACTGAGTTTGTCGGTGCAACTCCTTTTGTATCCAGCTCTTCAAGGTTTTTTATAAAGTCTATCGTTTCGCTTAGTTGTTCTGAGTTTTTTTCAATTTCTGAATCACTTAACTCCAGCCCTGCCAATTTTGCAAGATGGAGTACCTCTTCTTTAGTAAGTTTTTTTGTATCACTCATGGCTCAGATTATACGATACTTTTTAACAGTTATAAAGCACTATTTCTATAAATCCAAATACTATAGGAGTTCAATTAATTAAATAATTGAACTATGGTTTAAAGAATATTAAATCTTCTCAAAAGGGTTTCTCTCGCTTTGTTTTCATATGTGTCATCAAGCTTATCTAGCTTAATATGTTCCCCATACTTTACTTCAATAATCCGCTGAATAAAAAAGTCTGCAACAGCAGGATTTTTGGGAAGGAACGGCCCATGGTAATAACATCCTACGGCATTTTTATACACCATCCCCTCCGTTTTGTCATTCCCATTGTTCCCAAATCCTTTAACGACTTTCGCAAATGGTTTTACGTTTTTTCCTAATATTGTTCGGCCCCCGTGATTTTCAAAACCGATAATGACTCTCTCTATTCTAACTGCAGAAAGATTTTCCCAATATACTTCTCCAACGGTATTCCCAATACAGCGAGGAACTAAAGGACCCGGATGAATCGATTCGATATCAAAAATCCCCAATCCATCTATTCGTTTTCCCACCCCTGGTTCATAGAACCTTCCCATTAATTGGGGAGATCCACAAACAAACAATGCGGGTGTCCCCCGTTCAACTTTGGACTTTAAGCTTTCAGCTTTGTTCCCCATTAAATTCCTCATTACCAACTCCTGTTCCGTGTCTTGACTTCCTCCCCCAAAAATAAAGTCCAAGTCTTTGAATTGGCCAGGAGAAAAAGAACTGTCAATTGAGAGTAATTCAGTTCCGATATTCCGCTGATCACACCTTTTCCGAAAATAGAGAATGTTTCCTCTATCTCCGTAAGTGCTCATAAGTTCTGGATACAACCAACCGATTCTAATCTTGAATTTCGAATTTGGTACTTGAATTTTCATAACATTGCTTTTCCAATAAGTAATTTCCTCACTTCTAACATTCCTGTATACGTAGCAAGAACGATTATGGGGGCTTGAATTGTATGATTTTTTACGCACAATTCAAGTGCTTTTTTCATATCTGGCTCAACTTTCAACTTTAGGCTTTCAGCTTTCAGCTCATCTGTTGCTGTTCTCATCCGTATCGCCATATCATATGTTCTATCTCCTGATGTAATTACTGTCTCAGCATAGGTGAACACTTTTTCAAACTCAACATCCCATATCCATGACACATCGGTACCATCGGGAATCCTGTCATTCAGCACAAGACATATGGTTGTTTTGTTTTCCCCCAATAATTCCTTCAGTGATTCTATTGATTGATTAAACCCACTTGGGTTCTTTGAGAGAATAACAATCCACTCCTTTCCTGATGCGGTGAATCGTTCTTGTCTTCCAAAAGCGGGTGTTACTCCCTCAAGCAACTCCCTCGATTGTTCGTAGGGTAGATTTAAAGCAAAATGAAGAAGCGAAACGGCAGCTCGAATGTTGTATCTATTGTACACCCCCGAAAGATGCTCTAATGAAGCAATGGATTCTGTCCATTTTTCAGGGGTTGAAAATTTACATTTGCTACACACGTAGTCCCCTAAATGCGAATAACTCATTGCTGAATACTCTAGTTTCGTCCCACACTCAGGGCAATATACAGAATCCACATCATGGGGAATCTCCTTTTTTTGTTTATCTTGCATGTTTGCTCCAAAATAAAATATATTTGTGTCTAAATGTTTACCGATAAAAGCCAGGCGTGGATCGTCACCGTTGATACTATATCTTGTTTCTTTGGGTAGGGTGGATAGAGCTTTTATCCATCGAGTGGAGATGGCATGAACTTCTCCGTATCTGTCTAACTGGTCTCGAAACAAATTAAGGAGAAGCACAGCATACGGTTTTTTTATTTGTGAAAGGACCAGCGAGAACACATTTTCATCCAACTCAAATACGGCGAATTCAGATGCTATTTTCCCATTGAGTGAACTGACTCTAACAAGTGATGATGCCACTCCATTGAGAAGATTTGCTCCTTCAGGATTGTGGATGACAGATTTTCCCTCTTTTTTCAGCCCTTCAACTACAAGAAGTGACGTTGTTGTTTTTCCATTTGTTCCTGTAATGAGAATTATTTTTGTAGGGGAACCGGCGAGAGAATGAAAAACAAAGCGACTATCTATTTTGAGCGCAATTTCTCCCGGCCATGTTGAACCTGACCCCAAATGAAAGGTATGAATAAGCCAATCAACAAGCTTTGCAAGATATAAGGCTAAAAAAAACATAGTCAAAAGAAATTCAAGCTCTAAATCAAAATTCAATAGGCTGAATTTGAATTTGGAATTTGAATTTACATCTCCTTTAGTACCCGTATTCTCTCTTCAACAGGTGGGTGTGTACTGAATAAATTGACAAACCAGTCTCCTTTTTTATTTTTTTTAAAAGGATTGCTAATGAAGAGATGGGCAGTTGCTGTTGTTGCATTTTTCATTCCCACTGGATATCCTGCTATTTTTGCAAGGGCGCTTGCCAAACCCATGGGTCGTCTGGTGAGAAGAGCTCCATCTGCATCGGCAAGATATTCCCGTTTTCGGGAGATGGCAAGTTGAATAAGGGTAGCTGTCAGTGGAGCCACAATAAGCGCAACCAATAAGAGTACGAACATGAGTGGATTTCTGTTACCTCTATCTTCGTCATCTCGCCCACTTCGTCCCCACCACATACTTCGTAAGATCCAATCTGCAACGAGGGAAATTGTCCCAACCAGGACCGAAACTACAGTCATCACTAACATATCATAATTTTTGACATGTGAAAGCTCATGAGCAATTACTCCTTCAAGCTGGGCCCTGTCCATCATATCCAACAATCCAGTGGTAGCACACACTATTGCATGCTGAGGATCGCGCCCAGTAGCAAAAGCATTGGGAGAAGCATCTTGAACAACATACAATTTGGGCATCGGAATTCCGGCTGCAATCGCCATGTTTTCACCAGCAGTATAAAAATTAAAATACCTCCCTTTATCCGCAGGAACTGCCCTTACGGAAAATAAAACGAGCTTGTCAGAAAAAAAATAGCTAAATACCGATGAGACCGAAGAAATAATGAGACCCAATACGAAATATCCATTCGCATCTCCATAATACAATCCAATCAAGTAGAAGAAACCAGAAAGGAGAACAATAAAAAGGGCGAATATGAAAAACGTCTTCTGCTTATTTGCGGCAACTTGTGAATATATGGACATGATGTATGTCTTAAAACTTTACATCAATCTTCTTTTTCTCTTCCTCTGTTGCAGCAAAAAACTCAGCTGTTTTGAATCCAAACATTCCTGCAATGATGCTTCCAGGAAATAATTGAACCTTACTGTTGAATTCCAATACATTGCTGTTGTAAAATTGGCGTGAGAATGACACTTTGTCTTCCGTATCTTCCAGTTGTCTTTGCAAATCTTGAAAGTTTGTATTTGCCTTCAAATCCGGATAGGCCTCAGCAACAGCAAAGAGTGATTTTAAAGCGCCTGACAATTGATTGTTCGCCTCAGCTTTTTCTTGGAGAGAACCAGCATTCATCATAGAGGCACGAGCTTTGGTAACGTTTTCGAATATCTCCTTTTCATGTTTTGCATATCCTTTTACCGTCTCAACAAGGTTCGGGATAA
>Ga0210006_1000866_pt1 | contig 22223 bp, 26 predicted proteins | sample CryGey02umfilter_2_FD_185452 | JGI IMG/M metagenome (GOLD analysis project Ga0210006, IMG submission 185452) | Groundwater microbial communities from aquifer in Utah, USA - Crystal Geyser 4/10/14 0.2 um filter (SPAdes) (version 3) | ecosystem: Environmental > Aquatic > Deep subsurface >... | reverse complement strand
ATAGCGACAATGCATATTGAAGAACTTATGCTTGAACTTAAAAAGAATTATACAATCGTTATAGTCACTCATAACATGCAGCAGGCAGCCAGGGTCTCTGACGATACGGGCTTTATGCTGCTCGGAGAATTGATTGAATTCAATAAAGCTGAAAAAATATTTACTAACCCTGATAAAAAAGAAACGGAAGACTATATTACAGGTCGCTACGGTTAAATAAAATCCCCCTCTCCCCCCTTTAATAAAGTCCACAGGATGAAACAGGGGGATAAGAAGGGGGATTAAAAGAGGTGGTTATTATGGAAAGACATTTTGATGTGGAACTCAACAAATTAAGAGAAAATTTATCGGATATGGCAGCTCTTGTTGAGAGTATGATAGATAATGCCATAAAAGCTCTTATTGAACGTAAAGAAGAAACTTTAGGAAACGTCTTCAATGATGAAGTAGAGGTAAACAAAAAACACATAGAAGTCGATGAGATTTGCCTGAAGTTACTCGCACTTCACCAGCCGACTGCAGTAGATTTAAGGTTAATCACGTCTGCTATGAAAATCAACTCGGAACTTGAAAGGATAGGTGACCAGGCGGTAAACATTTCCCAGAACACCACCAGTCTGGTAAAACAACCGTTTTTTATCCAGCTCCCGATTATTCCTCAAATGACCGAAATCACCAAGTCAATGGTTAAGGACAGCATCAAGGCATTTATAACCAAAGATTCCGACATAGCCAAAAATATTCTCTTAAGGGACGAAAAGGTTGATGATTTGAAACGGGAAGTTTTCAAAAAAATAATTAACTATATAATAGAAAACCCTGCACAGACAGAGTATTTTATTGATTTGTTGTTAATTTCAAGAAACATTGAGAAAATAGCGGACCATACGACAAACATTGCAGAAGATGTCATATTCATGATTCTCGGTCAGGACATAAGGCACCACCACCTGTTTGACGAGCATAAGACTTAACTTGCTTATTTCAAGGATTATAACTCCTTGAAATTGACAAATTACAAGGAATATGTTATAATCACTTCATCATGAAAATTTGGATAGAAAATTATAAAAATGCGGATTTTAAGGTAATAACAAAGAAAAATTATTTAGAGTTCGTCTCTTGACCGAGTAGGTCAACCTAAAGCCATTTATTCGGTATGCCTCTCTCATCATGGTAAATAAAACAAGATATTTCTTTAGGTTTAATATCGTTTCCAAACAGGTCTTTGCTCATTTCCTCAATCCCTTCTCTGTAGGTTAACTATTATTTCTGCTATTTCGCGGCTTTTAGATTCAATAATATCCAGTAATTCAGGGGGGTGGGTGTCTTCATCGGTTTTAGCATTGGGGTTTAATATCGGGATGTTACAAAATAAATTACATCTATTTGATTTTCAATCCTATTTTCAAATTTATCTTCTCTTTTAAAACTTTTAGGAATTCATTTAAATCAGGTATTGGCTGATGCTTAAATGCTTTCAATAAGTTTGAAACTGTAGTTGAATATTTCTTACAGAGTTTCATCGTATATATATTTTCTCTACGTGCCAAGTCGTATATAAAGAACTTATTAAAGTTCGAGGTCTTGTATTTTAGGTTTTTTAGAATAAATCTCTTCTTCATATTTTCAAAAACATAACTTTGCATTACCCAAATAATATTCTTACCCCAATTTTCCATAGCTTGACCTTTTATAAGCATTTGTATATAGGAAAGTTTTATTGTATTATAAGTATTCATACCAAAATTATAACTATCATCCTTCAAATTATTTTTCATAAAATCACTCATTGCGGTAACCAACTCTCCTGTCCCGGTTGTTGAATCAGTTTGAAATTCTACTATACAGAAATCTTCAATGTCACTACTTAATGGTTTATGTTTGACAAGGACAAAATCAAAACTACCTATATTGTTTAAACGAACTTCTGAAAAAAGAAGAATATTGTCTGTGGTTCCAAAAATCTCTTTACTAATATCCACAAACACTATCTTGCTCTGCAAAAATCTTTCGGGACAAATCGCAATAATATCTTTTCCATATTGGACAGAACAAATTCCAAGAGGATAGTTAATCATTCTGCTCTGTTTTTTACATTTCATATTTAGATAGGGACAGTTGTAATTTGCTCTTGATGTTTTTGCTTGAGGAGAAACATTATTAATGGGATAACCGAATATTTCCCAAGGTCTTTTCACGTTAAAAGCACCTCATTTCCTTATGACTACAACTTCTTCTGGTAAAGGTATATTGTGGCCTGTACTTCTTCGTATCCGAAATAATTCTTTCTTACAATCATTATAGCCCATTTTTTTTGCCATTTTTATTAGTATATCACACACAGGAATATAAACACCTTTTACTGTTTGATCGCCAACAACCAAGAGAAAACATGCGTTTTTCTTTAATAATGGATGGAATTCTTTCATACATAAATACATGTCACCAAAATATTCTCTTACCATTCTAGGATAATCAAATCCCCAGTTTTTGTGTTTCGTTTGTTCATAAATCTGATTTGATATACTATTTATTTCATCGAATTTGTCGATAAATTTAGAAGAATTGCTTTCTTTGAATATTAACTTTGTGCTTCCTTTGACCATTTTTTTCTTTATTGACTGAACGTCGTCCATGTTGGAAACAAAATCTAATAGATATAGTTCCAGTCTCGTCTGTCTTGTGTATTCTAGATCGTTTGGGTAGGGTGGTGATGTTATCATAAAATCAATGGTGCTATTTTTTATATATTTTTTAGCATCTAAGCAAGTATCTGTTATTACTTTTGATTTGCCATAAGAATTAAATGTTTGAATGGCTTTTAAATCTTTATAAATTTGAATTATTTTATTAGTAAAAATATCCCAAAATTCTGCCCTTTCTCTAAAAGGATAAAAAGTAGTCCCGGGACACAAAGAGACATAAGATGCATCAAAACAAGATTTAGATAATGCTAATAACAGTAATCCGCGAATCTTATCGGTACTCTTTTCGGTGATAATGTCTTTAAGTAACGCTACTTCTTTTCTCAATGTCATACTTAACCATTGGTCAATTTCGCGCTTAGGCATAGTTCTTAGAAATTTACTCTTAAAATGAGTTTTATCCAGATAGTGGACTTTATTTAAAAATTCGCTTGAAATATTTATAACATCTACTTCAAAGTTATCTAAGTTAATATCCCAAGTTGTTTTTATTTTGGAGATGAATGTCATAAGAGGATTGGCATCAAATCCAATAGCATTGCATCGAAACATATTTGCTGAAATAAGAGTAGTCCCGCTTCCACAAAAGGGATCTACAATTAATGCTCTATGTCTTACCTTGTATTCTTTTATTTTGTCTTCAATCAATGTATATGGAAAATCCTCAAGATAATTGTACCATTTATGGATAACCCCGAGTTTATTTAAATCGCTAATGCTTCTATACTCATCAAATAACAATAAAGGAAAGTCAGGTGCCTCAAGGAATTTAATAATTTTATCAGAGTACACTTTATGTTTATAGTCTAGTTTATTAATAAGTTTTTTATAAGTCTCACTTATACAGTCTGGAATACTAAATCCTATATCTAAGTTACCACATAAATAATTCTTCCTAATTAATGAATCTATTGCGTCTTGTAGAATCTTACTATCGGGTGGGTAATCTGTTAAATCAGAAAGATCCTCTATGGAAGTAATAATATTTTGACTTATATTGTAATAAATACGTTCAAGAATCCGAGCATGAAGAAAAGGAAGTTTGCTCAAATTGGGTTCGTTTGGTTTCCTAACATTTATATCGGCTAATAATTCTTGCATTTTAATATACATTCCTATGTAATATGATAATATTTTACAATTTTAACTATCAATAGTCAATTAATTTTTGCTCTGGTATCTGTGCGTATTTTAATGCAGAGAGACTTTGGCAAATGATTTTTCACAGATGCCCCTCTGATGTCTCCAATGTAAAAAGAAATAGATGTGCGGGTATAATCGGTACTGTCTCCCGGAAATCTGCCGTATCTTTACTGATTATATAATACTCCTTTATACGGTCTATCTTTTGAAAACTATCTTAAAGGTTCCTTCTCTTTTTAGTTGCTGGTCAAATAAAGGGAATCTATCTTCAAATTTCCACCATGGATTAATATCTGCTATCTCTTGTGATTTAACCATCCTATCACCTCAATTATTGCATATTAAAGGAATACGTTCCTTTAATATTTGCACTTTAACGGAACGGAACGCTACTTTTTTGACAATTCACCAAAATTATTATAACATAATAACCATGCAGAAAAAATCAAAATGTAAAAATATTATGATACAGGGGACGGGTTCTTATGTGGGCAAGAGCATAATAGTAGCTGCTTTATGCAGGATTTTTAAACAGGATGGCTATAGGGTCGCGCCTTTTAAGTCCCAGAACATGGCGTTAAATTCGTTTGTGACAAAAACCGGTGGCGAAATGGGGCGTGCCCAGGTTACCCAGGCAGAATGTGCGGGAATAGAACCGACCGTTGATATGAATCCTGTCCTTATAAAACCTTCCAGCGATGTTGGTGCACAGGTAATTGTACTTGGAAAACCCCTGGGAAATTTTGATGCGATGGGCTACCATAAGTACAAACCCCGCCTGCTTAATATAATCAGGGAATCGTTCAATAATTTAGCGCAACAAAATGACATTATAGTAATAGAAGGTGCAGGAAGCCCGGCAGAGATAAATTTACGAAAAAACGATATTGTCAATATGAAAGCAGCAGAATTATTTGATAGTCCTGTTATCCTGGTAGGAGATATAAACCTCGGCGGTGTATTTGCCTGGTTAGCGGGGACACTGGAACTTTTAACTCCAAGAGAACGAAATCGTATAAAAGGCGTCATCATAAACAAATTTCGCGGTGACATAGAAATCTTAAAACCGGGACTCAGAATGTTTGAAAAAATAACTAATAAACCCGTTTTAGGCGTTATCCCGTATTTTCATAATATAAAAATACCTGAAGAGGATTCTGTCTCCTTTGATGATTTAAACTCTGCCAGAAGCAGGGATAAGTCCAGTATAAAAATTGAAGTTTTGTATTTACCGCGTATATCAAATTTTACTGATTTTGACCCGCTTGAAAAAGAACCCGGTGTAATTCTAAGATATGTCAGGCCCGGAGAAAAAATAAGCGACCCTGACTGCCTGATTATTCCGGGAACGAAAAACACAATAGACGACTTGCTGTTTTTAAGGAAATACGGGTATGCAGACGGGATTATCAAAATGTCAAAAAAGAATAAGGTTATCATGGGTATTTGCGGCGGCTACCAGATGCTCGGGAAGGAAATAAATGACCCGCATTCAATAGAAACTACCCGTAAAAAAGTAAAGGGACTGGGTCTATTACCTGTCAGCACTACTATTCTTAAATACAAAGTAACTCATCAAATATGTGCCCGGGATAATGTATTCAATTCAGGTATTATTAAAGGATATGAAATACATATGGGTGAATCAAAAACATTGCGAAATTCCGGATTTTGTTTCAGGATTGTCAAACAATCGGATAAAAAGGTCAATATAAAAGACGGCAGTGTTTCGAAATCCGGCAAAATTTTAGGCACATATATCCACGGTCTATTTGAAAATGACGCTTTCAGAAAGAAATTCCTGGAATGTTTGGTTAAACCTGAATCAGGCTTTCCCCCCCTCTCAGAATCATATCTCCGATATAAGGAAAAGGAATATGATAAACTCGCCGATTTAGTCAGACACAATATTGACCTCAAATTTATTTATAATTTGATTAACAAATCGTAGTTAAAGTTTTTTATAGCACTGTTATAGCACTTGACAGGATTTGTTTTTAATGGTATAATATTAATGAAAATGATTTTCAATAGCAATAACAAGAGGCGCTATGCACCATAGACATAGTTACTGGAAGGATAAATTAAAAGGTAGTGGTTGCAGGTTAACTTTACCGCGGAGGGTTATCTTTGAGGTATTGAATTCCACGACAAAGCACCTGAGTGCAGAAGATATTTATTTTATGATTCATAAAAAATATCCGGGCATAGGCCTTACAACGGTTTACAGAACACTGGATATGATGGTCAGGATGGGGCTTGTCGATAAATTTGATTTTGGCGATGGCCATTCAAGATACGAATTGTTAGAGGCTCAAGATAAACAGCATCATCACCATTTGATTTGTACTAAATGTGGTAAAGTAGTTGATTATACGGATTTTATTAAAGAAGAAATAGCGTTAGTGAAACAAACAGAAGAAGGTCTTTCAAAAAAATATAACTTTAAAATAAACAGCCATGTTACACAATTCTATGGATTGTGTGATAAGTGTAAAAAATAAATATTGATTTTTTTACTTGACATAACAGTCGGTTTTATGGCATGGCACGAAGAGTTATAATAAAACCTTCGGCTTAATAAATAAGAGGCGTTTGCAATGCAGAGAATATTATTGATGGGAAATCCTAATGTAGGGAAAAGCGTGATTTTTTCACGGCTAACAGGAGTGAATGTAATTGCTTCAAATTATCCGGGAACAACAGTTGAATTCACCAAAGGATGTATGAAATTGGGTGAAGAGAAATTAGAGATCATTGATGTGCCCGGAACGTATTCTCTTGAAGCCACTTCAAAAGCAGAAGAAGTTGCTGTGGAAATGCTTAAACAAGATGACGATATAATAGTTAATGTAATTGATTCTACAAATTTAGAAAGAAATCTAAACCTTACTTTACAACTATTAAAAAGAGATGTTCCGGTTATTGTAGCATTGAATTTCTGGGATGAAACTAAACACCGCGGTATTTCAATCGATGTAGCAGAACTGGAAAAAATCTTAGGAGTGCCTGTTGTCGCAACCTGCGGAAGAACCGGCGAAGGCATAAAAGAATTGGTCAATAGACTGCAGGAAGCAAAATCTAAAACTTTTAATTATACAGAGGAGGAGAAATGGCATGAAATCGGAAATATTATTGCCCGTGTCCAAAAATTATCTCACAGGCATCATACTTTCCTTGACATATTAGCAGACATATCCATACAACCATTAACAGGTATACCGTTTGCTTTAATAATTCTTTATCTTACATTTAAGGCAGTCCGATTTATCGGCGAGGGACTGATTTCTCTGCTTGACCCTGCATTTAATAATTATTATTTTCCGTTTGTAACAAATATTGTGATTAAAATATTCCCGGTAAAATTTTTACAGGATTTATTTTTGGGAACAACGCCTGAAGTTATGGAATCCTTCGGTTTGCTGACCACAGGCCTTTATATTCCCCTTGTTGTAGTTTTACCGTATATATTTGCATTCTATCTTGTGTTAAGTGTTTTAGAAGATATCGGGTATTTACCGCGTGTAGCGGTATTGCTGGATGTCGCTTTACATAAAGTAGGGGTTCACGGCTACACGGCAATACCTATACTTCTTGGATTCGGCTGTAAAGTTCCCGGTATGCTTGCTACACGAATTCTTGAAACTGAGAGAGAAAAAATAATTGCTACTGCTTTAATTCTTATGAGCGCGCCCTGTATGCCGCAGACAGCGATGATAATAGGTTTAGTTGGACCTTATGGAACCAAATATTTGATATTAACATTTTCAATATTATTTTTTATTGCCGTAATAACCGGATTCATTCTGAATAAAATTCTCAAAGGCGAAACACCGGAGTTGTTTGTAGAAATCCCTCCGTATCGTGTTCCGCATATACCAACGTTAATTAAAAAACTATGGATACGGTTAAAAGCGTTTCTTACGGAAGCTGTCCCGTTAATAATTCTTGGTGTATTTATTGTAGGTATCCTAGACGTTCTGGGAATAACAAATCTTATCGCTAACATCCTGGGAAAACCTATAGTAAGTATTTTAGGACTGCCCAAAGAAACGGTTTCTGTAATGATTTTGGGATTTTTAAGAAAAGATATTTCTATCGCATTGCTTATTCCCTTTAATCTGAATATAAAACAACTTATAATTGCTTCTATATTTTTAGTGCTCTATTTCCCCTGTATCGCGACATTTTTCACTTTGTTAAAAGAGTTGGGTGTCAAAAATACATTAAAAATTATTTCTATAATGCTGTTTACGGCCGTTTTTGTTAGCATATTACTAAATTTAATTCTTTAAGAAAACTCGTCCAGTTAAAACTGGACGCTACAGCCTGCCCCCGTGTATTGTTTTACCCGGTAAAACATCGTGGGGTAGCGTCCATCTTTAGATGGACGAGATATTTATAATTTCCTGTTTCAAAAAATCCGCAGGTATGAATGCATTAAAAGTAAACCAGCTACAGAATCAACAGGTAAACCAGATGCCAAAAATCAGGTTAGCAAATCTTGTAAATATGTCGTAATATATTAGTTCAGTAAAAACTAATTTTTTAACTTTTTCACTACTAATTTATATTACCATAAAAACCAATGGATGTCAAATTTTCACCCTACGCAAAAATTTTAAATAAGACTTGACATTATTATATTTTTTTGTTAAAATATCTGTATCATAATAATGATACAGAATAAGGGGGTAAAACATATGAATAATCAAGTTCAAAAACTAAACAAAATGAAACAAGAAGTATCAAAAAAACTACCAGCGTTGACCAAAGTGTTAAGGGGTACCTTTATTGAATGGTACCAGGTTTGTGCTAGAAAGGATTGTAAATGTCACAAAAGTAAAAAATATCAACACGGGCCATTTTATCGGGTATCTTATTCTAAAGGAAACAGATCATATCATATCTATGTACCACTAAAAGGTAGAAAAAAAATTGAAAAATGGGTAAATAACTACAATAAAATCTGGCAAGGTATAGAAGATATTTCAGAGTTGAATATAAAACTTATTAGGGCAGGAATTAGTAAATAAATGTTTAATTGTAAATATAAAAATAACTGTCCACATCTTAACAATCGTTCTATTGATGAAGTTCTTGCTGAAAATGAATACTGGAAGAAAAGGATTGAACATATGCAGAGAATAATGAATTTAGCAGAACAAAAAATATTGAAATTAGAACAGGAAAACAAAGTGATCAAAGATGAAAATAATAATTTACAGGAAGAATTAAATCAGGTAATCAGAAAACCATTTAAACCAAATATCAAAAAAGAAGAAACGACAGATTGTAAAAAAGAAACAAAGAAAAAAGGAGCACCAGTAGGACATCGTGGTGGAACCCGACCTAGACCAACAAAAATTGATAATTATATTAAAGTTACTCATGAGAAATGTCAGTATTGTAATTCAAACCAGGTTACCAACTACGAAAATTTTAAAGAACATATTATTGAAGATATTGAAATAAAAGTAAACGTTACTTGCTGGCAAATGCATTATGGTTATTGCAGGGATTGTAAAAAAGTACTTTATCCTAAAATAGATGGTCTTATACCTGACAGTCATATAGGACCTGTAGCCAGAGCAGTTGGCGAGTATTTCCGTTATATCAGTGTCCCATATCTTAAAGTAGAAAAAATCTTTACTGACATATTTGGTTTAGAAATTACATATCCTTCTTTTATTAAATATGACAAAAATATAGCCAAAAATGGGGAAACCGCATATGAGCAAATAAAACAGTTGATTCGGAATTCTAAATCTATACATGCTGATGAAACTGGTTGGAGAGTAAATGGAATAAATAAATGGTTATGGAACTTTACAAATAAAGAATTTACATTTTATAGAATTGAAAAAAGTAGAGGCAGTGAAATAGTAGAAGATACACTGGGAACGAAATATAATGGAACACTTATCAGTGATTTTTATTCTGCATATAATCCTATTAAAGCACAGGCTAAACAAAAATGCTTAGCCCATTTATTAAATGAGATTAAAACAATAGAGGATAAAAAACTTATCAGTGAGGGGAGTAATGACCAGATATTATTTCAACAGTTAAAATCTATATTAAAGGAAGCAATAGAAATTTGGAACAAATATAAAACAGGAGAAAAAACTATTGATGAATTAAAAGCATTTAAAGAAATAGTCGCACAACAATTGACAGAATTTGTTAAATGTGATTCAGAAAATGATGATATAAAAAGAATTCAAAAAAGAATTATTAAATATAATCAAGAACTATTAACTTTTCTTGATAACCCAGAAATTGAACCTACAAATAATAGGGCGGAAAGACAACTTAGACCCAATGTAATTATGAGAAAAATAACCTTCGGTAACAGGTCTGATATTGGTGCCAAAAATCATTCTATAGTTATGAGTTTGCTTCAAACAGGTATTTCAAATGGAATAAAACCTCTTGATATTTTATTGTTATTAACAACAAAAACCGTTGTTAATCTATCAGAAATAATTGAGCCTAAAACAAAACTTTCTGAAAGTTTATCTTCCTGCACATTAAACTCTAACATTTATGACTTTGAAGCAATTGGACAAAAAACAAGAGCACCATAACTGGGCGCTCTTGCTATACCTGAAACTTGATAGAAACTAAAATTAATCCTTTTTTAAGGTAAGGACTGTAATGCCTGTAATATTTTTAACACCAGTAATATATTACAATATGTCGGAATATGAATTTGCTAAAATGGTTAAGGAAATAGAAGAAGAACCCCTGTTCAAAAAATTGATGTATCCGGAAAATCGCAGGGAAAAAGCCATTAAATACGAGAGGCTTTCTCGCACTGATATATCGTCTAATTTTTATGAGTTAAAAGAAGAAACTATAAGGGATTCCCGTTCGCCCGATATTGAATTATTAATTGCAGAAAAAAAAGAAATTCTCAATTTAGCACGGGGAATCGGTGAGAAAAAATTTAAGAAATATTTTTTGTACTGCGAGAATGCAGTATCCTTAAAACAGACAGCCGGAGAATGTAACCTGAGTATATCTGAGGTAAAAAAGCTGATGGAACTTGTGAATAATGTCAGCCTATACAACGAATTTTATCATCCCTCAACCCTGTCTCTTAACAGTCAGGTTCATTATACTAAAGTTGCCTCTGTCAGTAAAAATGGCTCGGAGAGGGGATGTCTGTTGATAAACTTTTTTTCTCCCCAGTGGGTTCGCGGGATATATAAGATAGATTATGATAAACTTGAATACTTGAAGTCCGGGAAAAACTTTTCGGAAGAAGAATTAAAACGACTGAATGGATTGATTAAGGATATAGAACTTATTAATACACGGAAAACAACTTTATACAAGGTCCTTCAAGGGATAGTTGAAAAACAAAAAACATATTTTAATTCCGGCGATATAGGTAACCTGCAGCCACAGCAGCAGAAGGAATTAGCTGAAAAAATAAATATAGATTCCAGTTTAGTATGCAGGGCAATTAAAGGACGGAGTATTGACACCCCTCAGGGAGAAGAGAAACCGCTTAAATTTTTCTTTTCCGGTGAAAAAGCAAAAATAGAAAGTGCGCTTAGAAATATTATGACCCGCCCTTATACTGACGAGCAAATTTCTGACAGACTGAAAAAACAATATAAAATTAATAGAGATAGGCGAACAGTCAGGGAATATAGAAATAAATTGAAAATATCTTCCGGCGTCCATTGGAATAAAAATAATGATAAAAAATAAACAGAGTCGGCTTATAACTACTATTCTTGATAGTGTCGCTGATGGAGTATTCACGATTGATAATAACAGGGTGCTGACTTCTTTCAATAGAGCAGCAGAAAAAATTATCGGCATTAAACGAGAAAAAGCAATCGGGCAGTACTGTTATAATATTTTCCATGCCGATATTTGCAATACAGGGTGCGCGCTTGAAAAAACACTAAAAACCGGCAGGGAAATTATTAACCTGCAAATAAATGTGCTGAATAACAACGGTAAAAGGATGCCTGTCAGCGTCAGTACGGCAGTATTAAAGGATGAAAAAAACAATATAGTGGGCGGGGTTGAAACATTTCGTGACCTTTCTGCAATTTATGAGTTAAAGAAGGAATTGTCCAAACAATATACTTTTGAAGATATCATCAGTAAAAACAGCAGGATTCAGAATATATTCAATATTCTTCCCGACATTGCTGACAGCGAAAGCACCGTATTGATAGAAGGTGCAAGCGGTTCAGGCAAAGAACTTTTTGCCAGAGCAATACATAATTTAAGCAAGAGGAAGAAAAAACCTTATATAGTAGTAAATTGTGCTGCGTTACCGGATACACTTTTAGAATCAGAACTGTTTGGATATCTTAAGGGTGCCTTTACTGATGCCAGGAAAGATAAGCCCGGCAGATTTGCTCTGGCGGAAGGAGGAACAATATTTCTGGATGAAATAGGCAGTATTTCAACTGCGCTTCAGGTTAAACTTTTAAGAATATTACAGGAAAAAGAATATGAACCTTTAGGTGCAATCTCGCCTTTAAAATCTGACGTGCGGGTAATATCTGCTACCAATAAAAATTTAGCGCAACTTGTCCAGGAAGATAAATTTCGTGATGACCTGTATTACAGACTGAATGTGGTTAAAATAGAATTACCCACTCTTTCTGAAAGGCGTGAAGATATCCCATTACTGGCAGAACATTTTATCAATAGATTTAATTTAAAAAAGAATAAAAACATACAAAAAGTTTCTGATGAAGTACTGGGTTTTTTAATGCAATATGATTTCCCGGGTAATATAAGAGAGTTGGAAAATATTATTGAGCATGCTTTTGTATTGTGCCGAGGGCAGGTAATTGAACTTGAACATCTGCCAAAAGAACTGATAAATAAAACAGAATTAATGCAAAAACAAGAAAAATATGAGCTTCCGGCAAAAAATCAATTAAAAGATGCCGAAGCAAATGTAATCATTGAAGCATTAAAACGAAATAACGGACACCGTGATAAAACAGCCAAAGAATTGCATATAGATAAAAGTACACTCTGGCGTAAAATGAAGAAATTGGGAATTGAGCATCCTTAAAAATTCTTTCACAAAATATTTTTACCCCCCCCTTGACAAGAAATTTACAATATGATATAATTGAAATTGAGAATCAGTAACAATGGTAAAAAAATGACTACTACAAAAGAAATATTCAGAGAATATTTAAAAAGAAAGGGATTAAAAATCACTCCTGAAAGGAATGCTGTTTTAGAGACCATATTTTCATTTCATAAACATTTTAATGTGGATGAACTCTATGATTTATTACGGAAACAAAACAAAAGTATTTCCCATGCTTCCATTTATAGAACTCTTCCTTTATTGATTGAGAGTGGCTTGGTAAGCGAAAGTTTGCGTTGTCAGGGCAGAGTGAGTTATGAACATATATTTGGACATGACCACCATGACCATTTAATCTGCATAAAATGTGGCAGAATCATTGAATTTAAAGATAACAGGATAGAAAAGTTGCAAAAAGAAGTTTGTAAGAAATACAAATTTGAACCTTCTGAACATAAATTGGGAATTAGAGGATACTGTAATAAATGTAGATAAAATTTTTTTTACACTGTAATTGCGAATGCGACGCAATTACAATTAATTATGAAAGAAATACAAAATAGAATTAAAGAAAACAAAATAGAACAGAAAGTCGTGGAAGAGATAATCAGTTCATTACAGCAGATAAATTATGGTGAATTGGTAATAACAATACACAATTCAAAAATTGTTCAGATAGAGAAAACAGAGAAAAGAAGATTTCAGAATCAAGAAAGGAGATGATGCCTATGGAAAAACAAGCAACCACACAAGTGGAGCAGGAATAGAGCATAAGAGCACAAGTAACTTGTGATTTATGACTTGTGCGCTAATAACTACTGACTGGACCACCAAAGGTATGAAAGAAGGAGATTGGACAATGTATAAAAGAGTTATGGGAGTTTTGTTGGTTTTGATTTTGGTTGGCCAACCAGTGTGGGCATGCCGTCCACTTGCTACTAACGATTGTGGGACGGTAGAAGTTGATGCAATTGAGATGGAAATAGGAGTTGATTGGGTTGATAATGGTAATGAACGAAATTCAGCCGTTAATGTTACGCTTACTACAGGTTTAACTAAAAGGTTAGATTTCGCAGTCGCTATACCTTACGAGATTAATGAAAGCGGCGAACAAGGTTTAAGTAGTGCAGAATTAGGCATGAAATTTGTTTTAGTAAGAAATTTTATTTCTTTCACTTTTGGTTATATCCTGGGTTCCCCGGGATATACCATTAATAGTATACTTAGTAAGAGTATTGGTCTGACAACTATTCATTTTAACCTTGGTTTCACTTCTACTGGAGATGTGAAAGAAGCAGTCATTACTTCATTGGGAGGAGCTATTGAATATCCGGTTCTGAAACGACTCATCCTGGTAGGTGAAGTAACTGCTGAGGCAAGTTCCACTATTGTTTGGGAAATGCTGATTGGTGCATATCTACCGGTTTCTGAATCATTGATGATTGATTTTGGTGTTGGTCGAGGACTTAGTAAAGAAAATAATTCTATGTTGAAAGGTACTCTTGGTTTAACTTATGCATTTTGAATTTTTAGACAATATGTGAAAAGAAAGGTGGTCAATTATGGAAGAAAGAATTTCTTTAACAGAAATGAATGCAAATGAATTTGGAAAAGTGGTAGAATTAATTGGTGGACATGGGATGGTTAAAAGCCTGGAAAATATGGGCATAAGAATAGGTACAGAAATAAGAAAAGTGAGCCAACAATTAATGGGGGGTCCGGTGATTGTTTCACAGGGAAACACACGAGTCGCTATTGGGTACGGTATGGCAAAACGGATAATTATTGAAGTAAAAAAATAAAAGAGTGAGGGTAATAAGATGATAAAAACAATACTTTTAATGGGTAATCCTAATGTCGGCAAAAGTGTAGTATTTTCCCGGCTTACGGGAGTAAAGGTAATTACCTCTAATTATCCGGGAACAACAGTAGAGTTCACCCGAGGAATTATGCATATTGACCATGAAGATGTTGAAGTGATAGATGTACCGGGGACATATACCTTAGAACCTACCAGTAAAGCAGAAGAGGTCGCTGTGAAGATGCTTGATGAGACCTTTACTAAAGAAAAATATGAAAATGTAGTAATTAATATTATAGATGCTACAAATTTAGAACGAAATTTAAGCCTTACCCTGCAGTTAATTAAAAGGAGAATTCCAGTTATAGCGGCACTGAACTTGTGGGATGAAACTAAACACACAGGAGTAAAAATTGACATAGTGAAATTAGAGCAAATACTTAAAATTCCATGTGCCCCTACCTGTGCAGTTACTGGTGAAGGAATAAAACAGTTGATTGATAGAGTAAAAGATGTTAACATTTATGTTAACATAAATGTTAAGATAAGTGATTTTGATTATGATGAAAAAGAAAAATGGCATTGTATCGGAGATATTATTACAGAGGTACAAAAAGTAACTCACCGACATCATACATTTTTAGAAAAAGTTGGTGATTTATCAGTTAATCCAATAGGAGGAATTCCAATAGCTTTGGGAGTGCTTTTTATTACTTTTCAGGTAATAAGGTTTATCGGTGAATGGCTTATTGGTAATGTGGGCGAACCGATTTTTGAAAATCTATGGGCACCTTTAATGCTTAAAGTTTCAGGATTATTAGGTTCAAAAGGTGTTGTCCACGATATAATAATTGGTAAATTGGTAGAAGGTGAAATAGATTTTGGTGAATCTTTTGGCATACTAACTACTGGCCTGTTTGTTCCTTTTGCAGCTGTTCTTCCTTATGTGTTTGCGTTTTATTTAGTACTTTCTTTATTAGAAGATTTTGGTTATCTTCCAAGACTGGCAGTATTAGTGGATAATGTTATGCATAAACTCGGAGTTCATGGATTTGCCATAATTCCATTTATGCTTGGTTTAGGTTGTAATGTTCCCGGAGCATTATCCACAAGAGTTATGGAAACAAGAAGAGAGAGGTTTATTGCCACTACTCTGATGGCTATTGCTGTTCCGTGTATGGCGCAGATTGCTATGGTAGTAGGTTTAATAGGTAAACATGGAGCAAAAGGATTAGGAATAGTATTCGGCACTTTATTTATTGTCTGGATAGTATTGGGAATATTGATGAACAAAGTTATGAAAGGGCATGCTCCGGAATTATTTATGGAAATACCGCCTTATCGTTTACCATACATTGGAGCACTCTTGAAAAAAGTATGGATGAGAATAGTCTGGTTTATAAGAGAGGCGGTACCCTGGGTACTTTTCGGTGTATTTTTAGTTAACATGCTTTATACTCTCAGAATAATTGAATTTCTTGGAAAAATTGTCCAACCAATAGTTTCGGGTATTCTCGGTTTGCCTGTAGAAGCTGTTGGGGCATTAGTCATTGGTTTTTTAAGAAAGGATGTAGCGGTAGGTATGCTTGCTCCTTTACATTTAACGTTAAAACAATTGATTATCGCCAGTGTAGTGTTAACAATGTATTTCCCTTGTGCAGCTACTTTCGCTGTACTCATAAAAGAGTTTGGAATAAAAGATATGTTAAAATCTACTTTAATTATGATTTGCTCAACTTTGCTTGTAGCGGGATTACTTAATTTAATTCTATGAAGAATGACTTTATAACAATGATTGCAATAATGCAATACTGCATTGCGTTTGGTTGCAATTCTGCAAGAATTAGCCGACCCGCCCCTTTTCAAAAAAATCCCCGAAATTGATATTTTCGTCGGATTTCCCCGATATTTAGATTAATCCTTATAAGACTTACATCTTTGGCATATGAATTGCACTACATATAAATGGGAGAAATCTAAAATGATGAAAATAGCAATTCCGGTATATGAAGATATGGTAGCGCCGAGTTTTGATTACTCTCAAAAAGTTCTACTCGTAACTTTAGAAAATGATAAAGAAATCAAAAGAGAAGAAATATTACTGAAAGACTTAAATTCTTTACAAAAAGCAGTTCGTATTTCTGATTTAAGAGTAGAAGTTTTAATCTGTGGTGCAATAAGTGCTTTTGCTCTTAGAATGTTAATGAATAACGGGATTAGAGTAATTCCGATGATTAGCGGCGAGATTGATAAGATTATAAAATTGTACATACAGGGACAATTTAACATAGAAAGATTCAGGATGCTCTGGGGTAGATTCTGTCGCCATTTTCCCGGCAGACGAAAAAGATGGCGACACAGAATCCCCCCACCCTGGTAAAATTATGCGAGAGGGGGATGATAAATATGCCATTGGGAGACGGAAAAGGACCACCCTGGGGAAGCGGCCCGGGAACAGGTCAGGGACGTGGGAAATGCGGTGGTTCTAAAAGAGGACAATGGTCTGGTAGTACTGGAAACAAAGTAGAAGGTTTGGTAGGAATAATAGGAACTGCAATTGGTTTGGTTACATCAGTTGTAAAGTTAATTTCGTCAAAAAAACAAGAAGAGAAAAAATAACAAGTGAGGTGATTGATATGCCAGGTTTTGATGGAACAGGACCTTTGGGATTAGGTCCAATGACAGGAAGAGCGGCGGGTTTTTGTGCCGGTTACCCTGTGCCAGGCTATATGAATCCAATCCCCGGAAGAGGTTGGGGAGGTGGATTTGGTCGTGGCTGGGGTGGAGGCCGTGGATTCGGCCGTGGCAGAGGTCGTGGATTTGGCTGGGGTCGTGGCGGAATGTGGGGATATCCATACGGAGCACCTTATGGAAATCCATATGCTCAACAAATGACTCCTCAGCAAGAGGCTGACATGCTTAAGGAACAAGCCAAAGCAATGCAGGATGAGGTCAAAGCCATTAACGACCGTATCGGTGAATTGGAGAAAGCAGCTCAATCTGAAAAGAAAAAGTAACTCCCAGAATACAGAGGATGCTTATGCTAGCTAAGCATCCTCTTTTATGGGAGAGTTGTAAAAGTAATTGGAGAATTTTTTTGTAACACCGAGAACGGAGGTCAAACAGAATGAAGATTGCGATATCTACGGACGGTAATTTTGTATCTGCACATTTCGGCAGGTGCCCTTCTTTTACTATTGCCGAGATTGAAGGAAATAAACTTATCAATAAAAAGATAATAGATAACCCCGGTCATCAACCGGGTTTCTTACCGCAGTTTCTTAAAGAGCAGGGAGCGGAATGTATTATTGCCGGGGGTATGGGGATGCGTGCAACTGAACTTTTTGCTGATTCTGGAATTAAAGCTGTGGTAGGAATAACAGGTAGGATTGATGATGTAATAGACCAGGTTTTGAAAGGGACACTTAAAGGCGGAGAAAGCCTTTGTAAGCCGGGTGCAGGTAAAGGATATGGCTTAGACAAGACGGAGTGCGAGCATCCGGAAGAAAGAGAAAAACACCAGTAGGAGGTAAAAAAGTGAAAATATGTATAACATCACAGGGCAACACCCTGGATTCACAGGTTGACCCAAGGTTCGGGAGATGCCAGTATTTTATTATTGTGGATACTGAAACCATGAAGTTTGAAGCAATTGAAAATTCCAATTTAAACAGTATGGGCGGGGCCGGTATTCAGTCGGGACAGTTGATTACAAGCAAAGGTGCGGAAGTAGTTATGACCGGAAATGTTGGTCCGAATGCATTTCAAACTTTACAGGCAGCCGGTATAAAAGTTATTACCGGCATAACAGGTTCGGTGAAAGATGCTATTGAAAAATATAAAAAAGGTGCAACTGAACAAGTTTCCGGTCCTACTGTGCCGGGACATTTTGGGATGAAAAACTCATAAAAATTTATTGGATAGGAGGCAAATAAAATGCCATTAGGAGATGGAACAGGACCAAGAGGTGAAGGACCAAGGACAGGAAGAGGTATGGGCGGATGCGGTGGTGGCAGTGGAATGGGTCGTGGCGGCGGTCGTGGTGCAGGTAGAGGTGGGGGTCGTGGGAGTCAAGGACAAGGGATGGGCGGAAGCGGAACATTGGGAGGTTGGACACCTCAACGAATTAATGAACTGAGTAGAAAAGGAGAGAAAATGCCCGGCAAGAAATCATCTATGATAGCTGTAGTTGATAAAGAAAAATGTACCGGTTGCGGAATTTGTGTTGATGCCTGTAAACAGGAAGCAATCACAGTTGATGACGTAGCCAGAGTAAATCCTGATAAGTGTACCGGTTGCGGTGATTGCGTGGAGGAATGTCCGAATGAAGCAATTACTTTAAAAAAGTAAAATAATAATATATAATTTATAGTATGATAATTTCAATTGCCAGCGGTAAGGGCGGAACGGGTAAAACAACTATTGCAGTAAACTTAGCACTATCTATTACCAAAGAGATTCCCCTGTCCGTTCGGAATGACACTTCGTGTCAATTTCTTGATTGTGATGTAGAAGAACCAAATGCGCATATCTTCCTTAAACCTGATATTACACAGAGAGAATCCGTAAGTATCCCTGTTCCCAAAGTTGATGAAAAGAAATGTACATATTGTGGTAAATGTCAGGAAGTATGTGCATATAATGCTATTGCTGTGATAAAAAACAAGGTTCTGATTTTCCCTGAACTCTGTCACGGATGCGGAGGATGCAGATTGCTTTGTCCAGAGAAAGCAATTGAAGAAATAGGTAGAGAAATAGGGATAACACAAATTGGTAAATCCGGGACTATTGAATTCGTTAACGGAAAACTTAATATTGGCGAGGCAATGTCTCCCCCTCTTATCAGAGCGGTTAAAAAAAGTATTCTTACTGATAAAATTAATATAATTGATGCTCCGCCCGGGACGTCCTGTCCGGTTATTGAAGCAATCAAAGGAAGTAATTATTGTATCCTTGTTACTGAACCAACGCCATTTGGTTTAAATGATTTAATTTTAGCAGTTGAGGTTCTGAGGAAATTAAAAATTCCATTTGGTGTAGTTGTTAACCGAGCAGATATTGGAGATAAAGGAGTTGATAATTATTGCAGTAAAGAGAATATTCCGGTTTTAATGCAAATACCTTTTGATAGAAAAATAGCCGAAGCTTATTCAACAGGAATTCCTATGGTTGAAGTAATTCCTGAATATAAAACATGCTTTTTAGAATTATTCACTAAAATCAAAAAATTATTTTTTTACCAGGAGGCGTGAGGGGTATTAGCATATGAAAACCAAAAATTCATTCAAGGTTATACTTGAGCTTTTTTCTATCTTCTTCTATGTGGCAATTTTTACTGTTGGTGGCGGTATTGCTATGGTTCCTGTCCTGGAAAGGGTTTTGGTGGAGAAGAAAAAATACCTTAATAAAGAAGAATTTACGGAAATTTTTTCTATCGCACAGATTTTACCCGGCTCACTGATGATTAATATGGCTACCTTCACCGGTTATAAAATTATAGGTTTTTGGGGTGCTCTTTTTTCATGTATTGCAATCAGTATACCGCCGATTACAATTATTACTTTGATTGCTATATTTTATGGGAAATTTATAGAATTTGCGCTTATTAAGAAACTTATACTTGGTATTTTAGCCGGAGTGGTGGGTGAGGTTAGTGGAATTACTCTAAAGATGTTTAAGAAGACAAAATTTGATACTTTTAAGATTTCTCTTCTTTTAATTTCTTTTGCACTTATGTTTGTTTTCCACGTAAACCCTATTTATGTAGTGATAATCGGTGCATTATCAGGGGTCCTTTTAGGCAGGGGATATTGAAATGTTACTCTTAAAGATTTTTTTGGAATTCTGTAAGATTGGAATTATTGCCTTTGGCGGAGGTAACGCAATATTTCCTATTTTACATAAGGAAGTCGTAGAAAATTTGCACTGGATTAATGAGCAGGATTTTCTATATATGGTTTCTATCGCCGAAACTACTCCCGGGCCGATAGGAATGAATCTATCTACATTTATTGGTCATCGGCTTGCGGGGTTGCCCGGGGCACTTGCGGCTACTGTAGGGTATTGTATTTTACCGTTTTTTATTATGCTTTTTGTTGCTATAACGGTGGTGAAATTGAAGGAAAATAAAATTTATCAGAGATTTTTAAGTGCCGTAATGGTAGTTGTGCTTGTGCTTCTTATGCGGGCAGCTTATTTGATGGCTGCTGGCGGCTTTCATGATTTTCGCCCCTATTTACTTTCTTTAGTGGCATTTATTATTTTTATGAAGTTTAAGAAATTAAATCCTATATATTTGCTTATTGCTACAGGTTTGATTGGAATGATTGTTTTTTAATAGTTTTAATTCATATAGAAAAATAGCCGAAGCTTATTCAACAGGAATTCCTATGGTTGAAGTAATTCCTGAATACAGAGAAAAATTTGTCCAACTATTCAAAAATATAGAAAATAAATGATACATAAAATAAAAATTGTTCCCGATAACCTTGAAATAAACGTTGAAGACAATACCGATTTACTCACAGCGATATCTAAATCAGGGTTAAGAATAAGGGCATCCTGTGGTGGGAAAGGCATTTGTGGTAAATGTAAGGTCATAATAAAAGATGGTAAATATGTAACTAAAAACACTCATCTACTGACTGAATCTGAAAAAAAGAGAGGTTATGTACTTGCATGTCAGACGAAAGTTATTGATAACCTGCTCGTAGAAATACCTTTGCAATACGAAGAGGTCTTTACGCCTGCTGAAAAAACAAAAAGATTTTCCGAGAGGACTGAGGAAGAAGTATTTACATTTTGTCCTTTAGTGAAAAAAATATTTGTAAAACTAGAAAAACCAAGTTTAAGTAATACTACGGCAGATTTCGAAAGATTAGTTCATAAACTGGAAATGTCGGTAGAAATAGATTTGGACCTATTATATGGTCTGGAGAAAGTGCTGCGCGATGCTAATTGGAGTGTTACAGTAACTTTAGCTGATTATAACATTTACAGTAAAATAATAAGAATTGAGCCGGGCGATACAACAAGAAATAACTATGGAATCGCATTGGACATTGGCACAACAACAGTAGCTATTTATCTCGTTGATCTTAATACAGGAAAGATTCTTGACGCAAAAGTATCGTACAACAAACAGATCGCTTTTGGTGAAGATGTAATAACAAGAATGATGTATGCCCAGGAAGAAAATGGATTAGATAAACTGAATATAGCAATAAAAGAAACAATAAATGATTTGATAGATAATGTAGCGAAAGAAGAAAATATTTTACTATCAGACATATACGCAATTCAATGTGCAGGAAATACAACTATGACACATATGTTTCTTAATATCCCCCCACATAATATGAGGGTGTTAAAAAACACCCTCTGTCGTCGTTATTTTAATAATTCAAAATTTTACTTATACCCCCATAATTTTGTAAAATGTATCTACGGAGGTACAAATCAATGTCCATGAAAATTAATAAACAAT
>Ga0210006_1000860_pt1 | contig 22258 bp, 15 predicted proteins | sample CryGey02umfilter_2_FD_185452 | JGI IMG/M metagenome (GOLD analysis project Ga0210006, IMG submission 185452) | Groundwater microbial communities from aquifer in Utah, USA - Crystal Geyser 4/10/14 0.2 um filter (SPAdes) (version 3) | ecosystem: Environmental > Aquatic > Deep subsurface >... | reverse complement strand
TCTTGATTAAAAATACTTTCTGGAAAATGATAAACCATATTTAAAACCCTAAAAATGAGTAGAAATCCTAAAACAAAAAGATAGTTATATCTATTTAGTGAAGTATGTTTTAGCAATGCCCTATTAATGGCACTTGCTATTAGAATAATACTTGAAAGATAGAACAGCAGCAGAATCCAATTGGTTTTTGAAGGTGTATTTGTTGGGGTATCTATGCTAGAGAGATAAAAAACAACTTGCTTGTTGAGGTTATATATAGGATAAGTTCCTTGATTAAGGGTTATTTCAAAATTGCTATTAAAATTAAAACTTGGATGAAATTCATTTTTTAGGTAATTGTTTTTAATGCTATATTGTTTTTTGATTAAAATAAGTGCGAGGTAAGAAGTGTTTTTTTCTTTTTCAATTATATATTGAAACCATCCATTTTTCAATAGAATTACCCCTGAAGATGTATTGCGTTTTGTAATTTCTTCAGGCAAAAGAATACTTCTTTCCGACCAATCAACAATTTTGTTATTGTTGATTTCAAACAATGCAATTCCTTCTTTTTCAAATAGTTCAAAAGATGAAGAGATGATTTTTTTTGTGTTAGAAGTACTGTTTTTTAGCTGAGAAACCAATTCAGTTGCTTTTTTCTCTTTTTTATTGAGATGGCTATTAAAAGTTTCAATATTAGAAGAAGTGATGGAAAAAACAGAAGGATAGAAGTAGATTAATCCAAGTAGTATTAATCCACAAAGTAGAATAAATAAAGGGTTTCTAATTATTTTTTTTAGCATTTGGTTTCTAAAAACTGATGTAAAAATACGAAAGCCTGAGGTTTTACACTTCAGGCTTTCAGTTAATTTTAAAATCTAACTAGAGTTTGTCCTTAAAGTCGAGAGTTTGGTTCAGAATGTTCGAGTTCGAGGTTTCGATAATCTGAAAATCAGGAGTGTACTAAAGTACATGACTGATTTGAAGATTGAGAATAACGAAGACCCGAACGAAGTGAGCTCATAAAAACCTTTAAAAAACAATAAATTCGCTGAATAAATCGGACATTCTGAACCAAACTCTAACTATTAAAACTTCCAATCGTAACTATCAATTTCCAAAAGACAGTTGGTAAGCAAATCGATACTTCCTTGAATGTCGTCTTTGTTTGCCATTTCTATTGATTGATGAATGTGGCGAGTAGGAATTGAAATTGCACCAGCGATTGCACCACCTGGATTCATACGCTGAATTCCAGCTGTATCTGTTCCGCCTGCCGTTAGTATTTCTTTTTGATAGGTTATTTTGTGCTTAGCAGCAACTTTTTCCATATATTTTACCATGCGGTAATCACATATAGTAGAACTATCCATTACTTTTATAGCTGTTCCTGCACCTAATTTGGTAATTACTTCTTCGGGTTTTGAACCTGGCACATCAAAGGCTATGGTGGTATCTAATCCAAAGCCAAAGTCGGGTTTAATTTCCAACGCAGCAACATTAGCACCTCTAACTCCAACTTCTTCTTGCACAGTGAAAACACCATACACATCATAAGGAACTTTTTTATTTTTTAGTTCTTTTAAACTTTCAATCAATATAAAAACGGCTAAACGATTGTCTAATGATTTGCAATTTACACAGTTCCCCATTTCAATTAATCCTCGTTCTCTGGTTATTGGGTCGCCCAAACTAACTATTTTCTCAACTTCTTTTTTGTTCATTCCTAAATCAATAAAAAAATCGGTTGTTTTTGGTAGTTTTAATCGTTCTTCGGCACTCATTACATGTATAGGTTTTGAACCCATTACTCCTATTACATCTTTTTTACCATGAATAATTACACGTTGGGCAGTTAGTGTTTTTGGGTCGAAGCCTCCCAGTGTATGAAAACGCACAAAACCATCTTCATCAATGTGGGTAACCATAAATCCAATTTCATCCATGTGAGCCCCTATCATTACTCTTTTTTTAGCTTTTCCTTTTTTTATGGCATATACATTTCCCATATTATCTATGGTAACTTCATCTACCAAAGGAGTTACTTCTCTAATTACAATTTCTCTAATTCGCTGTTCATGACCTGGAGCTCCTGCAACTTCGGCTATTTCTTTTAATAATTTTACGTTTATAGGCATTTTATATAGGTTTAAGGTTTTAAATTTTAGCTTTTTAATTATTCAACAACACTAAGTTTCATCATGTTGGTTTGACCTTTTTCAGTAATTGGCATACTTGCAAGATTAATAATTAAATCTTTAGGATTAACTTTTCTTTCTTGTTTGAGAATTAATTTAATATCAGAAATGGTATCATCAGTGCTTATAAATTTATCGTAATAAAAAACTTTCACACCCCAAACTAAACTTAACATATTTAAAATATCCTTGTTTCCTGTAAACACAAAAATTCCTGCTCTAGGTCTGAAACTAGAAATTTTAAACCCTGTATAACCCGAAAATGTCATGGTTACAATAGCTGATGCATTAACACGTTGAGCCAACCTACATGAATTAAAGCAAATAGAATCGGTAATATATCGTTCTTCATTGTCTTCTTCAGGAGGATATTCATAATTATAAAGTGAATCTGAAGTTTCAACATTTTCAATAATGTTTGCCATAGCATTAATTACTTCAATTGGGTGCTTTCCAACGGAAGTTTCAGCACTTAGCATCACAGCATCTGCTCCATCAAGTACAGCATTTGCAACATCATTTACTTCTGCTCTTGTGGGAGTTATGTTTTCTATCATGCTCTCCATCATTTGAGTAGCAATTATTACTGGTTTTGCTGCACGCATACATTTTTTCACTATCATTTTTTGAATGAGAGGAACTTTGTGAAATGGAATTTCAACCCCTAAATCCCCACGAGCAACCATCACAGCATCAGTTTCCTTAATTATTTCATCAATAACATCAATGGCTTCAGGTTTTTCAATCTTAGCAACTATTTTTGCATTACTTTTCGCCTTAGTTATCAGGCTTTTTAACTCAATAATATCTTTTGCGTTTCTTACGAAGGAAAGTCCTATCCAAGCAATATTCATTTTCAGGGCAAATTGCAAGTCTGCCAAATCTTTCTCGGTTAAACTAGGTAGCGAAACTTTTGTGTTAGGCAAATTAACTCCTTTGTTGGAAGATAGTGTTCCACCATGAATTACTTTTGTGATTACCTCATCTTTTCTATTGGTAGAAACCACCTCTAGCTGAAGTTTTCCATCATCCATAAGAATTTTTTCTCCTGTTTGCACATCATTAGGAAAATTTTGATAACTGATGTAGGCTTTTTCATTGTTTCCAATACATTCGGTAGAAGTAAGCACGAATTTATCTCCATTATTGATAAAAGTACTTCCTCCTTCAATTTTTCCAATTCTTATTTTTGGACCTTGTAAATCTGCCAAAATAGCAGTAAACCGACCTTGTTCTTTGTTTATAGCTCTAATGTTGTTGATTACTTCTTCATGATCTTTATACGAACCATGTGAAAAATTAACTCTACATACATTTACGCCTGCATTTATAATTTTTGATAACATCTCTTTGGATGAAGTTGCTGGCCCGATGGTAGCAACAATTTTTGTTTTTCTTAAGTTCATTTAGAATAATAAATTTTTTCTCGATTTAAGTATTGCAACATCTATTTGATGTGCCATTAGAATAATCTCTTGTTTGTTTAAAATTGTTGTTATTTTGTTAATAAGCTTTGGTTCTGTATATCCTTTTAAAATTATAAAATAATCTACAGATTGCTTTTCTGGAATTAAAAAACCACTTTCACTTTTATTGGCAATTAAATAATATTCAACATTGTTTTTTTTGTCAATATATTCGTAAAAACTAAATGATAAAGTTTCTTTTTTCTTTAGGATATCAAAATCATTTAATCGAATTAGATTTATAGCTAATGCGTTATTTATTGTCCAACAAAGTTTGTAATTTTTTGTATGACAACTAACTCCTATAATTTCAAAATCGTAATCTTCTTCTAATTTGAAAGTGTGTTTTGTCATGCTTTTTAGCAATCAATTTATTTGCAAAGGTAGTAAAATTGATGTAATTTAAAGGTCTTTGAAACAACATCTTGTTAAGAAATTATTAAATAGAGGTGACTATAATGTCCGATTTCATCGTTATTCTCGTTTTAAAAATCAGTCATTTACAAAAGTAAACTCTTGATTTTCAAAACTTCGAATGCCTCGAACTCGAACATTATAGTTCAACCCCTCGACTTTATGGACAAACTCTAAATAAGCTAAAAGTCAATAACTATATGAAACGGAACGCTAATAAAGATTATGATTGATATAGGATTAAGGATTAAATTCGTATTCTGTCATTACTCTTAAACCCAAAATTCCTTCTTTAAAAGTATAAGTAATGTGCTTTTTATCTCTCATTTCTTCATAGTCTAAAAATATTCTAACACCAGGGTATTCATCATATTTATTATTTTCCAAAAAAATGTACGTGCTTTCTTGATTTCCTCTACTATTTGCTTGAAGGTCGTTTTGAAAAGCATAGGTTTCTTTAGTTGGATTATAACTAAAAAAAAAGTTAATTAGAATAAATGAGTTGATAATTAATGGAGTAATGCAAAAGGAATAAAAATAAATTTTAAACTTATTTCCTTTTGATTTAGTTACTAAATAAACTAATACTATAGCCATAAAGTTTGTAGAAATTAACATCAAAGGGGAAACCAATGTTTGAAGTCCAAATTTTAAAAGTATAAAAATGTTTATGATAGATAAAGTTGTAATTAAGAACCCTTTTGTTTTAACAATTTGAAGAACAGCGTTAGTAAACGCTACTAATTTTAAAGTAGGAGCATTTCTAATTGTAGTAACCGTAAATGGTAATAAGATAAAATTTATAAGAAGTCCAATTCCAAAACCAGCAACACCATAAAATATTGTTGTAAAAATTGGAAGAATAACAATAATGGTAATCCCGAAAAAGAAACTTAGATGTGAAGCAATTGTGGATAAAGATGATATTGATTCATAATAATCTGATTTTACAAACTCTTCATACTTCATTTTTGCATACTTATTTGCTCTTGCTCTAGCCTTTTCTCTTTCATTTTTCTTCCAATCTTCATAAGTTTGCTTTTGTGTTGTATATGTTTTTTTATTTCGGACATATAACTTACCTGTTTTTAAATTTTGTAGATATTCATAGGCTTCATTTAAAAGGATAAATTGCTCGTGTGCATCAACACTTTTGTTTTTGTCTGGATGTAAAATTTTTGCTTTTGTTCTGTATGCCTTCTTAATGATTTCAAGAGAATCTTCTTTCTGAATACCTAATATGTTATAATAATTTTCGATGGTAATTATTGCTTTTTTAAAACAATTTCAAATGTATGTTATTTTTATGAACAACACTATCGTAGTTGCCAATTTTACATAACTATAAAACAAAATGAACCTCAGAAAATAAAAAAATCGAATTTATAGAACTCACTTTAAGTTAAACCGATAACTTTGCAACTTTCAATATACTCAAATCACATGGGAAACCGAAAAATTAGGAGAAGTTATTTTTTCTTAATTTAAGGCAAAAAAATTAAGCATAGAAACATTCTACGTTTCATTTTTTTTAACGAAAAAGTAAGGAAAAAGAACAAGCATAAAATTCGAGATTCCATGTGATTAGAGTATACTAGGTTTCATAGTTCAATGGATAGAATAGAAGTTTCCTAAACTTTAGATCCGGGTTCGACTCCCGGTGAGACCACTTTGTTAAATAAACTGTGCAAATAGTATTTTTTTAAACAAAAAACCTCCAAAAAATAATTTTTTGGAGGTTTTCATTTTGTGGGCCCACCTGGGCTCGAACCAGGGACTTTCTGATTATGAGTCAGATACTCTAACCAGCTGAGTTATAGGCCCAATTTTAATAAATTGGTACTTTTTAATATTTCTCAACTTCTATACTTCTAATCCCGAAAAAATGAAAATCTCTGATTTTCTCTTTTTTCGAGGACTCTCGTAAAATTTTCAATTTTACAGAGCCAGCTGAGTTATAAGCCCTATTCTAATTTACTTTAGAAACGGGCTGCAATTTTACATAATAGTTATTGAATACGCAATATTTAAATTGAATATTTTTTTATTTGTAGTTTTGTTTTTATGTTAAAAAGAAACATTAGCAACATTATTCTCGATTTAGGTGGGGTGATAATAAATTTAGATACAAGCCTTACCCAAAAAGCATTTCAAAACCATTTCTCTTCTAATTTTTTAGCGTTAGATCAAAAGATTAAAGCCCTTAATTTGTTAGAAAACTATGAGTTAGGACTTGTTTCGTCACCTGAATTTGTTGCTTTTTTTCAACAAGTTGATGCTTCAATTAGTGAAACAAAAGTGAAAGCCTGTTGGAACAGTATGTTGTTGGATATTCCTAATGAAAGAATTGAGTTAATTCGTAAATTATCAGAAAATTATAACGTGTTTTTGTTGAGTAATACCAACGAAATTCATGCTCAATTTATCGATGAATATATGCAGCAACATTTTGCTATTGACTCCATTACTTCCCTATTTAAAAAAACATATTTATCCTATCAATTGAAGTTAAGAAAACCAAATCAACAAATTTTTCAGTTGATTTTGGATGAAAATAGCCTAAACCCATCAGAAACTCTTTTCATTGACGATACTAAAGAACATATTGAAGCAGCAAAACTAGCAGGAATTCATACGCATCATCTAATTAATCAAACTTTAACAACATATTTCGATGGAAATTAACGGAAAACACTGCCAAACCATTTGGGTAAATAAAGAAACTAATCAATTGATTCAAGTGTTTGATCAACGCTTTTTTCCTCATAAAATCTCAGTTTATGACTGTGCAACTTCCGAATCAATTTTTTTTGCGATAAAAGAAATGGTGGTGAGAGGAGCTCCATTAATTGGTATTACTGCTGCTTACGGAATGTATTTGGCTTGTTTGGAAGCAAAGAATCAACCTAATCAAAATCAATATATTATTTCCATTGCTGAAAAACTTAAATCTGCTCGTCCAACAGCTGTAAACCTATCATGGGCAGTAAATTATATGTTAAAAGAATTAGACTCAGAAACTGACATAAATTTAAAAATTAACAAAGCACTACTGTTAGCGACTCAATTAAAAAATAATGACATTGCAGTTTGCGAAAGCATGGGAAATTTTGGGTTGGAAATAATAAAGAAAATTGCTCAAACAAAAACCGTGTCCGCCTCAGGCGTGAATGGAGCAACAGTAAATATTCTCACGCATTGCAATGCAGGCTGGTTGGCAACAGTTGATTGGGGAACAGCAACCGCTCCAATTTACAAGGCTTTTTTAGCAGGAATTGATGTGCATGTTTGGGTTGATGAAACCCGTCCGAGAAATCAAGGAGCAAGTCTAACTGCTTTTGAACTTGGGCAACAAGGTGTGAAACATACCTTAATCACCGACAACACCGGAGGACATTTGATGCAGCATGGAATGGTTGATTTGGTGCTTGTTGGCACCGATAGAACTACTAAAAATGGTGATGTTGCCAATAAAATAGGAACATATCTAAAAGCATTGGCAGCTTACGACAATCAAATTCCGTTTTATGTAGCAGCACCTTCATCATCTATTGATTTTTCTATTTCAGATGGTGTAAAAAATATTGATATTGAAAAACGTGATGAAAATGAAGTGAAGTATGTGCAAGGAAAACTAAATAACGAAATTCAGTCCGTATTAATTTGCCCAGAAAAAACGCCTGCACTAAATTATGGGTTTGATGTTACACCAGCTCGATTAATTACAGGAATAATAACCGAAAGAGGAATTTGCAATGCTTCGGAAGAAGGATTGAAAACTCTTTTCAAAGAAAAATACGAATAAGATGAATCAATTTTTAGATGAAGGGTATATTAAATTTGTATGTAATTGGATAAATAAACCCTCGCCAATTCCCGTCCCCGATTCATTGTTGTTTTGGCGAGATAAAATGCACCAATTAGGTTTAATAGGTTATTATCCTCAACACAAAGTTGGTTATGGAAATATTAGCATTAGAACCAAGCAAGGAATTTTAATTTCAGGAACTCAAACAGGAAATAGTTATCCTATAAAAGCTACCGATTTTACGCTTGTAACAGCTTATGATATAGATAAAAACAACGTAACTTGCAAAGGACAGATAAAAGCTTCTTCTGAAACAATGACACATGCCGCTATTTACGAAGCAGACAAAAGTATAAATGCAGTAATTCATATTCATCACTTGGAATTGTGGAGGAAATTATTGCATAAAGTTCCAACTACAAACAAGAACATACCTTATGGAACGCCTGAAATGGCAAAAGAGATTAAGCGATTGGTTATTCATGATTCTTCGTTAAAAACTGAAAAAACAATAGTTATGGAAGGGCATGTAGAAGGAATTATTGCTTTTGGTAAAAATTTAGAAGAAGCTGGAAACAATTTGCTTCATTGGTTCGTACAGTAATTTCGAGTATTGTTTTTCAATAATATTATGAACATTTTAGTACATACAATGTAACGGAATAATTAGTTGCTTTATTCTAGTTATTCAAGAAAATAAAAACAAGTTCAATGTAAATCATTTATTTTCAACATTTTATGTTTGCTGGTTTTTGATGGATGGGGTACTGTATTTTAATTTTGAAAAAACAAAAAATAGTACTATTTTATTTTGTTAATAAAGATATTCTTCAACAGTTTGTGGGGAGGCATCTTTTTTTATTTATCTTCGTCAAGAATAACGTAAATTTATGTTTGCATGTCTCGTCCTGATGTGAGTTTTTCAGCTGATTTACTTGCTGGATGTTCGCCTATAGTAGTTGATTTTACAGATAATACAAGCATAGGAGTACCAGGAGTGAATACTGTATGGCATTGGGATTTTGGGGATGGAGCTTCCTCAACATTAATAACTCCTCCTCACTGTTATGAAAATAATTCTCCTACAACAGTTAGCACTTTTGATGTAACATTAACAGCTACCTCAAACCAACAATGTGTTACAAGTGTAACTATGCCTCAAATGATAACAGTGTATCCTAAACCATTTGCAGACTTCACTTATTCTCCTATGGAAACAGATCTTTTTGATAGTGAAATTACGTTTACAGATGTATCTGTTGTTGCTGCTCAATGGAATTGGGATTTTGGAGATGAAACTGCAGCAGTGATTCAGCATCCAGTACATCAATATTTAGATTCAGGTTCATACACAGTAGTTCTTCATATCGAAAATCAATATGGATGTAAAAATTCTACAGAAAAAGTGGTAATAATTAAACCAACATTTGCTATTTATATTCCTAATGCCTTTACTCCAGATGGTGATGGGATAAATGATTTTTTCTTTGCCTCTGGCTATGGAATCACTCAATTAGAGACATTAATTTTTGACAGATGGGGAGAAATTATATTTGAAGGCTATCAGTTAGACTCTAAGTGGGATGGTATCTATAAAAATTTATTAGTAAAAACAGAGGTCTTTAACTATAAAATCAGAGCCAAAGATATTTTTGGAAAATGGCATGAGTTCATTGGAAAAGTAACATTGATAAAATAAAAACAAATCTCAGAAATGTAAGTTTTAGCTTTTTTTCTTTACTAAATATAAAATTAAGGATCTTCGCTTTATCGAATACTTCGGTTTTTTTATTATATTTGTTAAATACACCTGAAAAAACCTTTCTTCATGAATTTATTTAAAATCTATTTAATAACATTTTTTGTTATTTTTTCAACTAATTTATTTGCTCAAATTATCCCCAATGGAAAAATTGATAACCTAGATGAACTATCCCTAAAAGAAACAACCTATACGCTTACTAAAGACGGAATTAAATTAGCAACAGACATTTACTTGCCTGTTTTCAGAGATTCAATAGTAACAGACATTACCATTGCTTCAATTACTTATACCATAGAGCTTATAAAGAAAAACACCCAATTTGTAATTTTTGACACCACCAATTTAAGTGCAACAAATTATAGTTTACCAATTATTTTTTCGAGAACACCTTATGATATTAGTACCGATGATTTAGGTGGAAAAATATTTCCTTTTTTAGGCTATGGGTATGCCATGCAAGATATGCGAGGAAGATACGCAAGCGAAGGAGTTTATTTTCCTATGTATAGCGATTCTTGGCAAAAAAATACCTACCATCCAAGTTTGAGTATGACTATGGATTTATACCCAACATCAAGTTCTTCAAATTCGTTACATCATTCTGATGGAAGTGAAGCCATTTTCTTTTTGGCCGATAGTATGTTTAGAAGTTTTGATGTTGACCATGACGGAATAAATGAAGTTTTTAAGTATTCCAATGGAAGTATTGGCATGTATGGAGCTTCTGCCTTGGGAAATTCTCAGTATCAAGCACTTTCAAATATTCCCTTTAGTGTAGCCAATAACCCAATAAAATGCCTCATGCCAACGGTTGGCTCTAATGAACATCATAATTATACCTTGTTTAATAATGGCGTTTTCAGAAGATCATTGGTTGAAGGTTGGATAACAGGGCAAATTAGTGATATGCACGATTCATTAGTGGGAATTGATACAAGTTTGACTAATACGTTGCACAGTCCTGCTGATTACGGATATTCTTCTCGCTATAAGTTAGCCAGTGATTTAATTGATTGGTTTGTTGTTCATGATAATAATGGCTTTCCATCGGGAGCACATCCGAGTACTCCACTTCGAGCAGATTTAGATGCTTCATTTGCCCCTGTTGATGCACAAGGTTTTTCGGATGTAAATGGAACAACCTCTCGTTATAAAAATTTAAACAAACCTATTTACCATTTATCTGGTTGGTGGGATATTTTTGTTGATGGGCAATTACGTACCTTTAATAATATCAGAAACCAAAATCCAACCTCGAATCAAAAATTGGTTATAGGACCTTGGACACACCAAACAATAGGTGCTGTTGCTGTTGGTGATGAGGTATATCCCGAAAATGTAAAAGATGTGCTGGGCTTCGATATTAACTTAAACTCAAATAATTTACTCACAGATTCCACCTTGATAAATGATATTTATAGTTCTGAATTATTTTATTGGTATAGAAAACATTTAGGGGGAGAACCATTTTTTATTATCCCAGAATCGCAAGATTGGCAAACATTAGGAACAAATACCATTCGTGTTCCTGCAAAAAATTTTATGGTACCTTACTATAAATTTTTAAATTACATTGGCGGACAAGGTTCGCTCGATAGTTTGTTAGTTGAACTGAATGTGGGTGGCGTAATTTCTTCATTTTATTATTCTTTACCAGCTCTTTCTCCACCGCTTTTTAATTTATACCAACCATTAGTAGCATTTGATTCTACTTATTTTGATCAAATAAAAGATATTAGAATTTACATTACGGGTCCATCAAATGATATGAATAATGTTGGAGTAGGTAATTATTGGTTGGAAACAGATTCTCTACCATTTTCAAATGGTGTGGTTAGAGAGAAAATTTATCTTCACCAAAATCAAACTGCAAATGGAAATGTTCCCACAACCAACGAAGGAACAATGTCTTACACAGCCGACCCAAACAACCCTGTGTTAACAATTGGAGGAAATAATATGATACCAAAATTGCCAATAACTAATGAGCGTTCACAAGGTTCAATTAATTTAGCGAATCCTTTATACGCACCAACAACAATGAACCGTGCTGATGTTATTTCTTTTGAAACAGCTCCACTTACAGATACCATGACAGTTATTGGTTTCCCAAAAGCATCTCTTTATGCCAAAGGATACACAACCACTTACTCAACTGCTAAAACTGATTTCGATTTAGTACTTAGAATACTGGATGTTTACCCTGATGGAAGGGAAATGTTTATTACAGAAGGGGTTGTTAATGCAAAAGCCAGGGAATATGCTAAGTCTATTTTTCAAGGAAATCAAAACGATAATCTTGTTTTAACAAACATTGATAACAATACTTTTTATCATTTTGAATTTGATATGTTGCCACTCGGACACACTTTTGGAGCTGGTCATACCATAAAATTTTTAGTAAGTAGCAGCAATCATCCTAAATATCAATCAAATCCTCACTTGCCAAACAACTCCAACCAGTTTTTTAGATGGAGTCCTGGCGATACATTAGGCTATAACTACAACGGAAGTTGGATGTACCCTCAGCAAAGTCAAATTACGTTAGAATTTACTAATCTTTTTCCTTCTTATATAGATTTACCTCATGTTATTCAATTGCCAAACAATATTAATGAAAATAGAACTGAAAACCAATTTGAAATTTACCCTAACCCTACTCAAAACCTAATTACTATTAATAGAATCAACAACAAAGCTGCTTCAGTTATCATTTATTCTTTATTGGGAAATGTAACCTATCAAAGCAATTTAAAGGATAATGAACTTTATAAAGTTATTGACATCAGTAATTTTGCTAATGGCATCTATTTTATTAGCCTAATTGATAATAAAGGAATGAAAAACACAAAAAAGTTTGTGAAAAATTAAGGGTTTGATGAATTATAAATTTGCAATATGATTAAAAATTACTACCAAATTCTTAATTTATCAACTGATTGCAATAAAGATGAAATTAAAAAAGCATATAGAATGTATGCTTCAAAATTTCATCCAGACAAACAGAATAATGACAAATTCTTTGAAGAAAGATTTAAAGAAATTAAAGAGGTTTATGATGTTTTAATTGATGATAATAAAAGAGCCCAATTTGATAATGAATACAAATCTACATTTAAAAACTCTTCTTCAAATTATAATTCTAATCAAGGGTGTACGACAAATATCCCTTTTAATAAATGAAAGTATTGGAACATTACAAGAATTAAGTAAGGAAGCGACCTTTGATAAATTTCGCTAGTTTTTTTTAACTGTTAAAATTAGCGAAGGTAATAGAAAGCAACCCTTGAATGCCGTAAAAAAAAGAGTTTTTAATTCTTTATTTTTACGAGCATCCTCGAAATATTAGTTTTTCAGAGAAAAACATATTTCGGGACTACGAAACAACAAAAGAGAGAATAGGCTTTTTCCTTTGATAAGGAAACTGTAAAGAACAAAACTATCAGGGCTTGGGTTGTGCGGCAATTTTATCAGTAAAAAAAACAAGAACCGAAGCTCCCATCTGACCTATTTAAAACAATAAAAATGTGCAGATGAAATTTATCTGAAGTCTTGATTTTTTGTTTCTTTTTAATCAAGCAAAAAGAAAAAGTTAAAAGCCTCGCAGTTCCTATTAACTGATGAAAAATAGTAAAAGTGAAATTTGTCGTACACCCCTAGTCAAAATCAATATAAAAAAAATTCAGTAATATTTTAAATCCCACATAGTCAGCATTTTAAAAATTGTATTAATTAACCCCCCATCTGTCCGTAAAGCCAAGCCTTTGTGTAATGGCAACTACGAGTTTTATAACTGTTTTTTATTCGTTCCCGCCAAGCATCTCGCTTGCACAACTTACTTCTTCATCTCAAAAATAGACAAAAACGTAGTATTATAAACCGATTTTACCTGCTTTACAAAAAATGGGCGGTATTCACTAATTCCTTTTTTTAAATAATTTTCCTCAAAAGGCTGCTCCTCGTTTTTCTTCAAAAAATCTCCCCTACCAACAAGCACCATATCCGTCATCGTTACCACATAATCTTTTTCTTTGGCTCTATACTCAATAACCACCATCCCTTTAAAATCATTTTTATTTACCACTTCTGGAACAGCAGCGACTCCCGTCTTTTTAGGGTCAGTAGCATGAGGCTTTAGTTTTGCAAAAATTTGGTTGTTTTCAATTTTAAAATCATCAAATAATTTCGATTTTTCAAAATAAGCATACACTTCTTCTTGTGATTTCTTAGTAGAAAAAGCCTTCTGCCAGCTTATTTTATTGTCATTCAAATAAAAATTTTCATCTTCTGCCTGAGAAAAAACATGTGAAGTAATAACCAACGAAAGTAAAAGAATGTAATATTGCATAAAATAAATTTAATACCTACAAAGTAAACCATTTCAAACACAAATTCCAAAAATGAAACAACAAACTAATCCACCAAATTCCAAGAAATACCAAATTTCAACGACCTTGTAAGAGCAGGATATCCATGTGTTGCATAAAAATCATAACCATTCCAACCCGAGTTAAAATGTTCATATTTTAAAAACAGTTGAGCCCTTTTCAAATGCATATTCAAAAAAACATCCACATAAGGATAATTACCAATTTGTTGCTCATTTTGAATATAAAATTCCGTTAAAGCAGGCATATAAGCATAGCCATAATAAGCACTGTTATAAGAAACATTAAATCCAAACTGAAGTTTCAACACTTTTTTAAAAGCACTAGTTTCATAATAAACCATTTGTCTTCCAATAAATTCAGGCAATGGAAACAAATAATCATTACTCGTGGTTTGGTAAATCAAAGCCGTTTTAAAATGAAATTTATATAAACGATATTTCTTCGACACAGAAAAAGTAGTCATTGAAGAAGGATTATGATGTTGAGTAACCACCGCAAACGTATTATAATAAATAGCATTATCTAATAATTTTATATCTGCCAGCAGTTCCAGTTGGTATTTATTAAATAACACTAATCCTCGCAAAGAAGAAACCGTTTGTTTAGAAAAATTATAATTCCTCCATTCAAAATGATTCGAAGTATAATTTACCGTTTTTAAATCAGGTTCAGATAAAAAATAAGACCCATAAAAACTATATTTCACATGTTTTGTAGGCATAAATGAAAATTGAAGCTCATTATAAAAATCTCCTTTCCTATAACCCTGAACTCCATATTTAACCTTAAAATCTAACACAAAAACAGAATCCTTCAACTGATAAGCCCCTCCAACAAAACTATTCATATAAGAAGTGTCCAATCCAAAAGACTGAAAATAAGTATTGAATGAATGAGACGCTAAAACAACAAGATAATGCTTCTTATTCCTTAAACCAATACCAAATTCATTATCAAAAGAGTTAGAAGATATAGAATCTATTGTACTCAAGGTATCTAAAAAAACATCACTATAAATAAGTGCCAAAGGGTCTTTATCATAAAACATCCTTTCACTAGAAGAATATTTTGAATTCAGTAACGTATAAAATTTATTATCATTTATTTTATAAATATCTAACGACTGATTAAAAGAATAATTAAAGTTAGTTTTTTGAACCCTAGAATTTTGTATATTAAGTGTTGCACTCAAAGGACTAATCAATAAATTTTCTTCAAATTCAGATTTATTAGATATGCCCCCATTTTCTTGTTGTTTAAACCTTGTATACTCAAAATTTAAATTAAATCTATATGTATTAGTTTTATTCATAAAACTTAAAAAAGCATCAAACTCACTCGTATTTATCCCTTGGTTAACATAACCACCTGGAGAACTTGTCTTATTCAAATAAAAACCAAAATCAAATGCACTACCAAACTGTTGTTGGTGACGAATAGAAAACAACTGTTCCTTTCTACTCGCATTAATATAAGAAACATTCGAAAATGGCTTTGTACCAGATAATTTAGATAAACGAATTCTTTTTTTGCAATTAAAAAAGTTTTCATTGTAAACTCCAGAGGCAATTGGAAAATAAAACGAAGAATTATAAACACCCAAATTATTCATTAAAACATCATCCTTATGCTTATAAAATAAAAAATCAAATGAGTTAGCATCACCATGAATAATAGAATCAAACTTATTATTTGCTATAAGAATAGTATCAATGTTTTGAGAAAACAAAAAAGAAGGGGAAAGTAAAAACCCAAAAAATATGTACAAATATAATTTCATTTAAGAACCACGAAGGTAATAAAAAACCCCTATTCTTTTGGAATAGGGGTTAATTAAAATTGGCAACGACATACTCTCCCAGATATCACTCTAGTACCATCTGCGCTATTGGGCTTAACTTCTCTGTTCGGAATGGGAAGAGGTGATCCCCAATGCAATAGTCACCATAAATCATCAATATTTTTATATACATTTAAAAGCTTTTAAACTTTCAACTATATATGACAATCAAAGAAAGAAACTATAGAAAACAAAATTTAGGTATTAGAAAGCACTAGGGTAATTAGTATTGCTCGACTTTGACATTACTGCCTTTACATCTGCAACCTATCAACGTTGTCATCTTCAACGACCCTTAAGGGAAATCTCATCTTGAGGTTGGCTTCGCACTTATATGCTTTCAGTGCTTATCCTATCCGAACGTAGCTACTCTGCAATGCAGCTGGCGCCACAACAGATACACCAGAGGTTCGTTCAACTCGGTCCTCTCGTACTAGAGTCAAATCCTCTCAAATTTCCAACGCCCACAACAGATAGAGACCGAACTGTCTCACGACGTTCTGAACCCAGCTCGCGTGCCACTTTAATGGGCGAACAGCCCAACCCTTGGGACCTTCTCCAGCCCCAGGATGTGACGAGCCGACATCGAGGTGCCAAACGATTCCGTCGATATGAGCTCTTGGGAATCATCAGCCTGTTATCCCCGGCGTACCTTTTATCCTTTGAGCGATGGCCCTTCCATGCGGAACCACCGGATCACTATGCTCTACTTTCGTACCTGCTCGACTTGTCGGTCTCACAGTCAAGCTCCCTTGTGCCATTGCACTCTACGCACGGTTACCAAGCGTGCTGAGGGAACCTTTAGAAGCCTCCGTTACTCTTTTGGAGGCGACCACCCCAGTCAAACTACCCACCACGCAATGTCTCCCGATTAATCGGGATTAGAATTCAAGCAAATAAAGGGTGGTATTTCAAGGACGACTAACTAACTCCTAGCGAAGCCAGATCAACGTCTCCCACCTATCCTACACATCATTTACCCAAATTCAATGCGAAGCTATAGTAAAGGTGCACGGGGTCTTTTCGTCCCGTTGCGGGTACCCGGCATCTTCACCGAGACTACAATTTCACCGAGCTCATGGTTGAGACAGTGCCCAGATCATTACACCATTCGTGCAGGTCGGAACTTACCCGACAAGGAATTTCGCTACCTTAGGACCGTTATAGTTACGGCCGCCGTTTACTGGGGCTTCAATTCAATGCTTCGCCGAAACTAACATCTCCTTTTAACCTTCCAGCACCGGGCAGGTGTCAGGCCTTATACCTCATCTTTCGATTTTGCAAAGCCATGTGTTTTTGATAAACAGTTGCCTGGGCCTTTTCACTGCGGCCCCGATTGCTCGGGGCGCCTCTTCTCCCGAAGTTACGAGGCGATTTTGCCTAGTTCCTTAACCATGAATCACTCGAGCACCTTAGGATTCTCTCCTCGACTACCTGTGTCGGTTTGCGGTACGGGTACCGTATATCTGATGCTTAGAGGTTTTTCTTGGAAGTCTGATTAGGGTCATTATCCATTTGCCCGAAGGCTCATGGTACTATCAAGTTCAGCAAGATCTGCGGATTTTCCTACAGTTCCTATACCTACACTCTTCAACGTACTATTCCGTCAGTACGCAGACCTTTCACTACTCCGTCACCCCATCGCAATATACGCTAGTACAGGACTATTAACCTGTTGTCCATCGACTACCCCTTTCGGGTTCGCCTTAGGTCCCGACTAACCCTGATCCGATTAGCGTTGATCAGGAAACCTTAGTCTTTCGGTGGGCAGGTTTCTCGCCTGCCTTATCGTTACTTATTCCTACATTTTCTTTTCTAGACGCTCCAGCATACCTTACGATACACCTTCTATGCTGACTAGAATGCTCCCCTACCATCCCGATTACTCGGGATCCATAGCTTCGGTATTGTGTTTTATGCCCGATTATTATCCACGCCCAATCGCTCGACTAGTGAGCTGTTACGCACTCTTTAAATGAATGGCTGCTTCCAAGCCAACATCCTAGCTGTCTAAGCAATCGGACCTCGTTAGTTCAACTTAACACATATTTAGGGACCTTAGCTGATGGTCTGGGTTCTTTCCCTCTCGGACATGGACCTTAGCACCCATGCCCTCACTGCTGAGTATAAATCATAGCATTCGGAGTTTATTAGGGTTTGGTAGGCGGTGAAGCCCCCTAGCCCAATCAGTAGCTCTACCTCTATGATTCTTTACCTCAACGCTGCACCTAAATGCATTTCGGGGAGTACGAGCTATCTCTCAGTTTGATTGGCCTTTCACCCCTACCCACAAGTCATCCAAAAACTTTTCAACGTTTACTGGTTCGGTCCTCCATTACATGTTACTGCAACTTCAACCTGCTCATGGGTAGATCACCAAGTTTCGCGTCTACCCCCACTAACTATACGCCCTATTCAGACTTGCTTTCGCTTCGGCTGCGCACCTTAGGTGCTTAACCTTGCTAGTGAGGAGTAACTCGTAGGATCATTATGCAAAAGGCACGAGGTCATCCCGATAAATCGAGACTCCCTCCGCTTGTAAGCGTACGGTTTCAGGTTCTATTTCACTCCCTTGTTCAGGGTTCTTTTCACCTTTCCCTCACGGTACTAGTTCACTATCGGTCTCTCAGTAGTATTTAGCCTTACCAGATGGTTCTGGTGGATTCACACAAAATTTCTCGTGTTTCGTGCTACTCAGGATACTGCTAGGTAATATACTAATTTCATGTACAGGACTTTCACCTTCTTTGGTTTAACTTTCCAGTTAGATTCTATTATTAGTTTATTGTCCACAACGCAGTCCTACAACCCCATATATGCCGAAACATTTATGGTTTGGGCTTTTCCCATTTCGCTCGCCGCTACTTAGGGAATCACTATTGTTTTCTCTTCCTCCGGGTACTTAGATGTTTCAGTTCTCCGGGTTTGCTTCCTTTACAGGATAACTGATCTTCTATCAGTTGGGTTGCCCCATTCAGAAATCTACGACTCACAGGTTATTTGCACCTAATCGTAGCTTATCGCAGCTTATCACGTCTTTCTTCGCCTCTGAGAGCCAAGGCATTCACCGTACGCCCTTAATTACTTTCTTAATCTCTTAATTAAGTTTGTTCTATAATTTCTTTCATGATGTCAATGAACTTTATTTAATGTATCAATTTTTTAATTTACTAATATAACAATGAATTGCTATATTAAATAATTTATTAATTGCTACACCAATGCTGTGGAGAATATCGGAGTCGAACCGATGACCTACTGCGTGCAAGGCAGTCGCTCTAGCCAGCTGAGCTAATCCCCCATTTCCTAATGTTGAATTATGAATGTTGAATTATGAATCTTTGCTAATTCTTACTCATACTTCTAAAATTTCCAATATCTTATTTTAAAAAAAGAACGTTTTCTTTTTTGGTAGTCCCACGCAGATTTGAACTGCGGACCTCTACATTATCAGTGTAGCGCTCTAACCAACTGAGCTATAGGACTATTTCCTCAGCTTTTGTAGGTCAAAGCCCCTTAACTGAGCTTGTTTTGGGTTAAAAAAATGAAGAAAAGAAAAAATAGGTAAATATCTACTAATTTTAATTAGCATGATATAATCTTTCTCTAAAAAGGAGGTGTTCCAGCCGCACCTTCCGGTACGGCTACCTTGTTACGACTTAGCCCCAGTTACTGGTTTTACCTTAGGCAGCTCCTTGCGGTTACCGACTTCAGGTACTCCCAACTTCCATGGCTTGACGGGCGGTGTGTACAAGGCCCGGGAACGTATTCACCGCGTCATTGCTGATACGCGATTACTAGCGATTCCAGCTTCACGGAGTCGAGTTGCAGACTCCGATCCGAACTGAGACGGACTTTCGAGATTAGCATCTAGTCACCTAGTAGCTGCCCTTTGTATCCGCCATTGTAGCACGTGTGTAGCCCTGGACGTAAGGGCCGTGATGATTTGACGTCATCCCCACCTTCCTCACGGTTTGCACCGGCAGTTTCTCTAGAGTCCCCGACATTACTCGCTGGCAACTAAAGATAGGGGTTGCGCTCGTTATGGGACTTAACCCGACACCTCACAGCACGAGCTGACGACAACCATGCAGCACCTTGAAAAATGTCCGAAGAAGGTCTAGTTTCCTAAACTGTCATTTCCCATTTAAGCCCAGGTAAGGTTCCTCGCGTATCATCGAATTAAACCACATGCTCCACCGCTTGTGCGGGCCCCCGTCAATTCCTTTGAGTTTCAATCTTGCGACCGTACTCCCCAGGTGGATTACTTATCACTTTCGCTTAGGCACTAACGGTATATCGCTAGCACCGAGTAATCATCGTTTACAGCGTGGACTACCAGGGTATCTAATCCTGTTTGCTCCCCACGCTTTCGTCCATGAGCGTCAGTTATAGTTTAGTGAGCTGCCTTCGCAATCGGTGTTCTGTGTCATATCTATGCATTTCACCGCTACATGACACATTCCGCCCACTTCATCTATACTCAAGAAAAACAGTTTCAATGGCAATTCTATCGTTAAGCGACAGGATTTCACCACTGACTTATTCTCCCGCCTGCGGACCCTTTAAACCCAATAAATCCGGATAACGCTTGGACCCTCCGTATTACCGCGGCTGCTGGCACGGAGTTAGCCGGTCCTTATTCTTATAGTACCTTCAGTTCCGCATACATGCGGAAGTTTATTCCTATTTAAAAGCAGTTTACAACCCATAGGGCTTTCTTCCTGCACGCGGCATGGCTGGTTCAGACTTCCGTCCATTGACCAATATTCCTCACTGCTGCCTCCCGTAGGAGTCTGGTCCGTGTCTCAGTACCAGTGTGGGGGATAACCCTCTCAGGCCCCCTACCTATCATTGTCTTGGTGAGCCGTTACCTCGCCAACTAACTAATAGGACGCATGCCTATCTCTAACCACCGTAGTTTTAATCTATTTATGATGCCATATATAAATGTTATGGAGTATTATTCTTCCTTTCGAAAGGCTATCCTCCTGTTAGAGGTAAGTTGCATACGCGTTACGCACCCGTGCGCCACTCGCCACCCAGTATTGCTACCTGTGCTGCCGTTCGACTTGCATGTGTTAAGCCTGCCGCTAGCGTTCATCCTGAGCCAGGATCAAACTCTCCGTTGTAAGTTTTCTTAATCTTGTGTTAAGATTATCTCTCACAAATAAAAAAATTTAACTCTCTTTACTCAAGGATATTTACCTTGTTTTTTCTCTCTTCAATTTTTTCAAAGAACTCTATTATCTTTATCCCATTCTTCTTGGGCTAATTTCTTCTTTCTTATTCCTTATCATTGCTCGCTAATATCCCCTTTTGTTTTTACCATTTTCTCATTAGCGGGGTGCAAAAGTACAACTCTTTTTCTTTCTGCAAAACTTTTTAGCATTTATTTTTAAAAAGTTTTTTTAACTACTCGTTTGTCGTTTTTTTAAGGACGGCAAATTTACCTTCTTTTTAATCCCTTACAACTCTTTTTAACTCTTTTTTCTCACTAAAACCCCTCTTGCTTGATTATCAGTTTGATATTTTTTTGACTTTTGATGTTTTTAACTTTTATCTTGATAAATATAAACAATATACTACTTTGAATGTTATGATTTATGATTGTATAAAACTGAAAAATGATGCCTGTTATTTTTTTTTGTGCCTCAAAAATTCAGAAATGCATTTACTCTATTAAAAACAAATAAAACATTCCTTAAAAATGGTAGAAAGTAAATTAGAAGTGAGGATTGGGTAGAATATTTAGCGATATGCATAAACATAACAGTTTGATGCATATTGGGTTTTAATAAAAAAACATCAATTTAGTAAATTGATGTTTTTTTTATTAATGAGAATATACTATTCTTTATTTTGCGTAATTAACAGCTCTTTTTTCTCTAATAACAGTTACTTTAACTTGACCTGGATACGTCATTTCTGTTTGAATTTTTTGAGCTAATTCAAAAGAAATTGTGTCTGCTTGGGCATCTGAAACTTTTCCACTTTCTACTATAACTCTTAGTTCTCTTCCTGCTTGAATTGCATAAGCTTGTTCAACACCTGGGTAGGTCATTCCAATGTTTTCAAGTTCCTTAATACGTTTTATATAAGACTCCATCACTTCTCGTCTTGCTCCTGGTCTTGCTCCTGAAATGGCATCACAAACCTGAACAATTGGTGAAATTAATGTTGTCATTTCTATTTCGTCATGGTGAGCTCCTATAGCATTACAGATGTCTGGTTTTTCGTTGTATTTTTCAGCGATTTTCATACCTAGAATAGCATGAGGTAATTCTGGGTCTTCATCAGGCACTTTACCAATATCATGAAGCAACCCTGCTCGTTTGGCAAGTTTAGCGTTTAATCCTAACTCAGATGCCATTGTTGCACAAAGATTAGCTACTTC
>Ga0210006_1000858_pt1 | contig 22284 bp, 23 predicted proteins | sample CryGey02umfilter_2_FD_185452 | JGI IMG/M metagenome (GOLD analysis project Ga0210006, IMG submission 185452) | Groundwater microbial communities from aquifer in Utah, USA - Crystal Geyser 4/10/14 0.2 um filter (SPAdes) (version 3) | ecosystem: Environmental > Aquatic > Deep subsurface >... | reverse complement strand
TTATGTTTTTGAAATAATTTTTTTAATCTCTGGATTATTTTATTCAATTTTCTATTTGCCAAAAAAATTTCTATTCTTATTTTTGGGATGGGTAATAATTGCTATTCTGCCGGGGGCAATTACAACAGGGTATCCTCATGCGATGAGAATATATGAGCTACTTCCCCTGCCACAGCTTATAGAAGCTTTCGGTATAATTTTTCTTTTGTCATTAATTTTCTCAAAAACCAAAATCAATTCAAAATACATTATTTTACCAACGTTTTTTCTAATAGGGATAGTAAGCATAGCTCAATTCTCATATTCTTATTTCTTTCTTCTACCAACAAAAATTTCAAATCAATTTCAATATGGTGCTATACAGGCATTTGAAATTGTTAAGGAAAGAGAGGCTAAATACGATAAAATCATTGTATCGAATTCTGGTAATTTATTTGAAAGTTATATGTTTTATCTTTTTTATAATAAATTTGATCCATTTGTTTATAAAAATCTTGGTGGAACAAAATCTGGTGGTTTCGCAGAGTCACATAAAATTGGAAAGTATATATTCGAAAAAATTGAGTTGTCGAAAAAAATTCCAAAGACGTTGTATTTATTAAGTTCTAATGAAGTGGTGTTAAATATGCACGTTATAAAAATAATTTCTTTTCTTGACGGAAGCCCGGCAGTTATTATTGCAGACTAAAACTCATTGAGTCTTTTGGGACGTCATCATATAATACAATTATGGTCAAATTATCGGTCGCGCTTGCCACTTTTAACGAGGAATCAAATATTGCAAGCTGTCTTGACTCAGTAAGGGAATTAGCTTCGGAGATTGTGGTCGTCGATGGAAGTTCAAAAGACAAAACTGTTGAAATCGCCAAAAAATATGGTGCTAAGGTAAAAGTGACCGATAATCCGCCCATATTTCATATTAATAAGCAAAAAGCGTTGAATATGGCAACGGGTGATTGGATTTTGCAGCTTGATGCAGACGAGCATGTTTCAGGCGAATTGGCTGATGAAATTAAAAAAGTGGTAGACGGGGGAAGTGAATATAATGGTTATTGGATTCCGAGAAAAAATTACTTTCTAGGACGATTTTTGACAAAGGGCGGGCAATATCCCGATTATACAATTAGGTTATATAAAAAAGGAAAGGGCCGGCTTCCTCAAAAAGATGTTCATGAGCAAGCAGAAGTTGAAGGTAAAGTAGGATATCTGAAAAATCCTTTGCTCCATTATCCATATAAAAATTTCTCATTTTATATTGAGAAATGGAACAGGTATAATATTCTTATTGCTACCCAAATTAAAAAGGATATGGAAAGAAAAAATAAATTCGAAAGATTTATATTTGGGATTGGATATTTAATTATAAAACCAACACATTGGTTTTTAACTACGTACATAAGACATAAAGGGTTTGTTGATTTGTGGCAGGGATTTGTATTTTCGCTTTTTTCAGCATTAAGATTTCCAGTTGCGTATATAAAATATTTACAGATGTAAAAATATGAAAATACTTGTTACCGGTGGTGCCGGGTACATAGGAAGCTTTATGGTAAAAAGACTTATTTCTCGTGGCGATAAAGTTCATGTTATTGATAGTCTTGAGCGTGGTCATAAAGACGCAATTGACAGCGAAGCAATTTTTCATCAAATGAATTTGATGGATTGGGACGAAGTTGAGCAAGTGTTTTCTTCTAGTCAGTTTGATGCGGTAATTCATTTTGCGGGGTATATCTCAATGGAAGAATCCGCCCGTGATCCAGGACTTTATTTTTGCAATAATACCTCAGGCTCTTTGGAAATAATAGAGCACTGCAAAAGAAATAATGTAAAAAATTTTATTTTCTCATCAACTGCAGGGGTCTATGGAAATCCTATAAAGATTCCAATTCCGGAAGATCATCCCACAAATCCAGTTAATCCTTATGGTGAGAGTAAACTTATGGTTGAGAAGATTTTGTCATGGTTTAATAAAATAGATGGATTAAGCTATGCATGTCTTCGATACTTTAACGCATCGGGAGCAGCAATTGATGGAAGTATGGGGGAAGCTCATGACCCTGAAACCCACATAATTCCTAAAGCCATTGAAGCGGCGTTAAACAACAATGAGTTTAAAATGTTTGGAACTGATTACCAAACTCAAGACGGAACATGCGTGCGTGATTATATACATGTTTTAGATTTAGTTGAGGCTCATATTTTAGCTCTTGAAAAATTAGTGAAAGATAAGGGTGGATATATTTATAATGTTGGAACAGGAAAGGGATATTCGAATAAGGAAGTTGTAGAAATGGTAAAAAAAATAAGCGGAATAAATTTTCCGATAGTAGAATTAGAGAGACGGTCTGGTGATGCGGATAGTCTTGTTGCGGATTCTTCTAAAATTCGCAATGAATTAGGATTTAATCCTAAATATTCGGATCTTGAAACGATTGTAAAAACCGCATGGGAATACCATTCAAAAAATTCAAAATGAGGCGTTATTTTTTCGTCTTTTTTGTTATTTTCTTTTTAACATCAACAAAAATTACATTTGCACAGTCTTCTTATGTTTTGCCATATCCAAGTGCTATGCCAGGTAGTATTTCTTATAAATCTCATATTTTATCTGAAGAATTGCAAAAATACTGGTATTTCGGGAATTTTGGACAGTTTTATTACAACTTAAAACAGTCAGACAAATATTTAGTTGAGGCAAAAACACTTTTTGAATATAAGCAGTATCTTCTTGGCTACAATGCGCTATTAAAATCAAACGAGTATTTTATAAAAATTAACCCGTTTTTGATAAAGGCAAAGATTGAGGGAAAAGATATTTCGGAAAAAAGTAAAATTCTTGATATGGCGTCACAAAAACATGTAGAAATTTTAGTTCAGATAGAAAAAAATACACCAATCGAATTTGTCTGGACACCTGAAAAAAGTAGTGCAACAAAACTGTTGCTTCGCAAGTCCATCGATGACTCAATTAGTGTCCGGCAGAAAAATATATGAAGAAATTATTGATTTATGGTTATTGTTGTTTATTATTTTTCTTTTCATTTTTTTCTTACTTATTTATTGACCCGGGACTTTTGTATTTAAGAAATTTTTACACTGGATTTTTTTCCGAGAACAGATTAGTGGTAATAATTTTATACACTTTATTTATTTGTTTATTTTTTTTAACGTACTATTTATTTATTAAATTAGTTCGTAGTGAAAAGCTACCCTTAAAGCAAATATTTTTGTTAATCGTAGCAAACGTTTCAATTTTACTTTTTTCCTATCCAGCAATACTTTCATTTGATATTTTCAATTATATTGCAACCGCAAAGGTTGCCTTTTTTTATCACGAAAATCCGTATATTGTTATGCCGTATGAATTTATAGGTGATCCTTTACTTCTTTTTATGCATGCAGCCAATAAAGTGGCTCTTTATGCTCCATTCTGGACGCTTTTAAGTGCGATTCCGCACTTGTTAGGTTTTAATAATTTTTTAATAACTCTATTTAATTTAAAGTTTTTTATAAGCCTATTTTATGTTGCAGGCGCATTTCTTGTTTGGAAAATTTCAAAAAATATATATTCAGTTGTTCTATTTGCTTTAAATCCACTGATTGTAATAGAGACATTAGTAAGTTCTCACAACGACATTGTTATGATGTTTTTTGCTCTTTGTGCATTTTTCTTTGCTTTCAAAAAAAAATTTATACTTGCGTTATTGTTTCTTTTCTTTTCGATATTTATCAAATACGCAACAATTGTTTTACTGCCCATTTTTATATACATGTTAATAAAATATAAAAGTGGTGAAAAAATAGATCAGCAAAATATTTTTTTAATTGCGGCTTTTTTAATGTTTATTGTTTTCCTTTTTTCTTTTTTGCGTGAAGAAATTTATCCGTGGTATGCAATTTGGTTTTTAACTTTTATAAGTTTTTTGCCAAAGAAAAAAAATCTTGTTGTTTTATCAGCCGCTCTTTCTTTTGGGCTGTTGCTTCGGTATGTTCCTTTTATGTTTTTGGGTACTTACTTTGGTTTGACACCACTAATTAAAGTTTGTGTAACAGTTATTCCTGTTTTTATTGTTTTGGCTTGGAGTTTAATTTCAAAATATGCAAAAAAATATAATTAGTATTTGTTCTGTTTTAATTATTGCATTAATTGCAGGTTTTGCTCTGTTGCATCCCGGCCTTCCTCCAACACACGACGGTGAGTATCACGTAATCCGCTTTTATGAGTTTGATAAAGTGCTTAGAGATGGAAATTTGTATCCTCGGTGGGCGCCCGATCTGAATAATGGGTTCGGAATTCCTCTTTTTAATTATGTTTATCCACTTCCAAACTACTTTGCCTCTTTTTTACATGCTTTTGGCGTTAGTTTTATAGACGCATTTAAATTAAATATGTTTTTTGCAACTCTTTTTGGAGCTTTCTTTTTTTACCTTTGGGCAAAAGAGTATTGGGGGAATGCCGGAGGAGTTATTTCTTCAGCTTTCTATTCATTTTCTCCGTATCGGTTTGTTGATACTTATATTAGGGGCTCTGTTGGAGAAGTATGGGCTCTGGCTTTTTTTCCTGCTTTATTATGGTCTTACTTTTGCTTCCAAAAAACAAGAAAAAAAAAGTTTTTTATTTTAACTTCTGTTTTCTTGGCTTTTCTTGTTTACTCACATAATATTCTTGCTTTAATTTTTTTTGTATTCTTTATTTTTTATGCCCTTGTAATGTTAATTGGAAAAGAACAACGTATTTTCAGGATTAAAGATTTCGTTCTGCAAGTAGTGATAGGTTTGGGTTTGTCATCGCCTTTTTGGATTCCTGCTTTGTTTGAAACAAAATATGTAGTAGGCCTTCAAATTTTTGATGTTACAGCGCATTTTCCCGAATTATACGAGCTTATTATTCCTTCCTGGGGATCAGGATTTTCAGGAAGTCAAAGCTTTGATAAGATGTCATTTCAAATTGGTGTTGCAAACATTATTGCAATTATTTTTGTAGTGCTAAAACTTTTTAAAAATAGTAAAAAAAATAATCCGGAAAAAAATATAATTATTTTTTTTGTTGTATCTTTTTTTCTTCTCATTTTTTTAATGCTTTCCTATTCTTCATGGATATGGACTCATTTTCCTCTTCTTCCTTATCTACAATTTCCATGGCGGCTTTTGTCTCTGGAGATTGTTATAGCGTCTTTTTTAGCAGGAGGTCTATTTCAGAATATAGATATTCGTGTAAGCGTTAGAAAAAAAATCATTTTTATTTTTGCACTTGTTGGAGTAATTTTTTTAGGAATAAATTATGCAAAACCGGCATTTTATCACATGAGGTCTGACAATTATTACACGACTCGTTCAAATTTTATTGATAGTACCAATAGTATTGGAAATGTTTTTAATACTAAATGGTTGGTCTCTATTCCTCTCAAAGAAAAAAATAAAATGCTTTTTAATTCCGGATCAGGAAAAGTTGAATTTGTTAGGAAAAAAAGTACCGAGGTTACTTTTAAAGTCGACGCATTTACAGATTCTAATTTAATTTTTAATAATGCTTATTTTCCGGGGTGGACTGGAACTATGGATAGTCACGAGATTAAGATTGATAATTTCAGCGGCAGGGATTCTTTTGCTATACCAAAAGGTTCGCATATAGTTGAGATTAAGCTTAAAAGTACACCTATACAAAACTTTTCATACCTTTGTTTTGTTATAGCCTCTACAGTTTTGTTTTTTTCCTCAATAAAAACTTTCTCTGGTATAATTAAAAAATGAATATTGCAGTAGATATAACGCCTATAAGTGGAAAGGAAATTTCAGGACATAAGGTGCGTGGGGTGGGAATGTACATTGCAAATCTTACGCAAAATTTGCAAAGATTTGACCACAAAAACAAATACACTTTTTTTGTTAAAGGTGACAAGCTTCCAACGGGTATTGATATTGTCCACTATCCTTATTTTGACCCGTTTTTTAAAACGTTGCCGGTTATAAAAAAATATAAAACTGTTGTAACTGTTCACGACCTGACTCCTATTGTTTTTAAAGATCATTTTCCCGCCGGTATAAGGGGAGCGGTGCATTGGAGTATTCAAAAAATTCTATTAAAGCGCGTGAATCATATTATTACCGACTCGGAGAATTCTAAAAAAGATATATTAAAAATCTTAGGTATACCGGAAGAAAAAGTGTCCGTTGTGTATCTGGCAGCAGACGAATCTTTTAAGGTAATTGATGATAAAAAAATACTTAATGACGTTAGGGAAAAATATAATCTTCCTGAAAACTTTTTGCTTTATGTTGGGGATGTAACTTGGAATAAAAATCTTCCAAGACTTGTGTCTGTTGTAAAAAGGTTGAATGTTCCAATGGTGATGGTGGGAAAAGCGCTTGTGTCAATTGATTTCGACAAGACAAACGAGTGGAATAAGGATTTGGTTTTGGTAAGAAAAGAAATTGAAGGAGACAAAATGTTTTATCCGCTTGGATTTTTGCCAACAGAAGAACTTGTTGCCTTGTACAATAGCGCACAAGCTCTAGTTATGCCTTCTTTATATGAGGGATTTGGTTTTCCTGTTCTTGAGGCAATGCAGTCCGGTTGTCCGGTAGTTGCATCAAGAGGCGGAAGTCTTCCCGAGGTTGGAGGGGATGCAGTGCTTTATGTAGATTGTTTTGACGAAAAAAACATGGCAGATGTGTTAAGAAAAATATTCAATGATAAAAAGCTGCAGGATGAATTGAAGAAAAAAGGAGCTTTGCGGGCAAAAAAATTTTTATGGGAGAAAACGATTCATCAGACAATCGATGCATACGGTAAGGCATAGGCAGTAATGAGACATAAAATAACACAACTAGTTAAACATCCGCTTATTTCGGGAAGTACAGTTGTTTTGGCAGGATCTTTTGTAGCAAATCTTTGTCACTACTTTTTTAATCTTTCTATGGGTCGACTACTAACTGTTGCGGATTACGGATTATTAACTACATTAATTTCAGTTGTTGCGCTTTTTGGGATAATCCCCGGCTCGTTTACAGGTATTTTTGCAAGATTTACCGCTAAGTATAAAGTAAATAAAGACGAAGAGGGTTATCTTTCACTGCTTTTTAATGGAGGAAAATTCATTTTTATTTTATCGGGAATTGTGTTTTTTATTTTAATACTCACGCTCCCTTTTATAGTGTCTTTTCTCCATATCAATAACGTGTTGCTTCTTGTTTTAATATTTATTTTAATTGTTTTGTCTATTCTTTTTTCTTTGACAGGGGGCGTTTTGCAAGGAGAAATGAGATTTTTTTCTTTATCCATTCTTAATATGATGGGCCCTTTTCTTAAAATAGTCCTTGGAGTTGGTTTTTTGCTTTTGGGTCTTCAAATATTTGGCGTAGTGTTGGGGATTCTTTTGTCGTCCAGTATTGCGGTTTTGATTTCTTTCTATCTTGTTTTTAAAAACCACTATAAAAAAACATACAAAAAACAAAAAGATTTTTTTAAAGAATTCAGAAAATATGGTACTGGATTTTTTCTTTCATCTTTAGGCATTACAATATTGAGCAGCATGGATATTATCCTTGTCCGGCATTTTTTTGGTGCAATTCCCTCCGGACAATATGCAGCCCTTTCTCTTATGGGAAAGGCAATTTTTTACTTAAGTGCTCCGATATATTTTGTTTTTTTCCCTCTAATAGCCCAAAAAAGAGAAAAAAAGGAAAAACTTTTTGAAACAGTTGTTTTAGCGGGTGTGGTTATTGTGCTTTTTTCATCAGCACTTTCCTTTGTGTATTTTTTATTTCCGGACTTAATATTAAGCATTTTCTTTCCTGCAAAAGAATATAAGATGCTTGCTCCATATCTTGGGATTTACTCACTTTATATACTTATTTTTTCGCTTGCTATGTTACTGAATAATTATTTTTTATCAATTGGTAAAACTGAAATCTACAAAATAAATCTTGGATGCGGGGTATTATTTATAATCTTACTTAGTATTTTCCATGCATCACTCTTTCAGGTAATTGCTGTTTTATTTTCTGTTTCTTTTTTACTTTTGTTATTTTTGTCCGGTGTTATGTACAAAGAGTTAAAAAATTAATAGTAAATTAAGCTCTTATAGTATGTTTGTGTAGAAATGGCTATTGTGAATATAAGTAAGTTATAATATATTTGTATTATGGAATTTATAAGCTTGAAAAATAAAGACACTCAAAAAATAATTAAGGACGTTGTTATTCATCCTTATAAGGTAAACCAAGATGAGTCAGGAGTTTTAGTGGAGACTTTAAGAATTGACTGGGAGGATATTTATAACCCCGGAAGAGAATTCTTTATGCAATATTATTCGGAAACTCCAAGCGGGCTTGCAAGAGATGAAAAAGTTTGGCATTATCATCCGACGGTCCAAGATGATAGATTCGCTGTTGTAAAAGGGGAGATAGTTGTTGCGGTTGCCGACAATAGAGTAGATTCTCCGACAAATGGTCTCTTAAATCTTTTTTATATTAATGCAAGAAAAGATCCTTACATGTTTTTGATTCCAAGAAAAACGTTGCATGGATTTTTAGTAGTTTCCCCAGAACCCGCAATTTTAATTAATTTTCCTACAGGACTATATAATCCCCAAGAGGATAAAAGAGTTCCTTTTGAAGAGGCACAAGCCAAATTGCCCGACGGAACCTTATTTTCCTGGGATATTGTACGAAAGGAGTTTGTAAAGTAAAAAGTTTTTAAAGTTCTTAAAGTCCATAAAGTAATGAAGATAAATTCATTTGAAGAAATTATTAGTTGGCAAAAAGCTAGAGAATTAAACTTAATCATTTATAGCCATTTTAAAAATTCTAAAGACTTCAGTTTTAGAGACCAAATACAACGAGCCTCAGTTTCTATAATGAATAATATAGCTGAGGGATTTGAAAGACACGGCAATAAAGAATTTAAAAACTTTTTATATATTTCAAAAGGTTCATGTGCGGAAGTAAGATCGATGCTTTATCTTTCTTTGGATTTGGAATATATGACAAAGGAAAAGTTTTCAAAGACATACGAATTAACGTTAAATATTTCAAAACTTCTGTCCGGTCTCATAAAGACTTTATGAACATTATAACTTTATGAACTTTATAACTTTACGAACATTATGAACTCTATAGCCTTATGAACATAAAACTATTATCCCTTGTTGTTCCAGCTTATAAACAAGAGAAAACAATTATTAAAGATATAAAAATTCTTGAGAAAAGTCTTTCTTCTCTTCCCTATAACTATGAAATTATAGTGGTTGTTGATGGATTTGTAGATAGAACATTTCAGAATGCAAAAAAAATAAAAAGTAAAAACGTAACGGTTCTCGGGTATAAAAAAAACAATGGGAAAGGTTATGCTGTTAAGCATGGAATGTTACATGCAAAAGGAGACGTAATTGGTTTTATTGATGGAGGAATGGATATTAATCCAACCGGAATTTCAATACTTCTTGATTATATGAATTTTATGAATGCAGATATTATTGTCGGCAGCAAGCTTCATCCGGAGTCAAAAGTAAATTATCCTTATATTAGAAGAATATTGTCTTGGGGATATAGAACCTTGACACAAATACTCTTTGGATTCAAGGTGTTGGATACGCAAGTGGGCTTGAAAATTTTTACAAGAAAAACAGCAATGGATGTTTTTCCAAGAATTTTAGTAAAACGGTTTGCTTTTGATGTTGAAATATTAGCTGTTGCCTATGCTCTTGGATATAAAAAAATTTACGAGGCTCCAATAAAACTTTATTTCAAAGGGGGAAGTAGTATTACTTCAAAGAACTTTTGGATAGTTATTTTTTATATGCTTTGGGATACTGCTGCTGTTTTTTACCGTTTAAGAATTATTAAATATTACCGAAAAAGTAATAGGAAAAATTGGCTTCAAGAACAATGAATATATTAATTCTGAATTGGAGAGATACAAAAAATCCAAAAAGTGGCGGAGCGGAAATTGTTACATTGGAGCATGCGAAAGCTTGGATTAAAGCAGGACATAAAGTTACTTGGTTTACTTCAAAATTCAAGAATTCAAAAACAGAAGAGTTGTTAGATGGGATAAGAATTGTAAGAGGCGGAAATTTTATTTCAGTTTACTTATTGGCTCCAATATTTTACCTATTCACTAAGAATAAATTCGATTTGGTAATTGATGAAATACATGGTTTGCCATTTTTTACTCCGTTATATGTTAGAAAACCCAAAATAGCTTTTATCCATGAAGTTGCGGGAGAAATTTGGGATTACATGTATCCTTTCCCTGTTAATGTAGTTGGAAAATTTATTGATCCATTGTATTTTAAGTTTTATAAAAATATTAAATTTTGGACAGATGCCGATTCAACCGTTGATGATCTGGTAAAGCATGGAGTATCTAAAAGTAACTGTACGGTCATTAATTGTCCAATTGATAGAAAACCTCTAGAAAGTATTCCCAATAAGGAAAATGTACCTACATTTGTCTTTGTTTCCAGAGTTGTGAAGATGAAAGGCGTAGAAGACGTAATAAAAGCCTTTTTTAATATTCAAAAAGAGCTAAAGAATGCACAATTTTGGATAGTAGGAGATGGTGATAAGAAATATATTTCAAAATTAAATGCAATAATAAAATCTTATTCAATTGGTTCGAGAGTTAAATTTTGGGGAAGAGTAGATGAAAATAAAAAATATGAACTGCTAAGAAGAGCACATATTTTACTACACGCATCAGTAAAAGAAGGATGGGGGTTAGTAGTAATAGAAGCGGCCAGTCAAGCGACACCGTCCGTAGTCTATGATGTTGCCGGATTAAAAGATTCTGTAAAGAATGGTAAAACCGGAGTAATTTTATCTCATAATTCTCCTTTGGAAATGGCAAAACAGACTATAAATTTGCTTAGAGATGAAGTAGAATATGAAAAGTTACAAAAAAATGCTTTAGCTTGGGCGAAAAGCCTAACTTGGGAGAATGCAACCAAGGAAAGTCTTAAGTTGATAAATAGTTTATGAAAAAACCGTTAGTTTCAATAATTATCCCAACACGCAACTCATCCATATTTCTTGAAAACTCTTTAAAAAGCATTAGGGAACAGTCATATAAAAATATTGAGGTATTAGTTGTTGACGGAGGATCAGTTGACAAAACCTTATTTTTGGCAAAAAAATACAAAGCAAAGATTCATATTTTTGATCCGCACCTGCCGTCAGGTGTTTTTGATGCTCCACATAAAAGAAATTTTGGAGTGAAAAAAGCAAAGGGAAATTTTGTATATTATGTAGATGCAGATATGGAATTAACAAAAAATGTTATCGAGGAAGCCATTAAATTATGCCTACTTAAATATGATGCTGTAATTATACCTGAAGATTCATTTGGTGTTGGTATTTGGGCAAAGGCAAAAAATCTGGAAAGACGCTGTTATTGGGGAGACAACACTATAGAAGCGCCTAGATTTTTTAAAAAAAATGTTTTGGAGAAATTAGGAGGTTTAGATGAAAATCTTGGAGGAGGTGGAGATGATTGGGATTTGTATCAGAAGCTTTTAGAAAATGGATATAAGGTGTCAAGAACAAAATCATTGGTAAAACATAACGAGGGGAATCTTAAATTAACAAGGTTAATAAAGAAAAGATTTATGTATGGAAAAGATTCATTTAAATATATTGTTAAGCGCCCAAAAGCAGGCACGAGAAGTTATTTTCCGTTAAGAAAAGCATATTTTAAAAATTGGAGACTTTTTATTCGGAGACCAATCGATACTGGTGCGTTTATAACCATGCGAACTGCTGAATACTCAGCAGGGCTTAGTGGAGCAATGTATTCATTACTAAGAAACAAATGAAAAATTTTTGGAAAGATAAAAAAGTATTAATTACTGGTGCATCCGGATTTATTGGTTCTCATACAATAGAGAGGCTTCTTGAAGAGGACGCAATAATAACTGCAGCAGTCTCTCCTGCGACTTCAATTAAAAAGACTAAACAAAGTTTACCGTATAAATCAAAAAAACTTACAATAAAAAAAGTCGATCTTCTCAGATTTGATCAATGTCTGTTAATTACGAAAGGACAGAATATTGTTTTAAATTTTGCTGCATTGGATGGTGGAGCCTATTTTAAGATGCAATATCCGGCAAAAATATTCCATGCAAATTCACTGATTACTCTTAATATGCTTGAAGCATCAAATCGAAATAATATTCAACGTTTTCTTTTAACGAGCTCTATTGAGGTATATCCTGGTAACTTACCGTCCCGCGTAACAGAAAAATACGGTTTTAGAGAAAATCTTGATGAAAAAACTGAGGGTTATGCTTGGTCAAAAAGGCTTGCAGAAATAGCTGCAAAAATGTATTATAAAGAACATGGTCTGCAAACTGCAATTGCAAGATTAGGTAATGTATACGGCCCAAGAGATGTTGCTGGGATAGAAAAAAATAGAGTTATCCCAACGTTTATTAACAACTCTCTACAAGGGAAAGATATAATTATTACAGGTGGTGGATTGCAGGAGCGATCTTTTTTATATATTTCTGATTTGGTAGAAGGACTTTTAAGTTTGATTGAAAAATATGCAGTCGCAGATCCTGTAAATATAGCGAGTCAAGAATATATTACAGTCAAACAGCTTGCTCAATTAGTTATTGCACTTACAAAGAAGAACAATAAAGTAAATTTTGAAAAAGGAGATATTATCTTTTTTAGAAAACGGAGAATAAGTATTAATAAAGCTAGAAAAGTTATCGGGTTTAAAGAAAAATATTCATTGCAAGCAGGATTAGAAAAAACAATTGATTATTTTAAAGAAAATTTATGAAAAAATTAAAAAAAACGATACGAAAAAAACAAGACTATGATGAGGAATATTTTGCAGCCAGAGATCTCTTGGGAGACCATGTTGCCAATGTTATAGAGAATTTATTAAAAAAGAATAAGATCAAAACAGTATTAGATGTGGGCCCTGGTACAGGTAGATTGATGAGATACTTAGAGAGTAAAGGATATAAAGTAAAAGGGTTAGACATTTCCCCAGTATCAGCAAAATATTCCGGTGCTATCGTTGGATCAGCAACAGATATGCCTTTTAAGAAAGAAAGTTTTGATTGTGTTGTAGGGCTGCATATTATTGAGCATTTGAGGGAAAAAGATGGAATTACATTTATTAATGAGGTTCATCGTGTTTTAAAACCAAATGGTACTATTTTTCTTCTCACGCCAAATTATGCGTCTCCACTAAGATATATTAAAGGAAAAGATTGGTACGGTTATTCTGATAAGACTCATGTTTGCTTCTATACCCCTAGTTCATTGAAAAAATTATTAGTGAGTCATGGATTTGGGAAAGTTATGCTTACTTTCAAGATAAATCTGACGACGCTGGGATGGCCGCTGCCGGCATTTTTTGAAAAGTTTTCTCCGAAGATGAAGTATATGGTTAATTATCTTCTTGTTTCTACTTATTTAGGATTATTGCGGGATAGTTTATGGATTGGAGCAAAGAAAATAACACCACGCACATGAATGCCCAAGCATTAATTTATGACCTATTTACATCTTTTTAGCTGGAATCCCCTTGGCAATCCCGGAGGTATGGAAACAGTTATTAATATTACTGCAAAGGCGCAGGCAGAGCTGGGTCACATAGTTTTTGTGGTAGGAAGAAAACAAGGGCTCACTACAAAAGTAATTGAAACCAAAATTAATAATGTAAATTATATTCAGGTTCAACATCGTTTTAAACGAAGACCAAGCACGCTTAAAATTAACCTTGCAGGATACGCATTATTATTTGGAGAAGTTTTTTTTACTCTCATTGTTTTAACACCAGTTATATTAAAGCTAGTTCGACAAAAAAAAGTTGATGCAGTTCTTTTCTATGGTATTCATCTTTTCGGAATCAGTCCTCTAATCCGATTGTTGGGCTCAAAAACAGTACTTCTTTTTGAAGCACTTCAAAGATCTCCATTTGTTTCTATTTGGCATCCACTATATTGGTTTCGTCAGCTAAAATATGCAAGTTTCAATGTTATTTTTACTCCTGCTGATCAATATTATTACGCAGACGGAACTCACATTGACAATTTTTCGCTCCTTAAGAAGTACGCCCGATTTACAAAAATATACTGTTTCCCATGGGGAATTGAAGTAGAAGAATTATTAAAAATTACTCAATCTGAAAAATTTAAAAAACTCAAGCGAGATAAAAAAGTAAAAATTATAATTTGTCCGAGGAGACTTGTTGAAGAAAAAGGTGTAACATTTCTCGTTGAAGCAATTCCATCAATTTTAAAAAAGAATCCAAATTTGCTTTTTGTATTTACTTCCGATGGAGTTCTAAAACAAACTTTGAAAGAAAGAGTAAAAACACTAGGTATCTCTAAAAATGTCATTTTTACAGGAAACCTGCCTTACAAACAAGTATTACAGATAATAAAATCATCTGATTTATTGGTAGCGCCATCTTCCGGAGAAGAGCTGTTTGGGATGGTTTTTCTAGAGGCTTATGTTTTAAAAACGCCAATTGTTACTACAAAATTTGGTGGTATACCAAATGTTGTGCACGATAAAAAAACAGGAATTCTGGTCCCTCCACGAAATTCTGACAAGCTTGCATCTGCAATTGAATTTATCCTTAGTCATAAGGAAATAGCAAGAGAAATGGTGGAAGCAGGATACAAACTTGTACATAAAGAATATACCTTACAACGGACAGTTGAGAATATAGATAAAGCTGTCGCGCAGTTATAATAGATATGAAAATAGTATTATTTACCGGAGGTACAGGTCTACTTGGAAGATATTTTCTTGCGAATATTCCTCGTGATTTTTTTGTTTATGCAACATATTCTAAAAATAAACCTGATATCGTAGACGGATGTAATCATAAATTTGTCAAACTAGATGTTGCTAATAAAAAAAATATTAAAAATATTTATGAAGCAATAAGGCCGGATATAGTTGTGCATGCAGCATCTATAGGAAATGTTGACTATTGTGAAAAGAATAAGTCAGAAGCTAAAAAAATAAATATTACGGGTACCAAGTATATGCTGCAGTATGCGCAAGAACATAATATCAAATTTATATTTACTTCTTCAAATGCTGTGTATGATGGAGTCCATCCACTCTTTTCTGAAAAAAGTCCTAAACATCCTATTGATTATTATGGTTTTACCAAAGTTCAATCAGAAAAAGAAATTATAAAGAGAAGTAAAAACTTTGTTATTGTTAGATTGATGACAATGTATGGATGGAATAACTCAAATGAAAGAATGAATCCAGTAACGTGGTTATTAGAAAGATTATCCGCAAAACATACAACGCAGGTTGTTGACGATATTTATAATAATTATCTCTATGCAGGGGATGCTGTTAAAGCAATTTGGAAAATAATTAGAGAAAATAAGAGACAGGAAATATATAATATTGCAAGCAGTGAATGTATCAGTAGATATAAGCTTGCAGTGCAGGCAGCAAAAGTATTTAATTTGGATACTTCGTTATTGCAGCCAGTTTCAAGCGACTATTTTAAGAGCTTAGCGCCCAGACCTAAAAATACCTGTTTTGATATAAATAAAATGAAGAAAGATTTACAGATTAGACCGGTTACGGTATTGAAGGGTCTCAGACAAATGAAAAATGAAAAAAGATAAAATAATTATTGTTACCCACACTGCAATTAGTAAAGATATGGAAATATCTGGACCAGCACACACAATATTTACTTATCTAAAACAAAAGAAATCCGATGTGCTATTTATTCGTCATTCGATATATAGTGATGGGAAAACTTATATAACTTTAATTAATGATAATAATGAAGAGAATAAACAAGTTAATAAAAATAGATGGTTTGGTGAATTGTCAGATCGTCTGAGTGAAGGAATAATCACTATTGCATCTTGTATGAAATCAAACTCATCTGATAATAGAATTATTTATTTTGGTGTAGATCCATTAAATACATTTTGGGGGATATTATTAAAAAAAATCGGAAAAGTAGATATACTTATTACGTTCAATACAGATTTTGCACCGCGAAAATATACTAATAGTTTATATAATTCGCTTTATTTTTTTCTAGATAATTTGTCTATTCGTAAGGCTGATTATATCATTGCTGTTTCACATAGAATTATTGCTGTAAGAAAAAAGCAAGGAATTTCTGAGAAAAAATTAATATGGTTACCAAACTCACCTGCTGTTTCTCATGTAAAGAAATTCGTTTTAACACATAAAGATTTATATAAATTAATAATGGTTTCCACAGCACCATTTATCGATGAGTTTATGATTCTTATTAATGCAGTCGATGCGCTACATAAAGAATTTCCTTCATTACAATTAACTATCATTGGATCAAGTAAAATAGAGAAGCAGTTAAATAAGGAAATAGAGAACAAGAAATTGAAAAAACATATTACCTTTCTTTGTGCGATGTCGCACGATGATGTATTTAAACAAATAGCAAAACACGGAATTGGTATTGCTTTTTATACAAATGAAATTCTGGATAAATATTATCTTGACTCTATGAAAGCAAGAGATTATTTAGCTCTGGGAACACCTGTAATTATTTCAGGTGATAATGGTACCGTAGAAGACATTATAAAATCAAACGCTGGTGTCCATATTGAGGCTACAGAAAAAGCATTAATAAGTGCATTAAAAATGTTCTTTAAACATAAAGATAAATACCAGCAATTTAGTAAAAATGCTTTTAAGTTAGCAGATTTAAGAGATAGTGAAAAAGTGCTTAATATGATATTTAAAATGATAAAAGTGATATGACGATTTATACTTTAATAGGAAATTTAGAGAGACTTAAAAGGATTGGATTTGGAATAATTCAAAAAATATTATTTAGTAATGTTGTTTTTGGTAAAAATGTAAACATCTATCCTTCATGTACAGTTGCGGGAAAATGTGAAATAGGAGATTATTCAACTATTAATAGAAAAGTTTGGATTAGAAATACAAAAATTGGTAAATTTGTATCTATTGGTCCTGAATGTGTTATGAACCCTGAAAATCATAATACATCACAGTCTATATCCACATATGGGCTGATTTATCATTTTTTAGGTGTCAATGCTACTCGAAAATATCGATTAGAAAATAAAAAAGATAAAGAAGTTGTTATTGGGAATGATGTGTGGATTGGGATGCGTTCTATTATCATGTCGGGAGTGACAATAGGAGACGGAGTTGTTATTGGGGCAAATGCAGTCGTTACTAAAGACGTTGAGCCATTTACGATCGTTGGTGGTGTACCTGCGAAATTCATCAGAAAAAGATTTGATGATCAAATAATAAAAAAATTAGTAAAGATAAAATGGTGGGACTGGAAAACAGAGGAAATAAAGAAAAACATTTTTCTTTTTTATGATATTCCTAAATTTATTAAAAAATTTGGGTAAATATATGCAAAACAAATTTTTGATTATTGCAGTATTTGTGCTTCTCTTGGCAAGCGGATTTTTTCTGGTAAAGTATCAAAATACTTTAAGTATTAAAAATTATGTAAAAGATACTAATATAATTTGGAGCGATGAGTGGGAAAGTGCAACTATTAATGATGAACCAACTATGTTATCAATTTTTCCGGGGAGTGAATTTTCCTTTACTTTCACTGACGCTAAAAGCATAGGTTTTAGAGTGAATACAGATGATATCGAAAACTCAACCATCTTATTTATAACAATTGACGGGAAAACATATGCGTTAAGCAATCCTAATATAAATGATAAAAGACTTTCCATTGTCATTCCGGAAAGTAAAAGAAAATTCAAACATGAGGTAAATGCCAAAATGTATTGTATTGTGGGGGTGTCAACATGTAAAGTTAATATATCAGAAATCTTTTTAGAAGAGGGTAGTATAATTACTTCTGAAAAAAAAAGTGAAAAAAAAACAATTGGGATTTTAGGTGACAGCTTAAGTTTGATAGAACTGCAAAATAATTATTCAGCGAGTTTAGCAGATAGTTTTGGATATCATTTGCATAATGCATCTTATTGGGGTGGAACCATTGGGACAGATAAAGGGAAATTTGCGGCAGTCAGTAGATATAAAAAAGATCTTGTTAAATATAAACCCGATATTGTTATTATCTTTTTGGGAATTAATGATGTTCATTATTCCTCGTCGCCGGAATTATTTAGAAGGGATTATAATCAAATTGTCAAAGGTATAAAAAAAGATTTACCGAAGACAAGGATACTTGCGGTAAGTATTCTGCCTGGGAAAGATTTGGATGTAAATAATGATGAGATTGTAGCGTTCAACTCTATAATTAAGGAAATTGCTCAAGAGCAAAAAATAAATTATGTTGATGCAACTAATTGGTTAAATCCTGATGACTATGCTGATCAGTTGCATCCTAATTATAAAGGAGAAGGTTCATTGGCAGTAAAGCTCCGAACATATTTAATAGATCATAACATAAAATGAAAATAAATATAAAAATAAAAAAACTACCTAAATTGAGAGTAGGAAATAAAATAAAGCTTAAATTGTTACTGCCATATCTAAAAAAAACAGATAAGATAATAGATTTAGGTTGCGGAAATATGTGGTTAACTAATTACCTACGCAGTAAAGGTTATAGCTGTGTAGGATTTGATATTGATAAACCTGCCGATATTGTTGGAGACATTAAAAACTATAAGTTTAAAAAAAAATCATATGACGTAGTTATTGCGCTTGAAATGATTGAACATGTTGATTGCTTTAACGAAATTTCATATTTATTGAAACCGAAAGGTATACTTATTCTTTCAACTCCAACGCCGCATCTTGATTGGTTTTGTTACATAAATGAACGATTGGAAATATTTCAAAAACGTACATCTCCACATTCTAACCTATTCTATTTGAAGGAAGTCCCATTCATGCCTATACATACCAAGACTTTATATTCTCTTGTTCAATTTGGAGTTTTTAAAAATCAGACTAAATGAATAAAAACAATATAATACTTTTTTTAATTGTCATTGTCGGATTGGGCCTCAGATTGTATTTGGCTACAGGGAGTTACAACAATGATATTATTGTAACTCAGCAGGATATTCAGATTGTTAAAGAAGGAAAAAATATTTATCTTCATCAAACTGCATATAATTACAGTTCATTCTTTTACTATCTCTCTGGATTTTATGGTTGGGTACAACAGATATTTCCCATGTTGGAAATTAAATTCATTGTCAGAGCGTTTTATAGTTTTATTGATCTTTTGACGCTTTTGGTTCTCGTTAAAATTGCCAGAAAAAAGAGTATTTCTCCCAATAAGACTGCAGCTCTTTTCTTCCTAAATCCGATTTCAATAACTATTAGTGGACATCATGGACAATTTGATAATATTGCAATTTTATTTTTACTACTCGCATTATGGATCCATATACAAGAAAAAGTGACGAAAAAAATGAAAATTTTTAAAATTTGGCTACTTCTTACTGCTGGAATGTACGTCAAGCATATTATCCTAAACCAAGTACTATTAGTCTATTCATATATTTCCAAAAAACCTTGGTACGCGATTTTATTATTTGGCGCAAGCTTAGCGGTATTTTTTATCAGTTTTCTCCCTTTTATTGAAGCAGGAAGTAGAATATTTTCGCAGGTTTTTAAATATGGAGGCTTACAAACCTTTTACGGTATTACCTACATAATTAACAATATTTGTACTGAGTGCATAAATTTTGGTATTAAGTGGATAGATATTTATAAATATATATTTATAGTAATTTACTCACTATTTTCATTTTATATAGGTTTTAAACTTAAAAAATATGATATCTTTCGTTTAGTGTTACTTTCGATGCTTTTCTTTTTGACATTTACTTCAGGAATAGGCGCGCAATATTTTGTTATACCAATTGCAATTGGAGCATTGTTCCCAACTAAATGGTTTTATCTCTACACAGGAATCGTAACACTATACTATTTGGGAGTGAGCGATGAATTTGGAATAATACCATTTCAAATAATATCATGGAATATTGTTTGGATATTTGCCACTTTCTGGTTCCTCTCAGAACTCATGATAGCAATGCCGCGTTTAAGAAAACTTTATGATCGGTTGCTTAGGTAGTTTTATTGTTGAATAAGTCGTTCCCTTATAGTATAGTTACGCTATGAAAATGCCAGTTGTTATTTTTTGCGGTGGTAAAGGATCCCGGATGAAAGAAGAAACAGAATTTCGTCCAAAACCAATGGTGCTTCTTGGCGGAAAACCAATACTTTGGCATATCATGAAAATATATAGTCATTATGGTTTTAATGATTTTATTATTGCATTAGGATACAAAGGTGATTACATAAAGGATTACTTTCTTAATCAAGAATATTTGATGCACGATTTTACGATTAATACAAGTTCCGGCAAAAAAAGTCTTCATAAAAATAATAAAAAAAGACATGACGATTTCAATATCACCTTTGTGGACACGGGACTGGAAACGCTTACAGGAGAAAGACTTTTAAAAGTTAAAAAATATATTAATTCAGATACTTTTATGGTTACTTATGGAGATGGTGTTTCCGATATTAACATTTTAAATTTACTCAACTTCTTCAATTCCAAAAAAGTTACAGGTGTAATAATCGGTGTCCATCCAAAATCGAAATGGGGCCTCGTAATATCGGATAAGGAGAATATTATTAAAAAATTTCAACAAAAACCAAAACTTAATCAATATGTAAATGGAGGTTTTATGGTATTTAAAACTGATGTTTTTAAATACATAAAACCACGTGAGATGATTGAGGTTGCTCTTGACAGGCTTGTGAAGGAGAAGCAGCTTGCTGTGTACAACCATGAAGGGTTTTGGTCAGCAATGGATACGTATCAGGATGTTGAGGAGATGAATAAGCTTTGGAAAAAAGATCCGAAGTGGAAAGTTTGGGGATGATATGAAAAAGGTTTTAGTTACCGGAGACAGGGGATACATAGGATCTACGCTGGTTCCTGCTTTACTAAAAAAAGATATAAGTGTAATAGGATTGGATACAAATTTTTTCACAAAGGTTTTAGGAAATCCACAAACTGTAAAATATAAAAAAATAACAAAAGACATTAGAAAAATTGAAGAAAAAGACTTATATGGAATTGATGCAATCATCCATCTTTCTGCTTTGTCAAATGATCCAATGGGAGATATTAATCCAAAACTTACCGAAGATATAAATTATAAAGGATCAATAAGGCTAGCTCGTCTTGCCAAAAAAGCAGGGGTTAAACGGTTTCTTTTTTCTTCCTCCTGCAGTATTTACGGGATAGGCAAACAAAAGATAGTAGATGAGAAATCTCCGGTTAACCCGTTGACGGCTTACGCGAAGTCAAAGATAAAAACAGAAAACACGTTGTTCACGCTCGCGGATTCTGATTTCTGCGTAGGCTTACTGAGAAACTCAACGGTTTACGGGTATTCGCCAAAATTTAGAGATGATTTGGTGGTAAATAATTTTGCGGTACATGCTGTGGCTGAAAAAAATATAAAAGTTTTAAGTGACGGTACACCATGGAGACCGCTAATTGATGTCAGGGATTTATCTGATATCTTTGAAAAGTTTCTAAGGATTGAAAAAAATAAAATAAACGGAAAAGTAATCAACATCGGTTTTAATGACAATAATTTACAGGTTAAAGATGTTCTAGAAGTAGTTCAAAAAACTATTAGGGGATGCATCGTAGAATATACCGGAGAACACGGAATAGATACAAGAAGCTATAAGGTCTCGTTTGCCCTATTTGAAAAATTATTTCCTGAAATAAAGCAAAAATGGCCGCTTGAAAAATCTGTGAAAGATTTGATAAGGCATTTAGGAGAAGCAAAATTTTCGAAGATTGACCTTGAAAATAAAAAATATACGCGTCTTGCAGTATTGCAAAAATTGATGGATAAGCACAAATTAGATAAGAATTTATATTGGAAAAAATTATGATATTTACAAAAACTAAAATTGAGGGCGTATATATAATAGATTTGGAGCCTAGACTTGACGAGCGTGGATACTTTGCCAAAGTGTTTGCTCAGGAAGAACTCAAAAAGCAAGGCATTTCTTACAAGATAGTTAATGTAAATAGGTCCCTAACAGAAAAAAGGGGGACCATAAGAGGACTTCATTTTCAGAAAGCGCCATATCAGGAAGATAAAATTGTTCAATGCTTACAGGGTTCTATTTTTGATGTAGCTCTCGATTTAAGAAAATCTTCAAAAACATATGGACAATGGTTTGGTGAAATATTATCAGAAGAAAATAAAAAAATGCTTTTAATTCCAAAAGGGTGTGCGCATGCATTTCAAACAC
>Ga0210006_1000857_pt1 | contig 22302 bp, 34 predicted proteins | sample CryGey02umfilter_2_FD_185452 | JGI IMG/M metagenome (GOLD analysis project Ga0210006, IMG submission 185452) | Groundwater microbial communities from aquifer in Utah, USA - Crystal Geyser 4/10/14 0.2 um filter (SPAdes) (version 3) | ecosystem: Environmental > Aquatic > Deep subsurface >... | reverse complement strand
TTGGGAAAATTCTTATATTTATTATTTTTCGACAGAGAAAAAATTTGAAAAAATTTCTGAAAATATTAAAGGGGTAAAATTTTCTCTTGATTCAGAAAAATTAGCTTTTTGGACTGAATTTGAAATTTGGATTTTGGATTGGAACCCAAAATTTGAATTAAATGAAGAAAAAAAAGAGTATAAAAAAATATTTTTAACTCGCTTTTCAAAAAAAATCGGAGACTGTCTTTGGTTATCCCCTAATTATTTAATATTCAATATTGAAAATGAAATAAAAATAAGTGAAATTGACCCTCGTGATATTATCAATATCTTCACTGTTGCTAATTTTCAAGAGCCACAGATGTTCTTTTCGAAAACCGAGAAAAAATTATATATTTTCAGCGAAAATATTCTTTTTGCTTCCGAAAAATTAATTCCCTAATTTTTCAATTTTCTTTTTAAAATCTTCCCAACCTAAATCTTTCTCATCAGCCATCCCGCAAATTTCTTTAAATTGGCAATATCGGCATTGCCAATTATCTGGATAATCCGGAATTCTCGAAGGAATAGTATTAAAATCAATTTGTTTTTTAAGACAAGTTAAATCTTTTAAAATTTTTTCAGCCAAAGTTTTATTATAATTAACCGCAAATTCTTTCAAATCCAATTTATCTTTATCAACATAAAGAATTATCCCTTTTGGTATTTTAAAATAATGTAAATAAAGCTGAATTTGATTAATATTTTCTTCTTTGGGTTCTGTTAAATTTTTAAAAACCATACTATTCATGCTTTTAATGTCTAAAACATAGAGTTCTTTACCATCGCTAATGACCGCATCCGCTCTTCCTCTCACCAGCTCTTGAGGAGGAATATCTACCTCAGCAGTTACCACTCGCACCTCCCTTGTACTTAAAAGAGGTTTCATAATAAGCTGGTGCATATGATCGCCATGGTCAAATAACCTTAAAATATTCGCCTCCATCTCTTTTCTGGGCGCATTTTTAAATTTAAAAAAAATCTGGCGGGGACACTTCCCTGCTTCACTAATATAAAAATGCTCTTGTCCTTTGTCTTTCTTTCTATTCAAATAAAATTGATCAATAAGTTCCTTTAACATTTTACCGCTTTGACCACTGGGGGGCTCGCCGGGCTCTTTTTAAACCAAATTTTTTCCTTTCTCGCATTCGAGAATCTCTGGTTAAATAACCTTCGTTTCTTAATAGTTTTTTAAAATTAGGGTCCAATAAACACAATGCTTTAGCAATTGCTAAACGAGCTGCTTCGGCCTGAGCATGGATACCTCCTTTTTTTACTAATAAATTTACTCCGAATTTATCTTGACAATTTAATTTATTAAAAGGCGATTCAATAATTTTCTGAAGTTCGATAGTAGGAAAATAAATTTTATAGGATTTGTTGTTTACTTTAATTTCCTTTTCTCCTTGAAGAAAAATTCGAGCTCGAGCAATAGCTGTTTTTCTTCGACCTACTGCTTCAAAATATTTCATTTCCTTTTCAGTTTTTTTAATTCTTGGCATATTGTAAGCATTTAATCATTTTTACTCTTAACTTATTTTTCGGCAACATGCCGAAAACTGCTTTTTTTAAAACAAGTCCGGGTTTAATTCTAAACAATTCAGCGAGTGACTTCTTTTTTAATCCACCGGGATAACCACTATATTTATAATAAACTTTTTGTTCCATTTTTTTCCCGGTTAATTTAATCTTATCCACATTTTTAACAACTACAAAATCACCTCCGTCAAGATGGGGCACGAAATTTGACCTCTGTTTTCCTCTCAATAAAATTGTGATTTCACATGCTAATCTTCCTAGAGGTTTTCCTGTGGCGTCAATTGTACGAGTTTCTCTTTTCATATTAATTCAATAATTGCCATTTTTGCTCCATCTAAACTTCTTAACCCTAATTTAAGAATTCGGGTGTAGCCACCTGCTCTTTCTTTATATCGAGGCGCAATTTCGGCAACTAATTTCTTAACGAGCTTAGGGAAGAAAAATCTTCTTAAATGACGGATTGTGGCTATATCTCCTTTTTTTGCCATAGTTATGAATTTCTCTACTAAAGGACGAATTTCTTTAGCTCTGGCTTCAGTTGTTTTAATTTTCTCGTGTAAAAAAAAGTTGGAAGCCAAAGAAATTTTTAGCGCCTTTCTTGGACCACTTTTTCTTGATAATTTTCTTCCTTTTTTTCTTTTTCGCATATTTTTATTTCTTTGCTTTCTTTGCTTTCTTTTTTCTTTTTGCTTTCTTTTTGAACGCTCCGCTTCGCTTCGCTATAAACTTCGTTTTACGTACCACTTTCACTTTTTCTACTTTCTCTTTTGGTTTTTCAATTTCTTTTTCAAATTGAGAAAATAAATTGAAATGGTCTAAAACAATTTTCGAGGCCTTAGAAAAAGCAATAGCTGGTGAAATAGTCCCATCTGTTTCAATATCAAGAAGTAATCTATCAAAGTCCGTTCTTTTACCTACTCGCATATTTTCTACCCGGAAGGTTACTTTTTTTATTGGAGTAAAAATAGCATCTATTGGCAAAACTCCAACATCCCATTTTTTTATCTCTCTCTCTTCAACTGTTTGATATCCTACTCCCCTTTCTATTTGAACCTCCATATCTATTTCAGCAGATTTAGCAGTTAAAGTGGCAATATGGGCTGAGGAGTTTACAATTTCAATCTGAGGGGATAATTTAAAATCTTTACCTTTTACCTCTTTCTGGCCCTTTATTTTTAAACTCGCATGCTGGGATTCTTCACTAAACATTTTAAATCTTAATTTTTTTAGATTTAAAATAATCATAATCACATCTTCTAAAACCCCACTAATAGTAGAAAATTCATGACTAACACCTTTAATTTTTACCTGGGTGATAGCTGCTCCTTCCAAAGACGAAAGTAAAACCCGACGCAAACTATTTCCCATAGTTGCTCCATAGCCAGGGTATAATCCTTCAATCTCAATGATTGCTTTGTTTTTTTCTTCTTTAATTATTTTAGGTAGTGATGGTAAGGGAATCATATTATTTTGAACGAATAAGGTTCTTATTTTGAGTAAAACTCAAAAATGGTTAAAATTTCAGCTGGAGCTCCGCTCTCTTTATAAGAGGGCTCTCCAACTACTTTTCCTTCTGTTTTGTTTTCAGAAAGTTGAAGCCAAAAAGGAATTTCCGACTTTTTTTGATAAGTTAAAAGATTCTTAAAAAAAGTTTTTTGTCTTTTTGATTCTTTTAAAGTAATTATATCTCCTTTTTTTACTTGAAATGAAGGAATATTAACGGGTTTGCCATTAACTTTAAAATAACAATGGGAAACAAGCTGCCGAGCTTGAAACCGAGAGTTGGTAAAACCTAATCTAAATATCACATTATCCAGCCGTTTTTCTATTTTTTTAATTAGCGCTTCTTCGACATCTTCGACCTTTTGCCCCGCTGAAAATGGGAAGGGCTTTTTAGTTAAAATTTTTTTAATATAATTTTTAAATTGAGTTTCAGAAAGATTATACCAACTTTTTAATTTTTGCTTTTCTATTAATCCCTTACCATATTCAGAAACTTCCCTTCTTCTTCTTCTTTTTTTTCTCCCTAAACCAGGGGGATAAGCACGTTTAATCATTGCACATTTAGGAGAAAAACATTTTTCTCCTTTTAAAAATAATTTTTGGCCAAGACGACGACAAATTTTACACTTATTTTTTTTCATAAACTTATACTCTCCTTACTTTTGGGGGTCGACAACCATTATGAGGAATAGGGGTTGTATCTTTGATTAAAACAATATCTAATCCCTGATTAGCCAAAGTTCGCAATGCCGATTCTCGACCAGCTCCAATTCCTTTAATATATACTTCGAATTCTTTTATTTTTAGTTTTTTACAAATAAAACCGATGGCATTAGCAACCTGCGATGCTGCATAAGCCGTTCCTTTTTTAGTCCCGCGAAAGCCAATTGAACCGCTGGACCTTTGAGTTAAAACATTTCCTTTTTCATCAGTTAAAGATATTAAGGTATTATTATAAGTTGAACTAATAAAAATTTTTCCCTTTTCCAATCGAAAAGAAACCTCTTTTTTTATTTCTTTTTTTACGGCCTGCTCAACTTTTTCTTTTTCCTTAATTAACTCTTCTTCTGTTTTAGCAACAATGCGTTTTTTACCCATAAATAATTAAATAGTTTATAGTTTATTTTTAGGTTGGTTGGGAGGCTGGTCTTCGGCCAGAAGTCATTGTTTTTCTTATATTTCCTCTAATTGTGCGGGAATTTTTTCTGGTTGTCTGACCTCTTACTGGCAATCCTTTTTGGTGACGAATTCCTCGCCAACAACCAATTATCTTAAGCCGTTTTATATCTCCTATTACCATCCGCCGAAGGTCTCCTTCAACTTTATAATTATCAGTTATAATTTTTTGAATTCTGTTAAGTTCTTCTTCTGTTAATTCCGAAGTTCGTTTATTAGGATTTACTTGAACCATCTGAAGAATTTTTTTACTCAAAGGCCGCCCTATTCCATAAATATAGGTTAAAGCAATTAATATTTGTTTTTGTTCAGGGATGTTTACCCCAATTATTCTCGGCATAATATTCTTATCCTTGGCGCTGTTTATGCTTTGGATTAGAACAAATAACGTAGAGTTTCCTTTTTCGTCTAACAAATTTACATTTCCGACAAATTTTTTTTACTGAAGAATGGACCTTCATCTTTTTAAACGTTTATCTCAAACGATAAATAATTCTTCCCCTTTTTTCATCATAGGGACTTATTTCTACCAATACTTTATCTCCCGGTAAAATTTTAATTCTATGCAATCGAAGTCTTCCTGCCAAATGAGCTAAAACCTCTCTTCCGTTTTCTAATTTTACTTTAAAATCAAGATTGGGAAATGCTTCAATTACTTGACCTTTTTCTTTGACTTTATTCAATTTCATTAAGCTTTTTTATTTTATCCTATTTACTTCTTTAAGTCAAATATGGTCGCCTCGCTTCGCTCGGCCACTGTCCAGTTCAGCTCCTTTCAGTCGCGACCTGGCCGCGCTCTGCGGAGCGCCTCGCTTCGTTCGGCCTGCCCGCGCAGGCGGGCCACTGGGAAATTCAGTTCGTTTCGCTCACGAATTTCCCGCGCTCTGCGGAGCGCCTCGCTATATTAAAATAATTTAAAATTATTTAATTTAATTTAATTTCAATCCGCTTCAAATCTTTTGGTGCTTTTTGAAGCCAAAATGGCCAAAATTTCATTTCAATTTTCTCTATTTGAGAAAACTCATCAAAAATAATCTTTTCAATTTCTTTTTTTGATTTCAAACTAATCTTTTCCTTTAAGAGTTCGAAATTAATTTCATTAAAGAGTTTAGCCGAGATTTTCAAATTTAACTCAATTTCCTCTTTTTTCAAATCTGTTTTCTTAATTAGGTATTCAAATTTAATTGTCTCTTCTATTAATTTTTTCCGGGCTGGAATCTTTAAACCGATAAGTTCTTGAGAAATTTTTTTAAAATCCGAATTTTTAAAAGCTAAACCATTTATCTTTATTTTTCCTTGACAAATAAAATTTTCTGTTTCTTTGCCAGGATTATTGGGACAGGAAATATCAATTATCTTTTGAGAAACTGTTTCATCAACTAAAATAAAATCAGAAGTTAAAATTTCTTCTTTAAGAGACTTTTTTGCTTCTTCTAAAAGTCTCTGATTTAAAGAATTTTTTGCTTTTTCTATATCCTCTTCAGTAACTTTTTTAATCACTTCTTTAAACCCACCGCTCATTGAAGAATTTGATTCCCCATAAACAATATAATAATAGGGTGTACCAACTAAACCAGGGACCGAAAACTTTGAGGGTCCAATATTATAATCGCTTCCTGACTCCAATGCCTCTATTTCAATTTCCACAACACTGGGAATAATTTTCCCATTTTCTACTTTGGGAGCAGGGAGATAAATTTTTTCTGGACAACGAAAATATTTTGATTTTTCTGAAGATAAAAAACGGGTGCCAGCTCTTAAATTTATTGGTGTTGGAGGTTGAGAATTATTATAAACTTTAATTTTACCTTTAGCTTTCTCTTCTTTTTTAATTTCACCAGTTGAAGAAAATTCTTGCCAAATTTCTTTCTCTTTTTCAAAAATCTTAACAGGAATTAATTTATTTTCAATATCTAAATCAGCAATATTGGTATTGGCTTTAATTTCTTCATTAATAGTCATATCTTCCTGATAAGGTTTAAGAACAAGGGTTAAATGGGCTTGGGCGTTAATAAATAAAAAAGCAGCTAAAAGTAAAATCGAAATCAAAATAATTTTAAAAGGGAAATGGCTTTTCTTTTCAATTCTTTTTTCTTTTTTTTCTTTCTTTTCCTTTAATTGCGGTGGTAAAATATCATAAATTTTTTGTCTCATATTATTGCTTTAATTCTTCTGATATTTGCTCCTGAAGATTCTTCTTTTATAATTTTAAAATGAGCGAGTTCTGATGTTTTATCAACATGAGGACCAGCGCAAATTTCTTTAGAAAAAATCTCACCAGTTTTAGAATTAAATATTGAATAAACAGAAACTGTCTCGGGGTATTTTTCCTTAAAAAAAGCTAAAGCTCCTGATTCTAAAGCATTTTTAAGAGACATTTCTTCTTTTTTTATTATTAAATCTTCTTTTATTTTTTGATTAACTAAATCTTCAACTTGTTCTAATTCTTCCGAGCTCATTTTTTGATTATGAGAAAAATCAAAACGTAACCGCACTGGAGTTATATCTGAACCCATTTGTTTCACATGCTCTCCTAAAATTTTTCTTAAAGCACTATGCAAAAGATGGGTAGCGGTATGTAAACGAGCCGTTTCATAACCTGCTTCCTTCCCCACACCGCCGAATTTTTTCTCAGCGCCAGCACGAGAAATTTCCTGATGTTCTGCTAGTCTTTTATTAAAATGATTCCAAAATTCATCTTCCGTTATTTTTTTGCTTATTTGTGGATCTTTTTTTAATTCTTCTAATGTCAGCTCTGGAGGGAAACCATAAGTCTCATACATATAAAAAGCAAATCCCCCCTTAAACGGTAATTCTTTCCCATATTCTTCTTTTGCAGCCTTATCGAATGTTTTATAACTCTCGATATTATCCTTTAGAAATTTTAATCCTTTATCTAATGTTTTGCTGAATTTCTCTTCTTCATTTTGAATTACCGTTAAAATGTCTGTTTCATTTCTTTTAACTTCTGGATAAATATTTTTATAAATTCCAATCACCTCTTTTGCTAAAGATATTAAAAATTCTTCTTTAAAATTCAGTAATTTCCCATACCGAATGACTCGGCGTAAAAGTTTTCTTAAAACATATCCCCTTTCAATGTTTGAAGGAGTTATTCCTTCAGCTGCCAAAAAAACAGCGCTTTTAATATGGTCAGCAATTATTCGCTTGCTTCGCTCATTTCCGGCAGAAATGGGAATTTTTTTTAGTATTGGTTCAAATAAATCTGTCTCAAAAACATTTGGTTTCCCCTGCGATATCATAGCCAATCGTTCCAAACCCATTCCGGTATCAACTCCTTTTTGAACTAATGGCGAAAGTTCGCCATTTTCATTTTGATAATATTCGTTAAAAACTAAATTCCAAACTTCAACATCATTAATATGGATTTCGGTGGTGGGACCGCAAGGACCTTCTTTGTCGGTAGGTCCCCAAAAATTGTCTGACCTTGGCTTTTTTTTAATTTTATCTTTGGGAATGCCAATTTTTTGCCAAATTAAAAAAGATTCCTCATCAAACGGTACGTTTTTATCTCCTTCAAATACCGTAACATAAAAATTTTTGGGAGATAATTTTAGTTCTTTAAAAAGAAATTCATAAGCAAATTCAATTGCTTCTTTTTTAAAATAATCTCCAAAAGAAAAATTGCCCAACATTTCCAAAAAAGTTAGGTGTTTTTCATCCCCTACTTCTTCAATATCTGAAGTCCTAAAACATTTCTGGCAAGTTGCTACTTTATTATTGTAAGGTGATTTTTCGCCTAAATAATACCTTTTAAATTGCTGCATCCCAGCCGTAGTAAATAAAACACTGGGATCAGTAGGGATAAGCGAGCTTGATTGGACAATGGTATGACCGCGTCTTGCAAAAAAATTTAAAAAATTTTCTCTCAGTTCTTTTGAGCTCATTAATCTTAAAAATTAGAAATTTTTATTAGGTGTATTTATCTGCTACCACTGAGGCAGCGTAAGATTCCGGTTTTATCTTTGCTTCAAAACCATTGCTTTTTATTAAACCAACCACTTCTTTAATCATATCTTTAGTTTTGCCATTTTCTCCAACATCAGCATGAATATAAAGAAACTCATATTTTGGTGAATTAAGTTCTTTTAATTTCTTTTCTAAATCATCTTTTAAGGATAAAGCTAATTTACAGGACAAAAAGATTTCTTCTAAAACTCGCTGTTTCCAATTATAAAATTTTTTATTTTTATAATGAATCTTTTTAAGAAAAAATCTTCCTCCCTGGCCTCTTCTTAAAATCACTAAAGCAATGGGGAAACTTGGTTCTTCTTCAGAAGAAGAATCGCAACCGACGATAATATCATAAAATTCCTCTGGCTTTTCGGAGATATATCGTTTTAATTCTTCAATTAGTTCTTTAAAGGTTAAATTTCCCTTTGTTGGATTATAAAATTTATCATCAAAAACAATATCCATAATATGATTATAATATAGCGAAATTTAAAAAAAAATCAACATCCCCGTTCATGATTTAGTTAAGTTGTTTAATAATCTTTACAAATTCTTTTGAATTAAGAGAAACGCCACCAATTAGTAAACCATCCATTTTTGCTTCCCTGATATAATTTGAAGCATTTAAAGAGTTAACACTTCCACCATATAAAATTCTGATACTTCTGCCTATTTTCTGGTTGTATAAATGAGAAATAAGCTTTTTAATAAATAAAGCCGCTGTCATTGCTTCATTCACTTGGCAGGGTTTCCCACTCCCAATCGCCCAAATAGGTTCGTAAGCAATGATTAAGTTTCTAAGTTTATAAGTTTGTAAGTTGCTAAGGGCTTTTTCAATTTGATTTTTTAGAATTTCGAATGTCTTTCCTTCTTTTCTTTCTTCTTCTGTTTCACCAATACATAAGATTGACTTTAATTTATTATTTAGCGTTGCTTTGATTTTCTTATTTATCATTTCATCTGTTTCTTTCAATATCTGTCTCCTTTCGGAGTGTCCTAAAATTATATATTCCACCCCTAAATCCTTAAGCATTTTAGAAGAAATCTCGCCGGTAAAAGCTCCCCTTTCCTCCCAAAAAACATCCTGGGCACCTAACTTAAAACTTAAAACTTGGAACTTGGAACTTGATAAATAAACAAAGGGAGGGCAAATTACAACCTCAACATTCCTAATCTTTTTTAACCTTTTTTTTAAAGAATTAAAAAGTATTTTGGCTTCTTTAAAAGTAGATGGATTACATTTCCAGTTAGCAATAATAAGTGATCTCATATTTGCTCCCGTAAATATTTGGCGGCTTTCTCTGGTTCTATAGTCGAAATCTCCATTTTTGCTCCAAATTCAAAACCAGCCGGCGTGGAGGTTTTTGGCAAAATGGTCCAGTGCCAGTGGTAATGGTCGTATTTTTTTCCATTACAAGGAGCGGTATGCAAATAAAAATTGTAAGCAGGATTATTTAGGCCTAAATAAAGTTTTCTTAAAACCTTCTGAAATATCTCGGCTAAATCATTTTTTTCTTCGTCAGTAATTTTTTCAAAATGAGCTAAGTGTTTTTTGGGGGTAATAATTACTTCAAATGCTATTTTTGATGCAAAGGGACAAATTGCTAAAAAATTTTTATTTTCAAAAACAATTCTTTCTTTATTTTTTCTCTCCCATTCGTTCCCAACACAATAACTGCATTTTTTGTAACTGTTAAAATACCTTTTTGCTGCCCGAAGAGCTTTTTCTAAATCCGGATCAATTACGGCCGAAGCTATAATCTGGGAATGAGGGTGAAAAATCGAAGCTCCTGCTTCTCTTCCATGATTATGAAAAATAAAAATATATTTTATCATTTGTTTTTTCATTAACTCTAAATATGTCTGATGATAAACATCAATTACTTCTTTAACTTCCGGAATTGAAAGTTGAGCCAGAGATTTCTGGTGATCTTTTGTTATTACTACTTCATGATAACCAACGGCATCCATTACTTTATAAGGACCGACTTGTCTTTCATTTAATTTTTTTGCCGGCTGAAAGGCAGGATATTTATTAGGAACAACTATTGTTGTCCAATCTTTAGGAATTTTTAAACTATTAATTCTTTTTCCCTGAGAAAAAATTAATGTTGGCGGCTTTTGGGTTTCAATATGGCAAAATGGACAATTTTTTTTCGAAGGTATCTTTTCTTTCCGCCGGCTGGCGGATTTTTCTTTTTTAAAGGTTTCCGACCGCAGGGCTCTACCGGTGGCAATAACAACCCAATCTCTTCCCATTGGGTCAAAACGAAGTTCCGAAGGAAACTTAACTTGTGTAGCTTTTGGATTTTGGATTTTAGTCATAGGATTTCTCAGTTATATTTATGACTGAGCATATTCCATCTTATTTTTAACAGGTCAATCCCCATCTTGAGCATCGATTTTAACTTCACTTTACTGTGGGGATCGTTTTTCCAACAAACCGGTATCTCTTTTATTTTGTAACCCCTTTTCTTTGCCAAAACTAAAATTTCCGGGTCAAAAGCAAAACGGTTAATTCTACATTTCGGGAAAATTGCTTCAGCGCTTTTGGCAATAAATCCTTTAAAACCGCATTGAGTATCCTCGATATTCCAAAGACCACAAATTAATTTACGCACTAAAATAAAAACATCACCTAATATCCGACGATATAAAGGTTGAGGAGGATCCAATATTGCTCCTTTTATATCTCTAGAACCAATAACGATATCATATTCTTTTTGAAACTCTGGCCACATTTTTTCTACTTGGTTAATTGAGGTTGAATTATCGGCATCAGTAAATAAACGATATTCCCCTCTTGCTTCTAACATTCCTTGCCGAACTGCATAACCTTTGCCATGATTTTCTTTATTATCAATTAATTTTAAATTTTTAATTTCCCCGCCTGCGCGGGCAGGCCCGCCTGCGCGGGCAGGTGATTTTAAATTCTTAACAACTTCTGCTGTTTTGTCTTTTGAGCCATCATTAACAACAATAATCTCATAATCATATTTTTGGACTCTCAAATAATTATCAACCTCTCTTAGGGTTTGAGGTAATCTTTTTTCTTCATTATAAGCCGGAATAATAACAGAAAGATACATAGTATAAAAACTCAAAACTCAAAACTCAAAATTATCTAAATCCTAAACCTTTAGATTATTATAGCAAAATAAAATTAAAAAGCGAAACGCCTAAAAGGCGCGGCAAATTCAAATCCTTCGAGATCGGATCTCGAAAGATTTATTTTAAGGAATTGGGGTTAAAATTTTATTGCCATTATGGACTACAGCAACTACGGCCTCAAAATGACAAGAAAGCGAACCGTCTTTGGTTTCCCAACCAAAACCATCTTTTGATTCTTTAATCTGCCAATCGCCCATCACTACCATTGGTTCTATACAAAAAACCATACCTTCTTTAATTTCAGGGCCTGAATGCAGTTTGCCATAATTTAAAATTTTAGGGTCTTCATGAAGCTCTTTACCAATCCCATGGCCACAAAGATCTCTAACAACGTTAAAACCATTTGATTCAACATAATTTTGGATTGCCCAACCAATATCGCCAAAAGTATTTCCTGGTTTGACTTTTTTAATTCCTCTTTTTAAAGATTTTTTTGTTATCCAGATTAATCTTAAAATTTCCGGCTTCACCTTTCCTACAGGGACGGTTATCGCCATATCGGCGTGATAACCTTCATAACAAAGCCCCAAATCAAGAGAAATTATATCTCCCTCTTTAAGGATTCTGTTTGAAGGCACAGCATGAACAATTTCTTCATTGATTGAAGTGCAAAGGCAGGTTGGAAAATTTTCGTGCCCCTTAAAAGAACATTTTCCTCCAGATTTTAAAATCAGGTTCTCGGCGAGCCTGTCCAATTCTTTAGTAGTAATGCCTGGCTTCACTTGTTTTTTTAATTCTTTCATAATTCCTGCCAGGATTTTTCCACCTTTTACCATTATTTCAATTTCTTCTTCACTTTTTATGGTAATCATTATTTCAGAGCTTTCAAAACCCTTGAAAAAACATTAGCTACTGAACCTTTGCCATTAACTTTCCTTACTTTTAATCTCTTTTCTTTAAAGTATTCAATTAAAGGAAAGGTTCTCTCTTGATACTCTTTCAACCTTACTTTAATGGTCTCAGGGTCATCTAAACCTTTTCTTTTAACCAATTTTGAACCATCCAAACAACATACTTTAAGATTCTTTGTTTCTTTGCTGTATAAAATTGGGTGACGCATCAACTGACAAATCCGGCGATGGGAATTTCTAAAAATTGATTCTTGAAGAGAAATTTCTATTAAAATAATTTTTATATTCTTCTGACCATATAGCTTTTGAAGAAGAGGCATTATTTCTTCTCCTTCATATAAGGTTCGGGGTGAACCAGCAATTACTAAGTTCTCTTCCTTGTCATAGAGTTCTTTTATCTTTTCCTTTACCAGATAAGTAACAAAAGGAGGGCTACAGAGAATTCCCTTCTGCCATAATTTCTTTTCTTGAGCAAAAGAATATTTCTTTCCTTTAATTTTTACAAACCCTCCTTTTCCTTGATTAAATGTTTCTTCTAGAATTTTGCTTGTTTCAAAATAATACAAATTCAGCTTTTCTGATAAAAGTATAGCCTGAGTTCCTTTCCCGGCGCCCGGCGGCCCCATAATGATAATAACTTTTTGACTATTTGATTTTTGACTATTTGACATATATTCTCATCTCGCCAATTTGTTAATTAGTCAATTTGTTAATTTGTTAATTAGTTAATTAGTTAATTAGTTAAAATGTCTCGTACTCTCGCATTTCCATTTGAGCTTTAATTTGACGCCAAGTATCTAAAGCAACGCTCACAAGAATCAATAAGGCTGTCCCCCCAATTAAAAATTGGAAAGCTTTTATTCCAGTTAATCCTTGAATAATTGATGGCATTATAGCAATAACACCTAAAAAAAGTGCCCCAATAAAAAGAACTCGATATAAAATCCGATGTAAAAATTCGGCGGTTGAATTCCCCGGTCGAATACCGGGAATGAATCCTCCCATTTTTTGAAGATTCTCGGAGATAGCTTTGGGGTCAAAAGTAATAGCGGTATAAAAATAAGTAAAGACAAAAACTAAAATAAAATAGAAAATCCCATGGAGCCATTGATTTTGAAAAAAATTACTGGTTTTAAAGGCTAAATTGGCTAAAAATTGATTTTGGGAACCAGTTAAAAAATTGGCAATCATTGTCGGGAAAGATAAAATACTTAAAGCGAAAATAATGGGCATTACTCCGGCCGGATTAATATTTATTGGCAAATAAGTAGAAACACCTCCATACATTTTAGTTCCTCTTACCCTTTTGGCATAAGAAACCAGAATATTTCTTTTTGCTTCGTTAATTAAAACAACTCCGGCAATAATTACCAAAGCGGCAATAAAAAATAAAATATAAGCAGGTAAATTTTTAACATCCCAGGTAAAAATAATTTGACGAATTTCTGTTGGAGTTTGAGCAACAATACCGGCAAAAATTAAAAGAGAAACTCCATTCCCAAGACCTTTTTCCGAAATTAATTCGCCCAACCACATTAAAAAAACACTGCCGCAAGTAATCGTTATAATCGCCACTATTAAAGATTGAGGAGAAAACATAACAATCTGACGATAGGTAAATAATTTAAGCATCGCGTATCCTTGCAATACTGCTAAAGGTATGGTTAAAATCCTACCGTATTGATTAAATTTTCTTTGACCTTCCGGACCTCCTTCTTTATACATCTTCTCTAATTGAGGAAAAATCATTGTTAAAAGTTGTAAAATAATAACGGCAGTAATATAAGGACCTATTCCTAACATTACAATTGATAAATTAGTTAAAGCACCACCGGTGAAAATATTTAAAAGACCGAAAAATTGATTTTCGGTAAAGAATCTTCTTAAATTCTCAATATTTATCCCGGGAATAGGGATATTTGCCATTAAACGAAAAATAGCGAAAATTAGTAAGATAAAAAGAATCTTCCCTCGAAGTTGTTTATCCTTTAAAATAATAATAAATTTTTGAAACCAATTCATATTTTGCCGCCGACTTTTTCAATTTTTTCTTTCGCACCTTTCGAAATTTTGCAATTTTCAATAATTAAATTTTTTGTTATCTTCCCCTTCCCTAAAATTTTTATTTCTGGTATCTTGCCTTCTATTTTACGAATTATTCGTTTTTCAATCAAAGTTTTTGGAGAAACTGTTTCTCCCTCTTTAAATTTTTTATCTAAAATATCAATATTAACTTCAATTTTATTTTTCGCTCTCGCTTTGAATTTGTAACCTCTAAGTTTTGGGTATTTTTTAATCAATTCGCGAATAACCGGTGCTAATTTTCTCCCGGCTCTTGATTTTTGTCCTTTAATTCCTCTTCCCGAATAAGTTCCTCTTTTCCCGCCACGACCCACTCTTTTTTTTCTTTTTCTTTTATGGATTGGTTTTAGTTCATTTAGCTGCATACTTTATTTTTTTTAAAGCCATAATTGTGGCCATAGCATTATTAAGTTTGTTTCTGCTTTTAGATAAAATTTTAGCCGAAATTTTTTTTATCCCACCTAACTTACAAATTATTCTTACTGGTCCGCCAACAATTATTCCTGATTCCCTTTTTTGTGGTTTAAGTATAACTCTGGAAGGACCATATTTTGCCTCAATTTGATAGGGAATAGTTCCATTTAAGAGAGGAATTTCAATTAAATTTTTTTTAGCCAAACGTTGAGCTTTTTTTATTGCCTGGGCTACATCTTTTCCCTTAGCTACACCTATTCCTACTTTGCCCTCTTTATTCCCTATTGCAATAACTGCTCGAAATCTAAGTTTTTTCCCTCCGCCAGTTACTCTGGTTACCCGACTCAAATCTAAAAGCTTTGAGTCAAATTCCTCTTTCGGTTTTTCAATTTTTGGTTCTTCTTTATTCATAATTCTTTATTCTTGATTCAAAATTTAAGTCCTCCTTCTCTTGCCCCTTCAGCCACTGCGCTTACTCTTCCTCTATATTTATACCCTCCCTTGTCAAAAACGACTCTTTTTATTTTTTTCTCTAAAGCTTTTTTGGCTATTAACTTCCCTACTTCTAAAGCAATATCTTTTTTTGTAATTTTAGACTTTTGAACGCTCCGTTTTTGTTGTTTAACAAAACTTAAATCACTGGCGGAAAGTAAAGTATCGCCCTTATTATCATCTATCAGTTGGGCATAAATATGTTTATTAGAACGAAAAACACAAAGTCGTGGTTTTTCTTTGGTGCCAAATATCTTCGCTCGAATACGTTTATGACGCCTTCGGCGCTTACGGCGCCGTAAGCTTTTTTCTTGTCTGATTAACATAATTTTAAAAACCTAAAAAGCTAAAAAGCTAAAAAGCTAAAAACTATTTGGTAGCGGCTTCTGCTTTTTTACCTTCTTTTTTTCTAATCTTCTCTCCAACATATCTTATCCCCTTACCTTTGTATGGTTCGGGTGGTCTAATTTTTCTTATTTGAGCAGCTACTTCTCCTACTTTTTGTTTGTTAATACCCGCAATAATAATTATATTCTTTTCAACTGAAATTTCTATTCCTTGGGGTATGGGAAAAACAACAGGATGACTAAAACCTACTTCTAAATTAAGCATTTTATTACTAACAGAGGCCTTAAAGCCAATCCCTATTAATTCCAATTCTTTTTTAAAACCTTCGGATACTCCTTTTATATGATTAGCCAATAATGCTCGAAGTGTTCCCCATAAACTTTTGATTTTTTTTGTTTCTTGTGTTGATTTAATCATCAGCTGTTTATCTTTAATTTCAATTTCAAAACCATTTGGAATTTCTTGAGTTATTTCCCCTTTTGGTCCTTTTATCACTGATTCTCTTTCATTTATTTTAACTTCTATATTTTCTGGTATAAAAATTGGTTTTTTGCCTACTCTACTCATTTATTTATATTGTTACCAAATTTCGCATATTATTTCTCCGCCTAATTTTTGCTTTTTTGCTTCTTTATTTGCCATTAATCCTTTTGAGGTAGAAATAATAATTAAAGGAAAACTTTTTATGTTTTTATATCCTATATAAATTCTCTTACCCTGCTTAGAAATTCTCTTTAAATCAGAAATGAGGGGTTGATCATTTTTATATTTTAAAGCTAAATGGAGAAATCTTTTACCTTCTTTTTTTCTTTTTTGAATTTCATCTATCAATCCTTCTTTTTCTAAAATTTTGACAATATTTTCCTTAAAATTTGAAAAAGGAACATCCACTGTTTTTTTAGAAACAGCGTAAGCATTTCTTATTCTATTTAACATATCGGTAATTGGATCCATAATTTAGTTTATAAACTGATTAACTTAAAACTTACCAACTTGACTTTGTAATCCCGGGAATTTCGCCGCGATTAGCCATTTCTCGAAAGCATATCCGACATAATCCAAATTCTCTTATATATCCTCTTTTTCTTCCACATCTAAAACAACGTCGAACAATTCGGGTTTTAAACTTTGGTTTTTTTAATGATTTTACTATTTGGGATTTTGTTGCCATGTTAGAAGATGTTAGCAAAATTGTTTTATTAAAGCAATTTTGCGTTACAGATTCTTACACCCCGCACCTATTTTGCCATCCAATTCGGTGGCGGCGCACGGTGGGCGAATAGCCCAGTCCCGCCAAAGCGGGACATCACTATTCGTGATAAGTGCGCCGCGGGTGTTAAACTATCTTTCTTCAATATTCCTTTATAAACTTGTAAATTGGAACTCAAAATAGGTGCGGGGTAAAGGTTTGGTTATCGTTCAGACTTCGCCTTTGGCTCGTCTTCACGAACCAAGCCCTTTATCGGAAATCCTAACAGTTTTAATAACTCTTTTCCTTCTTCTCTTTTTTTTGAAGTAGTTACTATAGTTACTTCTAAACTAAAAATTCCTTTTTCTCTCTCAACTATTATCTCAGGAAAAGAAGTATACTCTTTAAATCCAATGGTTAAATTTCCTTTTTTATCAAAAGATTTTAAATTTATTCCTTTAAAATCACGAGTCCGGGGAAGAACAATATAAATTAATCTCTCCAGAAAATCATACATTCGATTGTCTCGTAAGGTAACCATTACTCCAATGGCTATTCCTTTTCTTAACTTAAAGCCAGAAACTGCTTTTTTTGACAACCTTAAAGTTGGTTTTTGACCAGTAATCAAAGCTAAATCTGCTATTATTCGATTCTGAATCTTTTCCTGTTCTTCTTTTGTTTTCTCTGCCACCTGTTTACCAAAACCGCAATTTACTGCCACTTTTTCAATCTTCGGCACTGCCATTTTATTTCGATAGCCAAACTTTTTCACCATCTCAGGAACTACTTCTGTATTGTATTTTTCTTTTAATCGCAACATGTTTTGAAATTTATATTTCTTTATCGCATTTCTTGCATATTCTAAACTTTTTTCCTCCCTCTATTTTATAACCGACTCTTACTGCTTTCCCGCATTTAAGGCAAATTAATTTTAAATTTGAAACATAAATTGGAGAGGGTTTTTCAATAATTTGTCCTTTCTCGCCTGTCCTTTTTGGTTTAATATGTTTTTTTCTTAAATTTATTCCTTCAATTAAAACTTTTTGTTCCGAGGGAAAAACCATTAAAACCTTTCCTTTTTTTCCTCTATCTTTTCCTTTAATTATTAAAACTTGGTCTCTTTTTTTTATTTTCATGTTAGAAGATGTTAGCAAAATTGTTTTATTAAAGCAATTTTGCGTTACAGATTCTTACACCCCGCACCTATTTTGCCATCCAATTCGGTGGCGGCGCACGGTGGGCGAATAGCCCAGTCCCGCATAGCGGGACATCACTATTCGTGATAAGTGCGCCGCGAAAGTTAAACTATCTTTCTTCAATATTCCCTTATAAACTTGTAAATTGGGACGCAAAATAGGTGCGGGGTTAAGACTTTTCACAAAATTTTTTGCGCACGGCTTGAAAATTTTGGAAAACTCTAAACTGATTCTTCAGCTAAAGTTGCAATTTTTTCAAATCCTTTTTCTTTTAATTCCCTGGGTATTGGGCCTAAAATCCTATTTCCTTTAGGCTCTTTCCCCATACCTAAAATAACACAGGCATTATCATCAAATCGAATATAGGAACCGTCAGTTCGCCGATAGGCTTTTTTTTGTCTTACAATTACTGCTCGAACTATCTCATGAGTTTTAACTAAATGTCTTGGTTCAGCTTTTTTTACTGTACCAACAATAATATCTCCAATTTGGGCATAATGTTTTCTGGTCCCACCGGGAATATTAAAACATTGGATAATTTTTGCTCCAGTATTATCAGCTACTTTTAACATTGTTCTTGGTTGAATCATGCTTTTAATTTTTATTATTTATTTTACGCTTTTCGCTTTTCGCTTTACACTTTTTTAATAACTTTCCATCTCTTCTCTTTGCTAATTGGCCGACACTCCTCAATTACAACCCTGTCCCCAATTTTATAGGTTGGTCCTCCTTCAGTGTGGGCTTTATATTTTTTATAAACTTTGTATCTTCTTTTATATTTTGGATGTTCTTTAATTCTTTCTACTTTAACTATCGCAGTTTTCTGCATTTTATTAGAAATAATTATTCCTGATAATTGTTTTTTAGGCATAGTTTAGTTTATAGTTTATAGTTGTTAGTTTTTAGCTTTTTATATTTTTAAGAAGGGTTTTTATTCTGGCAATATCTTTTCGTAGTTCTCTTATTTCTTTTACATTTTTAATCTTTCCTGAAATTAAATCAAATTTAAGCTGTCTTAATTTATCTTGGTAACCTGCTAATAATTTTTGAAGTTCTAATTTAGTTTTACTGCTAAAATCTTTTATTTTTTCTTTTCTTTTCATAAAATTACATTTTATTTCTTTAAAAACTTCGTTTTTAACGCTCCGTTTCACTTCGCCACTGGGAAATTCAGTTCACTCCGTTCACGAATTTCCCGCCGCCTGCGGCGGCCTCCGTTTCACTTCGCTATAAACTTCGTTTTAATTGGCAATTTATCAGCTGCCTCCTTAAATGCCTGTTTAGCCATCTCTTCATTTATTCCATCTATTTCAAAAATAATTCTACCTGGTTTGATTGGAAATACATAGTGAGAAACATCTCCTTTCCCACCTCCCATTGGAACTTCATTCCCTTTAAAAGTTCTAGGTTTGTCAGGGAAAATTCTTAACCAAAGTTTCCCTCCTTTTTTAAGATATCTAATAATTATTCTCCTCGCGGCTTCAATTTGTTTACTGTCCAACCAATGAGTTGATAAAGACATAATACCGAAACTGCCAAAACAAAGTTCGGTTGCTCGTCTTTCTATGCCTTTTGATTTTCCTTTTTGTTGTTTTCGATGTTTAAGTTTTTTTGGCTCTAACATGTTAGAAGATGTTAGCAAAATTGTTTTATTAAAACAATTTTGCGTTAATTTTCTTCGCTTTTAGCTCGAAAATTCAGACAAACCCTAAAACTTTTCTCCTTTGTATATCCAAACCTTAATTCCAATTACTCCATAAGTGCAATGAGCTTCACTTGTACCATAATCAATATCGGCTCTTAGGTTATGACGGGGAAGTTTGCCCTCTTTTAACCATTCAGTTCGGGCAATTTCCACTCCATTTAATCTTCCTGCTACTTCCACCCGCGCCCCTTCCACTCCTTTCTGGCTCATTATTTTAGTTAGTGCCATTTTTATTACTCGCCTGAAAGGAACTCTTCTTTCTATTTGAACAACCATCCAAGAGGCAGTTAGCTTGGCTGATAACCAAGGATTCTTCACTTCTTGAATTTCAATTTTTATTTCTCTTTTAACTTTAGCATTTTTAATTTCTTTTTCAATTATTTTTTTTAATTTCTCCACCCCCTCTCCTCCCCTGCCAATAATCAAAGCAGGCCGGGAAGTTTTAATAATAATTTTAAGAAAGGAAGCAAATCTTTCCATTTCAATGCTTGCTATTATTTCCTCTCCTATTTTATTTTTTAAAAGTTCCCTAATTTTAAAGTCCTCCTCTAAATATCGAGGGAAATTTTTCCCATAAAAACCACGGGATAACCAATCTCCCATTTCTTTTATTCTATAAATTTTTTGGTGAACTTTATGAACCATAATCTAGAATGCTTTTCGTCTAAAAATTCGTTTTGGTATTTTTTCAATTGTGGGGTGCTCTCCTTTGAAGATAACTTTAGGTTTTCTCTTTAATTTTGGTCCCTCAGCTGGCGACTTAATCATTTCTTTCTTAATTCTCATCTTTTCTCCTACTTCCTCTTTTTTGATCCGTTGTCCGCCAGCTGCTATTTTCCCTTTAATTTCATCTAAAACTAAATTAATATGGGAAGTCTTTTTTTGAATTTCGGCTGCTTGACCCCGAGCTCGAGCTCGCCATCTTTTAAGCTTTGGACCTTCATCAATAGTAATTTTTGAAATATAAAGTTGCGCTTCCTCTAATTGAAAATTGTTTTTGGCATTGACTATTGCAGAATTTAAAAGTTTAAGCAAAGGTTTAGCCGCTTTTTTAGTTTGGAAATTTAAAATTGTCTTAGCTTGAAAAACCATTTTATTTCGAATTAAATCAGCAACTAATCTAACTTTTCTTGGCGCAATCCTTAAATATTTTAATTTAGCTGTTATAATCATTTTTTATTTTTTTAAAGGAGTTTCCGCCTTCGTGGCAACTCCTGCTTCTATTTCTCTTTGTATTCTTCCGCCATGTCTTGTGAATTTTGTTGTTGGAGCAAATTCGCCAAGCCGGTGTCCTACCATTTCTTCAATAATATAAATTGGAACATGCTCTTTTCCATTGTGAACTCCAATCGTAAATCCCACCATCTCTGGCGTAATGGTTGCTTGTCTTTCCCATGTTTTAATAACTGTTTTGTCTCCTTTTTTTAATTTGGAGATTTTTTTTAATAATTTTTCACTTAGATAGGGACCCTTTTTTAGTGATCTAGCCATATTTATTTTCTTCTTTTAATAATTAGTTTGTCTGTCCATTTCTTTTTTCTGGTTTTTACTCCTAAAGCTGGTTTTTCCCATGGAGTTTTTGGATGCTTCAAACCAATACCAGTTCTTCCCTCGCCTCCTCCATGAGGATGGTCAACCGGATTCATAGCCGAACCTCGAACTGTTGGTCTAATACCTTTTAATCTAGCCGTTCCTGCTTTTCTTAATTTAATAAAACGATGTTCCGAATTAGAAACTTGACCAATCGAAGCAAAACACTCAGCTAAAATCTTACGAATTTCACCAGAAGGCATTTTTAAATGAATATATTTTTGTTCCTGAGCTAAAACTTGAGCTGAATTACCCGCTGATCTTGTAATTTTACCTCCTCTTCCTGGTTCTAATTCAATATTATAAACAAAAGTTCCAATCGGAATATTTTTAAGTTTCATTCGATTACCTAAAACGAGCGGTGCTTTTTCTGAAAATATTATTTCATCTCCTATTTTTAAACCTTCAGGAGCAATAATATATTTCCTTTCTTTATCTTCATACTCAATCAAAGCCAAATAAGCGCAACGATTGGGGTCGTATTCTAAAGCAATAACTTTTGCCAGTTTATCTAATTTTTCCTGTCCAAACTCAATAAGACGATACAATCGTTTTACTCCGCCGCCCTTATGCCAAACTGTAATTCTCCCAAAACTTCCTCTTCCCGCTTTCTTTTTTAACCCTGAAACTAACCTTTTTTCAGGTTCTTTTTTTGTTAATATTCCTTTTGAATTTTGAATTTTGGTCATTTGAATTCCTGCCTGCCGGCAGGCAGGTGTTTTGGATTTAGGATTTATCGAGGTAGCACCTCTATCTTTTGGCCTTCCTTTATTTTAACAATTGCTTTTTTATAACCTTTTTGTTCACCAATATTTTTGCCTAATCTTTTTTGTTTTGCCGGAACATTAATTGTCTTTATTGAAACTACCTTTACTCCATAAAGTTCTTCAATCGCTTTTCTTATTTCTATTTTATTAATTTTTGGATATACCTTAAAAACATATTGATTTTTATCTGCTAAATCGCTGCTTTTCTCAGTAATATGAGGTGACTTTAAAACTAAGGTTGCGATGAGCTTTTCTTTTTTTTCTTCTTTCCTCGCCTCCTGCG
>Ga0210006_1000856_pt1 | contig 22310 bp, 16 predicted proteins | sample CryGey02umfilter_2_FD_185452 | JGI IMG/M metagenome (GOLD analysis project Ga0210006, IMG submission 185452) | Groundwater microbial communities from aquifer in Utah, USA - Crystal Geyser 4/10/14 0.2 um filter (SPAdes) (version 3) | ecosystem: Environmental > Aquatic > Deep subsurface >... | reverse complement strand
CTTCAGAGGTAAGTCTGCTAGTAATTTCGTGAGTATTATCTTCAGACTGATAAATCTTTAGTTCGGTATTTTCTAAATTATAACCCAACATTTTTTTGTTCAACATTTTTTTAGTTTCCCCAGAAATAGGTTTTCCTATTAAATAAACTTCTATCAAAGGGTTGCCTTCTTCAGTAGTATAATTTATTTTTTTATCAATCACTTCACTTTCCTCAAATTCAAAATTTTGAATAATGAAATTTTCTGCATTACTTCTAAAAATACTTTCTTGAATGGAACGCCAAAAAGTAAATGAACTAGGTAATATTATGATTACTGTAAATATCCAAATGTATCTAGTTACCTTTTTTTGTTTGGCTTTATCTATATATGAAGTTAGAGGAAAACGTAAGTATTTAACAATTAGCCATGTGGCTAAAATAATAAAAACAGAGTTAATAATAAACAAATAAAAAGCACCAAAAAAGAAACTCCAATTTCCATTTGCTAATCCATAGCCAGCCGTACACAATGGAGGCATCAAGGCAGTTGCGATAGCAACACCATAAATGGTACTGGCAATAGTACCTTTTTTGGTTCGTGCAACAATAAGAGCAACTCCGCCAAAAACTGCAATTAAAACATCTAATAAGGTTGGTCTTGTTCGGGCAATTAATTCCGATTGTACTTCCCCAAATGGGGTAAGTAAAAAATAAATAGTGGATACAACAACACTAATAAAAACAGCCGTTCCTAAACTTTTCAACGACCGTTTTAACATGTTTAAATTATTTATACCAATAGCCAAGCCAACACCTACAATCGGTCCCATAAGCGGGGATATAAGCATAGCACCAATAATCACAGCCGTGGAATTTACGTTAAGCCCAATAGATGCGATGGCAATAGAAGCTCCTAAAATCCAAATATTTACTCCTTTAAAGTCAATGTCTTTTTGAATGGAGTCTATTGATCCTTCCACATCTATACCATCTCTTATGTTTACCACATCTTTTAGGTATTTTATTAGTAATACAAAAGATCGTAAAAAACTAAATTTCAACTCTTTGTTATCTGGTATGGTTTCTTTTGTAGTATTGTTTTCTTGATTTTCCATAGCATCAATGCTTTTTTCTAGTGGACTAAATTACAATTTCCCTCCATATATTCATTTGCTTTTTTTATTTTTACATCAAAATTAATATACTTATAAAATGACAGATAAATTTGCTCAATTAGAACAAAAAATTGAAGAAGCGAAGTTAGGTGGAGGTGAAGATAGAATTGCTGCTCAACATAAAAAGAGAAAACTTACTGCTAGAGAGAGAATACATTTTTTATTAGATGAAGGCTCTTTTGAAGAAATTGGCATGTTTGTAACGCATCGTTCCACTAATTTTGATTTAGCAGAACAAAAGTTTTTGGGCGATGGAGTGGTTACTGGTTATGGAACAATTAACGGGCGTTTAATTTATGTTTTTTCTCAAGATTTTACCGTTATGGGAGGTTCGTTAGCCGAAGCTTATGCCGAAAAAATTTGTAAAGTAATGGATTTAGCAATGAAAAACGGAGCTCCAGTAATTGGTTTAAACGATTCTGGAGGTGCTAGAATTCAAGAAGGAGTTGTTTCTTTAGCTGGTTATGCAGATATTTTTTATAAAAACACACTAGCAAGCGGTGTTATTCCTCAACTATCAGCTATTATGGGGCCTTGTGCTGGTGGAGCTGTTTATTCTCCTGCACTTACCGATTTTATTATGATGGTAGAAAACACTTCGTATATGTTTGTTACAGGGCCAAATGTGGTAAAAACTGTAACTCACGAAGAAGTTAGTTCAGAAGATTTAGGCGGAGCTTCGGCTCATTCTACCAAATCGGGAGTAACACATTTAACTTATGCTAATGAAATTGCTTGTATCAATGGAATTAAAACCTTGCTTTCTTATATGCCCCAAAATTGTGAGGATGATGCTCCAAGTATCCCTTATGAATCTACCAATGAAAAAAGGAAAAAATTAAATACTATTATTCCAGAAAACCCCAATCAACCTTATGATATTAAAGAGGTGATTAATGAAACTGTGGATGCAGAGAGTTTTTATGAAATACAAAAAGATTTTGCAGAAAATATGGTCATTGGGTTTGCTCGTTTAGCTGGAAAATCTATAGGAATTGTTGCCAACCAACCTGCATTTTTAGCGGGAGTATTAGACATAAAATCATCACAAAAAGCAGCTCGTTTTGTTCGTTTTTGCGATGCCTTTAATATTCCTTTATTGGTTTTTGAAGATGTGCCAGGATTTTTACCAGGTACCGACCAGGAGTGGAACGGAATTATTACCAATGGAGCAAAACTGTTGTATGCTTTCTGCGAAGCAACAGTTCCGAGAATTACCGTAATTACCAGAAAAGCGTATGGAGGTGCTTATGATGTAATGAACTCTAAACACATTGGTGCTGACATGAATTTTGCTTGGCCAACTGCAGAAATTGCAGTTATGGGAGCAAAAGGAGCCGCTGAAATCATTTTTAAAAATGAAATTCAACAAGCAAAAAATCCTGAAGAAAAATTAAAAGAAAAAGAAGCAGAATATGCCGAAATGTTTGCTAATCCATACAATGCTGCTGCAAGAGGTTATGTAGATGAAGTGATTCGTCCCGACCAAACCAGAGAAAAATTAATAAAAGCATTTAAAATGCTCGAAAATAAAGTAGCTGTATTGCCTAAAAAGAAACATGGTAATATTCCCTTGTAAGGGTTTATAGATTGAAAAACGACACATAAAGTATATAAAACACCGAAAGGGTATAATGTTTTGATATTGCTATTTTTTATACCCGAAATGGTATGATTTGAATTTATTTGCTATTTTTGTACCCTAAAAGGTATAGAATCTATCTATGTTAATATGACAACTATTTCAACATTCATTAAATACCATAGAAAAAAATTAGGATTAACCCAAAAGGAACTTGCTGAAAAAGCAGGTGTTGGTTTAAGATTTATTAGGGAATTAGAGCAAGGAAAACAAACTATACAACTTGACAAAGTTAATCAAGTTCTATCTTTAATAGGATTTGAAATTACTCCTAAAAAAATAGCTATTGATCCTTATTTAATCTTTTGGAAATATTTTAATCAACCGGTTAAAATTAGGCTTAAAAATAAAATAATTAAATATGGGATCATTATTAATGAAATAATAGAAATAGGAGAAAATACTATTTCAGCATGGGAATTTATTTCAAATAATAATACAATGCAATTTCAACAAACTAAGAATAAGGAATTAATAGAAATAATTCATCATTCAAACATTCAAGAGATTGATTTTCAGTAAAATGAAAAAGGGAATAGTATATAAAAAAAATCAGTTTGCAGGAACTTTATGGGAAGATGAAGAAGGTTTTCATTTCCTGTATCACCCATCATATATTGATAATCCAATATATGGAGCCATTAGTAAAACCTTACCCATTCGTAAAGAAAGATATGATAGTGAACATATGATACCTTTTTTTGATGGGTTAATACCAGAAGGCTGGTTGCTAAAAATTGCTATTGATAATTGGAAATTAAATCCAAGAGATAGAATGAACCTATTATTATCGCTTTGTGAAGATAACATTGGAGATGTAAGTATTAAAAGAGAGTATTAAGATGAGAAAATGTTTAATCTGTTATAAATTACTAGATACATCAGAGTCTGATTATCATGAAAAATGTTTAAAAAAAGAATTTGGATTTTATCAAATGCCTTTAATAGCAATTAATGAAAATGATTTAAAAAAATATGCAAAAGATTTACTAGAAAAAAATGTTGCGATAACAGGTGTTCAGCCAAAATTAAGTTTGTGGTTAGAAGATAACAAACAAAATGTACGATTTACAATAATTAACAGTAAAAGTAATTTTATTATTAAACCTCAAAGTGATATATATAAATTTTTACCAGAAAATGAAGATTTGTGCATGCATCTTGCTTCAGAATTAGGAATTAAAACAGCCAAACATGGTCTGATAAATTTACCTTCAGGAAATTTAGCTTACATCACTAAAAGGTTTGACAGAGTTAAAGAAGAAAAATTAGCAAGTGAGGATTTGTGTCAACTGTCAGAAACATTAACAGAGTATAAATACCGAGGTAGTTATGAAAAAACAGGAAAGATTATCAAACTATATTCTTCACAACCTGGATTAGATGTGTTGAACTTTTTTGAATTGGTTTTATTTAGCTATATTATTGGAAATGCAGATATGCATTTAAAGAATTTTTCATTGTTAGAAGATGGGTTAGGAAACTTTACTTTAAGCCCTGCTTATGATTTAGTAGCTACATTTTTGGTTGTTGAGAAAGAAGATGAACAAATAAGTTTAAATATGAATGGTAAAAAGAACAAAATTAACAGAAATGATATTGATGTTTTAGCCAAAAATTTAGGACTTAATGCAAAACAAGTTGAAAAAAGTTATTTAAAATATATAGAAAAAAAAGATAGTATAAATTGGTGGATTGCAAACAGCTTCTTGCCAATGGAACAAAAAGAAAAACTACAAGAATTAATAGATAAAAGAATTAAAATAATAAAATATAAATAGTATGAAAGACGCTTATATAATAGATGCCATCAGAACTCCAATAGGAAGTTTTGGAGGAACATTAGCTGCGGTTAGAACAGACGATTTAGCTGCATTAGTAATCAAAGAATTAGTAAAAAGAACTCCAACATTAAATCAAGAAGCCATTGAAGATGTGCTTTTTGGATGTGCGAACCAAGCGGGTGAAGACAACCGAAATGTAGCCCGAATGGCAGGTTTATTAGCTGGGTTGCCCTGGAAAGTAGGTGGAGAAACTGTAAATAGGTTATGTGGTTCAGGCATGGCTGCTGTAATAAATGCTTCCCGAGCGATTAAAATTGGTGATGGAGATTTGTATATTTCTGGTGGAGTAGAAAACATGTCGAGAGGACCGTATGTTATTTCAAAATCTGCCAAGCCTTTTGGAACTGATGCTAAAATGTACGACTCTAGCTTTGGTTGGAGATTTATTAACCCAAAAATGCAACAACTTTTTGGTACAGAAGGAATGGGTGAAACCGCTGAGAATTTGGCAGAAATGTACAACATCAGTAGAGAAGACCAAGATAAATTTGCTTATTGGAGTCAGATGAAGGCTACCAAAGCTCAACAAAGTGGCAGATTAGCAGAAGAAATTGTGGCGGTAGAAATTCCTCAACGAAAAAAAGACCCCATCATTTTTGCTCAAGATGAGTTTATTAAACCTACTACCAGCTTAGAAATTTTAGGCAAGCTTTCCCCTGCTTTCCGCAGAGAAGGTGGTTCTGTAACTGCTGGAAATGCTTCAGGACTGAATGACGGTGCTGCTGCCATGTTAATTGCTTCTGGAGAAGCTGCAAAACAATATAATTTAACCCCTAAAGCACGAATAGTTGCTAGTGCCATTGCAGGAGTTGAACCAAGAATTATGGGAATAGGCCCTGTTTATGCCTCCGAAAAAGCCTTAAAAAGAGCAGGGTTAACTTTAAACCAAATGGATATTATTGAAATTAATGAAGCTTTTGCAGCACAAAGTTTGGCTTGTACTCGTAAAATGGGCTTAGCAGATGACGACCCTCGTATTAATCCAAATGGAGGAGCAATTGCGTTAGGACATCCGCTTGGAATGACTGGCTCAAGAATTTTACAAACGGCTGCCATAGAATTACAAAAAACAAATAAAAAATATGCATTGGTCACTTTATGTATAGGAGTAGGACAAGGTTATGCAACGATTATTGAAAGAGTTTAATAATGTTTTATGGTTGATTCTACAACGCAAAAACATCCTCTATTCTACTTTTTATATATAAATAATAGAACGTAATCGCATAATTATATATAAATAATAGATTATAATCGCATTTTCTTATGTTTTTTAATTATTTTTGTTAAAATTTGTTTTAGCAATGGAATTAATTAATAGAGATTTACGAAGTCAACTGCTTGAAAAATGGAATTCAAGGAAAGTACTTGTTGTTATAGGACCGCGTCAAGTTGGCAAAACTACATTAGTACGTTCCTTGTGTGAAAAAGAAGGCGATTATCTATTTATAAATGGTGATGATGCTGAAGATAGAGTTGTGCTTGAAAATGCTGGAAAAACCAAACTGGAACAAATTATAGGAACTAATAAAACAGTTTTTATTGATGAAGCACAACGAATTAAAGACATTGGGTTGATTTTAAAAATCATTTATGACCAAATTAAAGGAGTTCGTTTAATTGCAAGCGGATCATCCGCTTTTGATTTAGCTAACGAAGTGAACGAGCCTTTAACAGGAAGAAAATGGGAGTTTATCATGTTTCCACTTTCATGGAATGAATTGAATCAGCATTTTGGATATTTTCAACATGTAAAAAATTTAGAACAATACTTAATCTATGGTTTATACCCTGAGATTGTTGTAAATACCAACAAAGAAGAAATATTAATTCAACTAAGTGGAAGTTATTTGTATAAAGATTTACTGCAATATAAAAGCATACGAAAATCCGATGTGTTAGATAAGTTGTTGTTAGCATTGGCTTTACAAGTTGGCTCTGAAGTTAACTACAACGAACTTGCTCAAACAGTTGGAGCAGATAGAGCAACTATTGAACAATATATAACACTTTTAGAAAAAGTATTTGTTATATTTAGATTAAATCCATTAGCAAGAAATGTTAGAAATGAAATTAATACTTCAAGAAAAATTTACTTTTACGATAATGGAATTAGAAATGCTATAATCAGAAACTTTAAACCAGTAACATTAAGACAAGACGTTGGAGCATTGTGGGAAAACTATTTAATTTCAGAAAGGATTAAGTTTTTATCAACTAACAAAATAAATTGTCGCTATTATTTTTGGAGAACCTATCAACAACAAGAAATAGATTGGATAGAAGAAAAAGACGGAGTATTTTATGCTTATGAATTTAAATGGAATCCAAAAAAGACAAAGAAAAAATTTCCCGTAACATTTACGGCTAATTACAAAATAGAAAAAACAATGGTGGTTACTCCTGAAAACTGCCATGAGTTTTTATCTTTATAATAGAACGTGCTAATTAACAATAAAGTTTTTATGCAAATCGATTTAGAAAAAGAAAAAAAAGAGATAGATGAAGCTTTTAAAGGGCTGATGAAATCTGCTACGTATTCAAAAAAAGATGCAGCAACTAAAAAAAGAATCAAAAAAGCATTTGAGGTTGCTTATGACGCTCACAAAGATATAAGGAGAAAATCAGGTGAACCCTATATTTATCATCCCATAGCGGTTGCCCGAATTTGTGCTGAAGAAATAGGTTTGGGAGCAACCTCTATTATTTGTGCCTTATTACATGATACAGTTGAAGATACAGAACTTACCATTGAAGACGTAAGAAACTTGTTTGGGGATAAGGAAGCACAAATAATTGAAGGGTTAACTAAAATTTCTGGAGTTGTTGATGCAACCGTTTCATTGCAAGCAGAAAATTTTAAAAAAATATTACTCACACTTGCAGAAGATGTTCGGGTTATTTTAATAAAACTAGCCGACAGGTTGCATAATATGCGAACCATTGGTTCTATGCGGAGAGATAAACAACTAAAAATTGCTTCCGAAACTTTGTTTTTGTACGCTCCTTTAGCTCACCGTTTGGGATTACATTCCATAAAATCGGAGTTAGAAGATTTATCATTGAAATGCCAAGAACCAGAAATGTTTCATGAAATTGAATCGAAACTAAAAAAATCTCAAGAAGTTAGAACTCGTTTTATCAATCATTTTTCATTACCAATCAGGAAAACGCTAGAAGAAAAAGGGTTTGAGTTTGAAATGAAAGGAAGACCAAAATCAATTTATTCTATTTGGAACAAAATGAATAAAAAAGGAATCCCTTTTGAAGAAGTATATGATTTATTTGCAGTTCGAATTATTATTGACTCAAAACCCGAAAACGAAAAATCAGATTGTTGGCAAGTCTATTCCATTGTAACCGATTTTTATCAGCCCAATATTGAGCGATTGAGAGATTGGATATCTGCCCCTAAGGCCAATGGATATGAATCGTTGCACACAACAGTTATGAGTCCAACAGGAAAGTGGGTTGAGGTACAAATTCGCACTAAAAGAATGGATGAAATTGCTGAAATGGGTTTTGCAGCACATTGGAAATATAAAGAAGGTTCTGTAGAAAGTCAATATGACAAGTGGATAAAACAAATCAGAGAATTAATAGAAAACAACGATGCAAATGCTTTAGATTTGGTGGATGATTTCAAATTAGACTTGTTTTCAGATGAAATTTATGTTTATACTCCCGAAGGAGAAATGAAAAATCTTCCTATTGGAGCAAGTGCTCTAGATTTTGCTTTTGCAGTTCATTCAGAAATTGGAGCCCACTGCATTGGGGCTAAAGTGAATAACAAATTAGTCCCCTTAAGTATTGCGTTGAAAAGTGGCGATCAAGTAGAAATTCTTACTTCCAAAAATCAAAAACCGAAAGAAGATTGGCTCAACTTTGTAAAAACACATCGAGCAAAATCTAAAATTAAATCTTCTTTAAAAGAAGAAAAAAGAGAGTTGGCTATTATTGGAAAAGCTATGCTAGAAAAGGAGTTTAAACGATTAGATATTTCGCATCAAAATATTAGTTTAAAGGAATTAAAAAAACATTTTAAAGCACCATCTTCATTAGATCTTTATTTTAAAATTGCTACTGAAGAAATAAAATTAAATCAATTACGAGATTTTGAAGTAAAACACGGCTCATTACGTTTTAAAAGAACTATTCCAAACAGACTTAAAAATTATTTTGAACGAAAAAAAGCTCCCAAAACAGAAAAAAAAGAAGAGATTTTGGTGATTGGAGATAACATGGAGAAATTGGATTATAGTTTAGCCAATTGTTGTAACCCTATACCAGGCGATGAGGTTTTTGGTTTTATTACCGTAGCCGAAGGAATAAAAATTCATAAGGTAAGTTGCCCTAATGCAGTTCAATTAATGTCTAATTATGCCTATAGAGTAATAAAAGCGAGGTGGATAGAAAAAGATAAAATGGACTTCTTAACAGGACTTAAAATTATTGGTATTGATAATGTAGGGATTGTAAATAACATTACACAAGTAGTTTCTAATGAGCTTCATGTAAATATGCGTTCCATTAAATTTGAAAGTTATGATGGAATTTTTGAAGGTACAATTATGGTTTTTGTTCAAAATACCTTGCATCTTGAGAATTTAATTAAAAACCTTAAAAAAGTTGAAGGAGTTACCAAAATAGAACGAATTGATAATTAATGTAACAAATAGCATGGGCTTTTGCGTGTTGGAAATCCCTCCCCTTTGGGGAGAATGGGTGGGACTAATAACAAATAACTTCTGCCATTGTTAATAAAATCTCATAATACCTATTAAATTTATGTTTTAAAATTCGGTTTAATCTTTATTTTTACTTTTTAATAATTTGTTATGAGTTCAATCGAAGAAATTCAACAAAAAGTAAAACGAATTTTTACAAATTACTTAGAAGAACATAAGCATAGGAAGACTCCTGAGCGATTTGCAATTCTTCAAGAAATTTATGTGAACAACGATCATTTTGATGTTGAAGAACTCTACTTATCTATGAAAAACAAAAAATATAGAGTAAGTAGAGCAACATTGTATAACACCATAGAGTTATTATTGGCTGCAAATCTAGTTAGAAAACATCAGTTTGGCAACAATATTGCTCAGTATGAAAAATCTTTCGGTTCAAAACAACACGACCACATTATTTTAAGTAATGGAGAAGTGATAGAATTTTGTGACCCACGAATTCAAAATATTAAAAAAACATTACAAGAAATGTTTGATGTTACCATACTTCATCACTCCTTGAATTTTTATGCTGTTAAAAACGAAAAATAAACAATCATGAGCTTTTCATTTCATATCAAAAAAGAAAACAACGTGCTTATTATTGCATTAAACGGAAGTTTAAACAATAAGCAACAAGCCGAAAATTTATTAGAAGAAATAGATTTTTATTTCAATGAAGGCGTTAACGCTATTATTTTAGATTTAGCCAAAATGGAATACATGAACAGTTCTGGACTAGGAATTTTCATATCTATTTTAACACAAACTCGAAATAGAAATGGAGAAGTTGTGGTCATTAATATTCCTAAAAAAATAAATCAATTGTTGGTTATAACTAAATTGAACAATGTATTCAATATCGCTCATAATATTGAAGAAGCCAAGCAATTGGTAGTAAAAGATAACAACACTGTTAATAATATTTAAAATCCTTAAAGCTAAACCATAAAAAATGAAAGTAGATGTATTGTTAGGACTCCAATGGGGAGATGAAGGAAAAGGAAAAATTGTTGACGTATTAACACCAAAATATGATATTATAGCACGATTTCAGGGTGGACCAAACGCAGGTCATACGCTTGAGTTTAACGGAATAAAACATGTATTACACACCATTCCTTCAGGTATTTTTCATGATGGAGTTGCTAATGTTGTAGGTAACGGAGTAGTTATTGACCCCGTTATCCTTAAAAAAGAAATTGATGCCTTAGTAAAAATGGGTGTTGATATAAAAAAACAACTTTTCATATCTAAAAAAGCACATCTTATTTTACCTACACATCGATTAATTGATGCCGCTTCCGAAGCAGCAAAAGGAAAAGAAAAAATAGGTTCAACACTAAAAGGAATAGGTCCAACCTATATGGATAAAACTGGTAGAAACGGTTTGCGTGTTGGTGATATTTTCGAAACTACTTTCAAAGAAAAATACAATAAATTAGTAATTAAACATAAAGAGATTCTAAAATTTCATGACTTTGAATACGATTTAGAGGCTTTAGAAAAAGATTTTTTTATTGCCTTAGAGGTCATTAAAAACCTTACGGTTATTGATAGTGAACATTATTTGAATAATGCTATCAATAACAACAAATCCATATTGGCAGAGGGAGCTCAAGGCACCATGCTCGATGTTGATTTTGGATCTTACCCTTTTGTAACTTCATCGAACACTACAACAGCAGGGACTTGCACCGGATTAGGAATTGCTCCTAATAAAATTGGGAAAGTTTTTGGGATTTTTAAAGCGTATTGTACAAGAGTTGGCAGTGGTCCTTTTCCAACGGAATTAGAAGATGAAGTTGGCGAACGTATGCGAAAAGCAGGAAACGAATTTGGTTCAACCACTGGAAGACCAAGAAGATGTGGTTGGATAGATTTGCCTGCTCTTAAATATGCCATCATGATTAATGGTGTTACAGAATTGATTATGATGAAAGCAGATGTGTTGAGTGAGTTTGAAACGATAGCTGTTTGCACGCACTATATTGTTGATGGTAAAAAAATAGATTTTATGCCTTATGATATTGTTTCAAAAGAAGTTACACCTGTTTATGAAACATTAAAAGGCTGGAAAGAAGATTTAACCAAACTGGCTTCTATGGATAATATTCCCAATGAATTAATCAATTATATAGATTATTTAGAAAAAGCCTTAAATGTGCCTATTTCTATTGTTTCTGTTGGTCCAGATAGAACACAAACCATTCACAGAGGAAATGTGTTGGCGTAAACTATATGTTATAAAAACCTTAAAATATGTTTTTCTTCTGCTTTTAGCAGGAAATTTTTATGTTGGTTTTTCTCAACCTAGTTTTAAACCAAAAACAGGAGCCAAAATAGAAATACTCAATGCAAACTCATTAGAATATGATGAGTCAACTGGAAAAAAAGCAAAAAAACTAATAGGAAACGTGCAGCTCAAACACGATGATGCTTTGATGTTTTGCGATAGTGCTTACATTTTTTCGGAAACAAACACCTTGAACGCTTACAGTAATGTTAAAATAACACAAGGCGATTCGTTGCAACTTTTTGGTGATTCACTTAGTTATGATGGAAATTCGAAAAAAGCCATTTTAAGAGGAAACATCAGACTTATTAACAAAGACATTATTCTTACTACTCAGTTTTTAGATTACGATAGAATTACTAATGTCGCCTATTATTTTGATGGTGGAAAAATGATAAGCCGCAAAGAACAAGACACACTAACATCAAAAAGAGGATATTATCATTCCGAAAGTCAAGCCGTTTTCTTTAAAGAAAATGTGGTATTAAAAAATCCACAATACACTATTTTTTCAGATACTTTAAAATACCAATCACAAACCGAAACCGTATATTTTTTAGGACCAACTACCATAGAAAGCAACCAAAATTTAATCTATACCGAAAATGGCTGGTATAACACCACAACAAACATTTCCGAATTCTATGGTAATTCTTACCTCTATTCAGAAAACCGCTTTATTTACGGAGATTCTATTTATTATAACAGGGAATTAGGTGTTGGAAAAATAACATGCAATGCCATTATAAATGATACCACAGCAAAACTAGAAATTCATGGTGATGATGTGATAATGTATGAAAAAAAGGACAGTGCAATAATAACTAAAGAGGCACTTTTAATGCAATTTATGGATAATGACACGTTGTTTATGCATGCCGATACATTTAAAATTTATACCAGTTATCAAAAAATGATAATTCAAGATAGTTTAGCATTAAACCAAGATTCAACCACCACAGATACCATTCGGAATTTATTAGCCTATCACAACGCAAAGTTTTTTAAGTCAGATATGCAAGGCAAAGCCGATTCTATTGTTTATAATTTTGCTGATTCTACTGTAAATTTTTATACAGAGCCAGTAATTTGGTCGAACGAAAATCAATTAACAGCCGATTTTATTTATCTGTTATTGTCTAACAAAGAAATTCATTCCATTTATTTAAAAGAAAAAGCATTTATAATATCGAAAGCAGATTCATTATTACCTAATTTCAATCAAATTAAAGGAGAAAATATGGTGGGTTATTTTCTTGAAAAAAAATTGTACAAAATTGAAGTAAACAAACAAGCAGAAACGATATTTTTTGCCAAAGACGATGCTGAAAAATACATTGGTGTAAATAAAGCATTCGGAAATAATATGCTTATCTTTCTGGCTGATAATACGTTGAAATCAGTTACTTTCATAAAAGACCCAGAAGGAATTTTTTATCCAATAAAAGAACCATCACCAAAAGACCTTATTTTAAAAGGATTTAACTGGGATGAAAGTAAAAAACCTATGGACAAGTTTGGTGTTTTTTATTGAACAACTATTTTTCCTGAAAATACCATTTTTGAATTTTCAGTGATAGTAATAATATAGTTTCCTTTACGCCATGTTTGTGTGTTTATTTTTGTTTTTCCAACAAAATTTTCTTGATGAATAATTCTTCCCGATAAATCATAAACGTCCAATGCATAATTTTTGGTAGAAAGTGTAATTTCTTCTATAAAAACATGATTATCAGTTGGGTTAGGAAATAGTTTGAAGTTGTTTTGAAATAATTCTTTTTGTTCATTCACAGAAACTGCATCAGGACTATTAGCAAAAGCATATTCACCTAAAAGCAAACTATCAATAGTCATAAATCCAAAAAGAAGGCTTCCTATTTTTGTTTTTGTATAGTAAGGATATTCCTCCCAATCTGATGCAGCATTTTCTCTGTAAACCAAAATAATACTATCCGTATTTACAGACAATAAATCATCATCTAAAAAACCTGTTGTGGAACGATTATCAAAATCTAAACGAGCACTGGCTTTAAAATTAGGAGGTAAGATTCCATTAAAACTCCAGTATCGGTTTGAAGAAATTCGGTAATTATTTATATTATTCTTAATAGAATCTGGAGCTACCCAGTGGTGTTCAAGTTGAAGCAAGGCAGAATCGGTAATGGAACTTACGGTTAATCGAAGCATTGCTAAATTTTGTAGTTGGTTTGATGAGGGGTTTTTTATTACCAATTGATTGTCTGTTCTTGCTTGATTGAGTGTGTTTGCTTCATTAAGAATGGATAGAATGGGGGAAAATGGAATGGTTACGGTTGCATTTGAGTATTGGTTTGAAGCAACAATTGGTGTAGTAAATTTATTCCAATTGGCATCATAAAAAGTAATTTCTAACGGAACATTCGCATGAAAATTAGTTGTCGCTCTTAGCTTTTGTTGAATGAAGAGCGTAACATCATAATTACTACCATTAATAAGAACAGAAGTAGAATCAATAGAAAAATGAGAAAATCCTGGGGATAGAATCCAATCGTTGAAAAAATTAGTCATATCTATATTGGTTGATGCGAATAATTTATCTCTAAATTCAAAAGCATTGATGTTTTTAAATTGAAAACTATCTTGAATTGCTTTCAATCCAACAAAAAACAACGAATCGCCCATGTATGCACGCATATTATGAGCTACAGATGCTCCTTTTAGGTAGGTGTGTCTTCCATAAGTGTAAGCATGATCCATGTTTGATAAGGCTCTAAAACCATTGTCTTCAATATGAACAAATTGTAGTACTTCTTTATGATTATTTTTTACATCATTCATGTAAGCAGCTCTACCATACATATTTTCTGTAAACAAATGCTCTGAATAAGTTGCCATTCCTTCGTTTATCCACATATCTCCAGCGGTTTCGCAAGTAACCAAATCTCCCCACCAATGATGAGCAAATTCGTGAGCCATTAATGTTTCGAAATTAAGTGTTCCATTAGCGGCAGTTCTTGGGTAAGCAATGCAGGTAGCATGTTCCATCGCACCACTATTAAAAGGGACAAGCACAAAGCCTATTTTGTTCCATAAATAAGGACCATAGTTGTTTTCATAGATATCGAGGGCATTATTTAAATTTACAAAAGAATTTTTGAGATTAGTAGTATCTGGAGCTCTACCTACAAGTTCTACAGGGATATTTCCATTAAAACCATTGAAATTTTGATGTACTGTAGCGTAATCCGATACAGCAACACAAGCCAAATACGTTGGGATGGGGTCATTCATTTGCCAGGTTCTTACAATAGTGTCTCCAGTAATGATAGAATCTTTAACAAGTAAACCATTGCAATGTGCTTTTTTTCCTGCTGAGGTAATAATATTAAATTCAAAAGAAGCACGTTCTACAAAATTATCGAAACAAGGAAACCAAACTCTGCCATAATTATGCGGATTTGCATCGAAACCAACGCCTAAGTTATACGCATACGTATTATCGAAATAAAATCCTCCCCAACCACTATTGTCGGTTTGGGGGCTACCATTGTAATAAACTGTAACAGAAGCAGTATCTCCAATATTGAGTACAGCAGGTAAAGTGATTTTTAGTAAAGTATCATCATGAGTAAAAGCTAATGAATTAGAAGACAGAAAAACAGAATCAACATTTAATTCAAGTAAATCTAAATCAATTACACCAACATTATTAATTTTAGGGGTGAAGGTAATAACACAATTTCCATTAATAATTTTATTGGTAAAATCTAAAATTTCTAAATTAATTTGATAATGAAGAATATCTATGGTATCACTTCTACTGTTTAACGCTTTTTGATTAGGAGTAATAGGCTTAATTTCGTGTGTTTGAGCAAATGAAATTGCAATTTCAAAAAGAGATATAACACCAAAAAAGAGAATTTTTTTCATAGGGATATTGTTAATATAAAAATCAAATTTACAGAAATCTATTTTTTAAAAAGGATTAAGTATAGGTTTATCATTCAAAAATTTCAGTTCAATGTGTTTTATGGAGAAGAAATGTATTTTTGGTAAAAAAATGACATTTCAATAGTATTTAATTTTAAATTTTATGTTTTGATTTTTTTATACTAATATTGTAATGCTATAAAGCGAAGTTTTGATTATTTTTCAAAATAACAAAGTGGTTTTTTTCTTCTTAAATCTGTTAAATAAATATAGAAAATAAATGAAGCCTTCAAAAGAATTATTTCACCTGATAAAATCACTGACAAAATCAGAGAAAAGATATTTTAAATTAATGTCTTCGTTGCAGACTGGAGAAAAGAACTATATGAAGCTTTTTGAGTCCGTGGATGAGCAAAATGAATATGATGAAGAGGTTTTAAAATATCAACTTAAAGACGAAAATTTCATCAAACATTTGCCCTCGGAAAAAAACCATTTATATAAGCTTATTTTAAAAAGCTTAAGAGGGTTTCATGCAGATACTTCTGCCGCATCTATTATACAGGAAAACTTACGAAATATTGAACTCCTATTTAACAAAGCTCTTTATACAGAATGCTATAAAAATATTTTAAGAACAAAAGAGACTGCTTATGTTTATGAGAAATATTATTTTTTACTTGATTTAATTGATTGGGAAAAAAAATTAGTTGAAGAAGCTTTTTTGGACAATAAGTTCAAAGTGAACATGGACAATTTAATTGATGAAGAATCGGACTGTATAGAGAAATTAAGAAACATTGCTGAATATCAAAAATTATATTCTAGGGTAAATTATGTGATACGAAAAGGAGGTTATACTCGGAATAAAGAGGGACAGAATGAGATTAAAAAAATTGCAACCCATCCCTTAATTGTTGGTAAGAACACAGCTCATTCTATTAAAGCAACAACCGCATGCTATTCAATTAAAGGTCTTTGTGCTGTTACTAATCATGACCACGAAACTTCTTCTGAAAATTTCAACAAAGTAATTAAAATAATGGAGGCAAACCCGCCTATCATGAAGGAACTCCCTAAAAGATACATTAGAGCATTAAATAATGTATTATATACTTATTTGGCAGAGAAAGATTGGGATAAAACGCTTTCTATTATTGAAAAAATGAAAGCTTTAGAAACGAAGCAAGGCTTTGAAAGTATAGATATTCAATTGAAATTATTTACATTGCCTTTTAATGCTGAATTAAATATATTCATTTCAAAAGGAGAATACGCAAAAGCTATTAAACAAGTTGTTCCTGAAATTTTAGAGCGGTTAAATCGATTTAATGGAAAAGTTAATAAAGAAGAAGAAATGCTTTTTTATTATAATATTTCTCGGGCTTATTTTTTTACTGAAGATTTAAAAGGAGCATTACGTTATATTAATTTAGTGCTTAACGAAAATAAACCTGGCTTGAGAGATGATGTTTATACGTTTGCTCGATTAGTTAATTTAATTATTCATTATGAGTTAAATAACCTAGATTTACTAGAATATAATATTAAGTCAACCAAACGGTTTTTAACTATTAATAAAAGAGATTATAAATTTGAGACTGTATTCATTCAAGAAATGCGAAAACTAACTAAATGCAAAACACAAGAAAAACTCAAAGATCAATTTATTGAATTTAAAAAGAGTTTATTAACCGTCTTACAAGATCCTTATGAGAAAATTGCACTCGATTATTTTGATTTTTTAATTTGGTTAGATAGTAAAATCAACAATCAATCTTTTGTTAAATTGATGTTGTTGAAAGCAAAAAATGGTGGATAATTAATCTAATTAGTGCCTGTCTTTTTAGTCGAGAGACTGAACTTTAAAGTTCAGCCTCTAATTAAATCGTTGTTTGGCTGCTTCAAAAAGCACTATTCCAGCAGCAACAGACACATTCAGAGAAGAAATTTCTCCCACAATTGGAATTTTAACGCGTGCATCACTATTTTTTAATAATTGATTTGAAATACCTTTTTCTTCCCCGCCCATAATAATTGCTGTTGGAGAAGTATAATCAACATCATAAATAGTGTCGGAGCTTTTTTCGGTGCAAGAAACAATTTTCAAACCACTTGCTTTTAGAAATAACACGGTGTCAGTTAAATTTTGAACTTTGCAAACAGGAATATGATTCAATGCTCCAGCAGATGTTTTTATGGCATCCGCATTTATTTGAGCCGATTCTCTGCTTGGAATTACAATAGCATCTACACCAGCACAAGCAGCAGAACGACTTATTGCTCCAAAATTACGTACATCCGTAACCTTATCTAAAATTAAAACAAAGGGAACTTTTCCTTGTTCAAATAAAGTAGGAACAATTTGTTCAATATCATGCAATGCTATGGGAGATATAAATCCTATAACACCCTGATGATTGCCTGAAACATGTTTGTTTAATTTAAAAACAGGAACATGAGAGAAAGGGATTTTGTGTTTTTTAATGGCGTTGCGCAACTCGGTTAATCCTGGTCCTTTAATGTCTTGTTGGATATAGAGTTTGTCAATTTCTTTTCCTGAGTTGATAGCTTCCAGAATAGGATGTATTCCGAAAATTAAATGTTCGTCTTTATTCATGTGGTAAAATTAGTAAAGTCCCGAAACATATTCTCTAAAAGAGAATTTTTGTTTTTATGAGCATTGGAAGACGGCATTGTGCGTTAGCTCCCCCTCTTGAGAAGCTTGTCCCGATTTTTCGGCAGGGAAGGGGTGTGTTTTTAGAAAACAGACAAATGGATAGGTAACAAAATTCCCTTTTTTGCTTTTGTTTGTGAAGAAACAAACGATGGCGTAAAAAGAAAATTAATTCACAATTAATCATTCAAAATTCAAAATTTCCTTACTTGAATATTACCTTTGCTGCTATAAAAAATCTATTAATTATGCAGTATATTATTTCTTACCAACAGCCCACTACTCATTTTATTGACATAGAGCTTGTCATCGATAAAATAAATGCTTCTGAATTGCTGCTGCAATTGCCCGCTTGGCGTCCGGGAAGGTATGAACTAGGAAATTTTGCTAAAAACATCCAAAAATTTCAACCTTTTGATGAAAATGGGAATCCTTTACCTTTTAAAAAATTAAAAAAAGACTTGTGGGAAATTACTACCAATCAAGCAAAAAAAATTCATGTCAACTATAATTATTATGCAGCTGAGATGAATGCAGGATCATCCTATTTAGATGCCAATCAATTGTATGTAAATGGAGTGAATTGTTTGATGTTTGTTCCTGATTACATCAATGAAAAATGTACATTAACACTCCAATTACCTCATGATTATCAAGTAGCCACAGGGTTAAAAGCCAAGTCGAAACATCAATTTGAAGCAAAAGATTTTCATGAATTGGTTGATAGTCCTTTTATTGCAAGTAATTCATTACAACACCATAGCTTTGAGCAAAACAAAGTGCTTTTTCATTTGTGGTTTCAAGGAGAATGTAAGCCTGATTTTAAAAAATTAGAATTGGATTTTAAAAAATTTATTGATGCTCAAATCAACGATTTTGGTGGTTTCCCTACGGAAGAATATCATTTTCTTTTCCAAATTTTAACTTACAGAACCTATCATGGAGTGGAACATTATAATTCTACGGTAATTGCTTTGGGTCCTTCTTATGAAATAATGGACGAAAAAGGTTGGTACAACGAATTGTTGGGCGTGAGTTCCCATGAATTGTATCATACTTGGAATGTAAAACAAATTCGACCAATAGAAATGCATCCTTATGATTATACCAAGGAAAATTATACCGTTTTAGGCTATTTGGATGAAGGTGTTACCACTTATTTTGGAGATAAATATTTATTTACTTCAGGCGTTTTCGATTGGAATCAATACAAAAATACGTTCGATAAATTGCTAGAAAGACATTATACTAATTTTGGAGTAGAAAACATGTCGGTAGCAGCCTCTTCCTTCGATACTTGGTTAGACGGTTATGTAAAAGGTATTCCTAATCGAAAAGGTTCTATTTATACCGAAGGAGCATTAATCGCTTTTATTACCGATGTTTTTATCATGAAAAACACCAGTAACATAAAAGCATTGAAAGATGTGATGAAACTCCTTTACACCGATTTTGCTAAAAAAGGAAAAGGAATAAGTGATTTAGATTATAAAAAATCAGTAGAGAAAATAGCTGGAGTATCTTATAATGAAATTTATGATAAACTTATTCATGGTACAGCAGATTTCACCCCTTTTTTAGAGGAAGCCTTAATTTATATTGGATGTGAGCTTAAGATTTCGCCATCAAACAATTATAATGAAGCAAAATTCGGCTTTAAAGTACGCTATGAAAATAACAGTTGTATCATTGACAATGTTGTACCTAATACTGAGGCAGAAAAAGCAGGAATAGCGATTGGCGATGAAATTTTAGCCATCAATAACATTAAGTTGGCTAATGATTTAGAGCACTGGAGTACTTATTTTGGTGATGATGAACAAATTATCACCCTAAAAAGAGCATTGGGGAAGGTAGAAAATATTGATTTAAAGCAGGCTAAGAATAATTATTTCAACAATTATCAACTACTTAAACAAAATGAGGAAAGCTCTAATTTTAAGGAGTGGAGCAAATAATAACGATTTAGACCAACTGCTTTTTTTAATCGATTGTTAATAACATTTTTTAGATAAAACTTGCACTTTTTATTAATTGTTCTATTTTAGTTCCCTCAAACTAAACAAAATATTAACTAAAACTAAAAAAAATTATGAGTGAAGAAACTATAACTGCAGAAGTAAACCAAGGAGTTGCTTCTGACAAAAATTCAAACAGAATAGGATTTGGTCCTCGTTTAGGTGCATATTTAATAGACTTTGTGTTTAATGCAATTGTCGGAAGTATTTTAGGAATGGCTTTAGGAGCAACTTTAGTAGGTATATTTTTTGGGTCACAAGCCGCCACAGGAAGTGCCGAAGGAGATGCCTTAATGGGTGGCTTCGGAGCAATGCTTGGAGGAATGATAGGAACATTAGCAGGTATTTATTTAATGTCCTTGGTTCTATTTGTAATGGAAGGAATTACAGGTCAAACACCAGGTAAAATGTTGTTGAAAATTAAAAATGCCAATCAAGATGGTACTGCTGCTGCTGGTGGGACATTATGGGTAAGAGCATTATTAAAATATTCAGGAACAATATTGGCTTTATTGGCTGGTGTTACTAGTGTTGCTATTTTGGGAACCATAGGCTCTATTGCTGGATTAATAATTTTTATAGGTTGTTTCTTTGTTCTTGGAGATAAAAGACAAGCTATTCATGATTTAGTGGCTAAAACAGCTGTTTTTAAAAAATAATTAAAAAATCTTCTTTCAATCCTCTCGGTGATTTTAGCTTATCATCGAGAGGTTTTTTTTGTTGTATAAATTATTTCATTGCCTTTTTTGTCTTACAGGAGGTATCTATCTTAGTAGAAACTAAAAAGTTTTATTATAACTTAAATTATTATTTTGGACTACCATTTAAGAAAGTTTCCTTCTGAATGACATAAAATCTATCATTCGTGCATTCGTGGCAACATTGCTAACATTATCATAACACATTTTCCCAATTAGTGTTACTATTAAAATGTAAATTTGTGTTTTAAACTCAATCAAATGAAACATCTTTTTTTAGCTATTTTTTTTACAATAAATACCTTTTTTGCTTGGTCACAACAAAAACAACCCAAATTAGTGGTAGGCATAGTGGTAGATCAAATGCGTTACGATTACCTCACTCGTTTTTGGGATAAGTATAGTGAAGATGGTTTTAAAAAATTGGCAAATATTGGTTTCAACTGCAAACAAACACATTTCAACTATATGCCTACTTATACTGCTCCTGGACATGCTTCTATTTATTCAGGAACAACCCCTGCCAATCACGGCATCATTGCCAATACTTGGTACGATAAAATAGCAAAAACCAATGTCTATTGCACTTCCGATGAAAATGTGCTATCTGTTGGTACTACCACCAACATGGGAAAAATGTCGCCTTCAAAAATGTTGGTAACCAATTTTGCCGATGAGTTGAAAACTGCGAACAAACAAGCTAAAGTAATAGGCATTTCCATCAAAGACAGAGGAGCTATTTTGCCTGCTGGTCATCAAGCGGATGCTGCATATTGGTTTGCTGGAGAAGAGGAAGGAAAATGGATTTCAAGCACCTATTATATGCAAACACTACCTAAATGGTTGGAAGCATTCAACAAAAAAAATTCCGCTAATACTTATTTACAACAACCTTGGGAAACCCTTTTACCAATCGCTGAATATACTGAAAGCATTGCAGATAATAATCCTTACGAAGAAGTGTTTGAAGGCGAAAAAGCACCTATTTTTCCTCACAATTTACCAGCTTTGAGAAAAGCCAATAAAAATTATGACTTAATAAAATCAACCCCGTTTGGCAACACTATTTTGAAAGAATTGGCGTTGGAAGTGATTCAACAGGAAAAACTAGGTGCTGATGCAATTACAGATTTACTCGCTATAAGTTTTTCTTCTCCCGATTATATCGGACATCAATTTGGTCCTTATTCGGTAGAAATTGAAGATACGTATTTGCGTCTAGATAGAGAAATTGCGGAATTATTAACTTTTTTAGAAAAACAAGTGGGCGAAGGCAATTTTTTAGTTTTCCTAACTGCTGACCATGGTGTGGCGGATATTCCCCAACACGCTATTGACAATAA
>Ga0210006_1000855_pt1 | contig 22311 bp, 17 predicted proteins | sample CryGey02umfilter_2_FD_185452 | JGI IMG/M metagenome (GOLD analysis project Ga0210006, IMG submission 185452) | Groundwater microbial communities from aquifer in Utah, USA - Crystal Geyser 4/10/14 0.2 um filter (SPAdes) (version 3) | ecosystem: Environmental > Aquatic > Deep subsurface >... | reverse complement strand
TTGTTGCTTCCTGAATGACACTCCAAGAGATATCTAACTGACGGGCTATTACTACCACTGCCAATATATTATAAATATTATGTTCACCATACATACTGACATTAAACTCCCGATCATGAATTTTGAAATGTAGGCCGTTTTTATCAACAATAATATCTTTTGGTTCAAAATCAGAACCAATACCAAATTTTATTTTATTTTCAAAATTAAAATCCAAAAACTTAGTAAAACCCTTGACTTCCTTATTAACAATCGCTGTTTTCAAAATTGATTTATTATTTATAATTTTAGATTTGTGATTTGCAACATAGTCAAACAAGTCTAATTTAGCCTGTTTGTATGCCTCAAAACTACCGTGTGATTCGATATGCTCTGGATAAAGATTGGTAAGAATCATCATGTCATAATTGATAAATTTATGACGATGTTGAACACGGCCTTCTGAAGTAGTCTCAACAATGGCAATATCACAACCTTTCTCAACCATTTTACGCAAGTATTTTTGAATTTTCATCCGTCCAAGCATGGTCATTTTTTGATCGTTTAACTTTTCCAAGCCTGCAATATAAAAATCAATAGTAGAAAGTACGCCAACAGTATGTCCAGAGCTCTCAAGTAACTGTCTAAGCAAATAAGCTGTAGTGGACTTTCCACTAGTCCCCGTAATTCCAATCACCAATAATTCTTCTGAAGGATGCTTATATTTGACCGCTCCATACCACGCCCAAAAAAGATGTCTTAGATTTAAGATTTTTTTTGGGATTAATTTTTTAAGCATTGATTTAATCTGATTCATATTTATATTATACTCTTCGTCGTATACTAAGCTTACTGCATCCCAACCAAGACGCCAGGGTGTCTTCGGGTGTCCCACAGCCACTCTTGCACAAAAGGAGTGATAACCTGCGGTGTTTTCTATGGTCGTAGTGTTGGCAAAAAGTTTTTTAGAAAGCCTCTATTTTTTCTTTTGTGCTCCTTTATGGGTGGCTAGCAGACTTTTTAGCCTATGTCGCCGTGGATTTTTATTGGCGTAAACTCAACTCGTAAACCACTCTCTCAATTTTCTGTACGGCACTTTTTGCTTGATCGAATTTGTTGCGCAGATAACTTGTTAAATTAAATTCAATAAGTTCACCCGTGATCTCAGCGGCCATTTTGCTGCACTTTTTTACCATATCTACATTACGTTCAGTCGCAGACTTGATAGCATAGCGATAGAGCTCTCCTGGCACGTCGCAAAGTCCAGCGATATATATTTCTCCTGGAATATTGATGCTCTTGATTTCATCAATTTTGTTAGTAGTGATAAATTGGTAAAACAATACTGCCTCCACATATTCTTCAAGAGCAGCTTTGTAAGCGCCTTCATCAAGAATTGCCTTACTATTTCTATGTTTTTTATTGAGTGCTTTTATAATTTTTTCACTTTCTTTAATTTTTTCTACCGCTTCTTTCATATTGTCACGATGCATAGCAAAGATGGCACGCTTGGCGTAATGGAGAGCGTCACCAGATTCTTTTATTACATCACGACGAACCATTGCATAGTTTAAAATGTTATTTTTTATTTTATTGAGATAAGTTTTTTTTATTGCAGACATAATTTCAAATTAAATGAATAATAAATTTGTTGTGTGCCATTTGTCATGTGGTACTTGATTTTCTAACAAGAAAAATGCCTTTAACTATTTCAATCAACATAACATTTAATAACCCAAATAATAACATGATGCCCCAGTGTTGCCAACCCAACGCTATTGTACGTAATAAATATTGCAAATGAGGTAAGTATACAGCTCCCAAAAGCATGGCCCAACCAAAGGCTATAGACGCTGTTAAATATTTGTTATTGAAAGGATTCATATTCCAAATGTGACGACGCATACTGCGTACCGAATAAATATATAGGAGAGAATCAATACCAAGCCCCACAAACATAATAGTACGTGTCAGATCAATGTCACCTGTAATGCGCCAAAAATATAAGAAAAGGCCAAAGAGTACTATATTTGACACAATACTAATAATCGCAATCATCGTCTTCATCTCCTTATCTAAGATTGAGTCATCTCTTTTCCTAGGAGGTTCTTTCATGTTTTCTTTGTCCCCCTTGTCAAAGGCAAGAGCCATATTTGGGAAAGAATCTTCTATCAAATTAACCCACAAAATTTGTGCTGGCAAAATAGCTAATGGCAATCCTCCAATAAGACTTCCCGCTATCAAAATAACCTCTGCAAAACTCCCTGACAAAAGATACAAAACAATTTTTTTGATATTTTGATAAATTCCTCTTCCTTCTTCCACAGCGTCTACAATTGTTCCAAGCCTGTCGTCTTCTAGTACAATATCAGCAGTCTCTTTGGCAACATCAGTGCCAGAGCCAAGTGCAATTCCTATATCGGCACCCTTGATAGCGGGTGCGTCATTCACGCCATCACCTGTCATTGCCACCACTTCATCATTACGTTGAAAAGCTTGGACAATCCTTATTTTGTCTTCTGGATTGACACGAGCAAAAACTGAAATATGTTTTACAGCTTGTTCAAGTTCATCGTTATTTATTTTTCCAAGCATTTCACCATCAAAAATATTTTCATCTTCTGCTGGCAGATTTATTTCACGAGCGATAGACTGTGCCGTCTTGACATGGTCTCCAGTAATCATCACAATTCTTATTCCTGCTTTCTTGGCAATGTCAATGGTACTCTTCACGTCACTGCGCAAAGGATCAGATAAGGCAAAAAGGCCAACTAAGACTACATCGTTTACATCTTTTTGATTTAATTCAGAATTTGAATTTTGTTTTTTTGAAAATCCAACGGCAATAGCCCTTAATCCTTTTTCAACAAATGTATTGAGATGCTCTTCAAAAAACTTTTTTTGTTTTTCATTTAATTTCCAAACTTTGCCATTTTTATAATAGTGGGTGGCTTTTTTAAATATTACTTCTGGAGCACCTTTAACATAAATAATTTCTTTGCCATCAATATGATGAAGAGTTGCCATGTATTTCTTGATACTATCAAAAGGTAGCTCGCCCTTTCTTGGAACTATTTTTTCAAATTCTTGTTTTTTGATTCCAATGTCAAGGCCAACACGAGCAAAAGCAATATCTGTAGTATCTCCTACAAAAATTTCTTTATCTGTCATCTCTTGAGTGATAGCATTATTGCAGAGAATTCCGATTTTGAATGCCAAAAGAGCATCTGGGTGGTGATCTTCTTTCTCAATATGAATGACTTTTAACTCGTCGTGATCAAGATTATTTTCAGCAGTAATCAGACTAGTGATAGACATGTTGCCTTCTGTCAAAGTCCCCGTCTTGTCGGTACAGATCACACTTACCGAACCAAGTGTCTCTGCCGCAACCAGCTTCCTGACCAAAGCCTTTTTCTTCAAAATAAACTGCATTCCTACTGCCAAAATAATCGTCAGAGAAATGACCAAGCCTTCTGGAATGGCGGCAACTGCCACAGCTACGGAAGTTCCAAACATTTCCAAAAATGTGTGTTTTTCAGAAGTGCCAAATACTCCTAGAAAAAAAATAGCGACAGAAATAAAAAGAACTACAATAGCAATCATTTTACTTAACTTTGTCAATTGTTGTTGTAAGGGTGTCTTGTCGTCACTAGTTTGCTTTACCAACCTGGCAATATTGCCCAACTCTGTTTTCTCTCCAACGGCTGTGACTACCACCCGAGCCCGACCGTTGGTAATAGTCGTTCCCCGAAAAACCATGTTAGTTCTGTCCCCTATTCCTGCTTCTTGTTTTATTTTTTCTTTTTGTTTTTCGACTGGTTCTGATTCCCCTGTTAGAATAGATTCATTTACTGTAAAGTCAATATTTTCTATTATCCGACCATCGGCTTGGACTTTATCTCCAGCATCGAGCAAAAGTATATCACCAACTACAATGTCTTCACTCGGGATAAGATGTTTCTCTCCATTGCGAAGAACCATTGCTTTGTAGGTAATGAGAAAATATAATTTTTTTAGAGCATTGTCAGCTTTATTTTCTTGGACAAAACCGACTAGGACATTCACCCCTACTGTAATACCGATGACAGTCATGTCAATAAATTCACCTAAAATTCCACTAGCAATGCCAGCTACAACCAAAATCAAAATCAGTGGACTTGTCCACTGTTCAAAAAATATTTTGAATTTAGTCATTCCATTATCAGATTTCGGTAAAATATTTGGCCCATTTTCAGACAACATCTTCTTGGCAATGTCTTTAGATAATCCTTTTTCCGAAGAGTGCAACTTTTTTAGGACTTCTTTTGTAGAGAGTGAATGCATAATTTTGCTAAGTTTATACGGTTATCTTAGCATATTTTTGAGTTTTGAACAAGAAAAAAATTACTTCTGACAGACCCTGCAATACACGGTTCCTCTACCAGCTATTTTATTTTTTTTCAAAACATTGCTCTTACATCTTTTGCATTTCTTTCCACTCCGTCCATAAACTTTAAGAAAATTGAAAAAATTGCCTTTATTGCCATTGGCATCACGATAATCATTGAAAGTAGTCCCCCGCTCTTTCACTGCTTGTCTTAGTACTCTTATGATTGCTTTATATATTTTTTTTATTTCTGACTTTGCTAATGAATTGACTGGGCGATTTGGTAATACTTCTGCATCAAATAATGTTTCATCAACATAAATATTACCTAGTCCAACAACAAATTTTTGATTTAATAAAAATGATTTGATATTAACTTTCTTTTTTTCTAATAATTTTTCAAATTTCTCCAATGTAAATTCTTGCTCTAAAGGCTCTACTCCAAGCTTAACGTCAATTTCTTGCATTCTGTTTTCATCCGCAATTTCGAGATAACCAAACTGACGCATATCGTTAAAAAAAAGTTGAGAACCATCGACGAAATAGAAAATAATATGACTAAATTTGTTTGGCAAAGTTTTCAAGTCTTCTTTCGTACCATGTCCTCCAGCCAAAAAATTATTTTCTCGCTTATAGATCATCTGTCCGGTCATTCGAAGATGAACAACCATACTATTTGTAGAATTATTAATCTCAAAAATCAAATACTTGGCACGCCTTCTGATTTTGGAAAAATGATTGTTTTCAAGAAGAGTTAAAAAATTACCTTCTGGTTGTTTGACCATTTTTGGCAGTCTCAATTCTATGTGATCAATACTAAGACCCACAATATGGGTTTTCAAATCTCGGACTATTGTCTCTATTTCTGGGAGTTCTGGCATAGACTTGATTATGACTTTATAAGTTTATCCATGAACATAATATAACAAGTATTGACTAAAAAATAAAATTTATGTATAATTTTGTCTGTACTATATTAACGGTCCGGTAGCTCAGTTGGTAGAGCAGCAGCCTTTTAAGCTGATGGTCGTGGGTTCAAATCCCACCCGGATCACCAATAAAAAACTACCTTATTTAGGTAGTTTTTTGATCTTAATCTAATTTTTATTCTTAACTCTTATTTCTCTTCCTATCCAACTCAGTCAAATGTTGCTTTCTGATTCGAATATGATGAGGAGTAATTTCCAAATATTCATCTTCGGCCATCATTTCCAGACCACTTTCTAGCGTAACCAGAAGCGGTGGAGTCAAGTTGAGTGCGTCATCTGCACCACTAGCCCGCATATTTGTCAATTGTTTACCTTTGATCGGGTTGACAGCCATGTCTTCTCCTTTGGATGTATTACCAATCACCATACCTTCGTAAACTTCCACATTTGGTCCAATATAAATAGTACCACGATTTTGTAGATTGGCCAGAGAAAATCCGAGAGCTTTACCAGTGACCATAGAGATCATAGAACCAACACTGCGTTTTTCGATATTACCCACATGTGTGCGGAAACCAATTACCTGACTACAAAGAATTCCTTCACCCTTTGTATCCACAATAAACTTACCACGGTATCCGAGTAGGCCACGAGATGGAATTTCAAAAATAATTCTAGTTTGGCCATCTTTACTAGACATGTTGGCCATAATTCCTTTGCGTTTGCCCAGACCTTCAGTTACAACCCCCACAAAGGCATCTGGAATATCCACAGTAACTTCTTCAAAAGGTTCATTTTTTTGACCATCAATTTCTTTCAAAATAACTTGTGGTTGAGAAACTTGCATTTCAAATCCTTCACGACGCATATTCTCTAGGAGAACAGCAATATGCATCTCCCCACGACCATAAATCTTGAGGTGATCAATTTCAGAAAAATCAACTTTCAATCCCACGTTCACTTCTAGTTCTTTTTCCAATCTTTCTTTAATTTGTCTACTCGTGACAAACTTACCATCTCGTCCAGCAAAAGGAGAATTATTAACCAGAAGATTCATGGAAATAGTTGGCTCATCAATAGTGATGGCTGGCAAAGGTTCTTGTGATTCATCTACACAAATTGTCTCACCAATATAGATGTCTGGAATACCCGCAATCATGACGAGGTCTCCAGCCACTGCTTCTTCGACATCCACTCTCTCTACACCTCTAAAGCTTTGTATCTTGGTAATGCTTCCTTTTCGAGTTTCGCCATCAGGCTTTTTGACAACTACTTTGCTAGCATTTTTTAAAGTTCCTTCATATACTCGTCCCACCGCAAGACGACCAAGATAGTTGTCATAGCCAAGGTTGAATGGTTGCATGCGGAATGGTTTTGTAGTATCAGATGGAGCTGGTGGGACAACCTCTAAGATAACATCCAAGATAGGCATGAGGTCTTTGTCTTCATCAGTCAAATTTCTTTTGGCATAACCACCTTTGCCGTTGGCATAGAGAGTGACGAAATCAAGTTGGTCGTCATTTGCTCCTAAATCCATAAATAGCTCGAGGACTTGATCATGAGCACGACGAGGATCTGCTGCAGGCTTATCAATTTTATTTAAAATCAAAATTGGTTTCAATCCAAGCTCTAGTGATTTTTTCAAAACAAATTTTGTCTGGGGCATTGGACCTTCCTGAGCATCCACAATCAGTAGTACAGAGTCAATGGAGCGCAAAACACGCTCTACCTCTGAACCGAAGTCAGCATGACCAGGAGTATCAACGATATTGATTTTTGTATCTTTATAAAATACTGAAGTGTTCTTAGCGTAAATCGTAATACCACGCTCCAGCTCGATAACGTTGCTATCCATACTTGAGTCATCCTCTGGACTGACCATACCAGTCTGGCGCATCAGTCCGTCGGTCAATGTTGTCTTGCCATGGTCAACGTGAGCAATAATAGCGATGTTTCGGATGTCCATAGATATAGTTGAAGATATATTTGTTATATAAATAAAATTCTCCTCTTGCTGGGGAATTCCAGTTGGCAGAAGTATAACGAAAAATAAGGAATTTGTCAAGATGAATGGATGAGGTGCCAATGGGAAATAGCAATGGGTAAAAAAGAATGTTTTGCCATTATTCTCCCTTTTTCACGAAAAATAAGGTTTCTCCCTGTCCTTCGAGTAGATTGGCAATTTCTTGGAAAACAATTGCAAAACGAGTATCCGTCATTTCCTGATTCTCGTCGGTATTGTTATGCAGACACCACAGCTCGTCAGCTATGGCTTTGAGACTTTTGTTTGATTCATGACCATGGGGATTCACACAGTATGATCTAAATACCTTAATAAGTTCTATGGCAATAGTGTCTGCATCCTTTTTTTTCATGGACGGATTTTTGACCAGCTTGTTTGCTTTGTCCATCAATCTTGGCAAGGCTTCTTTCACCACTTCTATGTTTTCCATGTAGGAAAATATCTCAAAGAAAGCCACTCCGATATAGTAATTTGCCACTTCCAGGGATTTGCCACTGTGCAGACTTTCTGAGAGAGCATGGAGTACCGACAGTGCGCGTCGGTAAAATTTTTCTGCCACTTCGTTTTGCCCGGTGAGCATGGCGTCATTGATATCATACTTTATCGAGCCAATAAAAATTTTGTAGACAATATTTCCGATAATGACTGCACCAAAGAAAAATGATATGAGTTTCCACCAGATACGGGCCTTGTGAATGTCCGCTACTAATGGTTGCCAAAACGGAGCACCTAGAGAGAATACACTCAAGGTAAAGAGCAGACCAAGTGAAATCGCAAATGCTTCAAACAAATTTGAGGTTAATTCAAGACCAAACGCTTCAAATTTTTGTTTCATGTTTGCCAGTGAGATGGCAAACCATGCAGTACCCGCAACCATGGTGATCGGAATGAGCACGGAAACAATAATTGTCGTATCCAGAAAAAGGATGGGAAGGATCGCCAGCAGAGCATACCAGATGGTTTTTTTGAGCCCCGAAGCGTATTTCTTTTTGACAGAGTTCTCTGCTACGGTTCGCTCAAGAGATGAGAGTTCTATCTCAAACAGATTTTTGAGCACTCGGTTGGTGATGATTCTATAAAATACAGACATACAGTGGTGAATGAAAGATAAAAAAATAAACACACAATAAGAAATATTGTACCCATATTTTGTATGTTCGTCAACAAGCAATGGTAGCAATACTAAACATAAGAGCGAGGAATTGACCACGATAGGATAGATTATAAACATTTTTGTTTCCATTATACCTATTAACACACTTGTTAAATTCATGACGTGGTAAAAGATTCACAATCTGAGAAAAGATATATTTGTCTTGATTTATAGATAATTATCATTAAAAATTAGATAAACTATAAATAATTATCTCATAACAATTCAAGTCGTGTACACCCCAAAAATACCTTTTTAGTTGTAAAATTAGGTAAAATTTGATAGGATAATTTTAAAATCCTCTGATCAAGAAAAGGCACTTAGATATCTAAACAGAGTAGAACAACTAAAAGAAAAAGTATGGTCGTAGACATATATGAAAAAAATTTACACAAAAAAACCTTCTGAAACACAAGACCTAGCAAAACAGCTTGCTCAAAAAAGTAATGGTGGTGATATTATTTTACTCGAAGGTGATCTTGGCACTGGCAAGACAACCTTTACAAAAGGATTTGCTATGGGCCTCGGCATTATTGAGGATGAAATCGTTAGTCCTACCTTTACTTTAATGCAAATTTATAAAATAAAAAATTCAAAAATAAAAAATCTAGTCCATATTGATACATATCGGCTAGAAAATGAAGATCAACTTATTGAGATCGGAGTTGAAGATTATCTAGGTGACGAGAATAGTGTTTGTATCATAGAGTGGCCTGAAAAAATATCAAATCTTTTGAAAAATAAAAAAACAATCAATCTCTTGATAAAGCATGTTGATAAAAATACGAGAGAAATAGAAGTAACTTAATAAAGTTATTCTTTTGGAAACCACATTTTGTATAATTTGAGAGCAATCCACTCCTTTGTTTTTTGCCAGTTGCCACGCTTCTTCCATCCTTCTGCATCAAATGGCGTTGATTTTTCTATCCAATTAAGCACAGTCTGCTTAATTTTTTTTACAGCGTTACCTTCGCTTAGCTTTACATTAGCTTCATAATTATCATAAAAGCTAACTTTATCAATATTGCTACTGCCAATCATGGCCCAATCTTCGTCTACTACGACTCCCTTGCCGTGCATCATACCGTCAGAAAAATGAATATTTACCCCAATTTTTTTCATTAACGAAAAAAAAGTATAAGCAGCATACTGTGCTACTCGAACGTCAGAACGGAATGGGATTAGCAAATCAATTTTAATCCCTCTTTTTCGAGCAGCCCAAAGTGACTTGATAAATTTCTTATCTGGAAAGTAGTAAGGTGAAAAAAGAATAACTCTTTCTCTAGCCCTAAGGAGAGCTTCACTATATAGCTTACGAGTTTTTGATTTTTTTGATCCTGCTTCGTCATAGACAAATTCTAGATCCTCAATATCATTTTGAACACGAAATTTGTACTTGAGAAGATGTTTAACATGATCTTTTTCTCCACCTGACATAATATATGATTTTGTAAAGGATCGTAGTAGAGAGTGGACTGCCTTACCAACAATCTTTACCTGAATATCCATCCAGTTTTTCATACTTTTTTCTATATTAACACCACCAATAAACCCAACGTCCTCATCTACCACAAGGACTTTACGGTGTAGCCTGGTAGCAAACCTCTTCCATAAATTGCGGAATCTTTTTTGTGAAGTATTAAAAAAGAGAAGATCAACTCCAGAATTTTTTAATGAAGCAAGCCTCTTCCTAGAGATATTGAAACTACCGAATGAATCAACCACAATTTTTATGTCTACTCCTTCTTTCACTTTATTTTCTAGCAAATCAAAAAATCTAGCACCGACTTCATCATCAGTAAAAATATATAATTGCCAATAAATTGATTTACGTGCCAAAAAAAGGGCTTGGTACATAGCATCCCAAGCTTCTTTTGATGTAGAATATATTTTGTATTTTGATTGATCCATTTTATAAAATTAAACTATAACAATATGGTATACCAAAAAAGATATTTATACAAACAGACACCGCCTCTTTAAGGGCGATGTCTAGTTTTAGAAAACAAATTTTATATTAGTAAATCACTGTACCATGAAAATTCTTACCGCCCAAAACATTCTTTACTTCTTTCAAATTTGTACCATCTAGGATACTAACTCGGAGCCCAAGTTTCTCTGCTTCTCTACTTGCAATTGGGTCAAATGGTGCACTCTTGCCTGGGTTCCACGTATTTCCTACGATATTTTCTCGAAAATCTGACCAGCAAATTTGCTCTATTTTTTTGGCATTCTTGTATTTATTTGGATCTTTGTCGTAGACATATTCAATATTGGAAAGATTGATGATATCTTTCACGCCATATGTCTTGGCTAGAAGCACTGCGTCTGTATCTGTAGAGTGACCAGGTTGCCAACCAGCTGTAATAATAACAGGTTTGTTTGTCTTAATTTTTTTGCTAGGGTCCCTCACAACTTCTTTGTAAGCATGTTCACCAAATAAAATTCTCACAAAATTAGCATTGAGTATAGTAGAGTGAATTCCAACCCAATCCAAATCTCTATCAGACAACTTGGTTACTTTCTTGGCAACGTCTTGATAAGCTCGGCAAGTCGCTCCACCACCAATAGTAAGGATAAATTTATTACCATTTTTTACTTCGTTCAAAATAAGCTTGCGAAATTTCTTCAAAAACTTTATATCAAAACCAGTTTTGGGAATGACTATTGATCCTCCTACTGAAATTATTTTCATATTAAAATTTAATCTAACTTTTTAAACTTTTACTGACTACCCAACTGACCAAAGTCAGTATTAATGCACCAAAAAATGCTGAAACAAAACCATCTACCTCAAAACCCTTTACAATAGTGGAGCCAAACCAGAACATAAGTCCATTGACCACAAATGTAAACAATCCTAAACTAAGTAAATTGATAGGCAGTGTAAGCACCAAAAGTATTGGTCGGATGATAGCATTGATCAGACCCAAAATCAAGGCCGCAATGAGAGCTGCATAAAATCCGGTAACTGTCACTCCAGGCAAATAATAAGCAATAGCCAAAATAGTTAGACCATTCAATAACCAACGAAGTAATAATTTCATACTATTTTCAATTAAAATACTGATTACTTTAAATTATACTAGATGCTAGCGATTTTCACGTCGATAAGCATAAAGGCTGGTAAAAATTATAAAAATAATAAATGAACCTAAGGCAGAAAATTGTATAATGCGCTTGAGATTAACGCTATCTGCTTGTAGAGGATTCTGATCTTCACCGTCTACTTGCCCATCCTCATCTGTATCCGCCAATATTGGATTGGAGCCTTTGTCTATTTCTGTGCCATCGCTTAATCCATCACTGTCAGTATCTAACTTAAGTGGATCTGTACCAAATTGGACTTCTTCGATATCTTTAATATTATCTCCATCATCATCGTCGTCCGCTTCATTACCGATACCGTCCAAATCTGTATCTATAGATTCTTTAGGATCGGTAGGAAAGATGTCCAAAAAATCGGATACTCCGTCACCATCAGTATCTTGCTTTAAAGGATCTGAACCTTTTGTGATCTCTTCGCCATCTTTGAGACCATCGCCATCAGTGTCTGATTTTAGTGGGTCTGTGCCAAATTCTTTCTCTTTGTTGTCCACCAGACCATCGCCATCAGTGTCTGATTTTGTTGGATCTGTGCCAGCATTCAATTCCTCCTGGTCAAAAATTCCGTCCCCGTCTGAATCATTTATTGTTGGATCTGTGCCCTTTTCTTTTTCTATTTTGTCGGTTAGACCATCGTCGTCAGTGTCTACTTTTAGCGGATCGCTACCAAAATCCAATTCTTCTTGATCAGTAAGACCATCATTATCATCATCATTATCAGCGTTGTCCCCTACCCCATCGTTATCAAAGTCAGTCCACTCTTTACTATCTTTTGGAAAAAAATCTACGGTGTCATTATGTCCATCGCCATCTGTGTCAGATTTTAGTGGATTCAATCCTGCGTCAATTTCACTTTTGTCCAAGAGACCATCACCATCTGTATCAACTTTTAGTGGATCCGTTCCTAATTCACTCTCTTTAGCATCACTTATTCCGTCATTATCGTCATCAGTGTCTTCCTTGTTACCAACATCATCACCATCTGTATCAATATCAATATCAAAATCACGAGTAGCTTGATAATTAGCTAGTTGCTCTTGATTTATATCAAGCTTATTACCGCTATTATCCGTTACCTTGATATCAATCATTCTGGCTTCGATATTTTGTACTCCTTCTGGCAAAGTGTAATCAATAGATACTTGCTTGGCTTCTTCAAAAGGTAAATCAACAATCTCTGCCGTGCCGATGTGGATACTGTTACTGAAGAATGTAACTTTGGCGGAAAAAAGAGGAAAATCATTATTGACCACCACTGTATAAATTTTCACTGTATCTCCAGCAAAGGCATCACTATTGGAAATATACAATCCTTTGTCAATCAAAAAATTGAAGCTCTCTGCTGACACAAATGTAGGTATAAATAAAACAACAGCTATTATTAAAAATAATTTTGTCATAAAACATGATTTATCATTGCCCTACAATTAGTTCACCATTGTTGATATTGATTATTATATCACCTTCTAAGTCAGTTCTCAATATTTTGCTCTCTGATCTTTCCAATCTTTTCAGCACACGGGGTGAAGGATGTCCAAATTTATTATTTTTTCCAGCTGAAATCACAGAATACAAAGGACTTGTCGAGCTAACAAAAGTGCTGTTAGAAGAAGAATTGCTACCGTGATGTCCAACTTTGAGAACTTCCACGTCAAGCTGTTCGCCATAAGTTTTAATCAAATAATCTTCTAAATCTATTTCCGCATCTCCCATAAGTAGTACATCTTGGTCTTGATATGATAATTTTAAGACAACAGACGTGTCGTTGGCCCCAGTGTCTTTGTCCATGCTTGGAATTCTAGAATCCAGATCGATCGGATGGTCAGGATATAAAAAATGTAATTTGGCGCCTGCAATATCCCAACTGTCTTCTTTGTCAACAATAAAATACGTAGCTCCTTGAGCTACCTCGGAATCAATAGCACCCATAAATGAAAGCCAAAAATTGTCGTACTCCTTATTAAGATCATTATAAATAATCTCTCCTACATCAAATCTGTTCAAAACATCAATACAGCCACCATAGTGATCTAAATCTGGATGAGTGACAAGTAGATAATCAATTTTGTGATCATAAAAATCCATTACTCGACCAAGGGCCTCAATGATCCGCCCATCGATAGAACAATCAACAAGCATTTGCTGACTATCCGGAAATTCAATCAAAGTGGCGTCACCTTGTCCAATATCTAAAAATGAAATCTTTACTTGATCAACAGGAACTTGTTCAGCAGATTTTTCATTTGGTGGCAAGTCCACTTGGTCGTCTTTTTTTATAAACCACAACAACCCAAGTACTATGACAAGTAAAATTGTGATGAAGATAAATGATTTTTTCATAAATAATTAAGATAAAAGTAATAAGTTAATAAGCAATAAGTAATAGTTGTAAAAAAATTTTCCTAAAAATTAACTTGTTACTTACTAATTACTACTTTTGTATGCTTTTTATTAATCCACAAAAAAATTGCCACATAGCCAACAATCATGCCCCAAAGAGGAAAACGCACATCCACGGCAGAAAATTGCAAGCTAGCAAACCACCTGACCACAAAGATAATAAAACACATACCTATCCAAGCCACCCAGGAAATTACCAAAGCTAGAGGTTGAAAAACAAAACTAAACAAAACTGCAAAAAATCCAAGCATCATAATCCACGGAATAATCCAGAGAATCAAAATATTGACAATCGGAGCAACAATGGAAAGGCGTCCAAATTGAAATAAGATCAATGGGAGTGTTGCAATAATTGCAGAAAGTGTGGAAAGCAAAGATTCTTTGATCCCAAAAATTTCTGGCACTTTTTCAAAAGGCTTTCTAATTTTGACAGTCAAATAAACTAATCCTAATGTAGAAATAAATGAAAGCTGAAATCCTGCGTCCCACATCAGGATATAAGGATTTTGTACAGCCATGACGACCGCAGTGATCAGCATGACGCTGCCGACCTGTGAAACTCGCCCAGTCTGTCTCGATAAAAGGACAATAATTCCCATAATTCCAGCCCGCACAACAGAAGCACTAAGGCCAGCAAAAATGACAAATATTATGATTCCAAAACTAATCACCCAAAAGGCTTTTTTGCGAGGAACATAAAAAGCTAAACAAATACTAATCAAAATGGTCGCAATGATCGTAATGTTGTATCCAGAAATAGCTACAATATGTGTCACGCCCGTCCGACTAAAAAGTTCATTGAGTTCTCCTAGCCCTCCTCGATAACCATACAAGAGACCAGCCATAAAACTGGCTTGTGGTTCATGCCAAAGCTTATTGATCTTCTCAGCCACGACCGACTTGAGAGTGTATATTCCTCCCAAAATTTTGCTACCATCGCCTGATCCTATTTTGGTAATATTTGGATTTTGACACAAAGTGAATACTCCATAGCGAGCCAAATATTTGTCATAACGAAAATCTTCAATTGGTTCTGGCAATTCTAGACTACATTTTATTTCTAATTTGTCGCCATATTCATATCGTGGGTACAAAAATGATTTTAGATAAATATCTCCAGATATCTGGTGTTCTACTCCTGTTTTATCAACAAATTTTTGGCTGTGAACTATATACCTAACGCCATCCATTCTGACGTCTGGCTCTGCTGATACATAGCCGATGATAGTTTTTTTATCACCTGCATAATAAATAACGTTGTTGTCGTTGTTTATTGGAATAGAAATAAAAAATCTACCAACTCCAAGAATAAAAAATACCAAAGAAAACACGATGTAACGCACTAAATTATTTTTCCAAAAAATAATTAAAGTAGATAGTGAAATAAATAAAGATACATACAAATAAACAAAGTCTATTTGTAGATCTGTTACAGAAGCACAAGCAATACCAATGAGAAAACAAAAGCAAAACAGGACAAATGTTTTGCTTTTTGAATTGGTTATTTTGTTTATTCCCTCCATAGAAATAACACTATGAGTCATGCAACCCGCCCTCTATCCGCCCTTCAATCTTGATGGAGGGAGAACGTTCTAATTAGTAAGTCTCCTCCCCTTTTTAAGGGGAGGGTTAGGGTTGGGTTGCGTGGCTTGTCCACTAACTTTTAAAGTCAAACCACAATATTCAAGATTCTGCCTTTCACGTAGATTACTTTCTTTGGCTCCTGTCCGCCTAGCCACTTTACGACATTTGGTTGGGCCAGTGCCATGGACTCCACTTCGTCATCAGTGGCATCAATAGAGATTACAATAGAAGCACGAACTTTTCCATTGACTTGTACAGCCATTGAAAGTTTGTCTCCTGTAAGCTTATCTTCATCATAAGCAGACCATGCTTCTAAGGAAATGGAATCCTTGTGTCCTAGAATACTCCAAAGCTCTTCAGAGATGTGCGGAGCAAATGGAGCAAGCAGTGTAACTAGTGACTGATAGCTAGTGAGTAAAACTTTTTCTTGTTTATAAAATTCATTAACTAGCTCCATTAATTTGGCAATAGCAGTATTGAATCCAAGCTTGGACAAATCATCACCAACTTTTTGAATAGTATGATGAAGCTTTCTGTCTAACTCAAGATCTAACTTAGCATTATCACTTAATCTATCCTGCAAATTCCAGACACGATCCAAAAATCTCTTAATCCCTTTTACACCATTTTCATCCCATGGTTTGTCTTCTTCCATTGGTCCCATGAACATCTCATACATGCGCATAGTGTCTGCCCCAAATTCATTGACAACATCTGTTGGATTGATGACGTTCTCCCAACGCTTGCTCATCTTGCGACCATCTGGACCAAGAATGAGACCTTGGTGGCGATGGACGGTAAATGGCTCATCAAAATCAATGTAGCCAGCGTCATATAATACTTTGGTGAAAAATCTTGCATATAGCAAGTGTCCATTGACATGTTCTGGTCCACCGAGATAGAAATCTACTGGCATCCATTTTTTCAATGCTTCTGGTGATGCGAATTCTTTTTCATTGTGCGGATCAAGATAGCGAAAAAAATACCATGAGGAGCACATGAAGGTGTCTAATGTGTCTACTTCACGTTTCCAACCTTTACCATATTTTTCTTCCACCCCATCTTGAAAACTTGGCGAATACGTGAGCGGTGATTGACCTGTTGGTTTGAAATCTACGTCATCTGGTAAGATAACAGGGAGATCTGATTCCGGAAGTGGACGCAAATCAGGTCGGACTTCTCGCATAATTTCATCCAAAAAAGATGAAAAAATATTATACCCATGTTCAATATCAAAATGTCCAGCATCTCGTTCAATTATTATCCGCGCTTCTGGTATGTATTTTTCAAAATACTTTTTTGTCGCATCGCATGGAATATAAGGATCGTTTGTAGAAAGATATATTACAATTTCACCTACATTTTTTCTTATTTTTTTAAAATCTAAACAATCTTCTTTATCTCCAAAAAATGCTAGGGCAATTTCTTTTTCTGCATCTCCCCAGCCTTCTCTTCCAAATCCTATATACCAATCTTTTGTAGGTGTAGAAGGTGCTACTAAAACAAGTTTTCTGAACTCCATTGTCTGTGCAAGTGCTAATGCTATCCAACAGCTTAATGAGCGCGCCGTAACAACGGTGTTTGTTGTATCTTTCGATAATTCTTTTTGTGTTGCTTCAAGCCAATCATTAAATTTTGGATGCTCTGGGTGTGGTAAAAGAGGAGTTATCGATACAATGTGTTTTTCTGCAAGTTCTTTACTAATCCATGGATGAAAATGAGACTGTGGATCACTCCCCCACGCATGTAAATTCAAAACAAAATCTGGTAATTCATCAAACTTTTGACTTTCGGACTTTATGGACTTTTGACTAGTGAGCATCGGAATTGGTGCTCCCCAAAATCTCTGACGAGATACAGACCAGTCGCGGAGTTTGTACTGTACTTTTCGCTTCCCATGACCATTTTTTTCAAGCCAGTCGATTATTGCTGTTTTTGCTTCTTCTGTTGTGAGGCCGTTGAGGAAGTCGGAGTTGATGGTAATACCGGGTTCTGATACACATTCGTCATATCCGTCAAAATAGTATTTAACAAGAAGCCCTTCACCAGTATCATGCGGATAGACGTTGGATGTTTTGTTTCGCTCAAATGCAGAAACAGCTTCTTCACGTGTCATCCATATATATTCGTAGATATCTTTGTCCTCGCCATATAACGCTACTTTTTCCTCATTTTTAAGTTGCACTGAAAATATTTTCCGTATGTAATGTTTTAGTTCTTTGGATTTTGTAGTCAAAAAATGCACCCCAACCTGTCCTTTGCATTCACCGGGCATATTATTTATATATCCTGTTTCCTCGGCAAATTCTCTTTTAAGTGTTTCATAATCTGTTTCATTTTCCTCTTGTGTACCACCAGGTAAACGATACAGATCATTCTTCTTTTCATACATAACCAGCACCTTACCATCTCTTTCCAACAATCCGTAAACTCCAACACTCTTTTCTTCTCCTTCTAGCGGATCTCCAATATCTTTTGCCACTACCTCCCGAATCGGCAACCCAAACTTCTTCGCAAACTCAAAATCCCGTTCATCATGTGCAGGCACTGCCATAATAGCACCAGTGCCGTAGGTCGCAATAACATAGTCTGCAATCCAAATAGGAATCTCTTCATCATTGGCAGGATTCACCGCTTTGACACCTTTCAATTCAACTCCAGTTTTATCTTTTTCAATCTGCCGATCCAGATCTGTTTTCTTTGATGTTTCTTCAATATATTTTTCCACTTCATCCCAGTTTGTAATATTATCTTTCAAATCCTGTACATACTGCCCCTCTGGTGCAAGCACCATATATGTCGCACCAAAAAGTGTGTCCGGACGAGTCGTAAACACTTCAATCACATTTCGTAATTTCGTACTTTTCGTATTTCGTATATCAGCACTTTCACCAACTTCATAAACATTAAACTGTATCAATGCCCCTTCAGACCGCCCTATCCAATCCTTCTGTCTCTTGATGGTCTCGGCTGGCCAATCAATCCTGTCTAGGCCTTCAAGAAGTTTATCGGCATAATCAGTAATTTTTAAATACCATTGTTCCATTTCTTTTTGGATGACAACAGTATCACAACGTTCACAATGTCCGTCTACTACTTGGGCATTGGCTAGCACTGTCTTACAGCTCTCGCACCAATTGACTGCTTGCTTCTTGCGATAAGCCAAACCACGCTCGTACATGAGAAGAAAAAACCATTGCGTAAATTTGTAATATCCAGGATCGCTTGACCGTACAAACCGATCCCAGTCTACAGATACTCCCAGAGCTTTCACTTGTGAGACAAAATTTTCGGTAGTCTTATCAATAGTTTCTTGTGGATGGACATTAGTCTTGATCGCATAATTTTCTGCAGGAAGTCCAAAAGAATCAAGTCCAAAGACTTGCAGGACTTTCTTGCCTTTCATTCTTTGATAACGAGCATAGATATCGCAAGCAGTGTACACTTCGGCATGACCAACATGCAGACCACTGCCAGATGGATACGGAAGCTGTGGCAAAATGTAGCACTTGTTTTCTGGCGTGACATCTTCGGGCGTAGCAAAAGTCTTGTGTTCTTCCCAATGTTTTTGCCACTTAGCTTCAATTAATTTTGGATTATAATTTTCCATACTCTATGCATCAATATATTGGATAATAATTTTTTGTTTTTCTTCCCACTCACCAGTAGTACGTCCTGAAAATTTGAATGTTAAATTTCCATTTTACTAGCCACTCTTTCGATAGCCTTGACAAAAGCAGCAGTGCGCATATCTATATTATATTTTTCTTTGGTTTCCCAAACTTCATGAAAAGCGTCAACTATTATTTTTTCTAATTTTTCAAGAATATCTACTTCACTCCAGTGTTCACCTTTGATATTTTGATCCCATTCAAAATAACTGACTGTAACTCCACCAGCATTAGCAAGTACATCAGGTACAACTATAATACCTTTTTCTTTCAAAATTTCATCTGCTTCTGGCGTAGTTGGTCCGTTGGCTAATTCTACGATACTTTTGGCCCTAATATTACCAACATTCTCAGCAGTAATGACATTCTCCAGAGCAGCTGGCACAAGAATATCCACAGCAAGCTCCAGAATCTCCTCATTTGAAATTGCCTCTGTACTACCAAAACCAACTACCGAACCAGTCTTTTCTTTATACACAGTCAAGGCACTTATATCTAGTCCATCATCTGATTTGATTCCCCCTTTGGAATCACTAACCGCCACAATCTTGTACCCCATCTCAGCCAAAATCTTGGCCATAAAGCTACCAGCATTACCAAATCCCTGAATAGCCACAGTAGTCTCGCTTGGTACTAGGCCAAGTTTAGTAGCCAATTCTCTGGTGCAATAAGCTCCGCCTTGAGCAGTTGAAAATCCCCTACCTTCTGAACCGCCCTGCTCAATTGGCTTACCAGTGATTACTCCTGGATCTGAGTGACCAACCAGCTTTTCATATTCATCACGCATCCAAGCCATGATCTGAGGAGTAGTATAAACATCTGGTGCTGGAATATCCTTATCAGACCCGATATCACGCCAAATCTTCTCTATATATCCTCGTGACAATCTTTCTATTTCTCCTTCAGACAGTTCCTTTGGATTGACAATAATACCACCCTTTCCACCACCCATCGGGATATTGACTGTCGCACACTTGACCATCATCCAAAAAGAAAGAGCCTTCACTTCTTCAAGAGAAACGTTCCAGTGATAGCGAATACCGCCTTTGTAAGGCCCAAGAGCGTTATTGTATTGGCTTCTAAAGCCTGTAAATACTTTGGTGGAGCCATTATCCATTTTGACAGGAATAGATACTGTGAGAACTCTCTCAGGGCTCTTCAAAATCTCATGTACATCGGAATTCAAATTTATAATTTTGGAAGCATTATCAAGTTGCTTCATGGCATTTTCAAACTGGTTCATATGGTTAAGTAATACTTAAATGTTCACATCTTACGCCTGCTAGATTAAGTCGTCAAACTGAGCTATGCAAAAAATGTGTAAAAAAAAGACGCCCAATGAAGAGCACTTTTAAAATTTTACTGCTTTGTTTTTTTATAATGTTTCACTATGACATTGCCAATTTTGTATACTATCCAGATTACCAATAAATAAATGAGAATGACTGGAATATACACTACCAACCAAATTACCCACTCGACTATATACTGTAATTGATCTACCAAATCTCGCACAGAATCTTTCACCACTCCCCAAGGTTTCCACTTGCTATCAGTATCAAGTACTGGAAGAACACTTGGGTCAGTAGATAGATAGACAGTCAATGTTGACAGGTCGGCACTTTGTTGTAAATATTTCATCCGACCTTCAATTCTATCAATGTTACTTCGGACATTGCTTAGTTCTCTTTGCACAGCCAGAATATCTTCAATTTTGAAAGCCTGTTTCATGATATTTAAAAATTGTGTTTCTGTAGCTCGCAAATTTGTCAATTGAGCATCAAGATCAACAAACTCTTCAGTCACGTCTTGTCCATCCATACGTTCAGAAACTACTTCACCATAAGTTTTGACCTCCTCGATACCTGTATCAAAAGAACCAGCTGGAATACGCACTGTAATACTACCACTCAAGAGAACACCAGATTTATTGACGTCGCTACTGACAATGAAGCCACTTTTGGCATTGGTATATTCACTTATTTTTTTAATCGCTTCACGAACATCTTTCACAACCATAGATATGTTGGCAGTCTTGATAATCAAGCGGTCTTGTGCCTGAATGTTAACCGCACCAGAAGCCGATGAAGCAAATACAGTATTGCCAACGGTCATTTTCATTTGACTGCCAGAAAATCCAGCTTCTTGTACAGTAGCTAAACCATGTGTTTCCTCTACGCTGTCGTACATCATCATATCTCTATCTAAAGACACCTCACCATACGAAGAAGAATCTGTAGCAGTGGATAAGTTGTTACGTACAACATTACGTCCGATTGATAATGCAATTATAAATACTACTGCACTACTAATTAAAAGTCCTATTTTGAAATTTTTTGACATATTAATTATTTTTTACCTCTCATTTTACCAATTTATGTGTCTTGACTAACCAGACCACTTTACTTTCTGGATGGAACTATACCACTACAAAGCATATCTGCTCTTGTCAACAATTCATCTTCAGCATCCAGATTTCTAACTACTCTGCCCGTGTCACATTTATAACAAGGGTGCGCCCTATCTCTGCTTTTACCATTAACGTCTACATGTCTATCATGACACTCACTCACAGTCACTGCGTCATTAGTTGAGGTGTCGGGGCACATTACAATACCAGACACACAGCAAGCTATGGTGAATTTACCCCGATGGATTAAATAAGTTAACATAATATCGTAAGTTGTAAGTATACAAAATTTTATAAAAAAAAACAATCCAATTAAGGATTGTTAAGGTGTTAAGGTGATTAAACATGTTTATCCACCATTTCTTTTAATTTTTCTTTAGTCATTCCGCCAACAAGCTGATCTACCACTTCTCCGCCTTTGATAAGAAGGAAAGTGGGAATACTCATCACTCTGTATTTTCCGGCTATAGCTTGATTCTCGTCTACATTTAGCTTGGCTACTTTTACTTTTCCGACATCATATTCACTAGCCAATTCCTCTATGATGGGTCCCATCATTTGACAAGGACCACACCATGGAGCCCAAAAATCTACCAAAACTGGCACACTAGATTGCAAAGCTTCTGCTTCAAAATTATCGTCTGTAAGAACTAATTCCGACATATTTTTTCTTTTTTAAAATTAAAAACTT
>Ga0210006_1000852_pt1 | contig 22395 bp, 25 predicted proteins | sample CryGey02umfilter_2_FD_185452 | JGI IMG/M metagenome (GOLD analysis project Ga0210006, IMG submission 185452) | Groundwater microbial communities from aquifer in Utah, USA - Crystal Geyser 4/10/14 0.2 um filter (SPAdes) (version 3) | ecosystem: Environmental > Aquatic > Deep subsurface >... | reverse complement strand
GGTTGCCGATTTTTACGGCTGCTCCCATGGCACAATAGTTGATCGATTTAAAAGATTCAGTTTAAAATCACGTGGACATTTGGGATTAAGGCGGCCGATCAAAATCTCAAAAGAAAAGTTAACTTCACTTTACAATCACCCCTTATCAGCAATTCAAATCGCCAAAAAATTTGGTTTCAGTAAAAGCGGTATTGAAAAGAAAATCAAACAATTAAAAATTAAAACACGAGGTAATCTTCACCGAAAATATTCAAGGTATAAAAAGCTACCTTTTACCGGCTCTTTGAAAGAAAAAGCTTATTTAATCGGATTTCGTTTAGGAGATTTAAATGTTTATCATACCAATCAAGTCATAGTTGTCAGAGGCTCAACCACAAAACCCAACCAGGCAAAATTAATTACCGGTCTATTCAAAAACTATGGCGGCGTAACCACAACCCTAGCCAAAAGAGGCACGATTGAACAATGTGTCTATCTTGATCGAAGTTTTGACTTTTTACTGCCAAAACAGGATTCTATCGAAGCCTGGATTAAAAACTGCCCCCTGTGTTTTTTGTCTTTCTTTGCCGGCTATTTCGACGCCGAAGGTTGTGTTACTATTCATAGGAACTCACGGTTAAATTTTGCCGGTTTTGAAATTCAAACTTACGATAAAAATATTCTTTACCAATCTTGGGAACAACTGAAAAAACTCAATATTTATGCCCCAAAACCAGCCGTCTCTCAACCGGCCGGCTATATTGGTAAAAACGGTGTCGTCAATAATCAAAACAGCTGGCGATTGTCGATTTTTGCTAAAGAATCGGTTTGGAAATTACTTAACCATTTCGGGTGTTTACTAAGACATGAAGATAAACGAAAAAAACTAATTAAAGTTAAAAATAACCTTCTCAAAAGAAATATTTTGCACCGAGGCATTAAGGTTATTAAGTTAAATAAAATCGAGCTGCCTCAACATAATCACCAATAAAAAGGGCCGCATAAGCGGCCCTAATTATCTAGTTTATTTCGCCTTACATCCCCATTCCACCCATGCCATCCATTCCGCCTGACATAGATGGTGTTTTGTCTTTATCTTCTTCTTTTTTGTCGCAAATCAAACACTCGGTGGTCAGGATCATGCCCGCTACCGAAGCGGCATTTTGCAGGGCCGTCCGGGTGACTTTAGCCGGATCCAGAATTCCCTGGGCCAGCATCGAGCCGAACTCCATAGTGTAGGTGTTAAAGCCAAAGTCGGCTTTGCCTTCCTCGACTTTTTTAATCACCCAACCGGCTTCGGCGCCGGAATTTTCAGCCAGTAATCTTACCGGCTGTTTTAAAGCAAACCGGAGGATATCCAAGCCGACGGCTTCATCCTCATTGATAGTTTTAACACTATCCAAGGCTTTGACTGCCCGCAACAGGGTCACGCCGCCGCCGGGAACAATGCCTTCTTCGACAGCCGCTTTGGTCGCCTCGACCGCGTCTTTGACGCGCTCTTTGGTTTCCTTGAGCTCGATCTCCGTGGCCGCGCCGACGTTGATGACCGCCACTCCGCCGGACAATTTGGCCAACCGCTCGGCGAGTTTTTCTTTGTCAAACTCGGAGTCGGTCGTATCCATCTCTTTTTTAATCGAGGCAATCCGGGCTTGGATGGCAGATTTTACGCCCTTCCCGCCGATGATCCGGCAGTTATCCTTGTTAGCCCAGACTTTTTCCGCCCGGCCGCAGTCTTCAACGGTGACCGAGTCCAATTTTCGACCAGTGTCTTCGGAAATCAACGTACCGCCGGTTAAAATGGCAATATCCTGGAGCATGGCTTTCCGCCGATCGCCAAAGCCCGGGGCTTTAACCGCGAGCAAGTTGAACGCGCCGCGCAGTTTATTGACCACCAAAGTCGCCAAGGCTTCGCCGTCGATTTCGTCGGCAATAATAACGATGTTTTTGGTGACTTTGACCGCCCCCTCTAAAAAGGGCAAAAGGTCGGCAATGGCCGAGATTTTCTGCTCGGTAATCAAAATTACCGGATTCTCGATCTCCGATTCCATCTTGTCCGGGTTGGTAACAAAGTAGGCGGAAACAAAGCCGTTGTCGAATTCCATCCCTTCTTTGTGGTCAATGGACATCTCAAAGCCCTTGGATTCCTCGACTTCGACGACGCCGTCGCGGCCGACCCGTTTCAACGCCTCGGAAATCTTGGCGCCGATGGCCTGATCCCCCGCGGAAATAGTCGCCACTTGGGCAATTTCTTCGTCTGTTTTTAACGGCTTGCTCATTTTTTTAATTTCAGCCACGACCGCGTCCACGCCTTTATCAATGCCTTTTTTAACCAGCATCGGGTTGGCCCCGGCGGTAATGTTTTTCAAACCGCGGGAGACAATCGCCTGGGCGAGCAAAGTCGAGGTGGTGGTGCCGTCGCCGGCGACATCATTGGTTTTACTGGCCGCTTCTTTAATCAGTTGAGCCCCCATATTCTCAAACGGATCTTCCAGTTCAATTTCTTTGGCCACGGTGACGCCATCATGAACAATGTTCGGCGCGCCCCATTTTTTGTCGATGGCGACGTTCCGGCCTTTAGGACCGAGGGTGGTGACCACTGCTTTAGCTAAAAGGTTAATTCCCCGGAGCAATTTTTGCCGGGCTTCTTCAGAAAAAATCAGTTGTTTTGCCATAAATAACTCCTTTTATTTGACGATCGCGAGGACGTCTTTAAATTCTATAAATAAGATTTCGTCTTTGTCGGTGAGGCCTAATTTGACTTCGTTGCCGCCCCATTTTTTGTAGATAATCGTGTCGCCGACTTTGCAGGGGGCCTGGCGCTTAGCGCCGGAGTCGGTGGTTTCGTCAGGACCGACGGCGACCACTTTGGCCTGTTGGGGTTTTTCGTCATGGGAATCGGGTAAATAAATACCGGCGGCGGTTTTCTTTTGGACCGCGACCGGTTCGACTAAAATATAACCAGCGACTGGTTGAACTTTCATAATTTTCCTCCATTGCCTCGCCGTCGGCGGGCTAATTTTAATTTATCACTCCAAGCTAACAAGTGCTAGTTTAGAAAAGAAGTGAAATTTTGTCAAGGGGTGGTTTTTTACACTTCAACTACTGTAAAGCCTTTTACCAATAAATCTGCCACGTCCGCCTGTGGCTTAATTCTCAACCAACCACCAGGCCCAGGTTCCCGTAAAACCACCACTGCTCCAGCCTCAACCCCGGCTATTTGGCCCTCCCAAAAATCCATCGTTTCAGCCAACGCACCAGTCGGATTAGCAGAACCTGCAACAATTAAACTCATTCTCTCTATCATCAACCCAAATACTACTCTCTCTGCAAAAATCAATGGGGAAATAAATTGTTGACAAATAATAGATAATGTCATAATATTTAATCATGACTTTAGAGTTTGAATGGGATGAAGCGAAAGATAAAATCCTAATCTATTTAGTTAAATTCAAAAATTATATTTATGTCATACCCTATGTCAAAAACAACAATAAAAGTTTTCTTAAAACCATTTTTGCCAGCCGCAAGTTTACTAAAAAGCTATTAAAGGAGAAAAATGACCAAAAACACTAAATTTGATCCATTTAAAGATTTGGTGCTTGATAAATATGAACAGGAAATCGAGAATGCCTTAAATTCCGGCAGGATTAAATTCAAGCCGGCCTCGGAATCTTTAAAAAAAATGTTGGCCGAAGCCGCTAAAAATACATTGGCTAAAAAGAAAAATATTAATCTGCGGGTGAGTTTCAATACTTACTTCGGACTTAAAAAAAAGGCTGCCAAGCTGGGTTTGCCCTACCAAACTCTCGCCGGCAGCATCCTGCACCAGTACGCCAGTTTGTAAATTGGCTACTTCACCACGGCGTTGAGCCAACTGGAAAAATCGTCGGGGCCTGCAAGGTCCAACCCTGTGGGTTAATTTTTAGCCAATTTTTTGTACAACTGACCGTGTCTTTTCTTCAACGCATCAAGAATTTTTCTAAGTTTCTTTTCGCTAACAATTCGAGGCTTCAATTGTCGTTTTGCCATAACTAAATTAATCTCTCAATCAATCGGCCGGTAACAAAGGCGGCGCCGGCGGCAATCGCGCCTACAAATAACATTTCCAGTCCGGCTTTAAACCAAGGTTTTTTGGTGATAATCGAGCGCAAGCTGCCAACTAAGAATAAAGTCAATCCTGTCACCACAATCGAGGCATTAAAAGGTTGGGGCAAGCCCAAAACATATGGCAGCAACGGAAACAGTCCCGCTAAACCAAAAGAGACAAACGTTGCCATGCCGCGTTTTTCTGCCAGCAACAGTTGAGATTGTTTAATTCGAAGGGCAAGATCAAGCTCTGACTTCATCCCTAAATAATTTCCCAGGCCCATGGCCAAACCATCGGCCAGTAAATTGACAAAGCCCAAAATCAACACTGTCGACAAGGGTAAATTCGCTCCGGCCACGCCGGCCACGACCGCAAACGTGGTCACGATTCCGTCGTTGGCGCCAAAAACCGCGTCGCGGATATACGTCCCGCCAAAACTGGCATGGTATTTTTCCTTTATTTTTTTAGATAGCATGCAGCAGAAAATTTTTTAATAAAACCGATGTGCTGATAAAATTCGTGAGGATAAGTTCCTTCTTCAGTAGCTAAACAGTGATATTTATTCCCTCTTTTCTTAGACAAATCCACACAATAAAGCGTGACCAGCTTACCAAAACCCTGACCACGTACCTTTCTTAAAGAGCCCACATTGGAAATGTAGCCGATCTGCTTAAAATTAGTTAGCGTCGATACTCCAACCGGCTCGTCTTCGGAAAAAATCGTAAAATATTCAATTCTGTTTGTTGCCTGATGCCGGCGCCAAACTTTTTCGGCCATTTTTAGATAATCACCCAGTTCGCCATAAGGATTTTGCGGGTCGCCTTTTTGAAAACAAGCATCAAACTCTGTCAAAACTTTCTTGACTTGTCCGAATCGCTCAATGTTAGTTTCCACCCCCAGGTGGAATAACCAACAATCTTCAAAATAGTGCTTATAGTGATTTTTAAGTAAAAATTCTTTTAGTGGGTTTAAAGAACTTCTATTTTCAAAGTAGACTGCCGGTTGACGTTTAAGTTTTTTCAATGTTGTTTCAATTAATTCCAATTGTTCTTGGTTTAATTCCTGATTTACCATGGCCTGATTCCAAAAGGCTGATTCTTCTCCAGCACAATAACCAACACTGCCGAATGGCAGGTTAATAATTTTGTCAAACATAATTGTGTACTGCAGTTCTTTATAGTCGTTAAGAAATTGAAAGTTATCCATGCTTCGATTTTATCATCTTAGTCGTCGAGATTTTGGGATTATGGGTCAAAACCACAACGACGCGGCCGCCGATTTGCTTCATTATCTTCCTTTTAACCGGCAAATTGGGGGTAGACGAAGAAACCGCTAAAATATCCGGGCGCAACTTTTTAATCAGGTTAGTAAAATGATTTAAATCATTGAACTGGTTGGGCAAGGTAAAAACTTCATCAGCAATTCCCAGCCGCCGCAAGGCCCGCAGGCGAACGGCTAGCTGATTAACCGGCCGGCCCGGACCTTTAAGCTGACGCACCCGGGCGTCAGTCTCCACCCCAACCAATAACCGACCGCCCAAAGCTTTAGCCGCCCGCAAAAACTTTTTGTGCTCGATGTGTAATACGTCAAAACAGCCGGTAATGAGAATCTTCAGGGTCGGACCCTGCAGGCGCTTCCTATATTCTTCCATCACAATTTTTCCCGTCGGCCGGGGATGAAAAAAAGCAAAATGCCGGCTAACCCGCTCACTCGTCATCTTTGGCTTCATGTACCAAAGCTGCAGCCGGTAGGCTACATTTTCCAGTTGGGTAAGAATTGTTTGTACCATAAATTGGCCTTAATAAATTTTTGATAAGTGCCGTCCCGGTCCAACACCGACCGGGCTTGGCAAATCTCATGGGCAATATACAAATTGCGCTGTTTAATTGCCAGATTGGTTTCGTCTAACCATAAGTTTAAACAGAGTTTGTTGTAAATTTTTTGACCGTGGCGCAGGTGAGAAAATAATAATATTGAAGCTAGTAAGCGGGTCAGCCATAGGCGGTTTTTGGCGGTAATTATCATTAAATCAATGTCGTCATTTTTATCGGCATTATTCATGGCAAGGGCGCCGGTAACCGCTACCAATTTTACCGAAGGGATAAAACTTAATATTTTTGCCGTCCGGTAGGCCATCGGCCACTTTAATTGGCTAAAACGTTCGCGGTGGCGGCGTAATGCAATTAGGCCCTCCCGTCCCGGCAAATAATAATAACCTTTTTTCACTGGTGCCAGGGAATCCCCTTTAATTAACCAAAGATTTACTTCACTGGCAGTCAACGGGTAATCAAAAATATCCGCGTAGGCGATCGTCTTAAACATTATCTGGCGGCGGCTAAACCGTACTGGGACAGAACCTGGGTAACTCCGCTCGTCAAAGCTTCTAAAAGCTGTTTTTCTTCCTGGTCGGCCAAATAAGCATTAATCGCGTCTTCATAATACTTAATAATCCGGTCATTCAGACCGTTGTCAAACGTTTTGGCGGCCATCGGCCAGGACCGGGCCGACAAAGCCTGGGTCATAATCGCGCCGCTATAGGGATCGGCTTGCAGCTGGGTCATCATTTCCTGACGGGGATAGGGCTCGCCAAACAAACGCAACTGGCTGGCCGACTGGTACATTTTGGCCAGCACTTCCGGTGAGCTCAAATACTTTAAAAATTCCCAGGCAGCCGCCTGCTTGGCCGATTTTTTGGCTACCCCTTCCACCCAGTAAGTCGCCCAGGCAACATTGGTGCCCGGCAGCTGCGGCACCGGGTAAAGTTTAAAATTGAGTTTAGGGTTTTGCTGGTTAATTTCAATCGCCCGCCACGACGGCGCCAGCATCATCGCCGCCTTACCGGTCGCAAACGCCAAGGTGGAGTTAGGCAGCGCCTCGCTCCAGGAACGGTCCTGCTTGGAGAATAAGGTGTAAAACTTGAGCGCCGCGGTCACGGTTTCTTCGCCGGGCTTGCCCGGGTCGCCGCCGTTTTGCAGAATCATCAAACCCAAAATGTCCGAAAAATGATCCACGTTGTTGGTCGTGCCCATGGCCGCTCCGCCGCGCGTTATCTGTCCCCGGTTATCCCTTTGGGTTAACTTAAACGCTATTTGCCGGAAATTATCCCAGGTGGTAGGAACTTTAGTATCCGGATTTTGGGCAAAAATATCCTCGTTAATATATAAGGCCAGCGCGTCGAATTCTAAGGGTATGCCAAAGTAACTACCGGAAATGTAGACGTCTTTTTTGGCAATCGGGAAAAAGACGGTATCAAACTCGCCCCCGGAATAAGCTTCGTTAGGCACCGGGGCTAGGTCGTTTTTTAACATCGACAGCCAGGTATTGTGCCATCTAAAAATGTCCGGGCCCTCGCCCTTGGCCAAGCTCGACTGCAGCCTTTCCCGATAATCTTTGGGCGACTGACGGACGTATTGAATAGTAATATCCGGATGAACCTTTCGGTAATCATCGATTATCTGGGTAATTAAATTTTCCGGCTCCCACAAACCCCAATAAGTCAACGAGATTACATCCGGGGTTTTGGGTTTTTGGAATCTGGGTAAAATTACTTTTGCAACTAAAAGAATCAGCAAGAGGACTACCCCAAAACCGATGATAAACGGCAAAAAGCGTTTGAGCGGCGACTCGGCAGCAGTAACAGCAACTGGTTCTCCCGGAGGAGGAGTCGTTTCAACTCTGGGCTGATCTGCCTTTGGCGGCGGCGTTCCGGTAGTGATGGGAAACGGCGGTTCGACTGGTTCATCGGGCATATGCTATCATTCTAACCAGCTATCTTATGCGAAGCAATAAACTATTTATTTCCCTGGCTGTTTTGGCCGTTAGCGCCTCCCTTTTGGTCTCCCTTTACCACTTGGCTTATTACCATAAAATCTATCCCCATGTGTTCGTGGCCAAACAAGAAGTTTCCAACTTAACCCTAGCCCAAGCCCAACAAGCCATTCACGACCAGTTGCCGGCCAACCTGCCGGAACTGACTTTGGTTTTTGGCAGCCAATCCTGGCCGCTGGCCCTTAACGATTTAAACCTTATCTATCAAGTCGAAACTTCCGCTCAAGACGCCTACCTGCTAGGCCGCAGCCGCGGATTACTGGGAGGATTTAAGGCAAAATGGCAGCGCTGGTGGCAGCCGGAAGTTTTACCGCTCAAGTTTATTTTTAATGAAACCAAGTTAAAAACCGGGGTAGGCTCGATTGCCGGCGCGGTAACTGAACCGGTAATTTTGCCGGGATTAGAACGGCAAACGGACGGCGCTATTAAATTAATCCCCGGTAAAAACGGCCGGGTCGTCGACGAAAACCAACTTTATGAACAAATAGTTCTTCAGCTGGCCAATTTGGATTTTACCCCAATTGTCATGCCGGTAAAAATCGTCATTGCCGCGACGGACAATGAGCTGTTGGTCAACGCTCAAGCCCGGGCCGAAACGGTTAAAACCAAGCAATTAAATCTAGTTTTAGATAAACAAACCATTACCGTTAAAAACCAGGAACTGCTTAATTTAATCGGTTTTGAGGCTGACTGGAATGAAACCGAAATTGCCAGCCTGGCCGCCCGCTTGGCCAGTCAAATCAACCGTCCGGCCCAGGACGCCGTGTTTCAATTTGACGGTAATCAAGTCAGCGAGTTTAAACCGGCGCTCGACGGCCTTATCCTTGACGAGACGACCGCAAAAACCATGATTCTTGCCGGGTTAGAGCAATTAGTTAAAGACGCGGCGGCTGAACAAACAATCACTTTACCAATAATTACCTCGGCCCCGAAAATAACCACCGAGTCGGTTAACTCTCTGGGTATCAAAGAACTGCTGGGTAAGGGTGAATCGACTTTTTTTGGTTCAATTCCCGGTCGCCGGCACAACATTGCTTTAGCCGCCGGACGCTTAAACGGTCAACTGGTGGCTCCGGGAGAAACTTTCTCTTTTAATCAAACCGTCGGCGATATCAGCAGCAGCACCGGTTATCAAGCAGCCTATATCATCAAAAACGGGCGAACGGTTTTGGGAGACGGCGGCGGCGTTTGCCAAGTTTCCAGCACTCTATTTCGGGCAGTTTTAAACTCCGGTTTGGAAATTCTGGAACGCCATTCTCATTCATACCGGGTCGGTTATTACGAACAAAACTCTGCCCCCGGATTCGATGCCACGGTTTTTGCTCCCAGTGTCGACTTTAAGTTTAAAAACGACACGGTTAATTATGTCCTGATCCAAACCACGGCTGATTTATCTAAAAGTTATTTAAAGTTTGAACTTTACGGGACTAATGACGGCCGCATTACCACCACCAATAATATTCGGCTTTGGGGCCGGGTACCGCCGCCGGCGCCGCTGTACCAGGACGACCCAACTCTCCCCGCCGGCACAGTCAAACAAGTTGACTGGTCGGCTTGGGGCGGAAAAGCCGCCTTTGACTGGAACGTCACCAGAAACGGGGAAACTCTTCACCAAAAAACTTTTTATTCCGCCTACCAACCTTGGCAGGCGGTGTACTTAAAAGGCACCAGCGGGATATAATTCACCTATGATCAAAAATCACCTTGTCTATAATCCGGTTTTAGAATGGAAGTTTAAATTAGCCAAGGCTCAAGGAAGCTTGCTTTGGGACGATAAAGGCAAAAGGGTAATTGATTTTAGCTCCGGTTGGAATACTGCCAATTTAGGCTGGAATCTTCCCGAAATTAATCAGGCAATTATTGATCAGGCTAAAAAAAATACTTATGCCCCATCCTGGGTTTCCACCGATATTCAAGAACAATACGCTAAAAACTTAATGGCTGAGTTTCCCAAAGAACTCGACGCGGTCTGCCGGGTCACCAGCGGCACCGAAGCTAATGAACAGGCGATTAAAATTGCCCGGGCGGTGACGGGCAGAAAAAAAGTCATCGGCTTTAATGACACTTATCATGGTTCAACCTTCGGTTCTTTATCAATAGGTTACCGACCGGAATACATTAGCCATCTTTCTCCTCTGGTGGCCGAGTTTATCAAGTTGGACTTTCCCGCCTCACAAAAAGAGCTGGATTTGTTTCTGGAAAAACTTGAACTGGTTTTAGCTAAAAAAGACGTTGCCGCAATTATTACTGAAGCGGGCATTGTCACCGGCTGGGGGTCAATGAAAATCGCCCCCAAAGGGTATTTAGGTGCGGTTCGCGATTTAACGGACAAGCACGGGACAATGTTAATCTTGGACGAAGTCGGCACCGGCTTTAGCCGTTTAGGCAAACTTTTTGGTCATCAAATTGAGAAAGTAATCCCGGATATTGTTACCTTAGCCAAAGCTATGACAAATGGCGTTGCCGCAATGGGGGCATGTTTGGTCAATGGTGAAAAAATTAAAGGATTAATCGGTCAGGCTAAAGTATTATCCTCTCTCGCCTGGATGCCTTTGGCTTGTTCTGCCGCTATAAAAGTTTTGGAAATTCATAAACGGAACCGCCTTTGGGAAACAGCCGAAGCTAACGGTCAGTGGCTGCAGCAAGAATTAAAGACTAAAATTCACAGTTCATTAATAAAAGAGATCCGGGGTATAGGTATGGAGATCGGTTTGGAATTCAACGATACTCAATTGACAAAAACCGTGGTGGAGAAATCCTTTATAAAAGGTTTATACCTAAGACAAAGCGATGACACGATTATTCAAATCATGCCTCCATTAAACACGCCAAAAGAAATACTCAAAGAGGGTTTAGATATTTTAACTAGTGCCGTTGTTTAGTTTTTTTCAAAGCACTTTCGGGTTAGGCCGGGGTGGATTTCTTGAGTATTTTTCTCTCTGACAAGACTTTAATTAATTAAAGCGTTTACACATAGCTAATTTTTTTGCACCTTTCTTCCGAAGTGATTAAAAGCCAATGCAGTTGCCACGCGGCCCCGGGGTAAACGTTTCAAAAAACCGATTTGCAATAAATACGGCTCGATGACTTCTTCAATCGTTTCTTTGTCTTCGCTGATCGTCGCCGCCAAAGTTTCCAATCCCACCGGCCCACCCTCGTGTTTATCAATCAAAGCTAAAAGCAATCGCCGGTCATTGGCGTCCAGACCCACTTCGTCCACTTCCAATAATTGAAGCGACTCGTCTAAAACCTTTTGGCTTATCCCCGTCTCGCCTTTTAATTGGGCCAGGTCGCGGCAGCGTTTTAACAGCTTCAAAGCGATCCGCGGCGTTCCCCTTGCCCGGCGGGCGAGGTTCCTGGCCACCGCTTCATTCAACTTTAGTTTTAATTTTTTGGCGGCATTTTTAAGAACCATCATTAATTCTTCCGGCTCGTAAAAAGTTAACCGGTGAACAATCCCGAAACGGTCACGCAGGGGTGAAGCAATCAGGCCGATCCGGGTGGTAGCCCCGATTAGAGTAAACTTGGGCAAATCTAATTTTAAGGTCCGCGCCGACGGCCCCTGGCCGACGACAATATCCAAGTGATAATCCTCCATCGCCGGGTACAGCGTTTCTTCAACGACTTTGCTTAAGCGGTGAATCTCATCAATGAAAAAAATATCGCCGTCGTTTAAGTTGGTCAAAAGCGAAGCCAGATCGCCCGCCCGCTCCAGGGCCGGACCGGAAGTGGCCCGAAGATTAACATTTAAATCTTTGGCAATTAATTGGGCCAGAGTAGTTTTCCCCAATCCCGGCGGGCCGTAAAGTAAAATGTGTTCGACCGCTTCTTTTCTTTTTTTGGCGGCGGACAAAGCCACCCGTAAAGCCTGCTTAATTTTTCCCTGGCCGACGAATTCATCCCAGGCAATTGCCCGTAAACTCTGAAACATTAATTCTTCCGGGTCCCGTTTAATATCCGGCTTCATTTATTTTTCCCTAAATTTTTAAGCGCCGCTTTTATTTTCGTATCTAAATCCCCGCCTTCGGCTTGTCGAAAGGCTGCCCGCGCTTCTTTAGGTTGAAAACCTAAATTGACCAGGGCATTAATGGCATCTTTGGTTTCGCTCGTGTCTCCGGTTAAATCCAAAGCAGTCATATCACCTAATTTAGGCTTGAGTTCGATAATTATTTTCTGGGCGTTTTTTTTACCCAAACGGGGAATCGAAGTAAAAAAGTCAACGTCGGCTTTGGCAATCGCCGCCATAACCGCCTCCACTCCCTGATTAAGGAGCAGCATGCCGGTGCGCGGGCCGATGCCGGAAATATTAATTACCAGCTTAAACAACTGTAATTCTTCTTTGGTCAAAAAGCCGTATAAATCCAGGCTGTCTTCACGCACGTGAGTGTGAATAAATAAAGTCAGAGGTTCAATCATTGCCGTGTTCCCGCCAATGGAAACCTTATATCCCACCCCGTTAACATCCAAAATAATTGAATCGCTGGTTAATCGTTCCGGCTTGCCGGTTAATCGGGCAATCATAAATCTATTTTACCCTAGATTTAAACTTATAACTGAAAGAGTGCGTTAGGGCCACGGCTAAAGCATCGGCGGCATCGTCCGGCCGCGGAATAATTTTAAGTTTTAAAATTGATTTAACCATTTGCTGAACCTGGATTTTCTCCGCCCGGCCGTAACCGGTCACCGCCTGTTTAATTTGCAGCGGCGTATAAGAAAACACCGGTAAGTTATTTTGAGCGGCGGCCAGTAAAACCACTCCCCGGCTTTGGGCGACCGGAATCAGCGTGGTTTGGTTTTTGAAAAAAAATAGTTTTTCTACGGCGGCCGTTTCGGGTCGATGCTGTTTGATTAATTCGTTTAATTTAATAAACAATGAGCTTAGTCTTTTTTCTTCCGGCTGTTTGGGCGGAGTTTCAAGACAGCCACAATCAACCATGACTTCATTATCAATCACTCCCCAGCCCAATCTGGCTGTCCCCGGATCAATTCCTAAAATCTTCATAATTCGATTATAATAGACAATTATGGATAAAGCCTATCAGGCGGATAAATTTGAGGATGAAATCTATAGGCGTTGGGGAAAATCCGGCGCGTTTAAGCCGACAAAAACTGGCAAGCCCTACACGATTATCATGCCGCCACCCAACGCCAACGACCCATTACACGTCGGCCACGCCATGTTTGTCACCATCGAAGACATCCTCCTTCGTTATCACCGGATGAAGGGTGAAGCCGCACTCTGGCTGCCCGGAACCGATCATGCCGGCATCGAGACCCAATTCGTGTTTGAAAAAAAGCTGGCCAAAGACGGTAAAAGCCGGTTTGATTTTGACCGGAAAACTTTATATCAAATGATTTGGAACTATGTTCAGGAAAATTCGGAAGTGGCTTTGTCACAAATGAAAAAACTGGGCGCTTCGGCCGACTGGAACCGGACTAAATTTACCCTCGATAAAGACGTCGTCGATTTTGTGCTGGACACTTTTATTAAACTTTATCACGATGGTTTAGTTTACCGTGATTTTAAGCTCGTCAACTACTGCACCCGTTGCGGCACGGCTTTTTCCAATCTGGAAGTCAACCACCAGGAAGAAAAAAACAAATTGTATTATGTAAAATATAAATTAACTGATGATGATGACATCACTGTGGCTACCACCAGGCCGGAAACAATTTTCGCCGATATCGCAATTGCCATTAACCCCAAACACCAGCTGGCAAAAAAATTAAAAGGCAAACGGGCAATTAACCCGTTAACGAAAATTGAAATGCCGATTATTGAAGACCGGGGTGTGAATTTGGAATTCGGCACCGGCATGTTAAAAATCACCCCCTACCATGATCAAACTGACTGGGAAATTTGGAAACGGCATGAAAAAGAACTGGGGAAACCACAGGCAGTCATTGATTTTAACGGCCGGCTAACCCAAGCGGCCGGAGAGTTTAAAGGACTTAAAACCCAGGTTGCCAGGGAGGCAGTAATTAAAAACCTGGACTTGGAAAAAATCGATGAAAATTACCGGAATTCTGTGGGCAAATGTTACCGCTGCGGCCGGACAATCGAACCTCTGCCGCTGAAGCAGTTTTTTATCAAGGTAAAACCGCTCACCCAAAAAGCTTTGACGGCTTTGAAAAAAGGCGAAGTTAATATCTACGGCAACGGTCACGATAAAATTCTAAAACACTGGCTCGTGACTTTGAAAGACTGGAATATTTCCCGGCAGATTGTTTGGGGTATCCGCCTGCCGGTATGGTACAAGCGAGATTCGGATGATTTTGTTGTTTCTAAAACCTCACCCGGAAAAAATTTCATTCAGGACTCTGACACTTTTGACACTTGGTTTAGTTCTGCCCAATGGCCGGTGGCGACTTTAAAAACCAACCGGAACGGGGACTTTGACCGTTTTTACCCCACGAATTTAATGGAAACCGGTTATGACATTTTGCCGTTTTGGGTAATGCGGATGCTAATGATGGGAATTTACTTAACCGGCAAGGTCCCGTTCAAAAATGTTTACCTCCATGGTTTGGTCCGCGACCCGAAAGGCCAAAAAATGAGCAAGAGCAAGGGCAATGTTTTAAATCCTCTGGATATTGTGGCCAAGTACGGCGCCGATGCTCTCCGAATGGCCTTAGTCATGAGCACGACCGCCGGGCGGGATAACGCCGTCGGTGAAGATAAAATCCGCGGCATGCGCAACCTGACAAATAAAGTTTGGAATGCTGCCAGATACATAATTTCCAGTAAGGACTCACCTTCACTTTGTAAAGGAGAGTCCTTTGATACAACTTTCAAAAAAGAGCTGCTTCAATTAATTAAAGTGGTGACCAAACAACTGGACGATTTAAGGCCCGGCCTCGCCGCCGAAACGATTTACCATAAATTTTGGCATTGGTTCTGCGATGAAAAAATTGAAGAGGCTAAACAGGGAAAAATTTCCCGGTTTTCATTGCTGGAAGGCTTGCGGGTGTTTCTGAAACTACTCCACCCGTTTGTGCCATTTGTCACCGAAGCAGTCTGGCAGCAGCTGCCGGAAACTCAAGAAAAATTATTGATTTCCAGCCGATGGCCAAAATAACCCGGGGTTTACTTATTTTTTTATTAATGATTGAAGGGCTGGCGGCAGTCTGGCCGCTATCGGAAGCAGTGATGACAAAGAATCGGCTGGCCGCCTGGCCCCATTCAATTACAGCCCGGCAGGCCGCCGAAGAATTGGCTAACCGTCCCCGCCAAATCAAACTGGAAATTGAAGCCTGGGAAAAAACCATGGCCGAAACAACCGAAACCAGAAACGGATTACTGCGGTTAGCGTATCTTTCCTGGCAAATTTATAAAGATGATCAGGCTAGGCTTTTTTGGGAGCGGGCTTTTTATCTTGATCCGGAACTGGTTGCTTCGCTTCCTCGCCTGCCGGAGCTTTAGCGGCGGCTGGCGGTTCACCTTCTTTGGCAACTTCTGCGACCGGAGCGGCGGCAACTACCGGCTCTTCTTCTTTAGCCGGCGCTTCTATCTTGACGACTAGTTCATCCGGATTTTCGGTTAAAAGCTTGACTTTGACCGTATCCAACGGCACCTGTTTAAGGGTAATCGACTGGCCGATTTCTTCCAAACCGGTGATATCCACTTCCAGTTTATCCGGCAAATCACTTGGCAAAGCTTCAATTTCCACTTCGTTAAGCAGCCGAACCAAAACGCCGCCTTTGGCCACGGCCGGGGACGCTCCCTTAAGTTCCAGCGGCACCATCACCGTCACTTTCTTGGTCAAATCTACCTGGCGTAAATCGGCATGGAGCAACTCGTCGCTCACCGGGTCAACTTGAACATGATGGACTAAAACCGGCCTAGACTTTGCCTCTTTATCGACACTGACATTAATAATATTGGTTTCGCCCGCTTGAGCCAAAACACTCTTAAATTCCTTTACCGGCAGTTCAATCGCCAACGATTTAACGTCTTTGCCGTAAATATTGGCCGGTAAAATCTGCTTCCGGCGCAGCTGCTTGACCTTGCGGCCGGTTAAAGTTCTTTTTTGAGCGGTTAATTTAAGCGCTTGGGCCATAGAGGCGATTATGCCTTTACTTTTCAATAAAGTCAATGGTAAACGCCCGGTCAAAGCTCATATCCGACCTCCAGGTTACCACCTGGGGGGAAACCAAGGCTTGGGGGTTAACCGCCGCCACGGTTAAAAAGGTCGGGTGGTTGACAATCACTTCCAAAACATCGTTTATAATCCCCGGCTGTTTGGGCACGACCACCGCCAGGCGGCTTAAGCCGTTTTTGTTAACCAGGCTTCCCGGCAAGCGGTAAGTAATCTCTGCCTCCAGGCTGCCCTTAACCGGCACACTGATCGGAAAGCCCAAAACAAATTTATCAGCCGCCGAGGTAATATCGACTTCCTGGGCCAAGTTGAGTTTGGTGTTATCCAGCTTAACCGAGACCAGGCTGGCGCCGGCCGGCAAGTATTGGCGTAAATAGCTCTTATAAATTCCTCCCGGCCAGGCGTCGGCCGGGCTTTGATTTTGATAGTTGACGGTAGTCACTGCCAAAATCTCTTTGTTTTTCAAAATCGTCAGCTGCTGCTTAATCTGCCGGGTTAAAAAATAATTGGCTTTGTTTATTCCCAGGTTAGCTTCGACCAAAAAATTGTAGTCCGCCAAAATCGGCCGCCGGTCGCCGGTCGCCAAGTTAGGAGAAAAAAGGCTGCCGGCCCAGTTCTGCTGCAGCAACAGTTTTTGGCTGTTTTGGTCGTGCAGGTTGACTAAAATCTGTTTTTGGCTCAAAGCCGCCTCGGTTGCCTGGGCCAGTTTAATTAAGTCCGAGGCCGAAGCATTCTGGGCTTTAGTAAAAATTTCCCGGGCCAGGGACCCTAAAAAGTCACGTTTCTGGGTTGATCCGGGGAAAAAGTCGATTTCCGAACGGTATTCGGCCCGGTCAAATAAATTGGCGGCGGTCACTTCCTCGTTATAATCGGGCAGGGTTAGCGGGCCCAGGGCCTCGAGTAAAAACTTGACTGCCGGCAGGTTGACGGCAATTACTCCGTCAACCTTTCGGTCGGTGGTCTTGCCTAAAAACCATTCCGCTCTTTCCGCCGAAACCAGAAAATCCGGATCCCAATTGCTGTCCCGGAAAAACCAGGTATTCTGGCCCAAAAATTCCTTGATCGGCGCGGGCGGTTCCACAAATCCCTTAAGCTGGCCGTCGGCCGCGTAAATATCTTCAACGGAAAAATCCAATAGCTTGCCTTTTTCAAAAGACAGCAGGCCGTAAGAACCGATAAAGCCGCCGGTTGGCCGCAGCTCGGCCGAATTTTGAAATAAAACCAGATAGGTTTTTTTAGAGTCCTGGGCGACAAAACCGGGGACCAAAGGCAAAATATTCCGCAGTTGATTGATTTTTTGCCTTAGCCGGGGCAGTTCTTCGGTCAATTGCTGATACTGTTTGACTAAATTACTGGTGAGGTCCAGTTCCAGCTGCTTGCCCGACTGCAGTTCTGATTCCACAAACGATAGTTCACTGTAAGCTTGGTCCAGGCTTAACTGGATCCGCTTCAGGGCCTCTGGCAAATTCCCCGCTTCATGGTGCAGAATAATCTGGGTCAGCAGCGTCCCCGCCTCGCCGGCCTGGGCCAAATGCCGGCCGCCCTGGCTTAAATTAATGCCGATGGACAACAGCCGATCGTAGTTTTGGGCCGGAGATTTTAGCCCGATCAGCTTGATCGTCAGGTCTGCCTGGCGCAGCAGCCGACGGCTTAAACTAAACCGGTTAGCCGCCCGATCGGTCAGCTGGATTAATTTTTGCGCCCGGGTAAAATCGGTAATTTCCCGGGCCTGTTTAAGCGTGTTAACTCCGGAAAAAGCCAGGGCGGCCGACAAAACCAGCGGGCCGACCAGCCACAAAAAAATTATCCCGGCACCGACCAGCCACAGCTTGCCTTTTTTGGTCGGTTTCTTAAATTTGGGAAGTTTTATCTTGGGTATTTTAAACTTAAAATTAAGTTTTGGTTTTTCCGGCTTTGCCTCGCCGGAGTTTCGCGGCTGCAGAACAAAGGCGGGCGATGGCTTAATTCCCAATTCTTCCGGAGAATAGTCATCTGATTGATTAATTATCTCCTCTTTGATTTTTTGAGGCTGGTGGGGATGAGTAGTTTTTCCGGCTTTCAGCCAAGCCAGGGTTTTGATCAGCCCCTGCTCCGGACTGACTTTCGGCTGCCAGCCCAAATTTTCCTGGGAGGCCAGAACCGCCTTAGACAGGGCCTGTGGTTCAAACTCGGCTTCTTCCGGGCTGAACTCAATTTCCAAATCCTCGTTTTTAAGCGCCTTTTTCAGATTGTTGGCAAAATTTAAAGCGGTGCTCTTTTGCGGGTTGACAAGGGTAAAAATCTGCCCCGCAGAACTTTGCGAGAACATTGCTTTGATCAAACCATAAATCAAGTCGGTAATGTAGGTGGGATACAGGATTTTTAAACCTTGGCCGCCGACGACCAAGGGCTGATTGTCCAGTGCCGCCCTAATTAACCGGCTAATCTCGTTCCCGGCCTCAAGATTCATTCTCGGACCGTATAAATGCCCCAGACGGACAATCCGGGCGTCTAACCGATAACGGCTGTAGTACTCATGAATCAGGGCCTCGGAAAAACGCTTCGCTTCATGATGAGAATAAGCCTCTTCGCGGTGGTGGTCGGTGGCCGACAAAAACCCGGAATAGATATCAATCGTGGAACCCAACAAAAATTTAGCCTTGTCTTTTTTAGCCAGCTCCAGCAGTTGGCGCGTTCCCAGCGAGTTAACCAGCAACGTCTCCAGGCTGACATCCAAGCCGTTTAAGTAAGCCTCTATCCCCGCCAAATGAAAGATATAGTCGATTGACGGCAAAGAAATTTCCAGGGGTAAATTAAGATCGTGTTCAATAAAAACAAAGTTCCGGTTAACCAATAAATGCCGCAGGTTGTCTTTTTTGCCGGTCGACCAATTGTCCAAACCGTAAACCAAACAGTTTTGCGAGACCAGCGCGTCACAAAGGTGAGAACCGATAAAACCGGCGGCGCCGGCGACTAAAGCGGTAGGCAGAGAATCTTTGGGCATTGTCTTATTCTAACACTTATCCAGGGCCTGGTTGACCAGGGCGTCTGCCTGGAAATTCTGCTCCCGGGGAATGGCGGTATAGGTAACCGATAAATGACCGGCAAGTTGACGGACCCGGGCCGCCAAAGGTTTTAAGTGGCCCTCTTTGATTTTCCAATCCCCTTTAATTTGATTGACAATTAGGGTTGAGTCGGAAAAAAAATTTATTGTTTCCGGCCGCGGCCGGGTAACAATCCATTCCAGGGCGCTGATAACCGCCCGGTATTCGGCCACGTTATTAGTGGTTTCGCCGATTGTCCGGCCAAACTGATGGATAATTTTCCCGCTTATGTCTTTAACTACCACCCCAATGGCCGCCGGACCGGGATTGCCCCGCGCGCCGCCGTCGGTATAAATATTCAGCCCGTTCATTGTTTTGGAGAAACTACCAAAAACCGGCTTTTACCCTCGCCTTGGGATTCGGTCACAATTTCTTTTCTTTCAGAGAGAGCCACGTGAACAATCCGGCGTTCAAACGGATTTAAGTTATATAGGGCCAGCGGTTCTCCCGTCTCCGCCACCTTAACGGCCGTATCCTGGGCCAGAGCGGTTAAATAATCGGTCCGCTTCTGCCGGTAATCGCCGACGTTGACTACCAGCTTGGCCCACTTGCCGGTCTGCCGGTAAAGCATCATCCCTAAAAGCAGTTGGAGCGCGGCAATCGTCTCGCCGTGATAACCGATCAAAATTCCCGCCTCGGCTTCGTCAACCGCCACTTCCAGGCCGACACTGCCGGTTTTATCTTCGGTAATCTTGATTGTCTCGGATTTGACCCCTAAATGGGCCAAAAGCTCCCGGCTAAGTTTTTTGAGTTTGTCCATGGTCTAACCACAATTGCTGGAACAGCATGACTAAAGAAAAAGTCAGCCAGTATAATACCAAACCTGAAGCAAACTTAAAACCGATAAACAAGGTCATCAGCGGCATTAAGTAAAGCATCTGCTGCTGCATCGCCGCGGCCATGTCGTCGCTTTGACCTTTGGTTTTTTCCGCCAGGTTTTTAGATTTGACCGCCGCCGGCATCATCAGCTTGGAAGAGATAAACTGGATCACTGCCGAGGCCACCAGAAAAATTCCGGGAAATTTGTCCAGCTTAAAACCAAACAAGTTGATCGCCGGAATACTGAATAGGTCCGGCTTGGTTAAGTCCAGATAAAAAAAGCGGGTGTTATAGCCCGCCCCCTCAACCAAGGTTGTTTGAAACACCTGGAACAGAGCGATCAAAATCACAATTTGGGCAATTTGCGGCAGACAGCCGGCGGCCGGATTAACCCCGTTAGCTTTATAAAACTCCAATTGTTTTTTGGCAAACTCCTGTTTGTTTTGGCCGAATTTTTCTTTGAGCTTCGCCAGTTCCGGCTGAAGTCGTTTGAGTTTCTGGGCCGACTTGAGCGACGGCAATGTTAACGGGGTCAGCAATAGCCGGATGGCCACCGTCAGGCCGATAATTGCCCAGCCAAGATTTCCCCCCAGAAGATTATAAAAAAAGATCAGAGAGTTAACCAATGGCTGATAAAAAAAACTATTCCACATTATCCAGGCCTCCTTTAGACCACGGCTGACATTTAAAAATCCTCTTGATTCCCAAGAGGCTACCTTTAAATATACCATATTTGGCAATCGCCTGATAACCGTATTCGGAACAGGTGGGCGAAAAACGGCAGGAATTAACCCGGGGCTGTTTTTGGTAAAACCGGATTAAGCCTAAAAATAATTGCTTCATTTTTTAATTAAAACCGCCACGTCCCAGCCGGGAGTTATTTTGGCCGGGTCAATGGCCGCTAACAGCCGGCGCTTTAACCGGTTGCGCTTAACCGCCTTAGCAAATACCCGTTTGGGAACAATGATGGCCCAACGGGTAAAGGTTAAATTGTTGGCCCTGGCCCGAATAATTAAATCATTGTCAAAAAAAATAATTCTTCCTGTCAATGTTCGGGGGAGAAAATAACCGGGAAGACGATAACGCCGGTTCAGCATGGCTAGTGTGCCAGAAGTTTTCGCCCCTTTAACAGGCGGCGTTTTAACACCCGGCGGCCGGCTTTGGTTTTTAGGCGCGCCCGAAAGCCAACTTTCCGGCGGCGGCGGGTTTTACTCGGCTGATAAGTCCGCTTTGGCATAATTTTTATTGTAGCATATTTTTTACTTGTTGACAGCATGTGGATAACTGTTTTATTTTAAGACATGGACCGAGACGCTTTATGGCCGGGGATTTTGGCCGACCTCGAACTCAATCTTTCTCCGGGGAATTTCGCCACCTGGATTAAACCCCTGGGTTTCCTGGAACTGGCCCGCCTAAATCAGCAAAAACAGCTATTAAAACTTGGCTGTCCCTCGGTCTTTCATAAACATCAGGTAAGCGAGCGTTATCTGGGCCAAATCCAGGCAGCGGCAGAAAAATTATTGGGAAATAAATGTGAGGTGGTTTTGGAAATCCACCAAAAGCCGGCCCGCGTTGTAAAAGCCGGGGCGGGCCGCGATGACGATCTTTTCTCTCTTGACACCAAAAAGCTCAACCTTGAAGCTTACCAACAGTCAATTATTAAAGCGGGTTTATTTCCCGGAATGACCTTTGCCAATTTCGCCGTTTCTACCAGTAACGAAGTGGCCCACGCCGCCGCCAAAACCGCGGCCAAAAAACCGGGAGAGACTTACCCCTTGGTATTTATTTATGGCGGCGTCGGCGTCGGCAAAACCCATTTAATGCAGTCAGTTGGCCACGAGACATTAAGCAAAAGCCCCCACGCGGCTGTCGTTTTCTGTACCGGAGAGGATTTTACCAACGAAATTATCGAGGCGATTAAAAACAAAAGCACCCAGATTTTCCGGCAAAAATACCGCCTGGCGCGGGTGCTTTTATTGGACGATGTCCAGTTTATCGCCGGCAAAGAAGGAATCCAACAAGAGTTTTTCCACACTTTTAACGCCATTCAAAAAAACGGCGGCCAGGTGGTCTTGACCGCCGACCGCCAACCCAGCGAGATTGAAGGCTTGGAGCCGCGGCTGCTGTCCCGGTTTGAAGCCGGACTGGCTGTTGATATCCAGCCGGCCGGGTTTGAGCTGCGAACGGCAATTTTATTAATCAAGGCCGGGCTGAAAAAGATCGATTTGCCGATGCGGGTTGCCCAGGTGATCGCCGCCAACGTCGAATCGACCCGGAAACTCGAAGGCGTCTTAATGAAACTAAATAGCGAGGTAACTTTAAGAAAAGAGCCGATTACCGAAGAACTGGCCATGGCTCTGCTCAACAAATTTAACGGCGAGGCCGAGGCCATAAAAATCAGGTTTTCCCCCAAACAGGTCATCGGCCTGGTGGCCGAGTATTACCAGATTAAACCATCGGTCTTACTCGGTGAGCGCCGGCTTAAAACCATTTCCCTGGC
>Ga0210006_1000851_pt1 | contig 22399 bp, 20 predicted proteins | sample CryGey02umfilter_2_FD_185452 | JGI IMG/M metagenome (GOLD analysis project Ga0210006, IMG submission 185452) | Groundwater microbial communities from aquifer in Utah, USA - Crystal Geyser 4/10/14 0.2 um filter (SPAdes) (version 3) | ecosystem: Environmental > Aquatic > Deep subsurface >... | reverse complement strand
AAGTTCATCTATTGATAATCCGGTTAATGCCTTACATAACCGGTTGTTACGGGTAAGTGATAATAGATTCATATAAATGAGTATGAACCTATTTGATCAATTACGCAACAGGTTTAATATGTTATTTTCCAAAGAAGGATCTCGTCGTGTATGTCCAAAAACTGCTGAATCATTAAGGAATGAAGTCCGTGAAATTATGAAAGAAAACCATGGAAAACTACCAAGAGAGCTTGTTGAAAGTCTTAGAGTTTGGGCAAGATTTGATGCTAAACTTCATCAACCAGGTCTTGTTAGTTATCTCGCTGCAACAAGATTAGATGTTCAAGCATGGGAATAAGATAATATTTTATTAAATTCACTCCTAAATATTTCCAGTCAATACAATATTCAAAATCTTCCCACTTACATAAATCACCCGATATTTTTTCCCCTCTAAATATTTCGTGATATTTTCATCTTTCAATGCTTTCTCCACCATCAAATTCTGAATTCTAAATTCTGAATTCTGAATTTTCACCGTTCCGCGTAGTTTTCCATTAACCTGCACTGGAATTGTGATTTCCACATCTCCCATTTCTATTTCTTCTACCTTTGGCCAGGTTGATAAATGAATTGACTGTTTCTCGTTAAACACATCTCTCCAGATTTCTTCTGTGATAAACGGCGCAAACGGCGCAAGAATCTTTAAGAACTTCTTGGCATTATCTGTTGTTAACGGGATTGCTTCGTCGCTCCCCCGCTTAGCGGGGTCGCTTCCTCGCAATGACATGTTTTTATTTTTTATGTTACATGTTTCATGTTTCATGTTACACGTTTTTTCCCATTCATTCAAAAATTCCATCATCATCGCGATAGCAGTATTATATTTCACGGCCGTAATATCTTGACTAACCTTAGTAATTGTTTGGTTAAGTTTATTTATCAATTTTTTATCTTCGGTATTTTTGTTAATTCTGAATTCTAAATTCTGAATTCTAAATTCTTGAAATATGTTCCACACCCTTATCAAAAACCTATGCACCCCCTGCAAGGTTTTGGTTGACCATGCGATTTCTTGGGAAAATGGCGCCATAAACATTTCATACATTCGCAGTGTATCTGCACCATATTCTTTCACCACCTCATCCGGATTAATCACATTTCCAAGTGACTTACTCATTTTGTGATTATCTTCTGCTAATACCATCCCAACATTTCGCAGTCGTAAGAATGGTTCGGAAAAATCTAATAATTTTAAATCTTGTAAAGCTTTAACCCAAAAACGAGAGTATAAAAGATGTAAAACCGCGTGTTCAGCACCTCCAAAATACCAGTCGACAGGTAGCCAATTTTTTGCAGAATTTTCAATTTCCAATTTCCAATTTTCAATTGATGTACTTTCCTTACTTTGATCTTTGATCTTTGATTTTTGATTTTGAGCGAAGCGAATAAAGTACCAACAGCTTCCTGCCCAGTTGGGCATGGTGTCGGTTTCACGCTTTGCCGGTCCACCACAGTTTGGACAAGTGGTTTTGACAAACGAATCAATATTGGCCAACGGCGACTCTCCTGACTCACCTGGTTCATAACTTTTTACATAAGGCAGTTCCAGTGGAAGCTTATCTTCTGATAACGGAAACCAACCATATAAATCGGAATTTAGAATTTGGAATTTGGAATTTGGAATCGATTCTAAATTCAATATTCCATATTCAATATTCTTTTTTATTTCTTTACCCGTTTTTACATTCCAGTAATTTCTCTTATTAATAGCACAATTTTGACAATAAACCATCGGAATTGGTTCTCCCCAATATCTTTGTCTGGAAAAAATCCAGTTACGCAGATGATAGGTCACTTTTCTTTTACCCCAACCTTTTTCTTCTAGATAATCCATAATTTTAATTGTTGCTTTGTGAATATCCATTCCATCAAGAAACTGCGAATTGATCATTATCCCCTCATCTTCCTGAACCTGCTCTTTTTTTGTGATTTCTGAATTATCCTTATCTGCCCCCACTACAACGCGAATAACAGGAATTTTATATTCCTTCGCAAACTCAAAATCTCGCCGATCATGACCAGGGACACCAACCACAGCTCCAGTTCCAAAACCCATTAGTACAAAGTCAGAAATCCAAATAGGTAGCAATCTTCCATTTAGATTGTTAATTGCATAAAAACCGGTAAATACACCAGTTTTTTTTCTCCCCTCAGTTTCCCGTTCTATTTGTGACTTACTTTTCGCCTGATCTACATATTTTTTAATTTCTTCTCGTTTAGATTTTGAAATTTCGAATTTGTTTAGAATTTGAGATTTTGGATTTAGAATTTTCTCAACAAATCCGTGTTCCGGTGCAATTACAATAAATGTTGCCCCAAAATTTGTGTCCGGACGCGTGGTAAAACAAGTTATCTTATCAATAGTTTGGTAAGATGATGAACTAAAATTTTGAACGACTTTCTGTTTGAGTCTCGCTAAGCGGGACGAGTTAAGTCGCGATAAAATTTTCAGTGAATCATCTTGAGATAAAACCCGGTAATTAATATTGATTCCTTCTTTTCTCCCGATCCAATTTCTTTGCATTTCCAAAATTCCTTTTGGCCACTGCAAACCGTCCAAATCTTTTAACAACCTGTCAGCATAGGCAGTGATACGAAACAGCCATTGAGACAGATCTTTTTTCTCAATCACATTACCACAACGTTCATGAGTTCCATTTGCCAAAACTTCTTCTTCAGCTAAACCGGTTTTGCATTTCGGACAGTAGTTGATCGGTGTATTTTTTTTATAGAGTAACCCCATTTTGAAAAATTGGATAAAAAGCCATTGTGTCCATTTATAATACGCCGGATCTGTCGTGGAAAATTCCCGACTCCAGTCGTAGGAAAAACCCAACATCTGCATTTGGCGTTTAAAGTTGGCAATATTTAAGGGAACAATATCTATGGGATTTTTTTTTGCCTTAACTGCGGCGTTTTCTGCCGGAAGTCCAAAAGCATCCCAACCCATTGGATGCAAAACTGAATAATTATTCATCCGATAATAGCGTGACAAAATATCGGTTGCGGTATATCCACGAGGATGACCAACATGAAGCCCTGCTCCTGATGGATAAGGAAACATATCAAGCACATACATTTTTTCTTTTCCTTTTATATCATATGTATGATATGTCTTATCTTTCTCCCATTTTTTAATCCACTTTTTTTCAAACTGTGATGGTTGGTATTTATCTGACATAATCGTTTATTTTAACATAGTAAATTGATTGATGATATTGGAAATTTTTTGTTTTATTTCCTCTGTCACCTCAACCACAACCGCACCAATATCTTTTTGACCATAAATAACAATTGCTCCCAGTGGAACAAGTAAAATCGCTGGAAGAGCTAAAAGATCTTCCTCACCCTTGATCACGACTATTTGGGAAATTTTTGTTTGATAATATTTTGAGATGGCCTTATGAACTGCTTGTACTGCGCGTGGACAGATAAAACCTGGCGGATTGATGATTTTTTTCATGGTAGAGATGTGATTAATCACATCTCTACAAATTGGTTGTCTTTGGGTACGCAAATCAATTATTTTTATTGCTGGAATAATTTTTTGTTTTTCCAACTCTTGGGAAACAATATCACCAACACTGATAATCAATAAGGATTTATTTCCACATAATTGTTCACTGTTTACTGTTAATTGTTGACTGTTATTGATAATTTTTCCGATTGGTTTTCGTAGTTCTTCCCGTAGATTGTCTGGTAATTTTAATTTATTCTTAAATATCCGTCCGTAGATTTTTCCATTCCTATTAATCTCTCCGATGCGAATTCTTTGCGAACATATGATTTTATTATCATCTGATTTAATCAACGGTATTGTCTCTATTTTCAGCACTGGTAGTTTATTTTTAAGACGAATTTTGTTAATCACAGCAGCGTTGAATTGTGTCTCAGGGGTTACTAAAATCGCCTCCAATCTTTTATCTGTTAATGTTGTCCCATAAATGTCATTAATCGGAACAATCTCATATCTCTTGGAATAACCTGATGTTTCAAGAAACTGCTTTAATAATAAATACCGATCAGTATATGATTGAATTATTTCCTCTAATTGTTTCTGTTTATTAAAATTATTCTTTACTAAACCAATAACTATGGTTTGAGCTAGCGTAAAAGCCTTACAAATGAATGCTTGATGACCTTTGTGCAGGCGGTCAAATGTTCCGCCAATTACTAGATGTGAATATTTGTAATTATTATTGTTCATGAAAAAATAATAATTACTTTAGTTAATTAATTAACTAAAGTAATGAAATTAAATATTTAGGTACACGGTCTTGCCATTTTTTCCCTTCTCTGATCAGTTGTCGAATCTTTTCACCTTCATATTTAAATCTTTGATAAAATCCTATACGCAAAATCGGATATCCGGCTTTTTCCAAAATTCGATTAACCCATTCATTATTCCCAACCACCAAATCAAATTTGGCAGCTTTTTTTTGAATTTGTTCCAACCACTTTTTATCATTATAAAAATCATCAAGTGAAATTATTTGAATAATTTTATCGGATAATTTTTCTTCTTTGGCTACAATTTCAATCATTTCTTGACGTAGGTTAGTTGAATATGGATTTCTTTCGTCTATAATGTTTGCACTTCCAATTCCAATAATTAACTTGTCTACTTTTTGCAGCGCTTTTTTTATTAAATACAAGTGGCCATTATGAAATGGTTGAAATCGACCAATCAGTAGGGCTGTGTTATAATGCATAGTAGATGATATTGTACTATAAGAATGCTATTAGGTGTAAAGATATAGGATTTATGATTTAGGATTTATGAAATAACTCACGAGCTTACGCTCGGAGTTTCGCTATTTACAAATTTGTAATTTGTCCGATATATTCATATCGGAATAAACTTGCCTCCTTCGGGCTAACACCCGAAGTTTCAAGTAAAGTATTATGAAAAAAATATTTAAGATTTGCCAAAAGAATGAGGTTGATAAAATCTGTCGTTTTATCCAATCAACTTTTCAGAAACAAAAACTTTCCAAGGTCATTATTGGCTTATCTGGTGGAATAGATTCAGCCGTTGTTTTATCACTTCTAGCCAAGGCTCTTCTACCACACAATATTTATCCTATTCATCTCCCCTATTTTAAAACTGATTTAAAGATATTAAATTTATTAATTAAATCATTAAAAATCCCTGCTAATAATTTCTCAGTTATTAATATAAAAAAACCCGTGGATGAGATAGTAAATATATGTCATTGTGAGAAGAAAAGCGACGCGGTTATAATCCCGAGCGAAGTCGAGGGACAATCCCGCATTCGTTTAGGCAACATCATGGCACGAACCCGCATGATAATCCTTTTTGACCAAGCCAAAAAACTCGATGCGCTTGTTTGTGGGACAGAAAACAAATCTGAACATCTTCTTGGCTACTTCACCCGTTTTGGTGATGCAGCCTCTGATATTGAACCGATTCAACATTTATATAAAACCCAGATTTATCAATTGGCAAAATACCTTAAAATCCCCCGAGAAATTATTAACCAACCACCCACTGCCGGACTTTGGAATGGTCAAACCGATGAAGGCCAGTTTGAATTCACTTATAAGGAAGCTGATCAAGTACTTTCTTTATACTATGATCAAAGAAAATCATTGAAAATGATCATAAAATCCGGTTTTCCCAATGTGAAGATAATAATAAAAATGATGAGAAATAATCAATTTAAAAACAAAACTCCTTATATAATATAATGAATAAAGAAAAACCAGGAGTACATGTTTATCAAATAGGGAAAAGTGAACCAAATATCTTATTAGTTACCTGTGGTGCTCGCTATACCTTGCTTAAAAAATCGTCTTTTATAGATAATTCCGGAAAACTTCGACATCTTTATAAACTTTTTAAAAGAAAATGAAATTATCACCCTTAAATAATATATTCCGTCCGTGAAATTTGAAATTATTTTGGTAGAATAGAATATGGGAGAAATAAAAGATCATCGGGATCTTCAAATGACTTTAGGACTACAACTTCTTCAACCATCTACAACTCAAGAGGGTGTTTTTCGCGTAGATCCCTGTCTTAGAGCATTGTGGGATTGGGCAAATCGTAAAATACGATTATCAGATTTTCCAAATTCTTTATTTGTGAGTAGTAAAACAGACTCTGTTTTTCATTTTAACAGAGGTGTTTGGAATAAACAAATGGAGATTGATAGCTATTTAGAATGGCTTAGGCAACAAAATAACGGTCCGTTGTTTTCTGCAGTTGCAATTGCTCAAATTTGTGAACCTGGAGCGCGCCCCTTAACCTTGTCAGATGTACAAACACTAGTTTCCAAACATATGCTTCCAGGAGCTTATTTATTATTATGTGATAATTTCCTTAATGATGACGTATTAAGACATAAACGACTAACTCGAATGAGAAGTGATCTTCATCTACGAGATGTTATTTTTGACGATAATCTTCCACCTCCATATTGTGGTTATATGGGAAAGAAATATGGAACATTATCAGTCGTTTAATTATAACTACTAAATACTCTCCCTACCTCGTCACTTGATAAGATCTAACTTTTTCAAGAAGAGCTTTTGCTTCAGGGTTTTCTTCAAAATGCTTTCGAACGGGTTGTAGTAATTGATCTAGATACTTCACGACCGTTTGTTTCAGATCCATCGGATGGACTTGTTTATTAGCAAATACTTTTTCCAGGTCAGCATAAGTTTTAAGAATTACAGTTCCACCAAACTTTTCTGGTCTTTCAACTGAAAAATTATCTATCCCGAGTCGCTCAAAAGACTCAAAAATAATATACTTGCAATATTCCAACACTGGATTTTCTTTCACATCCCCTTCCAAACAATAAGCTTTATTAATTTTTCGTTTAATATCTTCTGTTGTGTCAGTCATGAAAATTGCATTATCCGGATCTGATTTAGACATTTTCCTTTCGATAGTTTTTTGTAATTTGCTTTTTTCATCTTCATTTTGAACTTTGAACTTTGAACTTTGAACTTTTTTTAACCCCATTAACATATGATGTGATACAACCACTGGTTTCCAAAATCCTAGTTGTGGACCCACTTCACGAGCTAGCATATTTACTTTTCTCTGATCCATTCCCAATTGCGTGATTTTTGCTCCCAAGCGAAAAATATCAGCAATCTGCATACAAGGATACATAATCTGTGCAGCAGTTAATTTTTCTGCTGAATCTTCTCTTCCCATAAACTCTGCCGTTCTAATAAAACGCGCCAACTTGTTGGTCATCCCAACACGAATAACCAACTGCCAATAATCCGAATCCTTCACCATATCCGACGCCCAGACAAACTCAACATTATTTAAATCCATGCCTGATGCGCGCCACACTTCAATAAAATATTTTCCAATGGTTTTGATCTTTTCCAAATCCCCTCCCATTTTATTATTCGTTAAAGCATGCCAATCAGCGACCAACATTTTAAATTTGACTCCGACCTTAATCATTTTATTAACATTGATTGCCCGTAGTAATCCTTGAGCTATGTGGATCTGACCTGAAGGTTCAAATCCATCATATGCAACCAACTCTTCCCCGCTTTCCAACAGAGCTTTTAATTCATCATCGGAAACAATTTCCTCCCCGACTTGTTTGATGAGATCTAAACGATCTTGTGTATTCATAAGATTTATTATAATAAAACTTTTAATTAATAGAAACCATTATCAATTTCAGTTAAAGCTTTTAATAACATCAAGTTTTTTTTATGATCGCGTAAGGTAATGCGAAATGACATCCTCCCCGACGCAAGCGTCGGGGTATCCTCACCACAATTTTAGTTGGTCTTTGTGAACTTGAATATATTCTGTTTTTCGACCCTGTTCCTTAACATATCGTCCGATAGCTGTTTCATTGCCATGTTTCCCAACAGTTGAGGCGTAGTATCCACTCGTCCATAAACTTGCTCCCCACAGTTCTTTTTTGAGTTCTGGCATGGTAGTAAAGACTTTTCGTGCCGTGATACTTTTGATGGTGGTTACCATGCGGGTAATTGTCCAAACAGGAATTGATTGTATGAGAAAATGAACATGGTCTTTGTCTGTTCCAATTTCAACAAAATGAAGTTCATATCGTTTTGCTATTTCCAAACAAATATCTTTGATGAGTAAATCGACAGCATTGTTGATAACCAGCCGACGATATTTAGTTGGGAATACCAGATGATATAAAAGTACAGTGACATTATGACTTTTGTGAATATAGATGCTCACGCATCTATTATAAACGCATACCGACGCAAGCGTCGGGGAATTAAACCCTGAGAGGGATTAATAACTAAGATTCCAATTGAAATTCCGAGGACTCATCATCTTCGGATTTCTTTGAGTAATTTTCACTTGCTCCAAAGTAATTAATGCGAATTACGAAACTATCGTACGTCATTCTGGTAAGCTGATTATAGAATATTTAAAAAGTACAATAATTTTATTTAACAGTCACGCTTTTTGCAATATTGCGAGGCTTATCAATATTATTTCCCAACTTTATTGCCATATAATAAGCTAATAGTTGAAGGGGAATAATATTGCTGATTGCATCGGTTTCCTTTGTATCTTTTGTCGGAATATAGTAGTCAAAAATGGATTGATTTTTATGAGCGATGGCAATTATTTCCGCACCCCGTAAACGAATTTCATTAATCGCGGTAATCAAATCATTTTTAACAATATCGTCTGAAATAACAATAATAACCAAAATGCCTTTTTCCATTAATGTTATTGCATAATGTTTTAGATCTCCTGCCGGTAGCGCATGAGCATGTTTGTAAGTCGCTTCAATTATCTTTACCATGCCCTCATTGATTATGGATAAGTTCTGATATTTTCCCAACAGAAAAATGTGTGATTTTCGTATAAGTGTTTTTGCTATATTTTTTATAATTTTATGATTATTTTTATTTATAAGATAAGTTCTTATCGCTATCGTTAATTTTTCAAGATTTTTTACTCCTTTTTTATATCTTCCTTGAACTGTTTTTGCTACTAAATATCCCCAAGCAATTTGTGAAGTGAATATCTTTGTTGACATAACGCAAATTTCCGGTCCCGCACTACTCATAAATGGATAATCAGACATCCGCGTCATCATTGATCCGGGCATATTAACGATTGATGCAATTTTCACACCTTTTTTTTTAGCGAATTCTAAAACTTCAATTACGTCAGCTGTTTCTCCACTTTGCGAAGGCGCGATAATTAAATCATTATGATTGAAGATGTCGTAATAGCTTCGAGCGTCAGCTCCAACCAAACTAATTACATTAATATTCCCAAACAAACGAAGATAAAAAGCAATCTGCGCTGAAGCAAACCCAGCGGTCCCTGAACCAATAATATAGACATGATCAGCTGATTTTAAAGCGCTGGAAAGTTCAATAATTTTATTTTTATCCTGATTAATAATCTGTTTGATTGCTTGTGGAGTTTCATTAATTTCTTTAATCATATAATGTCTATATCCTGCTTTATTCACTTGACTCACTTTAATTGTCATATCTTCTAATTTGTACTGACTGATTTTTCCATTTTTCATATTGAATATCTTAATTTTATTTTTATTGCAAATTCTGACAATTTGATTGTTTTCCACTACAATCATTTTGTTTACATATGGAGAAAAGGACAGTGTGTCGGAAGATAAAAATATTTCCTTAGTTTTTGTATTTATTCCAATTACCAGAGGCGATCCATTACGTGCCGCATAAATTTCTCCATTTTTTCTCAATAAGATAATTGTGTTTCTTCCAATTAGTTTTGAATAAATAAAACGTATTGCTTTTATATAATTTTTTTGTGTTTTTAATGCGTCTTCAATTAAACGAACAATTACTTCCGTATCAGTTTCACTAATAAACGAATAGGCCTTTTTTTCTAATCCTGCTTTAAGTTCTTGATAGTTTTCAACTATACCGTTCTGTGCCAATAGAAAAGTTTTGTCTGTACTAATATGAGGGTGTGCGTTTATTCGAGTCACCGCGCCGGTTGTTGCCCAACGCGTATGGGCAATAGCAGTATGACTGTTTGGTAAATATTGTGAATTGGATATATCGCCAATTTTCCCAACTTCTTTTTTTATAATTAAACTGTTTTTGGAAACGAATCCGATCCCCCATGAATCATATCCACGATAATCCAAACGCCTTAATCCTTCAATAACAATATGTCCTGCGTTATTTTTTAGGCCCTTATATCCAAATATTCCACACATAAGATAATATTTAATAAATAACAATGTCACATAAAATAAGGGATGACATCAAAAAATAAGGGAGAGGATGGCTAAAAATGTCTTTATCCTGTTTCTTACGAACCAGTTTTAAACATTTTCTTTAGGTACGCCATTGCACCTGAAGGTTTCCGCTACTCTTTCTTAATTCAAGATTATAAGAAAGGTCCGATCTCTCAAATTGTGATTTGAGACCTTCTTCCTCGTATTCCCGCTTAACGGGACATTGCGCTCTATATTTTTATATTATTCAATTCTCGCTCCTTATTCTTCTATAAAATTATAGCAATATAATTTTAAACATCAAGTTACAGACATAATGTGGCTTAATAAACTCTTTTGAATTAGTTCAAATAAGTTTCAATGTTTTTCAGATGTTCTTCATAAGTTTCTGCGCAATGAATTTGTTTGTTACTGTCATGTAGATAAAACAAGCAAGAAGTTTCTTCAGGATAAAGAACTGCTTCAATATAACTAATGTTTGGACTACAAATTGGCGTTGGTGGTAGCTCTTTGTGTAAGTAAGAATTGTATGGTGATTCATTTTGTTTTTCATCAAGATCTATTGTTCCCCACCATTGATCCTTTTCGTTTTTACCTAATGTATACTGCATAGTTGCGTCAATTTGCAGTGGCATGCCAATGTTTAACCGATTCCAGATGATTCCGGAAATTAGTCTCATATCTTCCTCACCTGCCGCCTCTCGAGCAATTAAAGATGCAATTTTCAATCCCGTCACCCATCTGATATTATCTGCAAGATATTTATCTGCCAATGGAGCAAGTTTTTCATTAAAACGATTAATAAAACGCTTAGCAATTTGCGCACCAGTTTCATCAATTGGCAAAAGATAAGTATCCGGATAATACACCCCTTCTTGATATTCTGGTTTTGAGTTGGTGTCAATTGTATTCCAATAGTCTAGTTTCTCTTCATTCCAACCTAAAGTATTTGCCAAAATTTCTCCGATTTGTTCTTTACGCAAACATCCTCCGATTGTCACCCATAATAGATCAGGATCGCCAATAATATTATTAAATACTTTCCATGCATCCATGTTAGGACTTAACCGAAAACCTCCGGACTTAATTTTTTTGTTTGGGGCAAAAATACTAATAAAGAGCTGAAAAGAGTTAGTGTTTTTAATGAATTTATTATCATATAAGCTTTTTACAAGGTCAAAATCTTCTTGATTTTTAGGAACAACGAACACTTTTATTTCTTTAGAATTACTCACCTGTCCGAAAAAATTCCAATAAATTCCAAACAAAATAAACCCGCTAATAAAAATGAGTATAAAAAATCTCGTCATATCTATGTTGCATTATTATAACTTTTTTCAAATTTAACGCAGTACTAAAGACGCAGAAACAATTAAAAATATCCCGGTGCTATCAAGTAAAAATGAAATAATAATAAACTTCCACGTTTTCATATGCGCTATTCCCATCAAACTAACACCTAACTCATCAGGTAATGGTGATGCAATAATTAAAGCGCCAATCACCGGTAAAGTCCAACTGAAATATTTGGTGTGAATTAAATGTTCTAAACGGTCAGAGCCAAAATAATGAAAAAAGTGCTTTACTTCCCCAACTAATCCCTTTGTTCGAATAAACTGAAAAATTATCAAATCTCCAATAACTGCCCCGACACCGGCAATCAAAGCAATTTCAATCGGATTAAGATATTTTACAAGATCAAACAAAATCACTGTTCCAATGGCCACTGTAAAAGTTGATACAAAGAATATCCCGCCAATAAATGCACCAAAATATCCAAAATTACCCAAATGAAATAAAAAGGAATTAAAAATTTGACTTTTTAAAAGAAATAATGCAATAATCAAGCTGATTCCAAGATAAGTGAGATTTTTATAATGATACCTGTGCCAACGTTTTTTCATGATATCCATCTATTCACTATAGCAGAAATTATCTCACCATCCCCAACGCCATATACCAAGTGAATGGTTTAAGACAAACTGGACATTTGGCTGGCGGGGTTTTGCCTTTGTAAATATTGCCACAGTTTAAACACTTCCATTCCAGCACTGCGTCAGAATCATATAAAGTTTTGCTACCGATTTTTTTTGCAAGAATAATATAACGTTCTTCATGTTTTTCCTCAACTTTTTTTAAGTTACCAAAGAGTCTGATTGCCTCTGTTTGTTTTTCAGCAATTGCTACTTTTTCAAAATCCGGATACATTGTTGTCCATTCATATTTTTCTCCTTCCGCTGCTAACCTTAGATTATCTAAAGTATTCCCGTATGCTTTAATATCTAAACCGCTTTCAAATGACAACTTTCCCACAATCTGTTCATATAGTTCTTCTGCATGCGCTCTTTCATTATCCCCTGTCTCTTCAAACACACGCGCAATCCACTCTTGCCCTTCTTTGCGAGCAACTTTTGCAAATATGTGATATTTATTGCGTGCCATTGATTCTCCGGCAAACGCTCGAAGAAGATTTTGTTGAGTATTTAAATTTTTCATATGGAAAAATTATAACAGAAAAATTTACAGCTTATCTGACAATAATTCCTCGTTGAAAACCGTGGTAAAATCATGTTTATTTCTTTCATTAAACAACGGTAGTCCGATTAATTTATATTCTTTATTTTCCACCTTTAATAAATTACCATTACCATATTTATCAGAAACTGTTTGTAAAAACTTATTTTTCCAATTATCATGCTCAATTAAGTACTCACCTTTTGGTTCAATAAAAATTTGAAAATATAAACTTGCTTTTTTGCCTTTTAAAAATAACAAAAAGTCCGGCTCAAACCCACGACCTTGTTCAAAATCATAAATTTTATAAATTTCTTCATTTCGAAGTAAATAAACTTCATTATATTTCTCTCTTAAATTACTTATTTTATTTTTTAGGAAATTCAACAAGTTCCTTTCTTCACTTGTACAGGTAAAATCTGTCATCACGCACCAATTATATTTCTTGAATTCTTCAACAATATCTTTTGATTTTTCTTCATATTCTCGTATATCTATAGATTTTTCTTTAGGCTCTCCAAATAACTCATCGAAAGAAAATACTTTAAAATCACTTCCCTTGTATGGATTATCTATTTCTTTAAGTTCTCTTGCAAATTCGTCAAAAAATTGTAGAAGCAATCCAAGCTTTTCCTCGATGCTGATATCGTCAAGGTTTTCATTATCCTTTGAGGTAATAATATTAATCTTAAAATTGCCTATAAATTTTTCTGTAAAAATTTCATCGATGCTATTAATATTTAATTCTCTTCGCAGATTATCAAATCGTAAAAGTGACAAATCTTTTACAGCTTTGATATTTATTGCTTTTAACAAAACATGTTTTCCAAAATCGCTAATCTTTGTGACTATGGTTTTCCTGTTAAGAAAATTGCTTTCTGCCAAAACCGCATCTTTATCTTTATCTAAAACCACTTGTTGTTCTTTAATCGTAAATTCCTTGATTTTGTATTCAAAAGAAAAAGTTTTTTCCAACTCAATTAATGTTTTTTTTCTTTTTTTTGGATTTTCTATCCTTTCGTTTTTCCAAACTTTTATTTCCTTATAGAATTGTGAGTCTTTAAATTCTTTTTTTAATGAAAATTTCTTTATCTCCCGATTTTCCTGAATAAAACCTTTATTTTTCAATTCCCGCTTTAATTCATCAAGATAACGATGGTCATTTTCGCTGTGATAATAAAATTCTTCCAACACCCGCAGTGGATTTCCCAATTCGTTATCAAACTTTCTTTTATTTTTTTCGTTTTCTTTATAGGTAAATGGAAAATAACGTACACCTCGTCCTATAAGTTGAACTTCTTGCACTGTTGTTTCACCGGTTTTTCTTTTTCCACTGTTTTTTTCATATCTTTCGTCACGACCTGAATAAAGACGAACAATATCAAAAAGATTTAATACGTCCCATCCTTCCGTCAATCGCTTCACCGTGAAAATCGCGCGGATATGGTTGTTTTTATCCTCTAAACTATTAAGTAACGCTTCCTGATTTTCGGTTGTTTTTTCTTTGGTGGTTGCTTTGTTGTTGTTTGAATTGGTGATAATACAGTTTCTTTCTGAAAATTCGTTTTGGATAAAACTAATAATCTCTCTAATATTTATTTGCTCTTTTTTGATAAATTGAATCATTTGTAAAATCCTGCTCTTGCCCTGTTCATATATTTTTGCTGTACCGGTTTGATCTTGTTTAATACTGATTTCAGTTCTTTTTAGAAAATCAAAATCATTCGTTTTTAAGTCTTTAATTTGTGCAAGAAATTCTTGATAATCTTTTTTTGAGTCTTCAATGAATTTGCTTCTAAAAAGAATTACCGGTTTAAAGTTAGTAATATGTAATAGGGCAATCTGACTTCGATACCAGTTAAACAGTAATGCCAGCAATATCTTTTCTTTTTTTTCAAGAGAAGTGGAAACAAGATTTATTTCTTTAGTGTAGCCGGCTTTTAAAAAATCCACTAGTTCAAATTGATAAATTGTTTTTGTCCGATATTTTTCAATAACGTCTGCATTGTTTGGAATTGTTGCGGTAAATTCCAGTAATACATTTTTATTGTTTTCATCTTGAGTAGTTTTTCCTTTTTTTAGTATTTTATTTAGCACGGTGTTTTCCCAGCTTTTTTCAATATCTTTATCACTGGCGTTTTCTTTCAATTCAAAGGGAACGTCAATCTCCATCTGTCCGTTTCTCAAGGTTGATGCGTTAAGATGATGAGCTTCGTCGCCAATCATAACCAAATCTCTTTTTTGTAAGTCTTCCAAAGTTACACTATTCTCTCTTGCTAAATATACTGAGTTGTGCAATTTTTGAATGGAAGTAAATTTTATTTGTATATCGTCAGTATCGTTAAAAGTCTCTACCTTACGGATATTGATTGTTTTGTCGTCAATCACAATATTTTGACGAAAAAGATATTTCGTATGGTTTTTGTTGACAAAATTATTTTCCGTCTTGTCAACAATATTGTTTTGATTAACAAAAAAAATAAAATGTCGGTATCCTTTTTTATAGTAGTATAAAATCAATGCTGCCATGCAGAGTGTTTTCCCCGTACCGGTGGCCATATTAAACATGAGGTGATTTGGTTCTTTGTTATTCTCACGCTGCCTAATCAACTCGTTTGTGAGAAATAATTCCAATGCTTCTTTTTGCCAAAACCATAATGGATATTTAATATTTTCAGTAATATATGCCGGAACTATTTGCTTTGGGATACCAGATTCATAAGATTTATCCTTAATAACAGTGAATAATTGATTGCTTCTGGTATAAAAACTCATTGTTTATGATTGGAATAATTTATTTTTGTCTAGTAAATAGTTCTGTCCACTAACAACTTTTTTACCAGTCTTTTGCTCAAGCTCCAATCTTGCATTTTTTGCTATCCGACCACCTTTTATTGCAGGAATTTTATTTTCTTCCAGTCCTTTTGATTGTATTGTTTCTGCAATTTGTCTGGTGGAAAGTTCTGCTAATGCGGTAAAGACAAGCTCGGCATCAGTCATATGATCACGAAGATTTTCTGTTTTAAGACCTTTTAGTTGTTTATGGCTTTGCACTGAAAAATCGCTCCACTCTTGATGGATGATATTTGTTAGAATTGCATATTCTTTTTTTTTGCTTACACGATGTTCTTGCCAATAATCAGTGAGTTTGTTTCTTATTTCCTGTCCCATCATGCGTTGTTGTATCCATTTTGCGCTTCTTCCCATCTTTTTCCAATATTGCCGCGATCGATCAAGTGCTTTTTCCGGATCAGAGATTTCCTGAATTCGCTCATAGCCTACTTTTGCCAACCAAATTTTGATTGGCTCGGCTTTCTTACTTGGAATAGATTGAATTATTCTTAGTAAATCTTCTGGATTTCCTGCTAATGTTTTTCTCCACTTTCTTGTTTCTGTCATCATTTTTACCTGGGGACAATTTGTCACCAGGTACTTTCCCAACTCTTGATCTCTTTTTCTTAATTTTTTCAAATAATCGGTTGGGTTTGCGCTTTCGGATAGTACACCTACAATATCAACAATGCTAAAATACCATTTTTCGCTTCTTTCATCCCAAACTCTGCGGATTTTTTTTCCTTCAAATAAAGTAATTTTATTTTTTCTGTCCATAATTTTTTTCACTGATAAAACTGTTCGCTTAATTTGATATCTTCTGAAGAAAGATGATATTTTTTATCTTCCCGTTCACTGAAGTTGACATACATTTGGTTCATATCCAACATTTCTATGAATAGCTTTTTCTGTTGGTCTAAACTTAACTTTTTAAATCCCTCTTCTTTGATGATTTTTTCTTTGAATTCTTTGGTTTTAACATTGTAATTAAGGAAATATCGTTCATAAAGTTCATCAAATAGTTTTACCAATTCGCTTAAACTTTTTACTTTCAGAATCTTTTCCTTTGCCTCCTCATTCCACTTTGATAGTTTAAGGTAGATAAAATTATCAACGATACTCTCTTGTTTTAAAACTTTTTGGTTTCTTTCTATGCAAATTTCTATATGCTCATCTAATTGTTCAATTAAAATAAACTTTCTATTCCCGCCATCTTCTTTATTAAGTACGAGTGTTGCATGTCCAGTTGTTCCACTTCCTGCATGGAAATCTAAAATAATATCATTATCGGAAGTCATTAGTTTTAATGTATCTAAAACTGCATATAAAGATTTTGGGAAACTAAACGCTTTTCTTCCCAACACTTGTTCTAATAATTTAGTTCCAAAATGATATGCGTGGTATTCTTTTTTTATCCAGTGAGTTTTGATTACTTGATCTTCTCTGAGTTTTTCGTAAATCACAATATTATTTTCTTGTTTAGCTTCAATTTCACCTTTATTTACTAATTTCATAAAAGTATCGCCTCTTGTTTTCCATGTTCTTGCAATCCCTTTATCAGTTATGGGGAAAATTTCTTTATACCCACTAATATTTTGTAAACTAAATTGTTTTAAATCTTTACTAATGTATATGGGGTAATAATAAATTGGTTTATTTTCTTTTAGACTATATTTTCCGTCAGTCAATCTAATAAAGTTTTTCAATCTATATTTTCCATTATCATCAATTTCTCCAAACTTATCTTTTTGTTTTTTATCTAAAATAACTCTATTAAAATCTGCTCGATCTTTGTTTTTCGAGTAAATGAGCATGAACTCATTTGATGTTCCAAAAAACTTTTCTTGATTTCTTCCTTCTGGCTTGTGAACAATAGAAACTATACCAACTCGATTTTCTCTCCCAAAAGTAATATCTGCTAATACCCCTAAATAAAACAATTCAACGTGATCAATAGTAATAGCAATAAATCCATCTTCTCTTAACATTTCTTTTGCAATTTCTAAACGATTTTTTATAAAGGTAAGCCATGTGGAGTGTTTAAAATTGTTATTATAAGTAAATGTTTCTGCGTCTCCACCAGTGTTATATGGCGGGTCGATGTAGATTAGTTTTATTTTTCCGGCGAATTGTTCTTTTAAACTATGTAGAGCGAGTAGATTATTACCTTTGATTATCAAGTTTTCACGAATTGTGCCGTCATTATCTCGTTTCAGTTCTTTTACTTTTTGCTCACCGTCTTTGGTATATCTTTTCCAATTGACTAACGCTTTTGGATCAAAAAGACGGTCAATTTCGTCTTTTGCCAAAACCTCGTTGAAAAAAATCTCATTTCTTTTCTGATCTTCTTTTGTCATTCCACCTTCCAACACACAGTCTTTGAAAGGCCAATCTAAAACCACCTCGTCACGTTCAGATAAAAGTTTATTGCCAATTCGTAAGCCGATTTTATTTGAATATTGCGTATAGGAATTGTCCAATTTGTTCTCGTCAATAAAAAATTTTAGTTCGTTTTGTTTAAAAACAAAAACATCTTTAACTTTGATAAAAAACTTTTCCTTTGTTTCTTTGTCATCAAAAAGCAGTTTAATTATTCTTTCATCCAACTTGTCAATTAAATTTTTTAAGAGGGTTTCATTGATTTCTTTTTTCTCGTCATCCCAAATTCGTTCATCATTTTTCAACAGATTATACAGTTTAACTTTAAATTTATTTTCCATATCCCCATTTTACTCCAAAAACCAAAAAAGTTGCATGGTAAAATAAACTTATTCTGTGAGAAGGTTTTTGATAATTTTGATCATGATAATTTTATCTTTGGGGTCGCTTTCGGCAATAAGCAAAGATAGTGCTGTTAGGGTATTGTCGTTTATTTTTCGTTCACCGGATTTTTTGAAAAGATAATCTGACTTATCCAAAAAATAAACAAACAAAAACGCCGCAATTCTTTTATTGCCGTCAGAAAAAGGATGGTCTTTGATTGTTAAATAAAGTATATGTGAAGCCTTATCTTCAATACTGGGATAAAGTTCTTGCTTGTCAAAAGTTTGATAAAGCGTTGCAACAATCCCCGAAAAACTTTCGTTCCGCTCCTGCCCGAATAAATCACCAACTTCTTTTTTATTTACTAGTTCTTTTTTTAGACTGATGATTATCTTCACACAATCTTGAAATTGAATAATAAACTTTGCTTTTTGACCTTTTTTATCAAGTAAATTACCCTTATCATATTGTCCCAATAGAGACATGGTCTTTGAATAATCTGCCAATAAATTTAATATCTCCGCTCCTTGTCCTATTAATAATTCTTTTTTTGATTGTTTTTGCAAAAACCTAATCACATCTTGCAGTTCACGAAACTTGCTTTGGGTTTCTAAAAGTCGTTTTTCATTAATAGCATATCCTTGGATTAAATATCTTTTAAGAACTCTACTTGCCCAAATTCTGAATTTTACACCGTTTTGTGATTTCACCCGATAACCAATAGAAATAATTACATCCAAATTGTAATAAATCACCTGGTAAATTTTACCATCCGCAGCAGTTGTTGCAGATTTTGCAACAACTGAATTCTTATCTAATTCTTTTTCTTGAAAAACATTGTGGATATGACGAGAAATAACAGATTTATCACGATCAAATAAAACGGTCATCTGATCCAAAGATAACCAAACGGTTTCTTTCTCTAACTTCACTTTTAGCTCTACCTCGTTTTGTTGATTTTTGTAGATTGCTATTTCGCCTTTATTAAGATTATTTTTATCCATAGGTTATTAATGTCCTTATTTTACTCCAAAAACTAAAAAATGTTTGGCGGAAAAAAATTTAACTTGACATAAAAACAGTTTGATAAAAGCCTCTTTAATTATTACGTAGTTGGAACGTTTGCATAGTGATCCATTTTCCGTCAGGGTTTTCTACCATCAGTCGCGCTTCGGTTGCTTTTGTTTTTAGTGGTAATTTATTTTGTACATCTTCTTTAATATTTAGTAATACTTCTGTGAAATTATCTTTTTCTGACAATTGTCCAATTGTCAGATGAGGATTAATGTCCGGAAATTTACCTTCATATGGTGGATTTTCCGGAAAGATTGAGACGATTTTTTTAGTAATATCAACAAAAGCCTTTTTAGGATTGGGAGTTAAATAAATTACATTTGGAAATGTTTCGATCGTTGTTAATGAAAATGAAAAAATCTTAATCATACTGAATAATAATTCGAGTTTATTTATGACAGTTTTATTTATTGCGGACGGAGTTTTAAAAGGAAAAAGCAAAGTGATGTGAGAGGGAATTCCCAAACGCGCTACTCTATCATACTTTATCCTCCATTTCCCAATAATTTCCTCCGCATTAGGAATCGGTATTAAGATCACACTTTCTAATTTGTTATTCATAAAAAGATTATAATAAAAACTATGAAAATGTTTCGGGTAATCAAATTTACTCTTAAAACGATTTGGAAAGCGGCCAAGCCGTTGTTTCTTATTTATCTGATTACTCAAATTTTTATTGCTCTTTCTTCAATTGTAAACACCATTACTTTCAAAGAAATTATTGACTCTGCAAATCATCAAAAAACAATATTAGGACTTTCAATTTTTGGTGTAATTGTTTTTCGTCTTTTCTATGAATTAATCAAAAAAATAACCGAGGGAATTTCAAACTACTATATGGCCAAACTCGACATTACTCAATCAATTTTTATGCATCGCACCTATGTTGATAAAATCTCAACCCTTGATATTTCCAGATTTGAACACTCCTCATCAGTTGGTTTAATGAAACGTGCGTTCGACCGTCTTCAGTTTCAACTTAAATTATATTTAAAAGCCATTGTTGATTTGATATCATCAGCGATTGAGTTGTCAGTAACTATCGTGATTTTTTTCTTTGCATCACCAATTCTCGCTATAATTTTAGTTGTTGCGAATATAATTCCTATTATTGTTAGGTCAAAATATGCCAATGGCGTATTCATGATTTACCGAGCAGACGATGAAACAAGAAGAAAATTCAGTTACACAGCAAAAGTATTAGTTGAAAGGGAGACCCTCCCTGAAATAAAAATCAACCGGGCATTCAATTTTTTTAAAGAGAAGTTCACAGAAATTTTTAGAGGTTTCACGGGTAGACAACTTAAACTCGAAAAAAAATATCAAGTACTTAATACAATCGCGGAATTTATTCCAATCTTGGCCGTATTTATTTTTTCATTATTTATTGCTAATCAACTGTTAATTGGAGCAATTACCACCGGTACTTTCGTCTTTTTATTTACTAATGTTTTTGTTTTTTCCGGAGCGCTTAGTCGCTTAAGTCAAAATATCGCACATCTTTACGCCGATAGTCATTTTATTGATGAGGTGAGAGAATTTTTTGAATTACAACCCAACATTACCTTCCCTATTATCACGGGCTCAACAAAAACTCAACTGATTGAAAAAATAAAGAGCCCAACTTTTGTTTTTGATAACGTTTCTTTTTTTTATCCAAATTTAAATAAAAATGTATTACATAAAATAAATCTTACAATTCCCTATGGCCAAAACTTGGCTTTAATTGGCGAAAATGGAGCTGGAAAAACCACCTTGGTAAAATTACTACTTCGAATGTATGATCCAAGTGAAGGAAAAATTACGGTTAATGGAATTGATTTGAAAGAAATTCCTGAAGATATTTTATTTAGTCTATACTCTACTCTTTTTCAGTCATTCGGAAAATTTTATCTAACTGTGAAAGAAAATTTGGAACTGGCTGCTGGGAAAAAATTAACCGAAAATGAAATAGAGACCTATCTAAAATTTTCAAATGCGTGGGAATTTGTAAAAAACACAAAAGGTAGATTTAATCAACAATTGGGACCTGAATACAAAGATGGAATTGATCTTTCCGGTGGTCAATGGCAAAGATTGGCAATTGCCAGGGCCTATGCGAAAAGTGCCCCGATGTTAATACTGGATGAACCAACGTCCGCAGTTGATGCAAAAAGCGAAATGAAAATATTTGACCGCTTAAATAAAGAAATGCGTTCAAACACTTTACTTTTTATTTCTCATAGGTTCTCAACGATTAAAGACGCCGAAAGAATTGTTGTTTTACATCAGGGAAAAATTTTAGAAGATGGAACACATGCTCAATTGATGAAAAATAAAGGCCAATATTTCAACCTTTATTCAATTCAGGCGGAAAGGTTTAAAAGAAAATGATAAAACTATCATTTATAACGCGAAATAATTAGTTTTTCTTTTTTTTCCTTCTTCCACTTTTTCACTTCCCACTCTCTTTTCATTGCCTCACCCGTTGTTTTGAATTTTTCAAAATACACCCCGTAACTTCAAGCATTCTCGTTACGGGGTGTATTTTGATGACTTTTTATTATCAAAGTTGTGTCCGTTTACTCTTCTTTCCAGATCCTTTGTCTGACCGCAATACAGTGAGTTATCAGAACAACGAAGGATATAAAAATAGAACATTAATTTTTTAATTAATTTATTAATCAGTTCTTTATTGCAACTTGAATTCACGGATCTTTGTTCATATTATGCACATTTTGGCATTTTACACAACCATTTAATTTTCTGTACATTAAGATATTTTTTGAATTTTTCTAAATAACTGTAAAAGGATTTATCGACCACTTCATTCCATTGAAAATCCGGTTCTAACCACAAACCTCTAATTTCCAGCATATCACCGACTTGCCTTGGCTCTATTCTTCCAATAAACTTATCTCCATACAAAATCGGTAGAACATAATGTCCAAATTTTCTCT
>Ga0210006_1000848_pt1 | contig 22504 bp, 20 predicted proteins | sample CryGey02umfilter_2_FD_185452 | JGI IMG/M metagenome (GOLD analysis project Ga0210006, IMG submission 185452) | Groundwater microbial communities from aquifer in Utah, USA - Crystal Geyser 4/10/14 0.2 um filter (SPAdes) (version 3) | ecosystem: Environmental > Aquatic > Deep subsurface >... | reverse complement strand
AAAAGTGTGGTTATATTGTTACAGACCTAAAGAGAGTGCGGATAGGGAAGATAGAGATTGGAGCGCTAAGGGAAGGGCAATATATAAAATTGAAAATTTTTCCAAAGTGATGTTTTTATTTATAAGTACAGCCGAAGCGCGAAAGATGTTTCTGGCTCTATTTGATAGCCGGGGCCATATTTTAATACGCAAAAATATTCAGTCCAAAAATAAACAATCGGAGAAATTATTATCAGGCATTGATAAAATATTAGCGTTAGAAAGTAAGCGCTTTGGCAATATGAAAAATAAGTGCAGGCTAATTGGTAAAATTGACGGATTGGCAGTTGTTAAGGGGCCTGGCAGTTTTACGGCATTGAGAATTGGAATAGCAACTGCGAACGCGATAGCGTTTGCTCTTGGCATTCCTGTTGTTGGAATACTTAACGGCGAACAGGAAGAAATGATTCAATGTGCGAAGAAAAAATTTAAAAAATGCAAAAAAGGCGAGTATGCAATACCGGAGTATGGAATGGAACCAAACATTGGCAAACAAAAAAAGCGGCCCAAGCGTTTATTTGTTGTGTCAAAGCGAAATAAGCTATTTTAGTTTTTAGCGCGAATAGAATAAATTATATGCGTAAACTACTATTTTTTAGTGGTTTATTTTTTTATATTATATTTAATTTTTTTGTTTGCCTTATTTATTTTATCCACAGCCTCAAGTGTTGCCGATTGGTATAAAGTGGTTTATACTATAATCATAGTGGGGAAAAGTGGTATAAAATGGAATATCAAAAATAGGCTATGGATTCCATCCTATTTTTTAATATTCCATTATTTGTTTAATATTAGCTAAATTCATAAAATCAGAATGTTTTTAGGCGAATATTCTCATACTGTGGATAATAAAAATAGGCTGGCAATACCGGCTAAGTTTAAATTTGATTTAAAACAAGGAGCTGTAATAACAAGGGGCCTTGATAATTGCTTGTTTGTTTTTACAAAAAATGATTGGCACGCGCTTGTAAAAAAAATAGCTAGCCTGCCATTAAGCCATGCGAACGCGAGAAGTTTTTCACGCATGATGCTAATGGGGGCCATGGAAGTAAGAATAGATAAGCTTGGCAGGATACTTGTGCCTGAATATTTAAAAAAATTCGCTGGGTTAAGGAAGAAAGTAATTGTCGGAGGAGTGTTAAACAGAATTGAGATATGGGATGAAGAAAAATGGAATATTTATAAAAAGCAATCTGAAAAAAATGTCGTGAAGATCGCGGAAGGAATGAGCGAATTGGGAATATAATGATTGATAATTAATAAGCGGATTATGCACAACAATACAGTACACAAACCGGTTTTATTTGGTGAAGTAATCAAATATTTAGATCCACAACCGGGAGAGAATTTTATTGATTGCACGTTCGGCGGCGGAGGGCATAGCAAAGAGATTTTGGAAAGAATTCGCGAACAAGGCAAGTTGCTTGGAATAGACGCCAATCCCGAAGTCGAAAAAATAGTCTGTCAAATAAATGAACAAACAAATAACGATAAAAGGAACAAAGAAAGCGGCGGGGAACTTATTTTTGTTAACGATAATTTCAGGAATATAAAAAAAATTTATGAACAGTTTTTTCCTTATCCAGTTAATGGTATTTTATGCGACCTTGGTTTATCTTCGTTTGAATTAGAAAAGGAGGATAGAGGATTCAGTTTTTTGAGAGACGCTCCGCTTGATATGAGATTTGATTTCAAAGCAAATGAATTAACAGCCAAGGAAATTTTGAATAAATTTTCCATTGATAAATTGATAAGTGTTTTTAGGAATTTTGGGGAAATTCCATATCCACTTGCGGCTAAAGTTAGCGAGAGAATTGTTCAACAAAGAAAAAAGAAGCGATTTGCCACAACTTTTGATTTAGTGGACGTTATACTTAATGGATGTTCCATCGCAAGATCAAAAGGAGGCAGAATGAGAAGAATTCATCCGGCAACTCTATTTTTTCAAGCGCTACGCATTGAAGTTAACCGCGAACTTGACGCGCTGATAGAATTTTTACCGGGCGCAATTGAAATTTTAAAACCGAAAGGCAGATTGGCCATTATATCATTTCATTCGCTTGAAGATAGAATTGTTAAACACTATTTTAGGGAAATATCAAAAGGCGATGATGCGACGGCTAAACTTTTGACCAAGAAACCAATTATGGCAGATGTGGATGAGGTGCGCGATAATCCAAGGGCAAGGAGCGCTAAGATGAGAGTTATTGAGAAAAAATAATATGTTAAGTCACAAGAGTAAAGTCATCAAAAAAATTTTAAGAAATAAGCGATTTTGCCGTACGAAAAAAAATAGTTTATTTTGCAATATTTCCGTGATTGTAATGGTTTGCTTTGTGTTGTCTGGCATTGGATATTATTTGTCAATAATCAATAGAAGCGCTACTCAAGGATATGTTATTAATAAATTAGAAAGAGGACTTGATAATTTGAAAAATCATAATCAGCGCCTTGAAGTCATTAGCACTGAACTCCAGGATGTGGCGCGAATATCAGCCGCGGCTAACGATCTGTCAATGATTAAAGGCGAAGGCGCGGAGTATCTCAGTGTTTCCAACAATCAGGAACTTGCTGTAAGATAGGGAACAGTAGAATATTGAATTCAAAAGTTTAGGCAATTGTTGCGCAAGGGCAGTTTAATCTTTTTAACTAAAAGGCTTAAACCATGATTAGATTGCAGAAGAAATTTTCTAATGATAGGGTTGGACTACTTTTGGTAGTTTTTTTTATTATTGCTTTTGTAATAGCCGCCAGATTATTTCAATTGCAGATAATTCGTGGGGATTATTACAGCGTGTTGGCTTCAGGCCAATATAGGCTTGATCGTGAAATTTTGCAGAGCCGTGGCGAGATATATATTTACGACGGCGACAATGGCAATTTATCTCCGTTGGCAATTAACAGAAAATTAAGCCTTGTGTATGCCGTGCCAAGCGAGATTAAAAATCCAGAATACACAGCTGATATTTTAGCTGGCATTTTAGAGCCGAAGGAGGAATTTGGGTATGAGCTTGTCGGAAAAATATTTGATAAAATAAAAAAAGAAAATGATCCATACGAACCTATCTGGCATAGAGCGAACGATGATCAAGCCGCAGCGATTAAAGCGGAAAATTTAATTGGAATTTATTTTAGCCCGGAATGGGAGCGTTACTATCCGCTCAAAGAGGCTGGAGCGCATGTTAGCGGATTTCTTGGACACAGTACATATAAGCGAGAGGGCCAATATGGTATTGAAGGATATTTTGAAGATGAACTGGCCGGTGAAAGCGGAAAGCTGCTTGGAGCCAAGGATGTCAGCGGCATAATGATTACAATTGACGAAGAGGATGTTAAAGACGCCGAAGACGGAGATGATATAATATTGACCATTGATAAAGTAGTGCAAAACAAAGCTTATGAAATTATAGCCGGAGCCACTTATGATTATGAAGCTGAAAATGGCAGTATTATTGTGATTGATCCTATGAGTGGTAAAATAAAAGCCATGGCTAGTTTTCCAAGTTTTGATCCGAATAGTTATGAGAACGCTGGAAGCATAGAATCATTTCGTAATTTATCGGTGAGCGAAACGTATGAGCCGGGATCTATTTTTAAGGTTATAACAATGGCAATAGGCTTAGATGCAGGAGCTGTTGAAGTAGACGATACGTATTTTGATGAAGGATTTGTGAAATTTGGCCAGGACACAATCAGCAACGCCGGTAATAAAAAATTTGGGCAAGTCAATATGACCCAGATTCTGGAAAATTCAATAAATACAGGAGCTATCCACGTGGCGTTACTTGTCGGCAGTGATAAGTTTTCGTCTTATTTGGAGGATTTTGGTTTTGGAGATATTTTCGGCTCGCAATTTTTTGGCGAAGCCGGTGGCGACATTTCCTCATTGCAAAAAAACGGCGAAATATATTTGGCTACCGCGGCGTATGGTCAAGGTATCACAGTAACTCCCCTGCAGGTGGTATCTGCTATGTCAACGATTGTAAATAATGGGAAATTCGTTTATCCAAGATTGGTTGATTATATTAAAAGAATCAATGGCGAAATCCATTATATAAATAGTGATAAGTCTGGCAAGCGCATAATTGACGAAAAAACAGCGAGGCTTGTGAAGGCAATGCTTGTTTCCGTTGTCAAAAATGGGCATGCGAAAAAAGCCCAAGTGCCAGGCTATTATATTGGAGGCAAAACCGGTACTGCTGAAATAGCGGATCGCCTAGCTGGCGGTTATTCTAATGATACTAATCATTCTTTTGTAGGTTTTGGGCCGTTGGAAAATACGCGTTTTGTTATTTTTGTGAAACTTAGCAAGCCGAAAAAAGGAATATACGCTGAATCTACTTCAGTGCCGGCTTTTGCCAAGATGGCCAGTTTTCTGCTACAGTATTATCAGATACCGCCAGAGCAATAAAATTAGTGTTATAAAATCGTTAAAATACGATAATAAATGCCATATGAAAAAAATAATCCAGTCAATATTAAAAATATTGGCGCAAACTATCTTGAAAAAATACAAGCCGGATGTTATCGGCGTTACTGGTAGCGTTGGGAAGACGACGACTAAGTTGGCCATTAAAATGATTTTAGATGGCGACTTTAATGTCAGGGCGAGCGAAGGTAATTACAATACGGAAATCGGTGTGCCCTTGAGCATTATTGGAATCCAGAGCGCTGGCAAGTCAGCGTTTGGATGGTTTGTCATATTAATCAAGGCTTTGGGATTGATTATAAAAAAAAATAGGGAATACCCTGATATTTTAGTGTTGGAGATGGCGGCCGATCATCCGGGCGATATCAAATATTTAGTTGAATTCTGTCATCCGAAAATCGGGATAATTACGGCAGTAGGCCCTACGCATTTGGAATTTTTTGATGACGTGCAGGGCGTTTTACGTGAAAAAGCGAATATGGTAAATTTTTTGGAAAGCGACCAGGCCGCGATTCTTGATTTTGATGATAAAGAGGTGATGTCTCTTGAGAACAAAACTAAAGCACGGGTAATCACCTATGGTCTGAAAGAAGGTGCGCAGATCAGGGCAAGTAATATTTTAGTGGATAAAGTCAATGGTGGCATTTGTTTTCAATTGGAATACGACGGAGCTCATGTGCCTGTGTCTTCGCCAGATGTATTGGGCAAGCCGCAAGTGTACGCCGCGTTGGCTGGGAGCGCGCTCGGAATTTATTACGGAATGAATCTCATAAAAATAGCGGAAAGAATCAAAAAAATAAAGGCTTTGCCAGGCAGACTGCGTTTGTTGCCGGGTATTAAAGGAACACGAATTATTGATGACAGCTACAATTCTTCTCCCATTGCGCTAAATGCGGCGCTTGAAATATTATTGCACATGAATTGCACCGGAGAGAAATGGGCGGTGCTGGGAGACATGCTGGAGCTTGGAAATTATACCGAGCAAGCGCACATGGAGATGGGCGAAACAGTGGCGCGCACTGGCATTGACTACATGGTATGTGTTGGTGAGCGCTCACACGGCGCATTGTCGGCCGCCAAAAATTATGGCATGAATCCGGATCGCATGTTTCATTTTGATAATGCGGCTGAATCGGCGAAATTCGTGCAAGACAGAATACAAACAGGAGATTTGATTTTAGTTAAAGGATCTCGCGATATGCACTGTGAAAATATTGTAAGAGAAATTATGGCAGAGCCGTGGAAAGCAGACGAGTTGTTGGTATGAATTGCGATTCATTGTTATGGTTTTTTTGAATTATTTTAAAACTAGTTTGTATGTCATGCGTTTTCAGGGCAGTAGTTGATTAGCATGTGCGAGGTGCTGTAAAAATTTAGTATCATCTTTGCCGCTATCGTCTAGTGGTTAGGACATCAGGTTCTCATCCTGAAAATCGGGGTTCAATTCCCCGTAGCGGTACCAAAATCAAACTTTCCGAAATTTTTCCGATTTTTTCTTGGGCGGCCGTTCAGGCCGCCCAAGAAATCCCGCAGAGCGGGACTAAAAGTTTGATTTTGGCTAGTTTTGTTTTTGGTTAAAATTTTTGGTTTAGAGCTACAGCCGGAGAGCAAGAGTTTTAGAACAGTAAATGATAATGGTGCGATAAAATTTTGCCAATTCAAAAACTGGAATGAAATCCCAGTTTTTGTTGTTAATAAAATTATTTATGTGAATAGCTTTTTTTTATTTTCTCAATATTTTTTTTAATTTCGTTCAACTTATCTTGTTTGTCAGGTTCATACTCATCCTTAGGCGGGATATTGTGTATCATTTTTACCCGTTGCCGCAATGCGTCCACTTGCGCGTATGGGTTATCTATGTTTTTAGTTCTTGATTTTTCTAATGTCTCATTCAAATAACTATCAACCAAATCCGCCAATTTCTTTTTAGCCATTTGCGCTCTTTCTTTTGCTTCAGCACTCTCCAAAGGAATTGCTTCTTCGTAATTTTTAATTTCATTGATTAAACCATCAAAATTTTTACCCCATTCTTCCATGAGTATAGCTAGCCGGGGCGGATTCATGTAACTGTCAATTTGGTCAAGAAATTTATTAATCAATGGAGTTTTGTTTTTTTTCTGGTTTGTCTCAGCCGAAATTGCATCTGTTTTTATTGCAGCTTCTTTATCTTTTAGAGTTTTATCTACTGACGACAAATCGTCAGGTTTTTTTGCAAACATTCTTTGAAAAAATTTTTTTTCTATAGACATATTTTTTAGTTCATAACAATTCAGCAGTTGCGCTTGCTAAATTATTATGTTAGTTGATAATTGTACGCGATTGTTATTGTTACAAATTTATAAACCTTTTATCCCCTGTGGAATAAAAAACTTGTAAATTTGTAATCTGACTTTATTATATCAAGCCCTAAATAAATTACAAGGATGGGGGATATAATAGAAAAATAAATGGGCGCTCAACAAATTTTTTAGAAAAATTTGAATTGTTGAACGCCCGGTTGTTGTATTAAATTTTTTTTACTTCGCTCGTTTTAATCGGAAGAGCAATAGCGATTAATTTATACCAGGGTCTACCAAATTCATGGTATCCCTGAATAATTTCTACCCGCTGACCAGGCATCAAGCCTGTCGGCAGGGGAAGCTTCAAAAATCGGACTGTTTTTTCCGTCCCGTTCCCGTTATCCAGAACAACTATGGCAGGAAGATCCGCACCACTATTTGTTCCGAATAATGAGATTGTTGGTATTCCATAATATTCAATCCGGACATAAATACCTGAGAACTTATTCGTTTGCACAAACCGATAGGATGATAGGACTATTCCTAAAAAAAGACTAACACCTAATCCTATCACCCCGCAAATCATGCACCCCATCACCAGGAGAAAACCCTTTTCGGGGATAAAAAAAATTCCCAAGATCACCGCGACGATTATCGTAATCATCTTAAGCCCCCTTCATAAAGTTATGATTCACACCGACGGTAGTCCACCAACTCCATTTACGCTGATTGGATGTCAGCTTATGAAATGGAGTGATAGCGTTGCGAAGACGATAAAATTCCTCATGCGAGGCCCGGTTGTTATTTTCATAAACAGCCAGCCAATGACGAACCTTATCCTGCAGAATCATCAGAATGGTTCGTTTGTTGCAACTAGCAGGGTCTATTTTGATGACGGTCTCAAATTTTTCTCGCCGACGGGAGGCGAGTTCTTGCGCAACCCCGTCAGCAATAGTGGCCACTAAAAAAAATAACGTGGCTACCATTGCCATGCCGGCCATCAGATGCAACTGGCAGGCCAAAAACACTAAAGCCACCGCCGCGAAAAATAACGCGGCGAAAAACAAAAAATAAGTTCGGGTTCTCATAATGAGTCCCTCCTATATTTTATCTCCGGCAATGGAGATATATAGGTGTCCAGAAACTACGGCAATGAAGTTTCTTTGGGCTTAACTGCTATATCCCGAGGACAAGTTAGACTAATCCGCCTTTTATTTTTAGATTAGCCAGCAGCAAAGTAGCGGTAAATTTTATAACCACTTTGCTACCGACGATCTATTTATTTTCAAAGAACAATTTTGATGATTTTAGGATAACATATTATTCAGAATTTGTCAAATTTTAAACTTTACGTTATAATTATCCCATAGTTTAACCCAGAATTCTAACCAAAAGATAAACCAGCCAAAATCAGAAAAATTTTTTCCTTTAATTTTAAAAATGGCGGGCGGAATAAAATAAAAATAGTGAGAGAAAATTTTTTTGATTTTGAGCGGTATTAAAAGCCGAATTTTTAGAAATTCTCCTTAAAATAATTCCGAACTTAGTTGTAAAGCCATACCAAAATCAAACTTTCCGAAATTTTTCCTTTTTTGCGGGCGTAGTATAGTGGTAATACGTAAGCTTCCCAAGCTTGAATCGTGGGTTCAATTCCCATCGCCCGCTCCAAAAACGCAAATTATTTTATATTATTTTATTAATTTTACGCTGTTAGCGAGTGATGGCTAATTTTTATGTTCAAAAGTGGACAATATTAAGTTTGAAGCAATGTCGGGAACGAATAGGAATAAAACGACTCAAAGGCGAAGCCGCGGCGCAGAAAGGCGCGATTAATAAGAGCATTTGACTTTTTAATAAAATAGCAAGTAACATAATGGATAATTGGAATTTAACAATTTTGCCGAAGTAGCTCAGTTGGTAGAGCAGACGCTTCGTAAGCGCCAGGTCGAGAGTTCGAATCTCTCCTTCGGCTTTATCTTTGTTAATAACTCATTCGGTTATTAAGCAATTTTATGTTATAATTAAATTACTGGAAAAGTTCTGGTAATTTTATTTTTAATATGCGTAAAAGCAATATTTTATATTTTGTTGTTTTTGCAGCTGTTTTTATATTGTTGCCCGGTTGTATTGTTGAAGTATTGGCCGTTGAGATTGAAGAGCCGCAAATTTACGCGATTCATCTTGATGAATCAACGATCGCCAAGGGATATACTTTTGTTTCGCCAGATGGGGATTTTAAGATAGGTGTCAGAGACGGAGCTATCAACACGCCAGTTACAGTTAGATTTAAAAGAATTCCAGATTCACACATGCTCTCACCTTTGCAAAAAGCTCCTGGCGAGAAGGCTAGTGCCATTTGGGAATTTGATATTCTCGCAGATGACAATAGCGCCGTAAAGCTGTTGAAGCCGATTTACGCGGCTATTGGCATTACCAATGAAAAAATGAATCGCAAGATAATGTATTATTTTGATAAAAAGCTGGATATTTGGCGCGCTCTGCCGTCGTCTATTGATATTGAAAATAAAATTATTCGCACGATGATTTATTTGCCTTACGCCCGTTTGGCGTTGTTTGACGAGCCCGACGGGACAACATATGAGGCATATGCTTCATGGTATCCTACGGAACTAACAAGACGAAATATTCTCGGTTGCGCTTCAAATGTTTATCTCATGAACACGCCATTGTGGGTGTGCCGTTTGGATAATTTGGACAAATGCACTATTTCAAGGGTAATATCTGTTGGGCCGTTTATTGACAATAGAGTAGTGGATTTGACAAAAGCCGCTTTTGAAGAGATTGGAAATCCAAGGGGAGGAGTCTTGGGAGTGAGAGTTTTTTTGAGAAAAGAATAATAACATTTTTTTATGGCCTTATGATTGAACTCCGTAATGTTTCTAAAACATACTCAACCGGCACCGAAGCAGTAATTGACGTGAACCTGCATATCAAATCGGGCGAGTTTGTGTCGCTTGTCGGCAGATCTGGAGTAGGCAAATCAACGATTGTCAAGATGCTCGTAGCTGAAGAGAGGCCGACCAAAGGAAGAATTGTGCTTGGAGGGTGGGATATCACAAGGATAAAAATTCATGATATACCGCTTTTGCGGCGTCAAATCGGGGTAGTTTTTCAAGATTTTAAGCTTTTGCCGCAGAAAACAGTTTATGAGAACGTAGCTTTTGCCCTTGAAGTATCTGGATACCCCAAAAAATATATTAATGAAATTGTGCCCCAGATTTTGATGCTAGTCAATCTATCTGACAAGAGTCATAATTTTCCAGACCAATTATCTGGTGGCCAACAGCAACGTGTATCAATTGCCCGCGCTTTGGCGCATCGGCCGAAAATTCTTATAGCTGACGAACCGACTGGCAATCTTGATTCTATAAATACGAGAGAAATTATAGATCTTTTATTAAAAATTAATGAATACAAAACGACCGTTCTTTTGGTAACGCACAACAGGGAAGTTGTCAACTCTTTGAGAAAAAGAGTGATTGCGATGGAAGATGGCAGAATCGCTTCGGACAAAGCCAGGGGACGATATGTTTTTTAGATATCATCATGTTACATTATACAATTATGTATCAATTATTTTAGATTATGTTTTTTATATCAACAAGTAGGGTGCTGAAATTTTCTTGGCAGCATTTTTTCAGAAATATCTGGCTGTCAATTGTAACCATGACGATTATTGTGTTGACATTGTTTTCTTTGACGACCATGATTTTGGTAAATGTAGTTGCTGATTATGCGACAAATTCCATAAAAGATACCGTTGATGTATCTTTGTATTTTGATGATGAAATTAGCGCAGAGGCAATCGGGGTTTTACGGGATGAGTTGGAAGAGATAGTTGAGATAAAGGAAATCAAATATATTTCCGCTGATGAGGCTTTGTTGGAATTTAAAAATCAACATGAGGGAGACGATGTTATGGAGGCAACTTTATTTGAGCTAGAACAAAACCCTCTTGGGGCTACGTTAGTTTTGAAGGCATATAATGTTGAGCAATACCCGGCAATCATGAAAAAAATTAAGGAGCTTAAAATAGACGAGCTTGTTGAAAAAATTGATTATGAAGATCATGAGCTCTTGATAAAGCGCATTAATGATTTTACTGATAAAGTTAAAACTTTTGGCCTGATAATAAGTGCCATATTTATTTTTGTTGCTATTTTAACTGTATTTAATACTATCCGCATGGGCATTTATATTCACAGAAAGGAAATAGGCATTATGAGGCTTGTCGGGGCTAACAATTGGTTTATCAGACTTCCATTTATTTTGGAAGGTTTGTTTTACGCGTTTTTAAGCTGTTTTATATTCTGGGTGCTTGTATTTATTTTGCTTCATTTTTTTGGACCAAAAATTAATTTCTTTTTCGCGGAAATTAACTTCAATATTATTGATTATATGGAGTCAAATTTTTTGAATATTTTTGGATTTGAGTTTATAATAATCGCTATTGTCAATATGATATCCAGCATTGTTGCTATGAGTAAGTTTTTGAAGATATGATAATTAAACTATTCGGGAATTTAATGTACTTAGCGCGATCCACTGCTGAAAATCTTGACAATATTCAAGTTTTAATATAATGTTTTTATTGATTTATTCGTTATTTTTTGTCAGGCTGTTTCTTGATAATTTTTTAGATCAGTTTTAGAATTCGGGGATCGTCTAATGGTAGGACAGCTGGTTTTGGTCCAGCCAATCGGGGTTCGAATCCCTGTCCCCGAGCCAACCTAGTGCGCGTTTCGAGAGACCCGTTTCCGTCAGGAATGGTCAAGAAGCGCATAGTAGAGTTGGCCGTAAAAGAATGCAAAAAGCATCCGCAAGGGTGCTTTTTGGTTTTGTTTAATTTTTTGTTTAATCCTTTTGACTTTTGAGCTAAAAAGTGGGAAGATTAGACTATATTAAGATTTTATGTGTTGTGAAATCTGATAATAAATGGAAGAGCAAAATAACTATGGATTTATCGCAATTACCATTTCAAGCGAAGACGCTAAAAAGAGCTACAAGCCCCGATAAGTATAATTTGTATCGGGCGGCTTTTGAATGGGATTTAGCAGAGCCAATTGTGATTGAAGATAGGGATGATATGCGGTCGGAAAGTAAGTGGCGTGATCGCGTTGATCCTTATCATCATCAAGTTACCAACCTTATTTCATTTTGTCGTCGTTTACCAGTTACCCTGTTAGCCGACGATGTAGGATTAGGAAAAACTATTAGTGCTGGGCTTGTGGCTAGCGAACTTATTGCGCGCGGAAGAATTTCAAAAATATTGATTGTTTGCCCTAAAATACTTCGCGAACAATGGAAGGAAGAATTAGATACCAAATTTGATATCCCCTCGGTCATAGTGACCGGTAGAGAGTTAATTACTGCAGAACCTCCCGAAGAAAGCGGAGCCGTGATAACGACTTATAATACTGCACGTTTATATCTTGATAGAATAGAACAAAATGGATTCGACATGTTAATACTCGACGAAGCTCACAAGCTACGTAATCTCTATGGGGTAGATCCAACTCCTCAAGTTGCACAGAGATTTCGAAAAGCTTTATCGGATCGACTATTCAAATATGTGCTGATGCTTACGGCCACCCCGATACAAAACAGACTTTGGGATTTTTATTTTTTGGTCGATTTACTCACTGTTGCACGAGGTCATGAAAATCCTTTTGGCAATCAAGGTACATTTGCTAGAAAATTCATAGCGGATAGCCACACTCATGCGCGTCAGCTAAAAATAGATATGCGTGACGAATTTCGTTCAATCGTATACGGATATATGTCTCGTGTACGTCGGGGGGATGCCAAATTGCATTTTCCAGAACGAAAAGTACAACTCCACAAAGTTGATTCAACCGAAAAAGAGCTTGAGCTCTTTAACGTAATTGCAAAACCAATTCAAGAACTTAACTATCTTTCCCAGATAGTAATCTTGCAAGCACTGGTTAGTAGCCCTGAAGCGTTAGTTAAATTATTGAATGGAATGGCAGCTAATGACACTGCACCGAAGCCATTAGCAAACGAGGTCAAGGAAATAGCAAAAGATATTCATAGTCTGGTAAGAAAGCGCTAAAGAAGCTTTTCGTAGCAAGTAGTATTTCTAGTGCGCGCTTTCTTGAAGTAGAAGCGGTTCGTTCAATATCGGGAAAATTTTGCGCTCCGCTAGAAGCTAAATCATGCCCGTGGAGTGGTCGTAAATGTCACCCCGAAGATCTAAAAGATTGTGAATTAACAGGTGTGTCGATATATTTAGAATATATAACCGCACAGATGCCATCATGCTTGGAAACGTTATTTAATCTTTTGGACGGAACTAGGAAAAAATCAGATAAGGCAGAGTTGTGGCCAGTCATAGAAAACTATGTTTCAGTTTTGCTCAGGGGTAGTAAATGTAAAGTTGAAACAGCTGAATTATCGCCTAATAATGAAAATTTAGCAGTCGCATTAGAGGTTCGAACATGGATTGGTCTAAAGGTTCGGCATGTTGGTTTGATTTATTCTTTAAAGGATAACGTAAATATTGGTCGTGTGGTGATAGGAAAACGTGGAGACAAAGGATGGGTTCAATCTTAAAATTATGTCTATGTCTAAAAATTTTCAAAAAATTATATGCCCTCAGTGCAAAGTCGAAATTTCGCTCGATGAGGCAATCACCCATCAATTTGAAGAAGCGATAAAGAAGCAATTTACCGACGAACAACAGGTTTGGCAAGCTGAGTTTGCAAAGAGAGAAAGAGAAATCGTCGAAAAAGAAAAGGCTATTGTTGAATCAAGGCGGTCATTGGAGCAAGATATAGCTGAGCAGATGGAAAAAATCAAAGCAGAAATTGAGAGGGAATTAAGAATTCGACTCTCGAAAGAAAAAGACGGTGAAATTATAGCCTTATCTGAAGAATTAAAGGCAAAAGAAGAAAGTCTTGCCAAGGCGCGACAAGCCGAGCTTGAGCTTCGGCGTGAAAAAACGAAATTTGAAGACGAGAAACAAGCTTTTGAACTTGAAAAACAGCGTAAGCTTGATTTGGAAAGAGAAAAAATAAGGGTAGATGCCATAAAGGTATTTGAGGCTGAACGGCAAGCGAAGGATAAAGACAAGGAACAAGAAATTAAGCTCCTAAATGAACAGCTTGAAGCAAATAAGAAACAGTTAGAAGAAACCCGTGCGGTTGAGTTATCGCTTCGCAAAGAAAAGATTAGTCTTGAAAACGAGAAAAGAGCATTCGAAATCGAAAAGCAGCGCCAGTTTGATGTAGAGAGAGAAAAAATTAGGATGGATGCACAGAAAAAAGCGGAGGAAAATATGCGCTTAAAAATTTTTGAGAAAGAGAAACAGCTTCAGGATGCTATAAAAGTCAATATGGAATTGCAAAGGAAACTTCAACAAGGATCGCAGCAAACCCAAGGGGAGGTTTTAGAGCTTGAGTTGGAAGGATTATTAGGTGGCTGGTTCACTCACGATACTATTGAGCCAGTCCCTAAGGGTATTAATGGTGCCGATGTTATTCAGAGGGTTATTAGTAATTCCGGACGGCAATGCGGTTCTATAGCTTGGGAATCGAAGCACACAAAAGCCTGGGGTGAGCAGTGGATTACTAAATTAAAGGAGGACCAGAGAAAAGTAAATGCCGATGTGGCTGTACTTGTGACTGAAGTACTACCAAAAGATATAAAAAATTTTGTATATCGTGATGGTATTTGGATCACTAATCAGGATTCCATTTTTGGTTTAGGAACAGCATTGAGAATCCAGCTTATTCAAGCAACAACAATTAAACTTGCAAGCGTAGGGAAAAATGAAAAAATGGAAGTACTTTATGGGTATTTATCTGGTACTGAATTCAGGCATAAGGTTGAAGCTATTGTTGAGGCTTTTGTCATGATGAAACAGGACCTAGACAAGGAACGACGAGCTATGACAAGAATTTGGGCAAAGCGAGAGAAGCAGATTGAACAAGTAGTAACAAATACAGCTGGAATGTATGGCGATGTGCAAGGCCTACTCGGTACTGCTATTCAGCCGATTGCGGCGCTTGAGGCCGGACCTGATTTGATTGGCAACGAGGACGAGATCGGAGAAACTGAAAACAAGGAAAGTGATGAGGTTAAAGTTACCGATGAAGATATTGTTCCAGAAGATATACCTTTTTGATTTTGTGGCAATCAAATCAAAAAAACAATAATTTTTAATGCCGGGAATGGTTCATGGAAGAATAATTTTTATTTTTTTTATTCCAATTTTATTGTTTTATCCCTCATCACCAACCTGCTTTTTAAATTTGAAAGCAGGTTGCGCTGTTCTTGAATAACGCCTTCTTTTAAAATGTATTTGGCGTAGTTTCGCAGGTCAATCTCTTTTTGCTTTTCAAATTGGTTCAGCTGAATTCCAAGCACCCCCTTGCTAAACTTGTAATATCTTTCCACCTCTTCTTTAAATTGTCCTTGGATGCCAAGTTCATCAAGATCAATTTTATCTAAAATAGCCGATAGTTGTCTAACCAATTCCTCCTCTCGCAGATAACCGCCTTTGCAGTTTAAATTCCTTGACCTGGTACAGCCGTAATAGACATACCGTTTAACTGAGCCGTCGCTTAGTTTTTTGAATTTTTCATCAGCGGTGATACCAGATCCGCAATGCCCGCATTTCATTAATTTGGTAAAAGCGAATTCTTTACATTCATGCCGCTCAATATTATCCCTGTCTAAATGTTCCCGAGCTTTTAAAAATAGTTCCTTGGTAATAATCGGCTCATATCCGCCGGCGTACCATTTACCCGATCTGACCGGATATTCAAATTGCCCGTAGTAATAATGATCATCCAGTATTCTATAAACCATACTCAATGTCAGATTTTTGTTATTCTTGGTTTTAAAATCAGTCTCATTAATTATCCACCTTAGTAGTTGTCGTCCACTCCACTGCTCATAAGCCACTTTTTCAAATATTTTTTTGATATATGGCGCTCGTTTGGGGTCGGTAAAAACTTTTTTTCCGCCCTTGTCAGAATATTTGTCGTGAATATATCCGAGCGGAGGAGCGCCCGGCCGCCAACCTTGCTCGCATTTTGCTCTCAGGCCTCTTTTGACATTTTCACCCTTGTGGTCGTTTTCCAATTTGGCCTGGCTGCCCAAAATCATGAGCAGAAATTTTTCATTGGGATTATTGGTGAATTTTTGAGTATGAGTTCTTATTTCGATTAATTTTTTTTGGTCCATCAAATCAACCAATCCGCCCAAATCGCCGGCGTTTCGGCTTAGACGATCCGGCGCCCAACACAAAATTCCATTGAATAATCCCGAGCGTATATCAATCAATAGTTGATTAAACACTGGCCGTTGCCCAGAGTCTTTGGCAGAATGTGATTCTCTGCGAATCTCCTTAATCTCAATATTTTCTGCCTTAGCCAGTTCTAACATTTCTTTAATTTGACTATCTATAGAAAGGGCTTGAAGCTCGTCAGACTCGGTTGATTTTCTGGCATAAAGGCAGTACTGAATAGGGGCAATGGGCTGGGTTGTTTGATTGTTTTGATTTTGTTGTAGTTGCATATGATTGATAATTATTACTTACAACTACATTAATGACGCGACCCAGCCAGGTAGTCCAGACTGCAAAAATGCCCTTAAAAGTAGATAAGAAGTAGACAAGTCGTCCTAAAAACTGCTCTTATTTTTTTTCTGAAAATATGCTACTATAACTTTAGCCATTATTTCTGGCTATTTTAGCAATTAATATCATTACTATGAACATTCGTAAATTTTCGCCCGAACGCCAAGGAGGTGATTTTACTAGGAGTGTTTTGGTGCAACATGACCAGCCTTTGCATAAAAAAGCGCGATTAGAACGGCCGCCAATTTATCCGGAAAGATTTCTAGTGCCAGATGACAAAGTCGGCTGGGAAGTTGATTTTCCCGAATACAAACCCGCCTATTTTGTGGCGCGAGTGGTGTTAGATAATGATGTTACTAAAAATCCAAAGGGTTGGGCTGACCCAGAGGATGTTAAGATTGCGCAGAGAGAGAGAGCAATCCATAGTTATGAAGGAAAGGTAATTTTTGATGATAAGGGTAGGCCTAGGAACCCGCGAGGGAGAACTGGCATTGAAGGCCGGGCTTTATTGGGAAAATGGGGAGCTAATTTCGCCGCCGACCCGATTGTCACCAGAATCAATCCTGATACTAAACAAATTGAGATGTTGGCTATTCAGCGGAAAGATAATAATCAATGGGCTATTCCAGGCGGGATGGTAGATGAAGGCGAGGAAGTATCTGCCACCTTAAAAAGAGAATTTCAAGAAGAAGCAGGGGTTGGGCTTGATATGGATGACGCAGTAGAAGTCTATAGAGGTTATGTGGATGATCCACGAAATACTGATAATGCTTGGATGGAGACCACGGCCATGCATAAACATTTGAAGTCTGATTTGGCGGCCAAAATGAATCCCGAGGCAGGCGATGATGCCCAAGCAGTCCGTTGGCTTCCATTAAATACAGAAACACTTGCTAACCTTTATGCTAGCCATGGTGAATTTCTGAAAAAAGCCCTGGATGGATTATATAAAGATCAGATGGATAAATTGCCCGAAGAAGCACAAAAGCAAATTGAAATGATTATGGGTAATCGAGAGAGAGAGTTAGAGGTCAACTAATCAGCAAACTGGCTGGATTGCTTCATGATGAATGGCGTAAACCGCGGTTGAAAGACGGTTTATACGAATCAAGAGTTAAAAAAACCAAAGACCAAGACTGGATTAAAGCTCATCGGGGAACTGATGAAGTTGACATTGCCAACACTGACTATATTAATCTCCCGTCTGACTGGCAGGCGGAAAATAAAGCTTCAGCCGAAGTGGCGGTTGACGAGGTATTGAAGAATAAAGAGAAAAATTTTGATAATAGCTTTATTGAAGCGGTCAGCGCGGTAGTACACGAAAAATAGCTGGAGAGAAACGGGAGTTGGGCACCGCCAGAGCAAAATAAGCCCTATCCTGAATTAGATGAGGCGGAAAAGGATAAGGATAGAGCGATTGTTAAAAAAGCAATTGAAGTTTGTCTTTAGAAAAAAATTAGGTGGGTGGAAATCGGGACCATTCATAAGACGTGCAATCAACCTAAGCCATTAGCCAATATTTTTATGCGCACTACTTCAGAAATTATCCAATTAAAAATAAACCTGATGGATTTTAAACCAGCCATTTGGCGTCGAATTTTAGTGCCAGCCAATTATTCCTTTTTTGATCTCCACGTGGCCATTCAAGATGCTTTTGGCTGGTATGATCAGCATTTGCATCAGTTTTTTACTGATAGTCCGTATAAAAGAAATAGTCAATACGAACGGATAGCTTTGCCCTTGCCGGATGACGAGGAAGATGTAGTTGATGAGCGTAGAGTTAAAATTAATAAATATTTGTGCAAACCGGGTGGCACCATGTTTTACGAATATGATTTTGGCGATAGCTGGATGCATGAAATTGAAGTAGAAAAAATTATTGGTCAAGAACCTAAAGCAAAATATCCTCAAATACTTGGAGGCGCCAATGCTTGTCCGCCGGAAGATTGCGGAGGAATAGGCGGTTATGAGCATTTACTGGAAGTTTTGGGAAACCCCAAGGATAAGGAACATCACGATATGCTGGACTGGCTGGGGCTGGAAAATCCGGCTGATTTAAAATCGGATCAGTTTGATCCGCAGTCAGTTAAATTTAGAAACCCGGTTAAAGTCCTCAAAGAACAAGAAAAAGGGTTTGGGATATAAATTTACAATATGTCAGAGTTTAGTAAAAAAATAAAAGTATTGTCGCAATCAAAGGATTATCCAATCCATGAGTGTTTGATCAATCCCAATTGGCAAGAAATGGGCCATGCCCGGATTATGCTTAGTCGGCAGATGCCGAATAATAATTTGGTAGTTGGTGTCTATATGATTGATCTTTATTGCCTGGGTTTAAAAGATACTTTATGCGACGCGGATTTACACCAATATCAATATGAAGCTGACCTTAAGCCGCAAGTTTACGTTGATGGACAGCCAATCGTCTGCGATTTAAATTTAGCGCACAGTATTATTTACGGCAGTATTGAGTATGCCAAGCAACTTGGTTTTCATCCGCAGAGAGATTTTAAATTAAGCCAGCACATTTTGATACTCAAAGAATCAATTGATTTCCAGCCTGACCAAGTGGAATTTGGCCTCGAGAGCCGGCCGTTTTTCGTGCGCGGGCCTTATGATGACTCGGAGCAGATTATTCGCACTTTGGAAAAGACCTGCGGGGACGGTAATTTTGACGTGATGTGCGAGGAAGATGGCGATATCTTGAGTAGTATGGCGGAAATAGTTAAAGCCGGTTATACTAGGCCGGCTAAAGTTGGAAGAAATGATCCATGCCCCTGTAATTTTGGGAAGAAGTATAAAAAGTGTTGTGGTCAATAGCAAACGAGACACTTCGACCCCCTTTTTATACTGTCCCATTTGTCCCATTTTGCTAATTTTAACCCTGACCCGTTCCCGTTGTTTGTACGGATACAAGTCGCCCAAAGAACCCCCAAAAGACCCTATTCTGGTGGTACTAGACCGACACGCGGAGAATTAAAAAATTCATCAACATAAAGCTGACAAATTTTTTAATTTTTGACCAAACTATGACATAATAAAATCATAGCGTGCGGCTGATTATGAATCTCGGCGAGAAGAATTTTCGTCGTGTAGACAGCTAATTTTTTTGTATAGTAGTTGTTCTTTTGGCAGAACTTCATCTTTATTTATACCGATATTGCGCATGAAAAATCCCATTACAAAAAACCACAAATATATGCCAAAGGCTGTTGTCCAGAAATAATGATCAAAAAACATTAGAAAAAATACAACCCCCATAGCGCTTCCGGAAATAAGAAGCGGTAAAGGGTATCCGGTAAATTGGTCTTCTTTTGCGGCTACCATACGGGCGCAAAAGTAAAGAAGTAGCAACAGCATTGATATGCCGCCGACAAGTCCGAGTTCAGCCCATGCCAAAAAATATACATTATGCACGGGCTGGTATAATGAGATTGGCAGAGAGTCGCGATCAAGTCTTCTAACCTCTTGGACGTAATTACCAAGTCCAACGCCACGCGGAGTATGATTAAGCGCGATATAATAAGCATTACGCATGCTGGCTGAGCGTTCCGTGAATGATATTTCTTCCAACCTGCCATCGCCTAGTATTCTGGTTTTCAGAGGAGCCAAAAACAAAAGCGATAGAATGGTAACTAGGATTATCGCCCAGGCGCCGAGCGCTTTCGCGAGTCGGCGCGTATCATATGTTGATTTATGGGCAAATACCGCAAATAAAAAAATGATGACCCCAAGAGTCGCCAACCATGCGCTACGCGAAAAGGTGAGAAAAATTCCGGAGAGAATTAATGAAAAACTGGAAAATAAAAACCACCTTTGCCAGCTTTTTTCGGTTTTGAGAATAAGATATATGAGCATGGCAAAAACGACCACTAGAAAGCCGGCTAAAATGTTTGGATGCGGCAATGATCCATAAGCGCGCAACAGTCGTTCATCTCCGTAAGCGATTACTGATTCTCCAGCCAGAGCGTCGGCCTGATGCCAAGCCATCCCAAGCCATTTATTGGCCATTACTTCATTATGTATTACCTGCCATATGCCGAGTAACGCTTGTAAGCATGCGCTGGTGACGAATGCTACAATTAATTTGATTTGAGAAAAATTTATTTTTAATATCAATAACAATAATAGAAAAGCTACGACAAAACGGGTTAGCCAGTAATGAGCGATTTCCGAATCAATGGCGAAAAACCATGCGGAGTATGCCATAACAGCGAGAAGGATGATAAAAATTGAGAGACCAATGCCTTCGGCTTTAGAGATGATATTGGTAAATTTTACTCTGATGGATTTTGCCAGCAGAAAAATTAGCAGCATCGCGAGAATGATTAAATCAAAAGCGTACAAACCCATCCTTCCAAATTCAAAGAAATTTTCTCCAACTCTATAATCCTTAAATATCCATCTCGTTTGCCAGGGTAGCACGAAAACAAAAAGATAGAGCATATATTCAAGGATTTTGGAAAAGAATTTGTCTTTTTTTGAAATTTTGTTATTCATATTATCCACTTACTTTATATTTTAATCATACATCATTTCGGCTATAAGGTAAATCCACTTTATTTTTTTTACGGAATAATATAGTATTAATATTGTCAATTACGCAATTTGTTAACTGGCAGATTGCTTACAGCAAGAAATAGCGCATTTATGTTAAAAACAGCAAATAAGTATTATGGCAGAAAATAATTACAAAGATGAATATAAAATAAGATTTGAAAAACTGGCCAAAATAAGGCAAGCTGGTGTAAATCCCTACCCGGCTAAATTTAACAAAGAAAATAGAGTGACAGAAATTCAAACCAGCGCTGACGGAATAGGCTTAAAGACAGCAGGTAGAATAGTTGACTTGCGCAAAATTGGCAAATTAGTTTTTTGTAATCTTCGGGATGAGTGGGGCAGAGCGCAGATAGTTTTAAAACAAGATGAATTAGGCAAGGATAAATTCACATTTTTCATCAAGTATTTTGACAGAGGAGATTTTTTGGGAGTCGAGGGGAATATATTCACCACGCGCACAGGGGAAAAGACGCTTCTCGTTAAAAGATACGAATTGCTTTCCAAATCGCTTTTGCCATTGCCTGGGAAATGGCACGGCTTAAAGGACGAGGAATCGTGTTACCGCCAAAGATATTTGGATTTGATCGCTAATGATGAAACAATAAAAAGATTCAAATTCCGCAGCAGATTTATCAAGATATTGCGGGAGTTTTATGCTCAAAATGGTTTTGAGGAGATTGATACGCCTATACTTGCCAATCAGGCTTCCGGGGCGCTTGCTAAACCATTTAAAACACACCATAATGCTCTTGGAACCGATATATATTTGCGTATTGCGCCTGAAACATATCTGAAGGAATCTATCGTTGGTGGATATGAAAAAGTTTTTGAAGTGGCGCGGTGTTTCCGAAATGAAGGTATGGATCCATCGCATTTGCAGGATTTCACTATGGTGGAGCACTACGCGGCTTATTGGGATTATGTGGATAATATGCGTTTTACGGAGCGTATGTTTGAATATATATTGGCAAAATTAAAGGATGGAAAGAAAAAGATCAAAATTCCGAACAGAGGAGGAGGATTAGTGGAAATTGATTTTTCTTTACCTTGGAAAAGAGTGAGTTTTTGCGAGCAATTAATCGAGGATGCCGATATTGACATTGATAAATATGAAAACGCTGATAAGTTAAGAGAAGCAATCAAGCGAAAAAAAATTAAAATTGAAGATATTGACAAATTAGGCAGAGGTAACCTTATTGACGCTTTGTATAAACTTGTTTCACGGCCTAAAATTATTAACCCAACTTTTTTGACAAATCATCCCTTGGATCTGTCGCCGCTGGCCAGGCGCAGTGATAACAACATCAAGGCCGTGGATAGATTTCAATTGATCATTAATACATGGGAAATAATCAACGCATACTCGGAGTTAGTTGACCCGATTGATCAGGAAGAAAGATTTCGCGCCCAGGAAAAGGCCAAGAAAGATGGCGATGAAGAAGCGCATGGAAAAGACGACGAATATATAGAGGCCATGAAACATGGCATGCCTCCGATATCAGGTTTTGGGATGGGTATTGAGAGGATTGTAGCCTTACTTACTGGACAAACAAATTTGCGCGATGTTGTGTT
>Ga0210006_1000837_pt1 | contig 22662 bp, 23 predicted proteins | sample CryGey02umfilter_2_FD_185452 | JGI IMG/M metagenome (GOLD analysis project Ga0210006, IMG submission 185452) | Groundwater microbial communities from aquifer in Utah, USA - Crystal Geyser 4/10/14 0.2 um filter (SPAdes) (version 3) | ecosystem: Environmental > Aquatic > Deep subsurface >... | reverse complement strand
TAGGTTCTAACCTTTTGATATAACGACCCAAAAAAAATCCTCACCTTGCGAATTTACAAGGATTTTATAAGGATAACTATAAGAAACGGAAAGGCTTGCATATGCAAGCCGCCGGTTCGAGCAGGTTTTCCTTAAAAAATCAGCCAATTCTTCGGCGCTTGCAGCCGAAGCGGCGTAACTCCGTAAATATTTACGGTGAAGCAGCCGCCAATTTTTTCAAGGAGGGCAATAATATGCGATACTTTCTCTATGCGCGCAAGTCAACGGACACTGAGGATAAGCAGATCCTCTCTATCCAATCACAGCTGACCGAAGTGCGCGAATATGCACGAAAAGAAAATTTGCAGATTGTGCAGGAATTACAGGAAGCGTGCACTGCCAAGGCTCCCGGCAGGCCTGTATTTAATGAGATAATCGCCAGAATAGAAAAAGGCGAAGCTGATGGCATAGTTTCATGGCATCCTGATCGGCTTGCGCGCAACAGCATAGACGGCGGCAAGATAATATACCTTATAGACACCGGCCATATCGTTGACTTGCGCTTTCCTACCTACCGCTTTGACAACAGCGCACAAGGCAAGTTTATGCTCAACATTATATTCGGCCAGTCAAAGTATTATGTGGACAACTTAAGCGAGAACACAAAGCGCGGCATACGAGAGAAACTGCGCCGCGGCGAGTATCCCGCATTTGCGCCTATAGGCTACCTCAACGACGGCAAAGGTAAGATATTTGTTGATGAGGCTGCTGCGCCGCTTGTTAAGAAACTCTTTGCCTTGTGCGCTGAAGGACGATACACGCTGGACGAGCTGAAAAAATTGGCGTCTGCTTCCGGCTTGGCGAGCAAGAGATACAAAAAGCCTCTTGTTGTAAGTAATGTTCATCGCATATTAACGAATGCTTTTTATTATGGTGTGTTTTTTTATAAGGGCGAGATTTTCCAGGGCGCGCACGCAGCCATAATAACGAAAGATTTGTTTGATAAGGTTCAGGATGCATTGAAACTCAAGAGCAGGCCAAAGCTATGCAAGGGCCGCTACTTTGCTTTTAGAGGGCTTTTCCGTTGCGGCGAATGCGGCTGCGCGATAACCGCAGAACGGCAAAAAGGCCACAATTACTATCACTGCACAAAACGAAAAGACGAATGCAGCCAGCAAGGCTATGTCCGCGAGGAAAATCTCGCCCTTATGATAAGCGAGGCCTTAAGCAAAATAAACCTTGACGATAAAACTTATAACGCTATGATGGCTGAGTTAGAGCGCGAAAAGGAACTGCTCAAGGCTGAGAAAATTCACAATGGCAGGGTTAACGAAATACAGCTGCAAGAAATAGACGAACAATTAGCCCGGCTACTTGATTTATTTGTTGAGGGCAATATTACGGCTGACGAGTACAAAGCCAAAAAGGCCTCGCTTATCAACAAGAAAATCGCCCTAGTAAATAACTCTCAGGCGATTTTCAGTCCTTCAAGCATCCCCCTATTAGAGGATAAAAAAACACACCATATAGAAAATCCCTCATTGGACACTAACGGAAAATGGTTAGAACCGATGAGGGATTTTCTAACTCTTGCTCGCCAAGCCAGTTACGCCGCTTCGGCTGCAAGCGCCGAAGAATTGGCTGATTTTTTAAGAAAAATCTGTTCGAACCGGCGGCTTGCATATGCAAGCCTTTCTGTTTCTTATAGTTATCCTTATAAAATCCTTGTAAATTCGCAAGGTGAGGATTTGGGGTGGCTGACGGGATTCGAACCCGCGACCACTAGATCCACAATCTAGTGCTCTAACCAGCTGAGCTACAGCCACCAAATTCAGCGAAGCTGAATTTGATCCTGTTTTGCAAGCTATATCAAACAGCAAAACAGGACCTATCATGCTATTAGTTATCAAATGTTACTCGTAAGGTCCTGTGTCACTACTCGTAATAGCTGGTAGTGACACAGGATCAAAATTTCCTGTGTAACAGGAAATTTTGGCGTCCCTGGCCCGACTCGAACGGGCGACCCTTTGCTTAGAAGGCAAATGCTCTATCCGCCTGAGCTACAGGGACGTATTCGCGGATTACTCGCTACAAGCTGACAGCCGACTTCGGCTTGCCTGCTCGCTCACTACGTTCGCTGTGCTGGCAAGCCTTCGTGGCTGCCAGCAGCTAGAGCAAACCGCTCACAAAGAACAGAAATAATCTTTAAGCATTATTTTTAATGCTGCCTTGCCTTTTGCTGTTTTAAAATAACGCTCTCGCCTTAAAGCATCACTTTTCGTCATGTATGCTTCAAAGAAAATTAACTCTACAGGTCTCCGAAATTTAGTCGCAGGCACTTCCTCTGCCTAATGACGCAAAACCCTAGACTCTACATTATCCGTAAAACCAATATAAAGCAACTTATCTTTTTGGCTTCTAAGTACATATACGAAGTACATTGCTTTACTTATATTGGCCCTAAACCATTCGTCCCTTCGGGGCTCAGGTTCATGGTCGGGGCGAGAGGATTCGAACCTCCGACGTCTTGCTCCCAAAGCAAGCGCTCTAGCCAAGCTGAGCCACGCCCCGCTTTAAGCATAGTATTATACACGATTACCATATTCTTTACCACAAAAATTTGACCATCAATTATTCTTGCGCTATTCGTATAAATAATATAGAATAATCATATTATGAAAAAGATGATATTGAGTATATCCTCATGCCTGTTAATAGCCCTTATCCTGTCTGCCGCGGCTGCCTTATGGTATGCCCAAAAAATATTTATACCGCAAAAATTAAAACCCCTTCTTATAGAAACAGCCAAAAAAGCAAATATTAAAATCGACCTGGAAAATGTATATTACATATTCCCGGGCGAATTTTCCGTACGCGGCTTAACGCTCTATGACAGAGACATACCTTCGCAAAAAACACTTACGGCAAATAATATAAGGATATGGTTTAAACCCCTGGAACTGCTGTTAAAAAAACATGTGCTGGTTAACAAAATAGACCTTATAACGCTCAAAATATTTCCCGGCCCGGGGCACACATTCACATCAAAGGGCCATATTTTTATAGATGGGGAATTATCGTATAAATTAAACGACCCTAAAAGCCTGGCCTACGAAGGCATTATAACGCTTAAAGACCATGACATAAAAAACATGCCTTTTGTAAAAAATATTTCCGGATTAAACGGAAAAATAAGGATCTTTCCCGAAAAAATATCCATAATAGAATTAAAAGGGCATTCTTTCGGTTGCCCTGTTGAGTTCTCCGGTTTTTTAGAAAACTTTAAAGACCCTTACCTGGACCTGACAGAAACCATAGACTTAGACCTGTCAAAAATAGACAGTTTCCTTTTAGCCAAGATAAGTAACTCCATAAAATCAATAACCCTTTCCGGAAAAAGTATAGCCATCCTCAAAATGTCCGGAAAATTAAGCCAATGGCCTATAAAATTTAACGGCAGCGCTTCTGTTGAGGATGCCCAGGCAAATATAAAAAACCTCAAAAATACCATACAAAATATAAAAGGCTCTGTCAGCTTTGACGAAAACTCCATAACCATACCGCGCCTGGAAGCGTTGTACAACGACATAGAATATGATTTCAAGGCAACCATGACAAGCTATAACGCGCCGTCAATATACGCTGTGTTAAATTCGAAAGACCTGCTCCTTGAAACAAAACTAAGGACCATAGATGATTACGTGCGTTTTGATTCGATTGACGGAACCTGGTTTAATTCCACCATCAACTTGGTCGGAGAAATACAAAACTATCAAAACCCGGAATTAAAGCTTTCCGGAGAATCAAAGCTGGACCTTGAAGATATCCAAAAAATACTCTCAAGGCTGTTTGGTGAAAATAACAATGTTTCTGATTTTATAAATAACTTAAAACCCAAAGGCATATGCGCAATGTCGCTTTTTATAGACGGGCTGATAAATAATTTCATTAACTGCGAAGTAGGCCTGAAGGCAGAATCTGAAAACCTTATATTAAACGGTTTTAACCTGGGCGCGCTTGATCTGTCGGCGCAGCTTAAAACGAAAGTATTTTCCGTGCCAAAACTAAACCTAACGCCTTACTCAGGCACGCTGGACATGCAGGGCAATATAAACGCCGACTCAGAATATAAAATAGATATGAAAGCAAAAGATGTTGACCTGGGCAAACTTATAAAAGACACGGGATTTAAAGATAAAGATATATGGGGCATTGTATTTCTTAATTGCGCTCTTACCGGAAAAGGCAGTGATTTAAATAATTTAAAAGGCCAGGGCTGGTTATTAATATCAAACGGCCGGCTATGGCAATTCCCGCTTTTGGGCGGTTTTTCCGATTTCTTAAAACTTCCCAACCTTAAAAACATAGAAATAAAAGAAGCTTCTGGAAATTTTGTGGTTGCCGATAAAAAGATAACAACCCAAAACCTTGAATTTTCAAGCCCGCAGATGAATATGGCAGCAAGAGGCTCGCTCGGATTATACGGAGGCCTTGATTTTAATATAGGCTTGAGCTTTACCCCTGGCTTTGCCCAGGAAAATCAGCTGGCAAAGCTTGCAATGCTATTAGTGGATGAGACCGGAAGATTTTTAGGCGAGCTTAAGCTAACTGGGACGCTTAAAGAACCGAAATACAGTTTTGTGACACTGCATCTGGATAAAATTTTCGACAACGCTGTTGTAAACAAGATCAAGGAACTCTTCAAAAAACAACCGTAGGCTATTTGATTATATCAACGTGCCTCAACAAAATCCTTCTTGCCTGATATATCGCTTTTGCCCTGTGGCTTATCCTGTCTTTTATCTTCGCAGGTAATTCAGCGACAGTTTTTGAATATCTCGGTATTATAAATAACGGGTCATACCCAAAACCGTTATTGCCGCGAAGCACTGTGCCTATAAAACCGAAACAATCACCTCTTAACACCTTTACATTACCGTCAGGCTCAGCTAAGGCAACGCTGCATTTGTACCTGGCAAATCTTTTCTTAAAAGGCACACCTTTTAATTCATCCAAAAGCTTACGATTATTCATGTTATCGCTGGCGTCTTCTGAGGCATATCTTGCCGAATAAATGCCTGGCTTACCGTCAAGCGCATCAACCTCAAGCCCCGAATCATCGGCCAGGCTCAGCATGCCGGTCTCTTCTGCGGTTATCTTTGCTTTTTTTATCGCATTATCATCAAACGTAAACCCGTCCTCAGAAATAGGGCCTATGTGCGGAAAATCAGCCAAGGACCAGACCTTCATGCCGACGTCGCGCAAAAGCCTCATTATTTCTTCTTTCTTCTTTTTATTTCTGGTCGCTATGACTATATCTTTATATTTTTTATTCACCCAACCCCTCCTGCGCCTGAATATCAGTTGAGCGCGAATCACTGCGAACCATAAATACTCCTTCCCTTGGAATCCACTCCTACAATCAAAGGCAGATCAACCACCTCAAGCTCATATATAGCCTCGGGCCCAAGATCAATATATGCAACCGGCCTTCTTGATTTAACATGTTTTGAAATAAGGGCGCCCAGGCCTGCGTACGCAAGAAAATAAACCGCTTTGTATTTTTTTAACGCGGCTGCAACATCCTTTGAACGCCTGCCTTTACCTATTATCGCCTTTACGCCCGCCTTAAGCAGATCTGGCGTAAATTCATCCATCCTTGAACTTGTCGTCGGACCGCAGGAACCTATAACCCTGCCTTTGGGCGTTTTTGTGGGGCCGCAATAATAAATAATCGCGCCTTTTAGATTTATAGGCAGTCTCCTGCCTGACTTTATCGCCTCAACCAGTCTTTTATGCGCCTGGTCGCGGGCCGTGTAAATCCTGCCGCTATATAATATTTCATTCCCTGATTTTAGATTTTTCATTTTAAATTATGGTTGTGGCGCTGCGCGTAGCATGGCATGAAATATTCACGCAAACAGGCAGCCCTGCGATATGCGTAGGATATTTTTCAACATTTACTGCAAGCGCTGTTGTCTTACCGCCCAATCCCATCGGCCCGATGTTTAACTTATTGATTTCTTTTAATAAATCTTGTTCCATAGTTTTGAGCTTTTCGCTTTTAGCTTTAAGCTTATGTAATAGCGCCTTTTTTGCAAGCAAACACGCATAGTCCTGCGTGCCGCCTATACCTATCCCGACGACAAACGGCGGGCAGGCGTCCGGGCCTGCTTTCTTTACAACCTCTAAAACAAATTCTTTTATTTTAGCCATACCAACAGTGGGATTAAACATCCTGACCCGGCCCTTATTTTCACAGCCAAAACCTTTCGGTAGCACAGTTAATTTAATCCTGTTCCCTTTTACTATCTCGGTATGAATTACTGCCGGCTGATATCCTGATTTGCCCCGCAAAACAGGATCAGCAACTATAGAATTACGCAAAAAACCTTTATTGTATCCTGATTCTACGCCTTTATTTATCGCATCGGTTAATAATCCGCTCTTTATATGGACATCCTGCCCAAGCTCAACAAACACAACCGGCATGCCGGTATCCTGGCAAATCGCCAGTTTATCTTTTTTTGCTATGCGCGCATTATCTATTGTGGCCTTTAAAATCCTTTTTGCTCGGCGATTACCTTCAGATATATACGCCCGCTTAAGCGCTTCTAAAACATCAGGCCTTAGATTAAAATTCGCCTCAAGGCAAAGCCTGGCAACTGTTTCTTTTATTTTTCCTGCTTTTACGTATCTCATCTTACGTACTCCGCGCTTACTGTGGTTGTTATTCCGCCCCTGGGGTTGAATACGCCTGTAATCTTTACCCGGCGGGGCTTGCAAATATTTACAAAATCATCGAGTATTTTATTTATAACATGCTCATGAAATATTCCGATATTGCGGTAGAATATTGTATACAATTTAAACGACTTTAGCTCTATGCAATATTTATCCGGTGAATATTCTATTTTTATGTTTGCAAAATCAGGCAGGCCTGTTTTGGGGCATATACATGTAAATTCCGGCAGATCCAAAGTTATCGTATACTCCTTGTCAGGATATTTATTTACCCAGACATCTATTTTAGGTGTCTTAAGGCCTCTTATCTTATCTTGCCTGTTCTCGTAAGAACTTTTGACTTTCATCTTATCCCGTATATCTTATGCATCTGGGGTATAACCTTTACCCTTAAAATATGTTCTTTGGCGATTTTCTTAAAGCTTTCCAGCATCAAAGGCCCTACCCGGCCGGCATGGTCTGTTACAGGCTGTATGACAAGCGCTATATATGGATTTTTTTGGGCGACCAGTAAAACCGCCCTGTTAAAATCAGAGGCCGTAGTTTTATCCGTAACAACTATCTTTACAAAAACCTGTTTTGTCATAGCTATATCCAGAAACTGCGAGTGCTCCTGCCAAAGGCCTTTTGCCAGGGTTGAGGTGGGTAATTTTATATCCATAGCTATTATATCCACATAATCTATTATTTTTGCCAGCTCATCCGGCAATGCGCCGTTTGTCTCAAGGTAAACCTTGTAACCGGTTTGTTTAAGCCTGGGTAAGAATATTTTGAGAAAATCCGCCTGCAGAAGCGGCTCGCCTCCTGTAATTGATACCGAATGTATACTCTTGGGTAGAGCCTTTATAAACACTGCCGAGAGAAGCTCTTCTGCGGTATATTCTTTCATTTCGTGCGCCTCTTGAGGCGTATCGCAAAATGAACAACCAAAACCACAACCAAAAAACCTTACAAAAACCTGACGCTTGCCTGATAAAATACCCTCGCCCTGTATAGATGTAAATATTTCGTGTATTTTTGCTAGCATAACGGATCCCTTAATCCTGCCTCTTTAAAACCCTTGGCCCTGAACCTGCAGCTGTCGCATTTTCCGCAGGGTGAGCCTTTTCCCGCGTAACACGACCATGTCAATTGATAAGGCACGTCTAATTTTTTTCCCAATTTTATTATATCTGATTTTGTTTTATTGATAAGCGGCGTAAAAATCTCTATGGCGCTTTTATTTACCCCTATTTTTGTGCCTAATTTTGCGGCCTTTGAGAAAGCCGCGTAAAATTCAGGCCTGCAATCAGGGTAACCGCTGTAATCAACCGTGTTTGCGCCGATAAATATAGCCTTTGAGCGCATGGCCTCGGCGCACGACAGCGCAAAACTCAAAAATATAATATTGCGCGCAGGCACATACGTACTTGGTATACCACTGCTATGTCGAATTGCCTTTTTAAAATCCAAAAGGCTTGAACCCTTCCACGGCAAATTTATCTTTATTATTTCATATTTACACTTCGCGCTTTGCGCTATACGTTTTGCGCTTTGAATCTCGCGGCTGTGGCGCTGGCCGTAATCAAAGATCAGGCAATAACAGCTGTACCCCTTGCCTTTGGCAAAATACAAGGTGGTTGCCGAATCAAGCCCTCCTGACAAAAGCACAACGGCCTTTTTATTCATAGTAGGCAGCGCAGGATGTGTCTGTTTCCCAAACGGATACTTTTAATAATTTATAATTTAGCTTATCGTAAATAAATTTTGCTATATTCTCTGAGGTGGGATTGGCCTTTTTAAAATACGCAACATCATTCAACACCTTGTGATCCAGTTGCATCAAAATCTTATTCAGCGACTTTTTCAGGCCTGAAAAATCCATAACCATGCCCTGGGTATTTAATTCGCTGGAGGTGCAGGTAACCTGCACCTTCCAGTTATGGCCGTGCATATTCTCGCATTTTCCTTTGTACGCGCGCAAATAATGCGCAGCGCTAAACTGAGCCTCAACACTTATCTCAAACATCCTCATGTCTCCTGATACATTTTATAGCACTTCCCAAAAATTTTCTGCCTGAAGAGGCAAATTTATTAGGTTCGTCGCTCACAAAAAATCTAAGAACGCCTTTTTGTTTTTTGGTATTTAACAGCTCTTCTCTGTACAAAACATTCTTGGTTTCTATGGCACATTGCCTGGCTGAATCAACCAGGCAAATGCCGCGGCCCAGGACTGAACCTATAACATCTTTCAGTAAAGGATAATGCGTGCATCCTAAAATTAATGAATCAACCTTTTTTTGTTTAAAAACCGAAAGGTACCTCTTGGCCACCTGTTTTGTAACCGGGTCATTAAGCCACCCCTCCTCTGCCAGTGAAACAAACAAAGGGCAGCTTTTTGAAACCGTCTTAAGCGACAAATACTTCTGCGGAAATTCGCTTTTAGCTATTCTTTTAAGCTCGGACTCGTACGCCTTGCTTAAAATGGTGGCGCTTGTGCCTATTATGCCTATGCGGCCGGCTTTAGTAGAAGAAATAGCCTCTCTTGCCCCTGGCTCAATAACGCCTATTATCGGGGCCTTAAAATTATCCTGCAGCAATTTAAGGGCGATACTGGAGGAAGTGTTACAGGCTACAACTATACATTTAACCTTAAAACGCAGCAGAAAAAGCGCGTTTTCAACTGAAAATCTTTCTATTGTTTTTGTTGATTTCGTGCCGTAAGGCACCCTGGCTGTGTCGCCGAAATATACTATATCCTCGCATGGTAGATATTTTACAAGCTGTTTGACAACCGTCAAACCGCCTACGCCTGAATCAAATACGCCTATTGGATTATTTTTATCTTGAGCCATTATCGCGCAAATCCTTCGGTTTTTTCGTACTCCTGCCTGTAATCAAGTATGCCTTTGGCAATAGCATCCGCTATCGCATCCCTGTAATCCGGTCTCTTAAGTTTTGCCTCTTCGTCCAGATTTGTAATAAAACCCGTTTCAACCAGGATAGCCGGCATGCGCGCGCCCTTTAATACATAAAATCCGGCTGACTTAACACCTCTCTGGCGGACCCAAAGCCTTTTTCTTGCCTGGTCTGAAATATGCCCGGCCAATTGTATTGATTCAGTCCTGCTTTCGGTTGAAACCAGATCCCATAATATACATTGCAGATTGTTTGAAGAATTCACCTGATAGGAACCCTCTTCAAACTTCAAGCTTGCATTTTCACTTTCAGCAAGTTTCCTTGCGGCGTCATCCGCTGCTTCGGACAGATAGTAAACTTCAAAGCCCTTTGCGTTTTTCATCTTGGCTGCGTTAACGTGTATGGAAACAAAAAAATCAGCTGATTTATCATTGGCTATCTGCACCCTTTTTGACAAGGCAATAAACCTGTCGCTTGAACGGGTAAGATAAACATCAAACCCTTCCTTTTTGAGTTTATCTGCCAGGCGTATCGCTATATCAAGCGCTACATCTTTTTCAAGCAGCCCGCACCTGCCTATGGCGCCGGGATCCTTGCCGCCGTGGCCTGCATCCACAACAACCTTGCGCAAAAGATAATCCTTTTTTACGGAATACACCGGGTGGCATACTGTATCCTGTTGCACGGCTATCTTTTCCTGCGCAAAAGATACAGGTACCATCAATGCCCCGCGGTAAATGACTGCCGGAAACCCCATATTTACAACTTTATCGCCGGTGAGCGCAAACCTGCTGCCTTCGGAAAAACGAAAATAATTATTTTTATTTTGTATCCCGGCTTTTCTGGCAACAGTATCCCATGACCATTTATAATCAAACCTGTCGCAGACAATTATAAGCGGGACATAATCTGCGTTATTTATTTTTACTATCTGATCTTGCAGGGCTGGCGAGATTGCATGCGGGGCTACCTTAGGAACCGTAGCGCAGCCTGGAAGAAACGCAAGCTGTAAGCTAAAAGCTATTAGTAAAATATATATGAAATTTTTTTTCATGAAAGGACTAAATTTGCCTTTGCATCGTTAAGAAAGGTCCTGTTTTGCCCCTCGTCACTAAAGGGAATAACTGGTGACTCGGGACAATTTTTCCAGCAAAGATATTCTACTGGAAAAATTGGTGGAGGTGGCGGTATTGAAACCGCGTCCTTTTGCCCCTAAAATAAGGCATCTACATACTTAGTTCATCTTTTAATCTCGCCAAGAACGCTCCGATAAACAGGATTTTTCAAGGCCAGCCTTTTTAATACTCGCACGCCCTAAAGGCTAAGAACTATGCGAGGTTACCTGTTAATGACTTCCTATTATATTCCCACAGGTTGGAATACAGGAAGGGCTGCACCCATAGGTGCAGCAACATGTGCCAATTGAGCCTCAGCTAAAATAGCTTCGGCCTCGGCTACTGGATTGTAGTCGTTAGCATTTAATAGTAGTCGGTTTTTATCGAGGCCAACCGACCAACCTCGGTATGCCACCTTACTCCCGGCTAGCAAGAGTCGAAACCTTTCACCCCCAAATTTTCAAAGAAACAAATTATTTACGCACAGCCCGTTGCATCTGCCTGTTGTGCTCGCGCTTTTTTATATCCTCACGCTTATCGTACGACTTTTTGCCTTTACTCAGCCCAAGCTCAACCTTAACAAGGCCTCTTTTGTTAAAATACGCCTTCAAAGGTATTAAAGTCAGGCCTTTTTGGTTTAACTCACCCTGCAGGCGCTTTATCTCTGTCTTATGTAATAACAGCATCCTGGGCCTTAACGGCTCAGGGCTTGTAATGCCGGCCTGCTGATAAGGCGCTATATGCATATTATATAGCACTAAATTGCTATTTTTATCAAAATGGGCAAAACTACCCTTTAAATTGGCGTTATGCTCCCTTAATGACTTAACCTCGCACCCCTGAAGCTGTATACCGGCCTCAAGGGTCCAAAGTATATTATAGTCTTTCCTGGCCTCTCTGTTAGTAACTACTATGTTCTGAGCCATAAGACCTATTATTATACCATAAAAGGCCCCAAAAAGCAATGGTGCGGAAGGAGAGATTTGAACTCTCAAGGGTTGCCCCATACGCTTCTGAGGCGTACGCGTATGCCAGTTCCGCCACTTCCGCGAAATTTTTGCAAAGCAAAAATTTCGTCCCGAGTGACCAGCTATCTCGTTTAGTCACGAGGGACGACTTCTATATTATTATAACACTATTTTGCCCACAAACCAAGTCTTTTTGTCTTTGCCTCTTGCTGTAACCTTTTAAACAACTCAGAATATCTTGTATTAGGCCTTATGCTCATAACGCGCGCATATCCTAACTTTACAAGCTCGGCATTGACAAAAATCCCATCCCCTAGATATACATAGGCAAGTGTGCGGCCATATTTATCATATTTTTCTACGTCAAATTCAAGCCTTACATTTTTACCCAAAACAAGTTTTTTATTAAAATCCGCTGCTTCAGGGCCGTAATATTCAATGCCTTTTTTAGGATGATGTGTTTCCGGAGTATTTACGCCGATATACCTAACTCTTTCATTATTACCAAGCACAATAGTATCCCCGTCGATCACCCTCTTAACCCAAGCAGCATGCCCGGAAACATCTTTTTGATCAGAAGGCAAATACCTGGTTAAAACAATAAATAAAAAAATAGCGCCTATGGCAATAATCCTTCCAAGGCTCTTTTTATATTTCATAGCATCTTACGCCTTATCACATCTAATACGCTTTTGGCATCTTTTATGCTATCAGTTAACTCCATAACTTTTAAGATCTCTGCTTCCGCCTGTTTAAACCGGCCTAATACTACATGTGTAAGCGCCAGATTATAATGCGCCTCTGCTGATTGCGGATTTAACTTTACGGCTGTGATAAATTCATCTGCTGCTTTTTCTATATTACCCATACCCCAATAACAAGAACCCAGATTATTGTAAGCCTGGGCCATTTTAGGCCTGTATTTTATAGCTCCCTTGTAAGCGTCTATGGCCTTATCAATGTTGCCCTGCTCTTGATAAATCAAGCCGAGGTTATACCTTGCTTCAGAATACTTAGGATCTAATTCAACTGCTTTTTTATAAAATTCCAATGCCTTAACATAATCGTTTTTTAATAAATAAACAAAACCCATATTTGCGTTAACATAGCTGTTTTTAGGAGCCAGCTCTATACCTTTTTTGGCCTTATCAACCGCGTCCTGCAATTGTTTCATAAAACCTTTTGTAGCGCTGAAACCGCTGTAAGAAAGCCCGTCATTCGGGTTTACTTTTATCGCCTCCTCAAATTTAAGCATTGCCTCTTCTATTTTACCTTCAAGTAACAGATTGAATCCGCTCTCTCTGTACACAGCGCCCATATCTGATGTGATTTCCTTGTCTGTATGTTTGGAAATACCTGATGCGTCAAATCTGTTTTTTAATTCACCAAACGCTAACTTTGCCTTTTCAGTATCCTCAAGATCGTACATATACGTATAGCCTGACCTAAACAGGGCCATCTGCGCCAATGATTTATCCCCGGACGCCGATGCCAGTTGTTCAAATTCTTTTGCCGCCTCATCATAACGGCCCTGGCTTCTCAAACTATCTGCCTTCCAATATTTTGTACCAGACGCCAACTCATCAGATACAGCCTCCTGCGAAATCTCAGCAAATAATTTTTCGCTTTCCTGGTATTTATTATCCATTTTATAATTAAAGGCCATGTTAAATTTTGATTTTTGTCCTACATCAGTATCCGGCCCCAATTCAAACGATTTCTTATAGGCATAGTTGGCGCCGGCAAAATCATACAGCCTGGACTTAATATTTCCAAGTTCATAATACATTCCTTGCAGTTTCTCCCGGGATAACTCCCTGTCTATGGCGTCCTGCAATTTTTTCTTCTCGGAAGATAATTTTTCAAGCCCTTTTAAGTTATAAAGAAGCCTTTCTGCGATTGCCGCCGAATGCGAACCCGGGGCATTTTTTATCACTTCTTCGAAAATTATCCCTGCCCTGTTAAAATTTTCAATTTTCTGATACAGATAACCAAGATTGACTTTCTCCACGCCCTGATACTGAGGCTCATTTTTAAATATATCCTCATACGCCTTTATGGCAGCGTTAATATCGCCGGATTCCTGAAGTTTCTTTGCCTGTAAAAAAACCTCGTCGTCAAGCTCGGTAACAACTAAACCTTTTACCGCGGCCATGGACAAAATATCCTTCAAGGCCTTGCCTGTACTTAAAACCCTGTTATTAACGCTGTCTAACGCGACTAAAACAGGGTTTCTGGCAGCGTTCTTTTCAGCCAGGGCTTCAGAAAGGACAAATTGCGCATCCTTGACCTGGTTTATAATTTTGGGTTTTGCAGCTATGCTGCTGGCCAAATCTAATCTTATCAAATTTCCAGAATCCATCTTCTTATTGGCAACTTCTTTTAATATCACGCCTCCTAAAATCATATTCAGGCCTTGCATATCATTTATAGTCTGCGCCCCGGATGTCTGCTCAAGCGCAAACTGGATATCTGCAAGAGAACGGTCTACTATATAGGCATTGTATACAAAAAAGAATATAAAAACAGTAGCTATAACCGTTACTGGCTTGTAAAATCTTATAAAAAATATCCCCACCGGCGACATTTTTTTATCCTTATCTATAGTTCTAATTTTTCTTTTTTTTCTGGTTGCCATATAAGATAATTTTACTCTAATAATTACACAGGGTCAAGTGAAATAAGATTGACATGCTTTAAGGTTTATAGTATATTAAAAACATGACGCGATTAACCATCCAAAGCCGCATAATCACATACATGATAGTAACTACCGTGGCGCTTATTGCGGTATTTACTTTTATGCAGGTCAATAACCAACTTAAAACCCTTACCCAACAGAACATCCTTAGGGCAAAATTTGGCGCTATGCTGGTAAAAAACGCCCTTGAAAACACCATGGCCGAAGCGTCTAATGCCAAACAGCAACCGGAAGCCCTTAAAGAGACGCTCACAGGCCTCAAACAATCCGGGATTATAGAAGATGTTGAAATTATGGATAAAGATGCAGGCATTATAGTTTCTACCGGAAAGTATACCGGCAATACGGCATTAAACGCAAAAGAGCAACATATATTAAAATCCCTGTTTGAGGCAAAAACGCAGGCGCAACAGTATCAGTCCAAAATAGACAAGCAAAAAAAAATTATCTTGCAATATGTCCCGTTAATACAGGCTGTTTGCTTGGCGCCGGATGCCGCTGCAACATACCAGGAAAAAAATATTACATACATAGCAAAAATCACCTATAAATTAGGCAATATAAATAACGCCTTAAAAAGCGTCTATCTGCCGTGCATATTTATAGCTATAATGATAGTGCTGGCCAATATATTCCTGACAATCATGCTGTCTAAAACAATTATAGGGCCGCTGCATATATTAAATAACGCCTCAAAAGAAATAGCCGCCGGCAAGCTTGAGCTTCGCATAAACCTGGCAACCGAAGATGAGATAGAAGAAGTCGCCAATACGTTTAACGATATGACAGTGGCGCTTGTCAATATGAAAGCGCGGGCTGAAAATGCCAACCCCCTGACAAAACTGCCGGGAAATAACGTGATACATGAAGAGATAGAAAAACGCCTTAATGATAAGAGAAAATTTGTGGTAGTATACTCGGATCTGGATAATTTTAAGGCATTTAATGACAAATACGGAATAGGCGCGGGCGATAAGGCAATAAAATTAACTGCGCAGATAATGCAGGATAGTTTAAAACTCGGCAGCGCAGATGACTTTATGGGCCATGAAGGTGGGGATGATTTTGTATTATTAACCACGCCTGAGGCAGCAAAACCAATCACGGATTACATAATAAGCGAGTTTGATAAAAATATCCGCGCCCTTTATAATAAAGATGATTTAGAGCGCGGATATATAGTTTCAAAATCACGCGAAGGCGAAACCAAACAATTCCCCATAATGACCCTGTCGCTGGCCGGAGTAAGTAATATAAGCCGGCCTTTAAACAGCTACGGAGAAATCACAAATATATGCGCCAGCGTAAAAAAAGTCGCAAAGAAAACTCCCGGCAGCGTCTTCGTGCTCGATACAATGCCTGAAGCCCATTAAACTTACCTGCTATTCTCCTGCCTTAATATCTTTGGTAAAAAATCATACCTAGACAAGCGGTCAGCCTGCGATACGTAAGTAGGCGTGACTGTCGCTATATACGCGCTTTGTCTTGTGGAAACGCCTAACGGAAGACCACCGCGGTCTGGGTTACCTTTAGACGGTTCAGTAGGAGAAGCTATCCTCGCAAAAGAAACGCCCGCTAAAACACAAGCCGATAACACTAAAACAAATCCTGCTAAAAATAATTTTTTCATACTACCTCCTCTCTGTTTGTATTTTTTTGAAAAACAGTTTTAAACATACTCCATAAAATAGAACCTAATTTGGCCTGCATGCGCTTATCTTTAAGTATTTGCAGTATTATCGCAGAATGCCTTTCAAAATCTCCGGATTTTTCTATTTTTTTCACGCTTGAGCGCAATATATTAAAAATAGAACTTAAATCATCCTCTCTTAAATTTTCATATAGGTTCTTGATATACGCCGCTATTCTGATCTCAGTGCCATATTTCCTGTTCCATATCTTTTCATAATCACAAAGCCTGTTTTTAGCTATGCAATCTGCCAGGATCTCAGCGCCTCTCATGCCATAAAATATACCACCATGGCTTAAAGGTTTTATCTGACAGGCAGCGTCACCGACTAAAGCTATGTTATCTTTTATCAGATGGCAATTGCCCACAGGCACTATGCCGCCGAATTTATCGAGTATTTCGCCTTCTAATTTTATTTCTTTTAAAAAATCATTCAATGCCGCGTATGGGTTTGACGAGATTATACCCACCCTGGCAATATTTTTACTCTCAGGAACAACCCACGAAAAAAACGGATTTTTTACGTGCACCTTGACAAAATGCTCATTTTTTATAGTTGTCGACACCCGAAACTGCGCGCCGCTGAAATAGCGCACGCCGTTATTTAAACCGGCTGCGTCCCTTACCCTTGACATTGCCCCGTCGGCGCCTATTATTACATTTGCATGAAAATCGCCCTTGTCTGTTTCAATCACATAACCCGAATTATTCTTTTCAAGCCCCAGAAATTTGGTTTCATAAACAATATCCAGGCCGCTGCCAAGTTTCTTATCAAACAACTCCCTGTCTATGACATAGGCCACTGACTTTCGCTTTAAACAAAAACTTTCCTTCTGATAAAAAATCTCAGCGCCGTCTATCTTGTTCTTTGTAAAATTTTTCCACGGTAGATCTATAGCAGCTTCTTTAAAAACCTCAGCGCCCACAACGCCGGCGCAATGAACGGGCCTGCCTATCTCCTTATGCTCTTCTATCAATAAAGGCTTTATACCTCTTTTCTTCAGCAATTGCCCTACGTAACACCCTATAGGGCCGGCGCCTACTATAATTATGCGCATCCTTTAAGCCTCTTGATATCACAATCAACCATCATATTTACAAGTTCCTGAAATTTCACCTTTGGCTTCCAGCCTAATTTTTTCTTTGCCTTACTGCAATCACCCTTTAATATGTTTACTTCTGCCGGACGGTAAAAATTTTTATCCACTACCACGTATTTCTTCCAGTCAAGGCCTACGCGTTTAAAAGCCAATTCAACAAATTCTTTTACCATATACGTTTCGCCTGTCGCTATAACATAATCTCCCGGCTCTTTTTGCTGAAGCATAAGCCACATGGCCTCAACATAATCGCCTGCAAACCCCCAATCCCTCTTGGCGCTTAAATTACCTAACCTCAACTCCTTTGAAAGCCCAAACTTGATTCTGGCAACTCCGCTTGAAATCTTACGGCTTACAAACTCAAAACCGCGGCGCGGGCTTTCATGATTAAACAGAATGCCGCTAACCGCAAAAAGGCCGTATGCCTCGCGATAATTGCGTGTTAAATCAAAACCCGCAACCTTGGAAATTCCGTAAGGCGAACGCGGATGAAAAGGCGTATTTTCTTTCTGAGGCACTTCTCTAACCTTACCGAACATCTCGCTTGAACCGGCAAAATAAAACCTGCACCTGGGCGAACGCTGCTTTAACGCGGATAAAATATGCATGACGCCGCTTATGTTGGTATTTATCGTCGAGAATTCATCCTCAAACGAATAGCTCACAAAACTCTGAGCCGCAAGGTGATAACACTCATCGGGCCTTATATTCTCAACCACATTAAATATGCTGGCGTAACTTTCCATTGACGCCGAGTGCAATTTAATATTTTTAAGAAGATGATTTATACGCCAGAGCCTGTGGCTTGGGTCTTCCAGGGCAACGCGCCTTACTATACCATGAACCTGATAACCTTTTTCAATCAATAATTCCGCCAGATAAGAACCATCCTGCCCGGTAATACCTGTTATTAAAGCTTTTTTCATCTCTTATCTCCTGTATTTTCAAATTTCGCCCATCCGCCTTTCAATGTTATTATAAAAGATAAAAAAATCAATCTCAAATCTAAGTATATGTTCATCTTTTCAATATATTCTAAATCATATTTCAATTTTTCATCTGCCGGTGTATCATATTTTCCATAAATCTGCGCTATTCCTGTCAAACCGGGTTTTACATTAAAACGTTTTTCGTATCCGGGTATTTCTTTTATGAATTTTTCCACAAAAAATGTTCTCTCCGGCCTCGGGCCCACAAAACTCATATCGCCTTTTAATATATTCCAAAGTTGCGGCAGCTCATCCATTGCCGTTGCCCTTAAAAACCCGCCAATCCTGGTTACCCTGCAATCATGCTGTTTTGACCATACCGGCCCGGTTTCCTGTTCCACCTTCCTCAACATGGAACGAAATTTAAAATGTTTATAAACCTTTCTATGCCTGCTGACCCTATGGTCAGAAAAAAATACCGGCCTGCCATCCTCGATATAAATAAACAGGGGAATAATAAGCCAAAGCGGCAAAGACAATAAAAGGCCGGCTGTAGAAACGATGATATCAAAAAATCTTTTTAGGAACTTACCGGTTTTCATCGGTTTACATATTCTTTCTGCATCTTTTGCAAATATCCAAAGTATATATTTTTCTGTTCAATTCTTCCCTTATTTTTTTGAAGCCTGATTTATTCCATATATCCATAAGCCTTTCTTTCTCCAGGTTGCCGAAGGCCGATTCCCCCAAATAATCATTACAGCAAACAAGCACATCGCCTTTGTAATTTATTGTGAGCGGATATAAACAGCTGAGATTTTCCGCTATGTTATTTGGCTTGACCAGGCCTGCCCTGGTAAAAAGCGGCGTATCTTCATAAAAAATCTGGGTATCTATCCTAATCTTTTTTTTATTTTTACGGATATATTTTATAAGATCACTTATCTCTCTAACTGCTTCTTTGGAATTTTCATGCAATGATATATAATAAGATCTTACACCAGCTTCGTAAAGTCTGTCCAGGATACCGGCATTGAGAAAATCTCCGTTAGTAAAAATGACTACCTTTGCCTGCGGCAAATTACGACGGACATACTCCATCAAATCTGGCAGCCTTTTATCAAGCAAAGGCTCTCCGTATAAATGAGGGCTTATCCTGCCTTTAAAGTTAATCCCCCTTAGATCGCCTATTATCTTCTTGAACAACTCTGTCGGCATCAGCTTTTCGTTCTCTTTAAGACCGCGCGGAAAAACAGAATTAGGGCAATAAGAACATCTTCTGTTGCAATGGGTTGTTGTTTCTATCAGGACATCATTAAATATATCGGTTGTCCCGTATTTCAAAATTTTGATAAAATCGCTATAAACCCCGGATAAGCATAAATAAATACCCCTTAAAAACAGGGCGGCTTTGAAAAATGCTATTCTGTAAAAAATATTCTCGGCCAGTATTTTCAATTTCCCCGTAAATGTATTTGAAAGTAAAACCATATATTCAAACCCCTAATGACCGAGATTTATCCTGGTTTTTAAGTGTGATAACCACCTGCCAGTAAAATATCCTCAAAAAAGGCAACAGCGCTGCCAGTTTCCCATCGATATAATCGAGAAAATTCAATAAAAACGGGAATATAGCCATATTCCTAAAAGGAACCGCCAATAAAGAAAAAAAATGAAAAAATTTAAAATCGGCTTCCTGAAAAAAACTTTTGATTAACCGCAGATCCTCATATTTAAGCGGGTGCTCATCTTTGACTCTCAGATGTGGCGTAAGCCTTCTGTAAATATTTATAGCCTGGTTATAACCCATGGGCTCTATAAATATGGCGCTGCCCCCCGGACGCAAAATTCTCGCTATTTCCTTTAAGGCCTTTCCCAGATTGAGGTGATACAAGATGCCCGTTCCGCAGATTACATCAAAACAATCATCGTCAAACTCTGTAGCCTCGGCGTCCATAACTAAAAACGCGGCCTTGCCTAAATTCTGCACCTTTGCCTGAGCTCTGGCTGATTCGATTGCTGCCGCGGATATATCTATGCCCGTAACCTTATTTGCAAGATGCCTTGCCAGAAAAAAAGAATACGAACCAGATCCACAACCATATTCTAATACATTTTTATCCAGGCAGTTGGAAACAAGAAAACTTTCATAATACTGTCTGCTGCTTTTCGCGGCCGTATAGAATTTCGCGGCCTGATTTCTGTTTATATCCTGCGCGTCTGCCAAAACGTCAGCCTCTTATTAAATATACTCTGCCATAATCCTGTAAATGAGGCCGCCAAATTTAGACATACATAGAAAGGCAATAGAAAAAATATGACCTTTCTTGCCCTTGGTACAAGAAAACCAATGGCGGCAAAGGCATAAAATATAACTTGGCCCATAAACATATATCTATAAAAAATATCCGAGGATAAAGCGATGCTTGATAAAAACAGCGCAAAAAGAAAAAAAGGCATCGGCCAGCGCATCAACTTATGCCAAATCAAACAAAAAGAAATCAACGGGTATTTAAAAAAATTCAAAAGAGATTTGTTGTAAAGTATTGCCTGAAACCCGCGGTTTACAGTCCTTGATAAAGCCTTAAAATCTTCTTTCGCGCAGGCGTAAGGCAGTGTCACGGCCCTTGCATCCGGCACTGCTGTTACAAAATATCCCTGCCTTACAATTCCCATTGGGATAACAGCATCAAATGCCGCATGCGCAGGCACGTCAAACGCCATTAAGTCTTTTCTTGCAGCCCAAAAAGGGCCTGCCACAAAACATAAAACTCCTAATTTAGCCTCATTCATCCGGACAGATTGTTCGATCTTCCAATAAAGATTTCTAAAATTGAAAAAGTTCCCAGGAGCACTATACTCTAAATTTGCGCTGACCGCGCCTGTCAGCTTTTCCTTAAAAGGTTTCACTATATTCAGTAAGGCATTTTTTTCTAAAATTACGTCTGCGTCTGTAAAAATCAGGATATCCCCGGAAAATGCACCGATAGAATTCTTTATTGCCTCTAGCTTCCCGAACCTTTCTGCGTAAGAAATAAATTTAAGGCGGCTGTTTTCATGGCGCTTTACTATCTGGCCTATCTTATCCGTTGAACCGTCTGATATGACAACTATCTGAAACTTGTCCTCCGGATATTCCAGGGACAGGGAGTTTTTAATTTTCTCTTCTATAATTTTTTCTTCATTATATGCAGGTATAACCAATGAAATTGCCGGATAAAAACCTTCGTCAACTTCATGTCCTGATCTTTTAAAAGCTGCTAATAGCCATAAAGTTAGCGGAAATCCCGCATAGGTGTATAAAATAAACATGAACGATATCCAAAAAATTGTTATCATGCTTTTGACCTTGCCGCGGTTCCTCCGATAAATCCGCTTAAATACCCTATTATTTGCGCTATGTCGCTGACAAATGTATAATAACCGATAAATAAAATGCCGCGTAAAGTCAGAACATCGGCTCCGAAACCGCTGTTATTGGCGATTCTTATTTTAGGAAAAATACGAAATAAAAAAAACAATACCGGAGAAATAACAAACAATAATATGCGCGTATAAAAATTACTCATATAAAAAGAAAGCGGCAATGCCGATAATATAATGACATAAATAGGTATGAAAGCTGACGCCTTAAAAATAAGGGCAGGGTGCTTTGCCAGGCCAATGTGCCGCGCGTTTGAATAAGCCCTTATAAATAATTCTTTTAAATCGCTTACAGGCATAGGCCGCCAGACAACCGCCTTTTCATTTATCGCCATATTTATATTCAGCTTTTTCAGCTTGTTAAAAAAAATATAGTCTTCTGCGACTGCAAGATTTGTATCAAAACCGCCTGTTTTCATAAAAACATCCCTGCGGATAGCCAAAGACTCGGTCGTGGGATATATATATATGCTGCCATCCGGGGCTGTCCTTATAATCCTGTGCCTTGAAAAAAAATAGGCTATTGCCAAAGCCTTTTCCTTAAGGCCTGACGGCTTGATGCAATAGGCCCCGTAAACCCCCTGCGTTAAACTTTTTCTTTCAAGCGGGCCTGCCAATTCCCCAAGCCAATCGCCGTTTATGACCAATCCCGCATCTAGCATGGCAATCAAAGAACAGGAACTTTTTTCTGCCGCGAAATTCCTGCCTTCCCCAGGAAAAGCCTTTTCTTTCTCTATAAGTTTTATAGGCAGCCCGCGCGCAATGTATCCTTTTATGATATCCCTGGTCGCATCCACAGACCCGCCGTCCGTTATAACAACTTCGTCAGGCATCCTGGATTGCGAAAATAAAGCCTCTAAAAGGGCGCCTATATTAGAAGCCTCGTTTTTAACCGGTATGATAACGGATATTTTTTCTGACATCATTTATTTTATTATTTTATAGTTAAATTTACTATCAACAGGCTTCGGCGTAATGAAAAAACCGCAGACAACCCCCAAACTGCTTCCAAGAATATGTGCTATTGACGGGAAAAAACCTTTATTTTTTTTATTTAGTTTAATCCTCACAAAGGCAAAAACAAGACCGATAAAATTCATTATTAACCATAAAAA
>Ga0210006_1000836_pt1 | contig 22671 bp, 26 predicted proteins | sample CryGey02umfilter_2_FD_185452 | JGI IMG/M metagenome (GOLD analysis project Ga0210006, IMG submission 185452) | Groundwater microbial communities from aquifer in Utah, USA - Crystal Geyser 4/10/14 0.2 um filter (SPAdes) (version 3) | ecosystem: Environmental > Aquatic > Deep subsurface >... | reverse complement strand
TTAAAAGATTGGGTTGGTGAACTAAAACCATTAGATATTAAAACAATACCTTTATTTGAAACTAAAGAAGCCATCTTAAACTCCGCTGATTATGTTGAAAAGTACCTTGATTACGCTAAAATTAGAGATTATCAAAGAGTATGGTTTGCTCGTAGTGATCCTGCACTTAATTATGGTTCTACTGCTACTGTTTTAATTATAAAAGTTGGTTTGCAAAGACTATACCAGCTGCAACAAAAAACAGGAATACAAATTCTTCCAATAATCGGCTGTGGTTCTGCTCCGTTTAGAGGAAACTTCACACCTTTAAATGCAGAAAAGATGGTAGCGGGTTATCCTAGTGTGCAAACATTTACGATACAATCTGCCTTCAAATATGATTATCCTGCTCCTCAAGTAATGCAAGCAATTGAAAGAGTACAAAATACTGAAAGAGGAGTTCCCTTACTAGTTGATGAATCCCAGGTGTTATCTTTGATTGAAAAACTTGAAAGAGAATATCAACATTGTATCAATCAGATTGCGCCAAAAATTGCTTTAATCAGCCCATACATTCCAGCAAGAAGAAAAAGAAAATTACACATCGGTTTGTTTGGTTATGCAAGAAAACAAGGTGAAATTTCTTTACCTAGAGCAATAACATTCTGTGCTTCCCTATATTCTTTAGGCTTACCACCGGATGCTTTAGGGTTAAGTGTATTAGAAAAGAGTGACTTAGAACAAATTAGAACATATTATAAAACAATTGATGATGATATGAAAGCTGCTTTACAATACGTTAACAAAAATAATCTTGATTTCTTTGGTTCAGATATTAAAGAAAAGGTTCTACAAGCATTAGAATTATTTGACGTTGAAATAAATAAAGAACATCAGGCAGTAAGTTCAGATGTTTTAGAAGCTTTAAAAAGAAATGATACACTCGCATTACAAGAACATATTCTTAAAGCGGCACAAATCAGAAGATTTTTAGGATAATAAAAATAAATTAAAAATCAGATGGATTAAACTTCTTCTGCATTAGCCCAAACAGTTAGATAATAAAAACGCATCGCCTTTGAAAGATCTTTATCACCAACATATACATTAACTTTTTCTTTTAGTTCCGCACTCTTAAGAGTTATCTTACATTCATTCTCATCAGAGATTACTAAAGAAAAATTTTGTAACGGCATAAACCGAATCTTGATTCCAGCTTGTTTATATGCATCAATTAACTCTGGATGCTCATCCTTACTACCAGTAATTATTAAACGAACATCAATACCTTTCTTGATCAATAATTTTAAATCTTTTAAGTAAGAATATTTGTTTCCAATTTCAAGCATCTTCCAACCAAGAATGAAAAAACTTTTTTGACAGTTCTTTTCAAAAGCCTTGTATAACGCAGTAGAAGATTCTTTACCAACTGATACTTGAACCACATCTTTCTGAGGAACAATTGATTTTTGGTGATATGCTTGTTCTGCTCCTTTTATTAGATCTTTTCCCAAAACAGCGATTTTTTTCTTTTTTACTTCAATAAACTCCGGCAGTGCAACAGAAGGATTAATAACTTCATAAGCATTAATTTCTCCTTTAAGACGTTGTATTAATTTCTTATCTAATAAGCTCTTCAAATTAGGATAAACAGCAGTTGGTGGAACTTTCGATATCTCAGAAATGTCTTTAGCGTTACTTTGTCCATATTCTAATAAAGCTCGATAAACATAAGCTTCATACTTAGTAAGTCCTATCTTTCTTAATTCCGCGTACATAGTTGATTAATAATTGATAATTAATAGTAATTTATAATACTTACGGTTGCATCAAACATTTTATGAAACATACAAACCTACAAAAGGAACAACAATTAGCTCTTGCTTTAGCAAGAGAAGCCAGCGCTGCGATCTTACCTTTATATTATTCCGGCGTTGATGTTGAAGACAAAGAAGATGGATCTCCAGTAACGATTGCTGATAAAAGATCTAATCAAATTATTTTAGATGGAATCCAGAAAGCTTTTCCAAACGATGGAATTGTCTCAGAAGAGTTAGACACATTATCTGGGAAAAGATTTTGGTACGTCGATCCTATTGATGGAACCAAAGGATTTATTGGCCATTCTGATCAGTTTGCAATACATATCGCTTTAGCTAAAAAAGGAGACACTCCAATGTTAGGTTTAGTTTACAAACCGACAACAGGAGAATATTATATTACTGCAAGGGGAGAAGGGGCTTACAGAGTCAATCCCGATGGTAGTAAAACACAATTACAAGTTGCTGGAGACAGAGAGGGACTAAGAATCGTAACTAATATGACCTTTACTTTGAAACAGCGAACATTAGTAGATATATTGCAAGCAGACAAGTTGTATATGGGAGGAGGATTAGGATTAAGAGCTATGCGTGTTGCTGAAGGGTTAGCTGATATTTACATTAAAGATTCAGATAATGGCGGAACTTGGGATACGGCTGCTCCACAAGCAATAATTGAAGAGGCAGGAGGAATAGTTATGCGTCTTGATGGTAGCCCAGTAATTTATTCTGGCCAACGTGGTCCTTCAGAAAGAATGGTCTTTTCCAAGAACAGGGATTTAGGACTTTATGTAGCTGATATTGTGCAAAAGTACGTAAAGTAAAGCCAATTGTCCTATGAAAAGAGGGTTTGATCTTTATTTTTTACTTTTTTAAAATTTAGAAGCTTAAAAAAAATGAAAACTTATTCAAAGACTCTAAGAACTTTTTCTCTGCTCAACTCACCACTTTTTATTTCTACTTTTAAACCATACTCTTTTTTAAAGAATTTTATTACTGCTGCATTAGCTTTACCTTTTTCTGGAACTGCTTGCAAATAAAGTTTTAATGCTTTAGTCATAAACTTTAATTCTGTCCTGGATGCGTTAGGAGTAACTTTAACTTTTATTAGTCCATCTTTAATATAATCATTTAAATCCATAAAACAATCTCGGTGTTATGTTTATAAAAATCTTTACTTTTTTTGTCTAAAGATTTGATCAACAGCAACACATTCAAGAGTACTCGGATCACGTTCATGATAAACTCTTTGCATATTAGCATAAATAGAAGATAATTGCAAAGTACTCTGACCTAAAAGAAAATCTCTTACAGAAAGAATTTCTAGTTGATCCTTGCACGCTTCACCTTGACCAATCCGGTCTGCATAAAATAATTCTAAAATATCTCTTACTGGGGCTTGGTGTGATCTAAGAGCAACTTCTAAGATGATATAAGTATTAACAAATGACATTGGATTTGTTTCTAAGCGCATTAGCTTAATGCCAGTCATGGGATCATAATGAGCACCAACAAGATCGGCAACTGTTTCTTGATCCACATCAAGTGATAGAAAAATCTGTGAATCTAGGGATTGAACTAATTTTTTTCCCTCCTGCTCATGACCAATAAAGCGATGAATTGTTCTTTCTTGATGGTCTGGATCGTATCTAATTGGTTCACCATCTCTTAATTCTTCTTTTGCAGTTTTTGGTTTTGCAATGTCATGTAAACAAGCTCCAGCAATTAAAGTACGCTTACGATTAAGATCACTTTCTCTTCTTAAAAGTTCTTTTATAGCAATGACAACAGCACAACTATGTCCATAAACATCATGTTGATGATGACGATTTTGCCAAAGACCTCTTCCGGCTTGAATTTCAGGAAGATTCATTAAAATCTCTTCTATATCAGAATTTGGTTGATATGTCATAACTTCTGATTGTAAAACCATTTTCATCACTGGTTAGTTCTCCTATATAAAGACTATCTATATACATTTGAGTGATTAGGGTAATGTTTAAAAATAACCCTACTTTCTTCGCCTTATGGCAATTGAATGGCAGAAAATTCAAGAGAAATGGCAAAAGAAATGGCAAGAAGCAGAGTTAGGTAAAGCGAAGGTTGAAAAGAATAAAGAAAAGTTTATGATGATTTTTGCTTATCCAGGAATTTCTGGTTACTTGCACGTTGGACATATGCGCGGTTTTTCTTATACTGATGCTATTTGTCGCTTTAAAAGATTGAAAGGGAAAGAAGTTTTATTTCCAGTAGGGACTCATGCTTCTGGGAATCAAGCATTAGGTTTTGCAAATAAAGTTAAGAACAAAGATGAGAACTGGTTAACCTATCTAAAAAATAATGGTTGTTCTGAAGAGCAAATTAAAGAGTTAGTTAAACCAGAAGCGGTTGTTGATTATTTTAACCACGTTTACATTAATGATTATTGGAAAAAGTTTGGTTTCTTATGTGACTGGGATAGATTTACTTGCACAACTTATCCAGATTATGAAAAGTTTATTCAATGGCAGTTTAAAAAATTGCAGGAAAAAGATTTACTGATACAAAAACCTTACTTTGCTACTGCCTGCATTAATTGCGGCCCTGTAGCAGTTGATCCTTCTGAAACAGATATCTCAAAAGGTGGTAATGCTGAGAAGCAAGAATACACTTTACTTAAATTTAAATTGGGTAATGATAAAAATGATTTTTTGGTTGCTGCAACATTAAGGCCAGAAACTATTTATGGACAAACAAATCTTTGGGTTAACCCTGAGGCAGAATATGTTAGAGTAGAAGTTGAAGGAATGAATTGGATATTAAGCAGAGAAGCTGCTGATAAGTTGAAATATCAAAAAGATGATGTTCTACTTAAAGAAGACGTTGATATAAAAAAACTTATTGGACAAACAGTTATTGCTCCTGGTATTGAAAGAGAAATAATTATTCTTCCTGCTAAATTTTGCGATCCAAAAGTTGGTTCTGGAATAGTTACTAGTGTACCAAGTGATGCACCTTACGATTATGTTGCTTTAAAAGTTTTACAAGAAGATTCAGAAACATGTAAAATATTTTCTTTAAATCAAGAGGAAATAAAACAGATCAAACTAATACCAATTATTAAATCAAAAGGTTATGGAGATTTTCCAGCCAGAGAGATTGTGCAAAAAATGGGCATTAATTCTTTAGAAGACCCTAAATTAGAAGAAGCTACTAAAGAGATTTATAAATCTGGTTTTCATACTGGAATAATGATGGATACTTGCGGTAAGTATGCAGGTAAAAAAGTTGAAGAAGCTAAAGAGTTAATGAAATCAGAATTAATTGAAAAAGGTAATGCTGACATCTTCCACGACCTTACTGAAGAGGTAATTTGCCGTTGTGGTGGAGATGTAATTATTAAAAGAATTGATGATCAGTGGTTTATTCGATATTCTGACCCAGAGTTAACGGAAAGAAGCAAAGAACAAGCTAAAGAAATGAAGATTTATCCGCCAGAATATCATGACAATATGCCATCAGTGTTAGACTGGTTTGGTGATAGAGCGTGTGCAAGATTAGGTAATTGGTTAGGAAGTAAACTTCCATTTGATGATAAATGGACAGTAGAACCAATTAGTGATTCAACATTATATCCCGCTTATTACATTGTTTCTAAATTTACTAAAGAAGGTAGGTTAACAACTAAAGACCTTACGGAAGAGTTTTTTGATTATGTTTTTTTAAGTAAAGGTAAGGGAAAAGATAACTGGAAAGAAGTTAAGGAAGAGTTTGATTATTTTTATCCATTAAACCTTAATTTAGGTGGCAAGGAACATAAAACAGTCCATTTCCCAGTATTTTTAATGAATCATGTTGCCATCTTACCTGAAGATAAGTGGCCACAAGGCATCTTTGTCAATTGGTGGGTTACTGGTAAGGGAAGTAAGATCTCTAAAAGTAAAGGTGGCGCTGTGCCAATTCCTGAAGCTATTGAAAAATATGGTGTCGATGCGATGAGATTATATTATTCACACATCGGTTCTCCACACATTGATGTTGTTTGGACTGAGGAAACAGTTTTTAATTACAAGAGCACTTTAGAAAGAATTTATTCTGTTATTGAAGAATTATTAATCCCAATTATTAAAGATGGCAAGGACGGAAAAAAGAATCTGATTGATCTTTGGTTAATATCAAAAATAAATCAACATATTAAAAAGATTAATAGTGATATGCAAGATTATAATTTGAGAGAATTATCTACCACCGTCTACTTTACAATTTATGACGATTTACGCTGGTATCTAAGAAGAGGTGGAGAGAACAAAAAAGTAATTAAAGAGTTCTTAAAAAGTTGGCTGACTTTAATGAATCCAATCACTCCACATTTAAGTGAAGAGCTTAATGAATTGTTAGGAGAGAAAGACTTAATATCTGTTAGCTCGTGGCCAGATTCTGATGAAAATAAAGTTAGCTTGAAAGCAAATGCAGGAGAAGAATTAATCAAAGACTTAATTGAAGGTATGCGTAATGTTTTAAAATTAGCAAAATTAGAGAAAGCCAATACCTTTACTTTATTTATTGCTGAACCGTGGTTGTATGAGTTATATAATCTTATTAGTAAAGAAATCAAAGTTACTAGAAATGTTGGAGAAATAATGAGGACGGTTCTCGACCAAGAAGAATTAAAGATGAAAGGAAAAGAAGTCAGTAAAATTGTCCAATCTTTAATTAAAGATGTTTCTAAGATTCCTTCAACCGTTACATCACAAGAAGAGGAGTTTAATGCTGTTAAAGAAGCAAAAAGTTTCTTAGAGAAAGAGTTCTCATGTAAGATAAATATCATTTTAGCAGAAGAATCTGATAATCAAAAAGCTAAGAGTGCAATGCCTGGAAAAGTGGGCATTTTAGTGGAATAGATTTATATAGCCTTGTGAGGTTGTAATAAACATGGGTTGGTTTACTAAAAGAACAAATGAAAAAAAAGTTAGGTTAGCCACATTGTTTGTATTCTTCAAACATGATCTTAAACAGACATATCCTTTGCATAATCAACAATATTTATTAGCAAGAAACTCAAAACTAATTTTTAATGAGGGAGAACCAGTACAATTAAATGGAAATAGGTTAGATATTGGCCATGATCAAATTTTAACCCGTTCAATTTCAAGAGAACACGCCTTATTATTAAAAGGCCAGAATGGTAAATTCACAATTAGAGATAATTCTACATATGGTAGCAGAGTAAATGGTTTGCCAATAACAAAAGGAGTAGATCACATCTTAGAAGATGAAGACAAGATTACACTAGGTGAATCAGGTAGTTTTTTACTGTTCCAGATTAAGTATAGTTACTAAAATACTTAGTATTAAAAAATTTAATAAAAATAAGAAATAAATAAAAAAATTATTTTCTTTTTTTAGTTGCTTTTTTAATCACAGTCTTGGCTGCTTTCTTAACTGCTTCTTCTCCCCAAGCCATAATTCCAATAACTACCAAGTTCACAATTGGAATTAATAACAATAAGCTCCACCAACCCGGTCGACCAAGTTTTTCTGCTACTAACCACCAAATATAAATTATTCCGGCCAACATTGCTACAGAACCAATAACGGGAATTACTGGCAAGAGTACTATTAACGTCCATAACCCATGCAATCCAGCAATCTGAGTTAGTAGATATACATTTAGTATTGGTACCCAGGCCATCCAAGCATTCTCTGTTTTAGTCTTCTTAGCAATCGTCATCAATGCCAGGGCAGCATAGATGTAAAAAGCCAAACCTAATATCAAAAACACTGCAAAAAAAGCTCCTGCAAATACCATTCCAGGAAACATCATACTATAAGGATTAAACATTTCTAAATCACCTCTTTTTTTAAAAATAATCTTTTCTGATTATTTAAATTTATCCTTTAGTCAAACAAATTAATTTGAGAAATGTTTTTATAGATTGCAGTGTTAACAGATTTCAATAAAGAGGTCATGATGAAATTGATACAAGGTTTAATACTTGTTTTGTTGTTTATTTTTATTAGTGGATGCGGATATAATGAGGAGCCCCCACAATTACAGAATACAGTTATCACACCAAATCAATCTGAATACAATCCACCTAATCAGGATGATCATCAGATTGAAAAAGAGAATAACTTTACAGAACAATTAACTCAAAACCAACAAGCAGTAGAGGATACTAACTGTATTGGAAAAAATCTGTTTGAATATTCTCCCACAAATTTAGATAAGATAGAATTTATCACACCATTAGGCCAGATGGCTGCAGAACATGTTTTGCCAACTGACCACCAATATTATTATGGGAAAGATGAAAAGGCAGAAATTGAGATATACTCTCCTGCGGAAGGACAAGTAACTTTTGTCCAACATATGACCTCACCAGTTGCTGATCCTGGTGCGATTAGAGAAGTTGATGATTATTATATTTTGATTGAACATGCTTGTGGCAAAGATAGTGCCTTTATTCATGTTGATTATCCAATAAAAGAAATTGTTGATGCAGTTGGAGATAAAGATTATGTACAGATTCACCTTCCTGTTAAAGCCGGTCAATTAGTTGGAACGTATACCTATAGTGTTGATTATAATGTCTTTGATAAAAATGCCAAAACTAACTTTGTAGATAGAAGTAGTTATGAGGGGAGCAGATTTTTAGAAGTAACAGATCCGTTTGATTATTTCTCTGAATCCATCAAAACAAAAATGCAAGAAAAATCTTTACGCTCAGTAGAACCTTTTGGTGGGAAGATTGATTATGATATTGATGGAAAATTAGTTGGAAATTGGTTTGAAGTAGGAACCAAACATTATCAAGGATTAAAACTAGAAAGATATTGGGCCGGTCATCTAAGTATTTCTTACAACAATTTAGATCCAAACTTAATCATGATCTCAATGGGGACTTATGAACCAGATAAAGCAATGCAGTTCGCTGTTAAAGGAAATTCTCCAGACCCTGCAGAGATAGATCAAAATTCTGGCATCATCAAGTATGAATTAGTTGATTATCAATTTTATCATAATGGGGAAAGTTGGGATAGACTTACCTATACAAAAAATCTGGTTGGCAAACCGATGCAACAAGCACATGGAACTTTATTAGTCCAGATGGTTGAGCCTAGAAAGATTAAATTGGAAGTTTTTCCAAACAAAAATGGTAATCAAGTTAATGGATTTACTTCCAAAGCTAAGTTTTTTGAAAGATAAAGATTAAAAAAGTTTATTAACCACATAAACAAAGGTTAGCAAATGGATAAAAAAAAGGTTTTGATTACGATTGCCATTGCGGTTATTTTTGCATTATTCATAGGGTATGGCATTGAAGTATTTCACGATAGTCCAAATGTGGATGATTTCTGTAATCCGAACCTTTATGATATCAAAAACCAAAGTTCTTGTGAACAGAATAATGGGACTTGGCAAAAGTATCAACAACTTGAACCAAAAATTGAAGGCCAAGAGGGTTTTTGCCAAACTCCAGAGAAGTGTTACCGAGACTATGATTTGATACAGTCTGGACATGATAAAATTGTTTTTATTGCTTGCATCATTATTGGGTTAATAGCAATTGTTGCTGGAATTTTATTAAGAAAAGAAATTATTGGCACGGGATTTTTAAGCGGTGGAATCTTAGTTATTCTCTACGGAACTTTAAGGTACTGGCGTTATGCTGATGAAGTTTTGAAGTTTGTTCTTTTAGGAATTGTTTTAGCAGTCTTAATTTGGATAGGATATAAGAAAATTAAGTGAGTTTAGTATTATTTTTTAAATTTTTTAAATTGTTGAACTATCTTTTAGCAAGATATTTACTTGCTGGTTGTTCTATTCGAACATGAAAATGATCTTTATGACCATGAGCATGTTGAAGAACCTTACCAAATTCTGCCCACTCTTCTGGACCATACTTTTCCTGTACAAATCTACGTGTTTGATTGATATAAGATTGGTCCCAGAAGATATAAGTTATTTTCTGATCCTCTTGCAATGTTTTGATGAACTGCCAATTTGCTTCTAAAGTTTCAGGATTCATCTTACCATGTAATGGAGCAAACCTATTACCATAAGTTCCGTCTTTATGAACATAAATACCTAAATCAACATCCCTACCATTCTGATGAGAAAGGTGAGGACTAAGTTTACCGCCACCTTTTTTACTAAGATCCTTTACAACTAAAGGGGTTTCATAATCCTGAGCCATTTGACATCCGGCAAAATTAATCAATTGAACTAACTCAGCTGAACCATACTTGTTTCGGCTTTGCACAGATAAATAATCTTGATTTTCTAATTTCAAACCATTTGTTAACCTTCCTCGGTTTGGGGCACCAATTGCCTTTGAAGAATAGCTTAGATTAGGAAAAGTACAAGAATTATTCTGCTCAACTTCTACTTCTAAAGGTTTAGAAAATAGAGGAACTTCTGTTTGTCTTAAACTTGCTAATTCTGGAGCTGATAATAAAACATCTAAAGAAGGTAGTTCATTTTCTGGTACGAATTCTGATTTAGCTGTCGCTACTAATTGAACAGAACCTATTTTAGGAACATTTGCACTTGAAGTATAAGCAGAGATATCATCTAAAGAAGGAGCTGCGGGAGCCCTAGCTAATGGAGCAAAGGCTATTCCCATTAGCAGTCCAGCAATTCCAAGATAACGATTTCGCATATAACGATTTTGCATTTTACCCTTCTTAATGATTTATTATTACTATTTTTTTGTTATCTTGGTTTATAAATAGTAAAGGCGAGATAATTGGTTAAAAAGGTACAAAAAGAAGGTTTTTATACTATTAAATTATACAAAAAGTTATGAAACAAATACCAATTAAATCTAAAGAGCTAAACAAAGAATTGGTAAAGTACAATCTAGAATTAAATAAGAAGGATCAGGTAGTAGAGCTACAAGACGAAAAATACAAAATTATAATGGTAAATAAACAGCCTTGGTTCTTTTACTACAATGACAGGATTGTGCCAACATTACGATTATTACAAAACAAAGATTTGTTGAAAAAAGTCATTGTAGATATGGGGGCAATTAAGTTTGTTATCAACGGAGCAGACATCATGCGCCCAGGTGTTGTTGAAATTGATGAGATGATTACAAAAGAAGATTTCATTGTTGTGGTTGATGTTAACAATAAAAAACCATTAGCTGTAGGAATTGCTTTATTATCTGGTATGGAGATGAAAGCAGCTACTTCTGGAAAAGTTATCAAAAACATCCATTACATTGGTGATGAACTCTGGAATTTAAGTTAAACAATACACCCAAGGATAATAGTGCTTACTTTTCTTTCTTTTCCAAAAGGGATATTTAATCTTTTATTTCCAGAAGGCACATTTACAACCTGGTTCTTAATAAACAAAGTGCTTGAACTTCCCCCATCAAGATTAATGGCATTCTTTATTTTTAATTCTAACAACCAAGAAGTTAATTCTTTAAAGTGAAGTCCTCTTGATTTATCAGAACGTCCGTCAACAGCTATAAAATAATAAGTATCCTCGTCCTCAGCAAAAACGCTTCTGGGAGCAGGTGAATCATCAATATAACTATCAAATAAGTTTTTATTATCTATAAAATAAGAATAGTCAGACATTTCAGAATAATTATATACCAGAATAGGACCGCACTGAAAATAATTTTCTTTATCATTTATCACTTGCTTTAATATTTTAGCCTCACCATCTCTAAAAACAACTCCAGGGAAATTCCTAATTACTTGAACCTTATAATTAGAATCACGATATCCCATAAACGGTAAAAGGGTGTTTACATCAAAAAAACCGGCATTAATTGCAATATCAGCTCTTTCTTCTTTAGCAGTTTTGCTCACAGTATCTTGAGATAATTTAACTTTTAATCTTAAATGCTCTTTCTTTACTGAAATAATATGAATCTTGGACCATAAGTAGATGATTTGTTTATAATTAATCATTGCATTATCAAAGATTTGATTAGACATAATAACCGGTTTATTTATTATCATTTATTATTCTTTGGAATCTGTGCGAAATTGTATCCCAAGAATAAACCTCTCTGATCATTTGAGCATGAGCATTAAATGACAGTGTATCCAAATGAAGGGACTTAACAATTGCATCCCTAATATTTCTAGCAGTACGTTCATAATCTTCTTCTCTTTTAAAGACATAACCACCCCGTCCGGGGATAATTAAATCTTCTAATACCCCTACATCACTTCCTACAACAGGAGTTCCACAGGCCAATGATTCAACACAAACCAATCCAAACGATTCATAATGCGATGGTAACACAAACAAGTCTGAAGAAGACATTATTCTAGCTAACTCATCCTGCCTTTGTGCAGGCAGAAATCGAGCATCAATACCCAGCCTCATGGCTAAATCCATCAACCCGGGCTTTTCATTTCCATCTCCCACAATTATTAACTGTTTATCATAAGAGAAAGAATGGTCTGAAAAAGCTCTAATTAAATCATCAATACCCTTCTCTGGAGTTATTCTGCCAGCAAACAAAATTTTTCTTTTCTCATCAGCAATGCCAACTCTGTCATAAAAATTATGATCCGGACAAGGATAAAAAATATTATTATCAAAACCACCAGTTACAACAATAGGCTCTTTCTTTAGATCTTTACAGAATAATTTCTCAGCCAAAGTCTTCTGTTTTTCACTCATCACTAAAACTTCTTTACTTACAGAAATGCCAGAATGAATGGCTTCTGCGACATAATCAGGAAGACCAGATTGTAATGCTAGCATTTCAGTACCATGCAAATAACTAATTACAGGAAATCTTTCTGATAACTTTCTTGCTAAGATAAAACCATGATGTACCAAAGCCAAATCATGTTCTGGAACATCAGAAATAGCTTTCTCAATCTCTTGTAAGTATCTTTGATATTCTCTGCGGTTAAGGTTAGAGAATCTTTTTCCTGAACTTTGAGGATGACTTAAGAAAACTGGAAAAGTTCCATCATTGTATATCTGTGATGAATTCTCACCTACGGCCCAAGGATTACAAATACTGGGAACATATCTAGCTAGGTTCTCAGCCACAGTATAACTTCCGTTTCCTTTGGGAAAGTGTAAAAAATTTCCAACCATCATAAATCATTTTTTACCCTTTTAGTTATAAATCTTTCTTTGTGTAACCTCTTGCCAGGAGTTACTTGGTTGTCCTATTGAGATTAAGAAATATTTAAATAACTAATGACCATAACAAAAAGATGATAAAAAGAGGTAAACAGATTATTTCAGATAATGAACTTATTTGTAAGAGTATGTGGTCACAGGCCCGAGGTTTAATGCTCAGAAGAAGAAAACAGAATTTAATAATGGTTTTTCCGAAAGAGAGAAAAGTTTCGTTACACAACTTTTTTGTACTTTACCCAATTGATGTTATCCTGCTCAATAAGAATAAAGAAGTGATGGAGATCAAAGAAAATTTTCGACCATTCACTTTTTTCACACCAAAAAACAAATGTCAATATTTAATTGAATTAGCAAAAAAATATCCCCCAATAAAATTAAAAGATAAGTTAGAGTTTTAAGAATAAAATTTTAAGATTAATGTATTAAAATCTCAATTATTTACCTGCGTTCCTTGCCTCCGCTTCCCTTTTTGCAGCAATACCTGCTAACTTCACATACCTTTGACGATCTTCTCCCTGACTTTTGAAAGCTTTTTGTTCAAAATACTCTTTAACAAACCCTTCCGTTTCCGCTTCAGACTTACATCCTGCAGCATGAGCAAGTTCATGAGTAATAACATATTCAGTCATAGCCTCTTGACCAATCCCGTAGGTACTAGCCATTTCCCCAACTCTCTCAGAGAAAGTAACACCATTATAATTACTAAGGATTACTCCTTCCAATCCATCATGGATAATTGCAGCAACAGTATTCTCACCCAAATCACCAGCACCAACACCATTAATTTTCACAAATCTTTTTCCCCTTGATGCAACATAATTAGAAAAGTCTTGACCTTTATCTGAAGTTAAATACCCTTGAACAATATCGTTCATTCTTTCTGCTTCTGAAAGATGAGCTTGCGGATTATCGCTATAGAGTTTTATTGCATTTGTTGAATCATTAACTACTAAAGCGAGGCCCATATTGTATTGCCGGCCTAATTGTTGTTGATACTGCTGAGACACCATTGTATATTGTTTGATAATAAGGTAAAGAAGATTAAAAATATTGCTGAGAGAAGTGAGACTAAAAAATCAAGACAGACAATTAAATAAAATCAAATAAGATTAAATTATTAAGTTAAGAACTCAACTTCCATTTCTAATTGATCGGCTGTAGGATACTCAGTAACGATTGCTGGTACTAACCCGAGGGAAATCAATTTTTTCTTATTTAGCTTAACATGTTTTTTTGATAGAAGAATTCTCGGCTTGCAAGTATCTAAGAACAAGTCTTCATCTTTTAATTGCAAATTTTCTTTTACTTCAAGAAGTATCTTATTAAGCTTTTGAATAGATTCTTTTTGATCTTGTTTAAGAGATTCTCGATACCCGACCCCTGGTTTAAGTTCCTCAAGGTATAAGGCCCCCCTGGTTAGAAGACCTTCATTATCAACAAGATCAAAAACTTTTTTTGTTCCTTGAGCTTCACGTTTAATTCTTTCTGCTAATTGTACAGAATCCTTTAATTTAGCAGTACACAAATGAACCTTTAAATGATACCCTTTCTCTTTAATATATTTAATCAAACTTAAACCTAACTCTAATGAACCTTCAATAGCATAACTAAATTGATCTTTTGTTTTAAAGCCCATCTCTAGTAACTTTGATTGTGAATTATCAGCAACCTCTAACTCATTTAAGTTTAAGAACATAACTTTATCTTGAATAAAATCAATTAATTGTTTGAACTCTTTTTCCTTACCAGGAATTAAAGGTGCTTCAATACCAACTTCCCAAGGAAATTTAGTAGCTAAATCAATCCTTTTCCAAAATGAATCTGAATCCAGATCTGGATGAAATCGAATTTCATCTAAACCGGACATATATAGTTTTTGTAAATTATCATCATTGACTAAACGTAGAGACGTATAAAGATGAGCATGAAAATCTTTGCCAAAGTGTTCTTTAAGCTTTTTGATAAATCTTGTAGTTCGATCTAACTTAGCTAGGGGATCACCACCAGTAATGCCAACTCCCTTAGCTTGCATCTTTTCTGCTTCCTTAATGACATCCTCTGAAGTAAAAGACCTTTGTTCGTTGGCGAAGATTACATCTTTACCATATTTTTCATCAGAAACAGGACAAAAATAACATTTTCGTGGACAAACTCCAGTCACAAATAGTACTAATTTTTCACCTTTAACACAGAATTGGCAGCCCTTAGGCATATTACCTTGATTAAATGAATGAAATTTGTTCTCCTTTAACATCTATCCACCATCTCTTAGTCTGCTCTTTTAAATGTTGGGATTTGGCCCATAACATTATTTCCAATACTTATACCTGAACGGATCTCTACCAACACACCGCTAGGCACATTATAACCAATATCATTAAGAGTCTTACCCAAAGTATAAAAATAATCACGAACCCCGGTTGGGTCAGTACATGTATTTATCAACCCAGACATTGAATTCACTGCACGGAATAATTCTTCAACATCGGTTCTACTTGTTGAGACATCAAAAGTGTTTCGAGAAGTAACAGGAGTATTACTACTGCCAAACCTAACTCCAGCTGCTGCTAACTTTACTGTTTTACTAATTGCATCAGCAAAGAATCCAGCAGTTAGGTCAGCATACTCTCTTTCGGTCATAATCTGACCAACAACTTCTCCAAACTGACCATTAACATAGGAGTCTAATCTTTTTACTAAATCTAAATCCATATTTCTCCAAGCGTGTTCATAAGAGTGATATACATGACGATAATGAGGAAAGTTCTCTGAACGAAAAATGTGATTATTTCCTCCACTGGTAAGAACAATACAATAACTACTGATATCAGAAACTGAAGATGCAGGACCAAAATTCTCTAAATCAACAAAACGGTTTGAATAAGGAGCCTTACCGGTAACGATCATATTCTGACCATTACAATCATTATGTTGATAGCGAACCGGAACATGAAGACGTTTACTAAGCTGTTGTAATTCAGAAATTCTAGAATCTAAACTGATCTGTTCAGCTCTTAACTGATTTAGAACCTCTTGAGTATCAAATTCAAGACCAAAATGATCAAGATGAAAAGCATCAGAATGAAAAGCATAATATAATCTTATCAAGTTACATTTTAATGCTCGATTTTCTCTAACCTGATGTTGTGTAGCTTCTTTATTGAAAATATCTGGAGCATCCATCCGGTTTTCTTCTGCATTTATTAAACCATCAAATTTAGCTACATCTTTAATTCCTCGGATAAAATGACCTTCAAAGATATCTCTTTGATTTGGGGTTTCTGAAGTTTCTGGCACACGCGACAACAAGTTTGCTAGAACTTCTCCAGAAATAAAAGAAGTAGTTAAAGCAAAATGATCAAGAGAAGCACCATGAAATTGTGGAACAAGATAAGGTTTTCTTACACCAACAGAAGTTGAAAATCTAACTTTTCTATTTATCCAAGACAAAACTCTTGATTCTCGGGACCATAATCTACCAGGATCGTGCCTTTCTTCATAAGCAGCATCAGAAGAATCGTTTGCGTGTTTAAAAACCTTCAAAGCAAAGTGTGCAGAATTAGCTCTACAAGAGTTAGGATTTGGTTTAACCAAGATCATATGGTAAATATCAGCATGAGAAGTAGGACGTTGATGGATTTGAGGACTAAGAACATAAGTTTTAAAACTATCTCCTAATGTAGTTCTAAGAATAGTCTCGAGTCTACGATCTACAGCCATAAGCAAGGTTTTATTAAACTTCCTTTATAAACCTTTCGACACTTTCACCATTATTTAATAGTTACTAATGGTATAAACTACTCGCCCAAGATTATGAATATGGCTAGTAAGGATCCTCATTCTACTAATTGCTTTAACAAAGTTATCAACAACAATATTTCTTGCTTCTACTTCAGTAAGTAAGTCCATTATCTCTTTCTTTTGGTTTGATAAAGCTAATGCTAGATCTAATTCACCATTATATATTGACTTCATAGTCTCTAAATAAAATTTATTAATTCTGTTTAACAACTTTTCAATCTCATCTTTATCTGCACGAGAAATCTTTAACTGATTAATGTACCTAGAGATTCGTCTAGCTTCATCGGCAATCCCTTCAATGTAAAAACCACAGGTGTTATACATCAAAAGCTGAATAGCCTTAAGTTTAAACTTTTTGAGTGCATTAGTTGGATTCTCTAAATTAAATAGAATAGAACGATAAAGTAAAAAATAAAGACGATCGACATCACGATCCCGTTCTGCAATTCCTTTGGAGTTATCCTCATTAAACATATTAATTGTTTCAGTCAACATCGTTCTTGTTACAATATCCATTTTACGGATTAGTTCTTGAACAGAAACCGTATCCATATTCAAAAAATCCTTGGCAATAATTGTTTCAGAAGTTTGTTCCATTATTTCAAGAGCAATCAAATTCTGAATAATGGCTTGAAGTTCATTAACTTTTGAACGAATTTCTTTTCCTTTAAGAGTAATCATCCGGCAATTCTGAATATAAGCAGAACTAACTTCTCTATCAATCAATTTAATGCTTTTCCCATCAACATTAATAACTGCAACCTTCTCCTTATTACTCTCGGGATTCTTTTCGCTAGCAAGAACAAGATTTGGACCACTTTCTTCAAAATAAATCAGATCACCTTTTTTAAGTTTGTTTTGAATTACCCAACCTTTTGGGATGGAGACAACATAGCTACTCTTACCAAATGAAATTAATTTTCTATGTTCCATATTAATTCCCCCACTAAATTATAATTTACCCCTGTATTGACGCGCGCATATGCCCACTATATAGTATTTGGGAAATGTATTTATATTTAAATGTTATGTATTTGTTATGATAGAGGTTGTTCTATCATTGAAGGGGTGGTAAGTATGGAAAACGTAGAGGTTGAGCTGGAAGAGCTTGATGAAGAAAACATTTATTCAAGAAAAGCTCGAGCCAAATTAGTTGACGAAGATGTCCTTAACAACGATGAAGACGGGTTTATGGAAGGATATGAAAAAGATGAAAGAGGACGTTAAGGTGGCCATTAAAAAGATATTAGGATTAGAAGAGTGCCCTTTACAAGACTGGGAGATTATGGAAAAGATAGCAGAAGCACAAAGAAATAATGTAGAGTTAGTAGAGTTCTGCTATGGCAAGCTGAATGTTAAAGTTAAATTAAACCGTATTCGTTCGGATGGCATGATGAGAGGAAACAGAGGATATTACAGCGAGTAAGTCTAATTAATTCATTAACTAACTAGTTAGCTCAGAGTTGTAAGATGATTAAATCATGTCAACAAAAAAATTGTTAGGTTTAGAAAATTGTCCTTTAACTGAGGCGGAGATTATGCAAAGAATAGCAGAAGCTAAAAAAAATAATATTAAAGTAGTCGAGTTCATATTTGATCAGCACAAGGTTTCTGTTAAGGTAAGTCAAGTACATCCAGAAGGATTAATGCGTGGATGGGCAGATTATTTTAAAGATAATTGGTAAAAATAGAAAACCATATAGAAATAGAAAGCTCTATAAACTATTTCTCTTTTCTAGGTTAGATGCGTCACTTAAAAAGAGGTTTGCATCTTACTTTAAATGCAATAAAACAGCATAAGAGCTTGTTTATCTTAATGGTTATCTTACAGTTGATATTATTGTTTTCAGTAACTTATATTTCTATAAATTATCAGATTAAAATTATTAATAATGCTCAACAGATTATGGAACCATTACAAAGCGCCAATTTTAACGTAACCAGTATTCAAGCTGGTCAGCCCTTTACGACTGAAATCTTAGAAGTCTACCAAGGATACAAATCAATGATTAAATACATCTGGCAATTAATATTCTGGTTAAGCAGTTTGTTTATCTTGTTTAACGGAGCATTATGGATTATCTCGCAAAGAATGTTGGGATATAAAAACTGGAAAGGACAGATTCTTAAGTTTTTAACAACATCAATTATTTTGATTGTGCCCTTTTTTTTGGCAGCATATTATTTATTAAAACTATTTTTAGGCATGGAGTTGGCAGCTGAAATTTTTTCTATAATCTTGCAAGTAGTAATTTGGGCATTCTTTGTGTTATACTTCTTTATCATAACAGCATATGCTTTTATTGACGCTAAGAGCTGGAAAGAATTTGTAAAAAGTATTTACAAAGTAGGAATCAGAAGAATTTACTTCACTTTGATTGTTACGTTGATAAACCTAGTTTTAATATTTTTAGGATTACTTTTGATTTATTATACTGCTAATGAAGAAACATTATTACCTTTAATGGTTTTAGCAGCGTTACTTTTTGTAGTTGTAATTTTATTAACTAGAATATTCTGGATCGCCTGTTTAAAAGAAATTAACTCTGAGAAAAATATTCCCTAACCTTTTCTGGAGTGTATTCTCCCCGTTCTAACAAGGCTAAAGCATAATTGGTTCTAGCATTAGAAAGACGAAATTGTGCTCTTAATCGCTCAAGTTCTACAGCACCAGCCCCCTGCAGAGAACCAACTACTTCATCGATGCTTTGAATACCTTGAATATCTTGAACACCTTCAGTTTCTTCAACCATACATTTGAAAAATGAGAAGTATTTAAAAAGGTTTTGGTTATTGTCACATACCAGTAGTACTTTATTGGAATATTTGAATGACTGAATATTAAAATATTGGAGAAGTGGATAGTTGATTAATCAATTAACGTTTTGGAACTCTATTTCTGAAAAGGAAGCTGGTTCAACTTGGGTATACCCTAATTTCTTAAATTGAGTTTCATACTTATAGAATTTACCATACTTAACTGCTGGACATCGTGGAGAAAGAAAGAACTTATCGTCTTTCAAAAACAAAGGAAAATCCTTACAGCATTGTGGCCGACTCTTATTTTTGTGAATACTACATTGCATATTATCTAATCGAGGACAAGGGAATTGAGAATTACCTATAAACAAAGAAAAATTACCATTATTTTGTTGTTTAATCAACTTAAGTTCATCAGCCAGTGCTTCCTGACTATTTAACAATAGATCCAATTCTTTCTGACTTAAAACTAAATATCCCTTACGGCAACAATAAGCTCCACACTCATCATGGCAAAATTGTCCAATACTATTACGAGCTTTCTTAGCTAATAGCTCTCCTTTTTTTGTATCAATTTTTGTACTAATCGGAATTACTGGTGTGATAACAGGGATAGTAACCGGCTTAACAGCAATTTCAATACTTCTTACAGCTTTAATCATGAGAATGAGTTACTCTAATGTGGAGTTTATGAATGTATGGTAAGAAATATCAACATCGTACTAAATTAAGTAGAAATAAAATCATATTCCGTTTAATAAAACTTAAATTACTTCCTGACCAATTCAATAACTGATTCCATATGGTTAGTCTGCGGAAACAAATCAAATAGGGCTGCACTCTTGATCTCATAAGACTTAAACCGTTTTAATTCTTTTCCCAATTGTTGGGGATTACAAGAAATATAAACCAGCACATCTGGTTTAAGTTCATTAATGTAACTAATCGTTTTCTCATCCATACCACTCCGAGGAGGATCAGTCAAAACAATCAAAGGAGCAGGAAATTTAAGTTTTCTTAAACTTTTAGCGTCAAGTAAGATAGCTTTCGTGTTGGAAGCATGATTAAGGAGAATATTTTCTTTAGCTGCTTTTATACATTGAGGTACACTCTCTATGATAGTAACTTCTTTAAACAAATCAGCGTTGATAATTCCAAAGTAGCCAACTCCTCCATAAAGATCTAATAAAGAGGCAGTAGGACCATATGCATTAGTATAAACACTGTTAGTATAAACACCAAGTAAATCATGACAATATTTATGCATCTTTTCAGCCATTACCGGATTATTCTGAAAAAATCCTAATGAATGATAAAAAAATCTTTTTCCAAGAAATTCTTCTTCAAGCATTTCACTGCCTTTAATAACTAAAAAGTTATCATTATAATCTGCCTTAAAATCTGTATTTATTGGTGAAAGAACAACCAAAACGTTCTTAGCCGTTGTATTCTGTGAGAAAGCTCTGACTCTTTCAACAGCAGCTGTAATTTGTGGAGAATCTGGGTTAAGCAGAACAGATATTGATGAATCACCTAATCGAGTAATCCTAACAATTGCCTCCCGAAAAGTTCCTTGATTAGTTCTAAAGTCAAAGGCATCATTGTCATTAAAGAACGTTCTTAAGTCGTTCAAAAGAACGTTAACCTCATCATCAGCGATCACACAGTTTTCAATATCAACCAAACCACTTCTTCCGCGAAAACCCAAACCTTTAGACATAAACTGAAAATCCATCCGATTACGATAACTATATTCCTGGCCAGAAAAGACCTTTATATTTTCATAATTTATCGCCCTTATCAAATTAGCTGTTTTATTTTTCAATTGCAGAGAATAGTCTAGATGCTGAGTGCTACAACCTTGACAACGATTAAAGTATGAACATTTGACCATAAATATCTATTTGACAAGGTAATCTTTTAAGTTTTGCTATACCAAATCGAGATAAACCCAAGAAGACAACAAAAAGTATTAAATACCGTTAAAAACTAATGCCTCAATCAGATGAATATCAGAAGAATTATCTTAGATACAAATGTATTAATGGCTATTGCTGAGTTTAAGTTAGATTTAATCTCCGCATTAGAAGATACTTGCGATTTTCATTACGAACTTTATGTGTTACAGGGAACGATTGACGAATTAAACAAAATCATGGATGAACAAAGGTTGAAATACAGACAAGCAGCAAAACTGGCTCTAGCAATCCTAAAAGTCAAAGGTATCAAAATCATTCCTTCTGAGAAAGAGAGTAAAAATCAGAAATATGTCGACGACCAATTAGTAGATCTTTCTAAAAAAGGAGATTTAGTTTTAACACAGGATGTACAACTTAAGAAAAGGTTAAATAAACCATACTTAACTATTCGACAAAAAAAGAGTGTAATGATCATAACTTAAAGACTAACGGAGGGGAATAACCATGTCAAAAGTAACAATTGTTGGTGCAGGAAATGTTGGTAGCCAAGCTGCATTTTATTTAGCATTAAAAAGTATTGTAAAAGAGATTGTAATCCTCGATATAATTGAAGGTGTTCCTCAAGGAAAAGCTTTAGATTTACAAGAAGCCATGCCCATTGCAGGAAGTAATGTTAAGATTACCGGAAGCAATGATTACTCAACAAGTAAGGATTCAGAGATTGTTGTAATAACCGCAGGTGTTCCTAGAAAACCAGGAATGACTCGAGATGATTTGTTAAGTATAAACTCTAAAATCATTACTTCTGTTGTTAAGGAAGTTGTAAAGCATTCTCCTAATTGTATCCTAATTATTGTTACCAATCCTTTAGATGCGATGGTCTACAAAGCTCAGCAAGTTAGTAATTTTCCCAAAAACAGAGTTATAGGAATGGCAGGAGTTTTAGACACTGCCAGATTTAGAACATTTATTGCTGATGAACTTAATGCAGACGTTAAAAAAGTTGAAGCTTTAGTTTTAGGTGGTCATGGTGATTCGATGGTTCCAGTTATTAAATCTTGTACAGTTAATGATAAACCAATCACGGAATTATTATCACCTGAAAGGATTAAGGAGATTGTTGAAAGAGTTAGGAATGGTGGAGTAGAAATTGTTAACTTACTAAAAACAGGCAGTGCGTTCTTTGCTCCAGGATTAGCTATAGCAGAGATGGTAGGAACAATAATTCAAGATCAGAAAAAATTGTTACCTTGCTCAGTTTTATTAAACGGAG
>Ga0210006_1000834_pt1 | contig 22704 bp, 14 predicted proteins | sample CryGey02umfilter_2_FD_185452 | JGI IMG/M metagenome (GOLD analysis project Ga0210006, IMG submission 185452) | Groundwater microbial communities from aquifer in Utah, USA - Crystal Geyser 4/10/14 0.2 um filter (SPAdes) (version 3) | ecosystem: Environmental > Aquatic > Deep subsurface >... | reverse complement strand
CTGCCGTAGCCAGTCACGCCTTGTTTGACTTGAAGAGGGGTAAATTCGTAGACTGGCAAATTGTGTTGCATGGCTGTCAGTAAGATTACTCCCCTGGCTTGGGCTACTTTGATCACGGTCTTAGCATTTTTATAAAAAAATAAATCCTCGACTGCAACACAGGTCGGTTGATATTTTTTGATGATTTTTTTCAACTCCAGACTCAATTCTTCTAGCCGATTAACAAAATCTTTTTTTGGAGAAGTTTCTACACATCCATAATCAACCAACTCCCAATCACCAGTCTTTTTTTCAATTACTCCAAAACCAGTCCGGCCAAAACCAGGGTCTATACCAAGTATACGAATTGTTTTTACAAAGCTACTGATCATACAAATTTGTGTACACCACATCGACATCATCCAACTCTTCTAACGCTTCAATTAGTTTTTCCACCTGTGCACACGCCTCATTGTCTACCTCAGCAGTTTCCTTAGCAACCCACTGCAATCCAGAGTCTTCTAGGATAATATCAGATTCCGCAACCACTTCTGATATTTTTTGAAAACTTTCTCGTGGTCCCAAAATTTCTAGCCCTTCAATACTTTCTCTGATATCGTCGACTCCAGCATCCATCAAATGTAGACTGAAATCGTCTTTATCTATATTTTTGTTGGCCAATTCTTCTGTGCTGACCAAAAAAACTCCTTTTTGATCAAACTGCCATTTTACTGACCCTGAGTTTCCCATTGTACCATTGTTCTTCCCAAAAACATATTTGACTTCTGAAACAGTCCGATTGAGGTTGTCGGTGACAGCCTGGACAAGCATGGCCACACCGCCTGACCCAAACCCTTCATATAAAACTTCCTGCAAGGCTTCACCGTCCTTGCCATCTCCAGTACCCTTACTTATAGCACGCTCAATATTATCTTTGGGCATGTTGGCTGATTTAGCTTTTTCAATAGCGAGACGGAGAGAAAAATTTATATCTGGATCTCCTCCGCCGTGTTGAGCAGCGATTGTAATAGCTTTGCCTAGTTTGGTAAAGACGCTAGCCCTGGTCAGGTCTGTTTTACCTTTTTTATGTTGGATATTACTCCATTTTGAGTGTCCGGACATATAATTTGAGTGACAAAATAAAATTACAAGTTCTATGCTACATTATTTTGAGACCAAAAATCAAGTGGCTGTGTGTCTACAAGTATCTTGCAATTTGTAGGTGTTCATTGATATAATTCACACGACTTTTATCTTCTTATGAGGAGATTGTATCATATTTTAGGGAAACATTTGAGTGGTTTTAGTATGATAAAATTTTATAAAATAGACTATCAGAAAATATCCTAAAAATTGTCCAAGGTCGTGACACCAAAAATGCTTTACAGAAAATGGAAATAGTTTATCAAGAAGCTATTGATAAAAAATCAGAGTAACAATCTTGAATTCCTATTTATGGTAAAGTGGATAACTGTATATACACTTTTCATCCATCTATGTATAATTTGTAAGATATACAAGCGTTGTTTATACTTTTAAACAATAATAAACAGTGATAATTTACAATTTGTAATTTACAATTTTCAATTTGAAAACAATTTACAATGACTAAATTTACAATTGTAAATTCTTGCTAAAGATATGTTGAAAGTTTCAAGAGAAAGAATTTAAGAATTAAAATGTAAATAACGCTCGTAATTCTTACACATAATTATATAAAATACAATCACGTATTAAACACTTAATTCTTAAACAAAAAAAATATGGAACAACAACCAACAGCTGACATTCAACCAACTTCAACAAAAAATAAAAAACGTGGCTTTTTGCTCACTGCGTGGCTCGTGTTCATGCTCTTTTGGTATGGGTTGGCTAGTCTAGGCTTAATACTCGGTGGCGGAGTACTCACGGCTCTATTAGAAGCCTTCATGCCAGCTGTTGCCTTCGCTGGCTGGCTCTTCTTTGTCATTATGGGTTTAGTCAATGTCATAGGATTTATATTCACCATTTTCATCTTCATGTGGAAGAAATGGGCTCTATATACAGTGCTTGGCATCGGTGTTGCCTTTGGTCTAGTGGTGTTTGTCTTTAGTGGTTTTGCCTTCAAAACCTTGGTCTCCAGCCTCCTCAGTCCAGCCATCCTCGCTCTGCTCACATATCCAAAATTAAAATTCTTCAACTAAGGTTACTTCGCCAAACAAAAAACTCTCCAAAATGTGGAGAGTTTTTTAATTAAATAGTCCGAAGTCTGTGACCCGATAGCCTTAGTCTGATTGTCAAAAGCAATTATTCTCTAAATCCAGTACCAGATGGAATAAGCCGACCGATAATCACATTTTCCTTCAAACCTTCCAAATGATCAACCTTACCAGTGATAGCAGCGTTAATCAATACTTTGGAAGTCTCTTGGAATGAAGCAGCCGACAAGAAGCTCTGGGTAGAAAGAGAAATCTTACTGACCCCGAGGAATAGTTCTCTAGCAACAGCCTCTTTTTTCTTCTCTTTCTTCACTTCCAAATTGGCAGTGACAAACTGATCTTTCTCCACTACTTCTCCTGGAAGTAGATCAGTATCTCCTGGATCTTCAATATACACACGAGAAAACATCTGACGAATAATCAACTCCACATGCTTATCATTCAAACGTTGTCCTTGAGAAGCATAAATACTCTGAATTTCAGAAAGAACATAACGTTGTACAGCGTCTCTGCCTTTCAATTCGTGCAATTCTTTTAGATTGACACTGCCTTCTGTCAGTTGGTCACCTTTTTCTACCTCATCTCCATCCTTGACCCACAATTTGTAGCCCATTGGGATAATATATTCTTTGGTATGACGTCCTTGGTATCTCAAAGTCAAGCTCTTGCCATCCATACTGATTGTGCCTGGGAAAGTAGCTTTGATCTCTTCTCCAGAAGTACCACGAACTAAGATAAGATCACCCTTCTTAACAGCCTGGCCATCTACTACGCTGACATCATCTGTCTTCCTGATCTTTGTCTCTACTTCTTCAATACCTTCAAAGTGAACTTTGATAATCTTCTGACCTTTGCGTCCTTCAAAAATCTTACGTCCTGTCGGACTAGTAATTACTTTACCATCAGCATCTTCAATCTCTACAGCACCACCAACTTCTGACAATATAGCATTACGTTTTGGCATACGAGCTTCAAACAATTCTTCAACTCGAGGCAAACCTTGAGTAATATCTCCACCGCCAGCCACACCACCGAGATGGAATGTTCTCATGGTCAACTGGGTACCAGGCTCACCAATAGATTGAGCAGCAATAATTCCTACCGCCACACCCTTCTTGACTACTTCTCCATTACCAAGATCTACTCCATAACATTTCTGGCACACGCCTTTAGACAATTTACATTGTAAAACACTACGAACATGTACTTCTGTCACTCCCAGGATTTCGACTTGACGAGTAGCTTCACGATCAATAAACTCCCCAGCTTTGATAACTGTTTTGCGACCAACTTTAACATCCTCTATTACAAATCTGCCACTAACTCGTTCGGACAATTTTTGTCCTAGAGCTTCCGAATTCTCGGTATTGAATACCTTGCCATTCGTATCACCACAATCTTCTACTGTTACTACTACATCCTGAGCCACGTCAACCAAACGACGAGTAAGATAGCCGGCATTAGCTGTACGAAGAGCAGTATCAGACAGCCCTTTACGAGTACCGTGGCTAGAAATAAAGAACTCCAACACATCAAACCCTTCTTTAAAGTTTCCTTTTACCGGCAATTCAATAATACCTCCACTTGGAGAAGCCACCAGCCCCTTCATTCCGATCACCTGACCAAGCTGACCCCAACTACCACGAGCACCAGAATCAATCATCGCAAATACCGGGCCGTCTTTATCAAGGGCTTCTTTATTGTGTGAGAGCACCTGTTCTTTTACACCAGTCCAGATTTCCAATACCTTAGAGTGGCGTTCTGAATCAGTCAACAAACCTTCATTATATTGATCCTGCACAGTAAGAACCTTAGCGTCTCCTTCTTTAAGCATCTTAGCCTTTTCTTCAATATTACCAAAATCATCCATACCAAGAGAATAGCCAGACTTAGTAACATACTTGAAACCAAGGTTTTTGATATCATCTACTTTTTTGGCAGTATATTCTTGCCCGTACAATTCCAAAATCAAAGAAATAATATTACTCAAATGCTTTTTTGTAACAGGTTCATTGTAGTAAGGCAATTTGTTTGGCAAAATCTCATTGAAAATCATTCGACCAACAGAAGTCTCTACTAATGAACTCTGCCCTTCTTCAAATTTGGACAAATCTGTAAATCTAATCTTCACTCTATCTTGCAAACCTACTATTCTAGTTTTGTAAGCATAAATTGCTTCTGTCGAACTTGAGAAATATTTAGTAATCTCGCCGTTATCGTCACTTCTGTATCTTGTCAAGTAATATGCTCCTAGGGCGATATCTTGTTGTGGGGTAACGATTGGTTGTCCTGTGGCTGGTTTCAAAAGATTCTTTTCAGCCGCCATAATATTTTCTGCTTCCCATTTGGCCTCTTCTGTCAAAGGCAAATGCACAGCCATTTGGTCACCGTCAAAGTCAGCATTGAAAGCTGGACAAACCAATGGGTGGAGCTGAATGGCCTTGCCTTCTACCAAACGTGGACGGAAAGCCTGAATACCAAGACGATGCAAAGTTGGAGCACGATTCAAAAGCACCCGAGTGTTTTTGGTCAACTCTTCCAAAATATCCCACACTTCAGGTGCGTTGGACTCAATAAAACGAGATGCACTACGGACATTGTGGGCCAACTCTTGTTTGATAATTTCTGACATGACAAACGGTTTGAGTAATTCAAGAGCCATGCGCTTAGGAATACCACATTCGTGCATCTCCAAATGAGGCCCAACCACGATCACTGAACGACCAGAGTAGTCGACACGTTTACCAAGTAAATTCTGACGAAAACGGCCTTGTTTACCTTTGAGAATATCGGCTAGCGAGCGAAGTTTTCTCTTTTGTCCAGTCGAAGCAGTCACTGTCTTTGACGATCTAGCATTGTTGTCAATGAGAGCATCAACAGCCTCTTGCAACATACGTCTTTCATTCCGACAAATTACTTCAGGGGCATTTAATTTTAATAATCTCTTCAAACGATTGTTTCTATTGATCACTCGACGATACAAATCATTTAAGTCGCTAGTCGCAAATCTGCCGCCATCAAGAGCAACCATCGGACGCAAATCTGGTGGCACAACAGGAATACTTGTCAAAATCATCCATTCTGGTTTTATATTATTTTTATGAAGACTCTTGAGCAATTTGATACGTCTTACCAGTCTCTCGATTTTTGCTCCTTTACTCTTTTTAATCTCCTCTTCCATATTCTGAATAGTCTCCACAATATCCAGTCTTTCTAAAAGATTTCTGACAGCCTTAGCTCCAATTTCTGCTTCGAACAAATGTCCATAACGAAGAGACAATTCTTGATATTTGTGTTCTGAAATAATGGAAAGCATTCCAATTTGTTTCAGTTCATCTTGAGCTTCGGTGAAATCCTCGTCTAGTGCAGTCAATTTTTCTTCTTTTTGTTTTTGATCATTGGCAAATTGCTTTTCAATTTGCTTATATTTTTGTTTATATTCTTGTTTCAAAAGATCAGTAGTCAATTTTTTTTGTTCTTCATCTACTTTAGTAATAATGAAAGAAGCAAAATAAATAACTTTTTCTAAATTCTGAATAGACAGATTAAGCACCAGACCTACTTTAGAAGGGATAGAGCGAAGAAACCAGATATGTGATACCGGACTTGCCAATTCAATATGTCCCATTCGTTCACGTCGGACTAACGAATGAGTCACTTCCACACCACACTTGTCACAAGAAATTCCTTTGTAACGAATCTTTTTGTATTTGCCACAATAACATTCCCAATCTTTGGTCGGTCCAAAAATTTCTTCGGCAAAAAGACCGCCTTTTTCTGGCTTCTGGGTACGGTAATTGATGGTCTCAGGCTTACTTACCTCACCATAAGACCATTGTTTGATTGTTTCTGGTGAAGCGACGCCGAGAGATAAAGCGTCGAAGTCCATGGAGTGAAGATTATCGCGAGTCATAAGCATAGAAGATTAATATATTTGAAAATTAATTTATAAGTGCCAATTGTTTGAGTTATTCAACCGCCTCTACAACACCTTCTCTAGGCGTAGTTTCCAAAAATGTCACTTGATCTACAGGAACATATGTTCCATCAATATTTTTTAGAAGTTTTACATCTAGGGCAAGGCCTTTTAATTCTCTTACCAAAACATTGAATGATTCTGGCAAATTGACTCTTGTGATTTTATTTCCTTTTATGATCGCTTCGTAGGCTTTTGATCTTCCTGGCACATCGTCCGATTTGATTGTCAATATTTCTTGCAAAGTATGAGCAGCTCCGTAAGCTTCCAAAGCCCAAACTTCCATTTCTCCAAAACGCTGACCACCAAACTGAGCTTTACCACCAAGTGGTTGCTGGGTGATCAGACTGTAAGGACCAATCGAACGTTGATGAAGCTTATCTTCAATCATGTGGTTTAACTTCAACATGTAGTTGTACCCGACAGTAGTCTTGTGGTGGAATGATTCGCCTGTTCTTCCGTCGTACAATTGCATCTGTCCATCTGTAGGAAAACCTGCTTTTTCCAACTCTTCCTTAATCTGGACTTCCGTAATCCCATCCAACACTGGAGTAGCCGCTCTATAACCAAGAGAGTTTGCGGCTAGACCAAGATGAGTCTCGAGCAATTGACCCAAGTTCATACGAGAAACAACTCCCAGAGGAGATAAAATAATATCAACAGGAGTGCCATCTTCTAAGAAAGGCATATCACTAACTGGTACTACTCGAGAAATGACACCTTTGTTTCCATGACGTCCGGCCATCTTATCTCCAACTTGGATTTTACGCATATCAGCGACAGTGACTTGGACTTGTTTGATCACTCCTGGTCGAAGTCTGTCTCCATCTTCTGAAGAAAATACTTTGACATCAATCACCTTACCATGTTCACCATGTTCCAAATAAAGTGAAGAGTCACGTACATCCCTAGCTTTTTCACCAAAGATGGCTCGAAGTAATCGTTCTTCAGGAGTCAACTCTGTTTCGCCTTTTGGAGTAATTTTACCAACCAAAATATCACCGGACTGGACTTCTGCACCGACACGAACAACACCTTCAATATCAAGATTTTTCAATTTTTCTTCACTAACATTTGGGATATCACCAGTCACCACCTCTTCACCAAGCTTAGTCTCACGCACATCAGTAGCATAATCTTCAATGTGGACAGAAGTGTAACGGTCTTTTTGGACAAGGCGTTCTGAAATAATGATCGCATCTTCATAGTTGTACCCATCCCAAACCATGTATGCTACCAAAACATTTTGTCCGAGAGCCAATTCTCCTTTATCAATACTAGGCCCATCGCACAATGGGTCACCTTTTTTCACTTTTTGTCCTGGCACAACAGTTGGACGTTGGTTGATACAGCTAGAAGCATTGGAACGCACAAACTTATTCATTTCAAATGTATATTTTTTTCCTTTCTTACCAGTCAATTCAATGACATTGCCATTTACTGCAGTTATCTCCCCATCTTCTGGAGCAATAACCACATGACCACTGTTGATAGCAGCCAAACTTTCTATGCCGGTTCCAACAAGAGGAGCGTCTGGTTTGATACAAGGGACAGCTTGACGTTGCATGTTTGTACCCATAAGAGCACGCGTAGCATCATCATGCTCCAAGAAAGGAATCAAGCTGGTAGCAACACTGAGAATTTGGCTGGACGCAACGTCAATGTAATCAATCTCTTCAGTCGGGATAGTACTTGGTTCTCCATGGACACGAGCTGGAACCCGTCCTTCATTCAAAAACCCTTCTTTGTCCATCGGTGTAGTAGCACTAGCAGTAATGACACGTTCTTCTTGAAAAGAATTGATGTAAACAATTTCATCAGTCATTCTTGGCCTAACTGCGACTGTTTTTAAATCTTTTTTATCTTCCAATTTTTTGGCAATCTCTTTAGTAATTTTTTCACCAGATTTTACAATACCTTTGACTTCTTCTCTAGTCACCTCACCTTCTGTGAATCTAGCTTCGTTTGGCACATCATGGATCACTTTGCGATAAGGCGTTTCCACAAAACCAAAGCTGTTAATTTTGGCGTAAGTGGCTAAGTGACCAACCAAACCAATGTTTGGTCCTTCTGGTGTGGCAATCGGACAAATTCTACCATAGTGAGTAGTATGAACATCACGCACTTCAAACCCCGCCCTATCACGAGATAAACCACCAGGTCCAAGAGCACTGACGCGACGTTTGTGTTCTAGCTCAGCCAAAGGATTGATTTGATCCATGAACTGAGAAAGCTGTGAACTCATAAAAAACTCGCGAACAGCGCCTACCACAGGCCGAGCATTAATCAATTTATTTGGCATGAGACTCTCTAACTCATAAGTACTCATCCGATCACGAATGATCCGCTCCATCCGAGCGAGACCAACACGGAATCTGTTTTGAACAAGCTCACCCACAGCACGAATACGACGATTGCCCAAGTGATCAATATCATCTGGGTCATCCTGAGTCACATTGAGCCGGATGATCTCTTTCAAAACATAAGAGATTTTTTCAAGAGACAAAACGCGAGCTTCTTTGGTATCATAATCTTCATTTTTTAATCCAAGATCAAATTTGGTATTAAGCTTATACACTCCAACTCGACCAAAATCATAGCGGTCAAAATTGAAAAACATAGCGTGAATAAGACTTTTGGCATTGTCAGCAGTAGCCAAGTCACCCGGTCGAATACGCTTGTATACTTCGATCAAACCTTCTTCTTCACTACTGGCCGCATCTTTTTTCAAAGTGGCCTCAATATAGTCAATATTAGGATGATTGTTGACTACTTCAAATTCTTTGATAATGTCTGCTTCAGATCCCATGCCAAAAGCCCGTAATAACGAAGTGGCGGCCACCTTTCTCTTTCTATCCACCTTCACCCAGATAACGTTATTTTGGTCAGTTTCAATTTCAATCCAAGCACCACGGTTTGGAATAATTTTTGCTCCATAATAACGACGCCCACGCACAGTTTCAGCCGTAAAAAAGGCGCCGGCACTTCTAATCAACTGCGAGACCACTACACGTTCAATTCCATTGACCATGAATGTGCCTCTATCAGTCATTACAGGCACATCACCAAGATAAATTTCTTGTCTATCTTCTTTTCCAGTACGCTTGTTGATCAGTCGTGCATGGACACGAAGAGCAGCCTCAAAAGTAATATTTTTTTCACGACAAATCTTTTCATCAAATTTTGGTTCATCGATCGTATAATCTTCAAAATACAATTCCAAATCACGACCAGTAAAATCAGTAATCGGCGAAATCTCATCAAACAATTCCTTTACTCCCTCACGAAAAAACCAATCATAAGAAGATTTTTGGGTCTCTATCAAATCAGGTGCTGAAATAGCGTTCTTAAGAGAGGTAAAAAACTTACGTTCCTTTTCAACATTTTTCTGACGTTTGAACTTCAACATAGAATTATATTTTAATAACTGATAACTAGTGACCCGTATACCAACAGGCAAACTGGAAATTAGTTATGTTGATTGATAAAATTTATAAATTTTAATTATTATTTACTGATTACCAGTCGCTAGTTGCTTGTCATGATAGATAACAAAAAAAATGGCGGGGTTGGCCGTCTTTTTGAAAAAACTACATGACAATATCTGTCTGGATGTGCATGGAAAAATACCAAAACACACGCTACGAAATTTGAGAATACACCCGCCTAGACGGGATCAACTTCAGACATATTGAAGAAAGAAAGGTCTCGCTACGTGCACGATTTAAACCATTTTAAACCATTTTTCAAATTGCTAATCAATTTAGAAAAAAGCTTAAAGCAGTAGAATAAACGTGAATAGTAAACAGGATAAGGAGACTTATGAATCGATAATCTCAAGTCGTCTCATCCCTTTTAGCTGTATAGAGCGGAATTACTATACTATAGATATAAAGAAACGTCAAGTTAGAACAGGTGGATAAATAACTGTCAAATAACTGTCATTCTAAGCTTAAATTAGCCAAAAAAGATGAATTTGCTTCTAAAAATGTTCAAACTTATCCAGAGACTTGTCCACAGCCAATAGTACTCTGGACACGTCTAAGTACATTACTAAGCCAAAAAATGATATAATATAGTCATAATTTAGCTAATTTAAGCAAAAAATATAACTAATATCGGAGCCAACAAAACAAGTAAAATATTATTGACGACAGAAGAAGAAGTATTTGAAAAGTTGATAGCTATTGGCCATCCATTCCGTTATCTAAATGAACATTTTGATTTTATAGAATATAAAAAATCCACTTGCCATCCATCCATCCTCATGATAGACTAAAATCATAATAAAGATATAAATGACCAGTACCAGAGTGCAAACAACCAAAATCGCCTGTCATCTCCATGGTGATTTTTATTTGTCTACTTTATCCCTCGTCGTTGCCAAAAATCACCACGCCCGCCTACCTGCAGACAGGAATCTACACTTCCAAAGTACAGATTGTTTCATCGCTTTCCCGACTACCTAGTGTTCGTTCCTTGCAATGACAAATATGTATACTTTATAACTTTCTACTTTATACTTTCAACTAATCAAATTATGAACCAAATCACAGTCGTAGTTGGAACTCAATGGGGAGACGAAGGAAAAGGAAAACTAACAGACTATCTAGCCAAAGATGTCCAGTATGTCGTCCGTTTTCAGGGAGGAAATAACGCTGGGCACACAGTGGTCGTCGATGACAAAACCTACAAGCTCAGTCTGATTCCATCTGGAGTAATTTCTCCAGACACTATTTCTGTCATTGGAAATGGCGTGGTCATTGACCCTAATGTTCTTCTAAAGGAAATTACCAGCCTCCAGACTCAAAATATCTACCCCAAGCTCCTTATCAGTCAACGGGCCCATGTCATCATGCCTTATCATATTGCTATGGACGAAGCTCTAAACGGGTACCAAGACAATCTAGCCGCTGAAAGTACCAAACGCGGTATTGCCCCCGTCTTTGCCGATAAGATGTATCGTCATGGTATCCGTATGGGAGACTTGCTCGACAAAGAAATTTTTCGAGAAAAACTAGTAAAATCTTATGATTTCAATGTCTCCATCATCCGTAATGTCTTTCACGCCACATTTGAGCGTGATTTGGAATCAATTTACCAAGAATACCTCGGTCTAGGAGAAAAACTCAGCCTATATATACACGATACAGAAGTAGAGCTTTATCAAGCTTACAAATTGGGACAAAAAATCTTGTTTGAAGGAGCCCAAGGTATGTCTCTGGATCCTGATCATGGTATCTACCCACACACTACTAGCTCCAACAATGTTGCGGGATATTGTGAAGTGGGCTCTGGTGTTGGTTTGAACTGCGAGAAAAGAATTGTCGGTATAGTAAAAGCCTATGTCAGCCGAGTGGGCAACAGTCCTTTTGTCAGCGAACTAGGCGGCGAGAAAGCTAAAACCCTTCGTGACAAAGGCCAGGAATACGGCACAATCACTGGTCGCCCAAGGAGAGTGGGTTGGCTAGACTTGGTTCAAGTTAGACAAGCTGTTCGTGTCAGTGGTATCAATGAAATCGCCATCACCAAGCTAGATGTTTTGGCAGGTTTGGAAGAACTCCAAATCTGCGTGGCTTACAAAATAAATGGTAAGATAGTGAAAGAAACTCCCGCCAACTTGAATGAAATCAGATCAGCCGAGCCAGTCTACCAGAATTTTCCAGGATGGGGAGAAATGACAGAAAGCACCAAAGACAGAATCAAAGAAAGAGGCTTCACAGAACTTCAAAAGACCATGCAAGACTATATCAAATTCATTGAAAATGAGATAAAATGTCCGATCAAGATTATTTCTTTTGGTCCAAAGAGAAACGAGACCATTATTCGTTAAATAAAAGTTGTCCACAAAAAAAAATAATTATTTAGTAGAATCAACATCTTGTACTAAAAAATATTATCTGCTACGATATATAGTGATATGATACTTAGTCACTCATGCAAAATCAGAGGAGAACAAATGAAAGACATGACCACATCGTCAAAAATAAATATTTATAATTTTCAAACTGTTACTACCAAGTAGCAGTTTTTTAAAAATCAAAAAATATGAGTGACCTAAGTACGGAGGAAATAAAAATCTTGGAAGGTCTGTCCAAAGAGGAGATACTAGCGAAATTAAAAAGTGAAGCCGAAGAACAACACAAAAGCAGAAAAACCTTTTTCGGTAGAGATATCATTTCAATCCACGAACTTTCTAGAGAAGGAATTTTACATATTTTGAAACACTCTAAAGGAATGAAAGAGACTCCCCAACCAGATCTATTGCAAGGCTATGTGATGGGCAGTTGCTTTTTCGAACCATCAACCAGAACCAGGCTCTCATTTGAGACAGCAATGAGTAGACTTGGTGGTAAGATAATTGGATTTGCTGAAGCAGGAGTGACGTCGGCAAAGAAAAAAGAAACTCTCTATGACAGTATGAAAATCATTGGTCAGTATGTCGACGTGATAGCCATGCGCCATCCGATGGAAGGAGCCGCCCAACGTGCAGCCGAAGCTACCGATAAACCAATTCTTAATGGTGGAGATGGATCAAATCAACACCCTACTCAAACACTACTAGATTTATTTACTATCCAAGAATGCCAAGGAAAATTGGACAATCTAAATATTGCCATGATTGGAGACCTAAAATATGGGCGCACAGTCCACTCCCTAGCTCAGGCTCTTACTAATTTCAATGCCACGCTATCATTCGTAGCCCCAGAAAGTTTGCAGATGCCCAACTACATTTGTGATGACTTGGATAAACATGGTGTAAAATATACTTTATACGAAAAAATAGCGGATGTAGTAAGCAGTGCCGACATCTTATATATGACCCGCATCCAAGAGGAGCGCTTTCCAGACAAAATGGAATATGAAAAAATAAAGAATACCTATGTCTTAGATAGTAAGATGCTAATAAGTGCCAAACCAAACATGCGTATCATGCATCCTCTCCCAAGAGTGAATGAAATCGCCACTGATGTTGACCACACCCCTCATGCCTACTATTTTGAACAAGCTCACAACGGTCTCTACGTTCGTCAAGCTTTACTCGGACTAGTATTAGGAAAACTCACATAAATATTTTATAATGCCAATATAAAACAATACCAAATCAATTTAAATCTGCCTAAATTAATCTAATATGACCAGTGAACAAAAAACACCGGAAGATTTACGAGCTTTCAAAGTATATGCCATAAAAGCTGGCACAGTAATCGACCACATCCAAGTAGGTCGAGCAATGAAAATTATTGATATTCTCAAGCTGGCTAGCCACAAAAGTACTGTGACGGTCGGGCTAAATTTTCCTAGTAGCAATCTGGGGCGCAAAGATATTATTAAAGTAGAGAATAGAGAATTATCACCAGAAGAAGCCAATCGCGTGGCCATATTCGCCCCAAACTCTACCATTAATATTATTCGTAATTTCAAAGTAGCTGATAAATTCAAAGTAAAAATACCAGAAATAATCAACAAAATAATTGTTTGCCCAAACCCTACTTGTATCACCAACAACGAAACGATGAGCAGTTGTTTTCATGTGAGCCACAATGGTGATATCAATATCATCAAACTTCGATGCAAATATTGTGAAAAAATATTTATACATGATGATATCAGGGAGTATAAGAGCTAGGTAGCATGGTAAGCAGATTAAAAAAAAACTAGACAGATAAAGTATTTTTCTCACAACACTAATCAAGCCACGACACTTTTTCTAATCAAAAAAATAATTGGAATAAATAAAATGCAAATTAAGACGTATAACAACCAAACCATTACCATTGATCTAGAATATTCTGGTGGAAATCTAGTCGCCCTTCCTGCTCTGGTTGATCCGCATGTCCATTTTAGGATTCCTGGCGATCAAGAAAAAGAAGATTGGCATACTGCCGAACAAGCGGCTATTGCTGGTGGGTATACCACTGTTTTTGATATGCCAAACAACATTCCATCAACGACAAACAGAGAAACCCTAGAACACAAAAAAAGTGTTATCCAAGATTTATTTGATGATTCTCAAGTCCATATCAATTACAAACTTTGGCTTGGGGCAACCACAGAAAACTTAAAAGATATAGAAGATCTAAAAAATGAAATTTTAGGGATAAAACTTTTTATGGGGTCAAGCACTGGCAGTCTGCTGGTCGACAAGAAAGCCAACCAAGCCAAAATATTCGAGCTGGCTGGTAAGCTTGGGCTTGTAGTAGGAGTACACGCCGAAGATGAGAAAGAAATGCAAAAACAAAAAAAGAAAATCGGCAAAACTACAGATGTGACTGATCATTCCAAAATTAGAACACCTGAAGTTGCCAAACGAGCTGTGACCCAAGCGATTGAGTTGGCGACAAAATATAATACCAAATTATACATCCTCCATGTCAGCACAAAAGATGAACTAATATTGATTGACGAAGCAAAACGGAAGGGTGTCCAAGTTTATGCAGAAGTGACCCCCCATCATTTGTTTCTTAATGAAAATGATTATGCTAGCTTGGGAACTAAAGGGCAGATGAACCCCCCCCTGCGTACTCTGGAACACCAAGATGCTCTTTGGAATGGTATTCTCGATGATATTGTCGATACTATTGGGACTGACCACGCCCCTCATACTTTAGAACAAAAATCTCAAAGCTATGGGCATGCTCCGTCTGGTGTTCCAGGTATTGAAACTTGTCTGCCCCTGCTACTTGACGCTCACAACAAGGGTAGAATTAATTTAGAAAAAATTGTAAAACTAACCCGTACTAATATTGAAAACATTTTTAATATTCCAAGCAATAACGACTGGACAATTGTAGATCTAGATCTGATACGTGAAGTGAAAAATGAAAATCTAAAAACAAAATGTGGCTGGTCCCCTTTTGACGGTAAAAAATTGAAGGGGTGGCCTGTTGCCACTATTTTGAATGGTACAATATACAAATGTTAATTTTATTTTCTATCTCGTATTTCCTATTTATGAAAATCAAAATAAGAAATAAGAGCTAACTTTGGAATAAAACCGTACACCACTTTGCCTTGAAATTTCAAGGTATGGATAAGAGATAAAAAATATAAACAATTAATTAACCATTAGCACTATGCGTCACATCATCTCCCTCAAAGAACAGAGCAAAGAAGATATATTAACCATGCTTGATCTAGCTAAAAAAATAAAAGCAAAACGTAATGCCGGTGAGCTAACAAATTATTTACAAAATCAAACGCTCGTCATGCTATTTCAAAAGACATCCACAAGAACCAGATTATCTTTTGAAGCTGGAATGACTGAACTTGGTGGCCATGCCATTTTTCTAGACGCTCGCACAAGCCAAATGTCTCTGGCTGATTTCCGAGATGAAATCCAGGCAATCATGCGCTTTGGGCACATCCTCATGTTCCGTGCACTTAAAGCAGAAGATGTGATGCTTGCCTCAAGCTACAATCATATTCCAGTAATTGATGCTTGTAGTGAAAAATATCATCCCGCCCAAGCACTCAGTGATCTGCTGACTATGGCCGAACATTCAGGGGGTATTGAAAATGTCAAAAAAATTGTCTGGCTAGGAATTGAAAATAATGTTTCAAATACTCTCATGCTTGCATGTGCAAAATTGGGAATCAAAGTATACATTGTTGCTCCAGAAGTAAATGGTCCAAGTGTCGATCCAGAGCTGAACGCTATGGCTACAGCATCTGGCAATGTGATAAGGACAATGGATATAGCCGAAGCCATGACAGACGCCCAGTACGTCCACACTGATACCTGGATGGATATGGAATTTTTTGATGGAGGAAAGGTGAAGCCAGAATTCCAATCTGCTTATGATGAACGGAAAGAGAAATTCAAGCCATACCAACTCAATGCTCATCTGATTGATACATATGCTCCGATGTGCAAAATCATGCATTGTATGCCGTGTCACGTAGGCTACGAGATAACCCGCGATGCTATTGATCACCAAAATTCAGTGATTTATGATCAAGCAGAAAATCGTATGCATATGCAAAAAGCCATGATGATGTGGATGCTGGAGAAAGAAGGAATGGTAATATAGTGTAAGGGATAAAAGTTATGCCCCACAAAATCCAACCAAAGACATTAGCAAAAGCTACTATTTTTTGTAGTTCTTTTTTACTTTTTTTCCTTCAGCCCCTAATCACCAAAATCCTCCTACCTTATTATGGAGGTGGACAGATGGTTTGGGTGACAGCCCTAGTATTTTTTCAAGTGGTCTTACTACTTGGTTATGCTTACGTCCATCTACTTACTTATCTGCCACAAAACATACAAAAAATGATTCATTACAGTCTATTAGCGGTATCGCTTTGGTTTATTTTTTCTTTCAATCTGACTATCAGCCCATCATCCGAAAATTATTTTATTGACCTCATGCTAACTCTCACAAGACTAATTGGTCTGCCATTTTTCCTACTAGCTAGCACTTCCCCACTCATTCAGTACTGGGTTGAGCCTAAAGAAAAACAAAAAACCTACAAACTCTACGCTATCTCCAATCTTGCTTCTGTATTTTCATTGATTCTATATCCTTTCATCGTTGAACCTTTATTTGGGATTGCTATGCAGTCTATCTTATTTGCATTTACTTATTTAGTGTACGTAATATTGCTGATTGTCTTCTCCTACCAAATTGTTGAACAAGAACCAAATAAATTCCACTGGTACATAACAGAAAAAACTTCTATGATACTACGTTGGATTGCCTTTCCAGCCGTAGCATCCTCGCTCTTGGTCTCTATAACTAACCAATTGACCACAGACATAACCCCAACGCCTTTTGTCTGGATGGCCCCATTATTTTTATACCTACTTACTTTCATTCTAGTTTTTTCAGAAAAATCTGTTTACAATCGGATGGTTTTTTCTATAGTGTTTTTTCTAGCATTGCTAAAATTTGTAATTTTATATGATCTGGCATTAGGTATGAGCTCTGCTATTTCTACCTATGGTCTAATGATTTTTGCCAGCGCCATGATTTGTCATGGCGAGGTTTATCTGATCAAACCAAGATCACAAAATCTAACTCTCTTTTATTTTTGTCTTTCGCTTGGTGGGGCATTAGGTGGTATTTTTGCTGGTGTTATTGTACCAATCATTTTTTCAACACTTTTGGAAACACCAATTGCTATATTTGGTGTATTAGTTATTCTGTTTATCTCCATGTCTGTTGATCCAAAATCACGACAAACTTTACATACTCATCTTATTACAACTTCACTACTTGTTTTTACTACCATAGCCTTCACTGGAATTTTATTTTACAACAACCATCTTTTTGCCAAAACAGGCGAATCTTTTTCTAGAAATTTTTTCGGCGTCCTTCTGGTAAAGATTTCTTCCAAAGATGGCATCACAGTAAAAAATCTGGTGCACGGGAACACACTACATGGCACCCAGATCATGAATCAAGAATACAATCTAGTACCTACAACATACTTCGGGCAAGGCTCTGGAATAGAGTGGCTAATTGATAGTCTGGATAATGAGAAAAAAATCAAGATGGGTGTAGTCGGTCTTGGCGTGGGCACATTAGCTGGATACCGTGATAAGGTGGCAGAAATTCAGTTTTACGAAATCAATCCAGATGTCGTGAATATTGCCAAGAATGAATTTGATTATTTAAAGTCTTTCCCTGGAAAGCTTACCATTCATGATGGGGACGCCAGGTTACAATTGGCACAACAAGAGCCACAAAATTTTGATGTGCTGGTGATTGATGCTTTTTCGTCAGATTCTATTCCTACACACCTGTTGACAAAGGAAGCTCTGGAAATTTACCAAAGACATTTGATCCCTGGCGGAGTTATCGCTTATCATATCTCCAATAGACACTTAGATCTGTCTCCAATAATAGGAACTCTGGCAAAAGATGCTGGTCTGGCATCTAGATTGTATGAGACAAATGAAAATATTCCCTGGTACGTGTCCAAAAGTACATGGGTGTTTGTTTCCAAAGATCCAGTAGGCTTCGGAGAAAAAATTAGGACTTCGAGAAGATTGTGGACCGATGATTATTCTAGTATTTTTACAATAATTAGATAAATTGGTAGTATGAAGTGGTCTAGTGTAGACTAGTCTGATATGATTGTAATTTTGGATAGTACTATATCTTATTCATAAACATTTGGTAATTTTCAATTTGAAATTTACAATTTTCAAACAACAATATTTTTATGTCCACGCAACCCTGGACACCAACCCAACTCCCTCTCTACGACATCTCCAAATCCTATGAATACAACTCTGTTCACGGACCATTTTTTGTTGGAAAAATTCCAGAAAGAAAATTCCTACCGTGCAATCAGTGGATTGACTTCCTCGGTCACAAAGTCGCTTCACCACTCGGTGTGCCAGCAGGACCATTACTCAACAGCAAGTGGACTACCCTTGCCGCCCGTCTTGGTTTTGATATTGTCACTTACAAAACAATCCGCAGTAGAGAAAAACAAGCTCATCCCATCCCAAACATCATCTATCTCAATGCTCATGAAAAATTGGATGATCCAAATGAAAAAATTATCCAAAAGACTGAACTGCCACAAATAAAAGAAGACATTGCTATTACCAATTCTTTTGGCATGGGCTGTCCCAATCCTGAGTATTTGCTAGAAGACATTGCCAAAGCCAAGAGTGAGCTAGCTGACGGACAAATCTTGGTCGTTTCTGTTGTCGGTACACCACGAGAGGGTGAAAGCTTTGTGGATGACTTTGCTAGAACGGCGATGATCGCCAAAGAGGCTGGAGCAGAAATAATAGAGGCCAATTTTTCTTGTCCCAATGTTGGCAAGAGCACTGAAGGTAGTATCTATAGTGATCCCGAGTCAGTGGGAGAGATAGCTAGTCGAATTGTAGGGGAGATTGGTGACTTGCCGTTAATTATCAAAGTTGGCTGGTACAAAGATGAAAATAAAATGAAAGAAGTCTTTCAAGCTGCCACAAGAGCCGGAGTACAAGCAATCTCAGGGATCAATACTGTCGGGAGGAAAGTCGTGAAAGCTGATGGCTCCCCTGCTCTCGGACCAACACGTGAGACTAGTGGAGTCTGCGGTGGACCAATCCGTTCATATGCTTTAGACTTTATTAAAAAAGCGAGGAAAATTATTGATGAAGAAAAACTAGGTCTTACTCTCATTGGTGTTGGTGGCGCAATTGAACCGGAGCATTTTGATCAATTTTTAGATGCTGGAGCCAATGTGACCATGAGTGCTACTGGGATGATGTGGGATCCTTATTTGGCTATAAGGTGGCATAAAAAATAATGTATAATTTAAAATATGAAAGAATTAATTTTAAAACTCCATGAGATAAATGCGATTAAATTTGGAGAATATAAAATGAAGAGTGGAATATTGACACCTATCTACATTGACTTGCGTCTCACAGTATCTTACCCAGAAGTTTTACAAATGGTCGCCGACGCAATGTGGAAAAAAATCCAGGACGTTAATTTTGACCTGATGTGCGGAGTACCATATACTGCCCTGCCTTTTGCCACGATCATGTCTGTAAAAAATAATAAGCCAATGGTAATGAGAAGAAAAGAAGTCAAAGAATACGGCACCAAAAAAGCGATTGAAGGATACTTTAAACCAGGACAAACCTGTCTGATTGTCGAGGACTTGATCACCAGTGGATCTAGTGTATTTGAAACAATTGAGCCATTAGAAAAAGAAGATCTCAGGGTGGCAGATATTGTTGTCTTAGTGGATAGAGAGCAAGGTGGCAAAAAACATGTTGAAGAAAAAGGTTACCATTTGCATACAGTATTTACCCTTTCACAAATGCTAGATACTTTGAAAAAAGAAAATAAGCTGGACAGTGGCATGGTCACAAAAGTAAAAACATTCATTGCTGACAATCAAACTTAATAGACTATGAAATATTCTGAACGCATAAAACACACCACCAATCCCACCGCTCAAAATCTCTTCAGACTAATGGATGAAAAAAAGACCAATCTTTCTCTGGCTGTAGATGTAACAACAAAATCAGAGCTTATTCTTCTTGCTGATCTAGTTGGTCCAGAAATTTGTATCCTAAAAACACACATTGATATTGTCGAAGATTATGATAATGACTTGATAATAAAATTACAGCACCTGTCAGAAAAACATAATTTTTTAATTTTTGAAGATCGCAAATTTGCAGACATTGGCAACACAGTCAAACATCAATACCAAGATGGTGTTTACCACATCGCTGATTGGGCACATATCACCAATGCACACACTGTGCCGGGTTCGGGTATCATCGCAGGGCTCAGAGAAGTGGGCATGCCAAAAGGACGAGGCCTTCTGCTCCTTGCTGAAATGAGCTCAAAAGGAAATCTTGCTACAGGTGACTATACACAGGAAAGTCTAAAAATGGCAGAGGAACACAAAGATTTTGTGATTGGATTCATTACTATGAGAAAACTTCTCGATGACCCTGGATTTATTAACATGACACCGGGGGTAAACTTACAAACTGGGACAGACAATCTCGGGCAACAATTCAAAACTCCGGATTTGGTGATTAGAGAAAACGAGAGTGATATTATTATTGTCGGGCGTGGCATCTACGAGGCAGATGATCCGATTACAGAAGCCCAGAAATATCGTACAGCCGGATGGCAGGCGTACCAGAGACGATTATTATAAAAATTAAACCATCATACTGATGTTATGCTAAATTCCTATGGATGAATCATCTTTTGAACCATTATGGCCACACGAGCCTAAAAAACAAGCACCAAAAACCAAACAAGTCGTCCCCGAAAAAACAAGAGAACGAGCGATGGTTAACGAACAATACGAATTGCGAGATAGCCAAGGAAATGCTATGGGGGGGGTAGAAGCTAAATTTGTATTTGTAGAAGATGAGTTCAAAGAAAATCAACCTACAGATAGAAAACGGCAATTACAATCAGTTGAGTTAACATACAATGGACAACGTTTGGATTTGCTGGCATTGTTACGTATCGACCCAACAGTTACTCGCATTTTTGTGACAAATGAATATCAAGCAAAAGATGGCGTATCTGCTAATTTTGATTTCAACCCAACTACTAATGAGGTTTGTATACCACCGCTTGACACAGCCTTTGGTTTGGCGGTTGCTTTACATGAGTTTGGACACGTAAAACAATTTAAAAATCCAAAGTTAAGAGTTATTGGAGAAATGGCCATTGAAAATGAAACACTCGAGTGGTTTGATGATATAGACGATACCCTTCAAAAAATTGAAAGGGCATTTCCGGAACTTTTGGTGCATCTACCGGAAAAAACAGTTTTGGAGACGTTGACCGAGACACGTTTACAATTGGTGCTTGCCTCAAGTCAATTACATAAAAGTTTGGAAATGCTTGCTGAAAAAACAAGCGAATCAGAGGAAAATATTAAACAGTTTGCTCTCCAACAAAAGGCGGTGACAAACTGGTCGTCACGGCTTTTACATGACTTTGGTAGTCAAGAACAGTATGAACAACTAAAAAATACAGAAGCAAAACAAATGGCCACCCATAAAGAAGCATTGCAAATGCAATTAAAAAATTTAAAGAGAGATTTGAAAGAAAAACAGCAAAAATTCAAACTTTTGAAAGATCAATATAAACAATTGGTAGAACCATTAAATGAACTTCTAAAAACGCCACGACGTGTGATGGAACGAGATGCGACAAGACGAGCCTTTGTATGGATGAAACAGATAAAAAAAGCGATTGGATTGGATCTGACAAAGCCTGCACAGACTTCACCAGAAATCACAAGACGCCTTTTTCATACTTATTGTGAAGATTCAATGGACACGATGCAAGGTGAGATAAAAAATCAAGGCGATATCTCGTCAAGAGACGCATTGATTCTGGCTCTAAAAAGTTATGATGCCCTTAAAAAAATTCCCGTTCCAAGGCGTGAGCGTTTGTCTGCTACATAAAAAATCAAAAAAGTGCTTTTATATCACACACAAGATATTCCATTCCGCCTTTAAAACATTTTGAAAAAAATTAATGTAAACCTATCTGGTTTATCCGCCTTGGACATAATCAAAGCTAATAAAACTACCCAAAAATCTTCCCACTCTTCGGCAACTGATTGACCATCCGTTTCATATCCTTAGAGTCCGCATAACTGATCTTACCAGCTTGGCGGTCTTGTTCAATCTTCATTTTCATGTTCCTTCTAGCCAGACGTCCATAACCTTTTCCAGTACTGGTCGCTTTGGCATGTGATTCGACCACATCAAGAAAGTAATCCTGATCTTTTTTATCAATATTTTTATAGGATGCAGGATTCAATCTTCTCATCTTACTCATTTGACGGGCATACCCAGTTACACCATATCTCTTGAAACCAGGCGTAGTATTAATGCTAGTATCATAGACAGACTTAGGATTACTTGTCTGTCCAGCTTCCTCCTCGGCCTTGCGTTGTTTGATTAATTCGCGGATATGCTGATAACGTAGCCTCTCTCTATTTTCATCTACATAGTTATCGTCATAGATTGACCTTTTAGCTGTTTGATCGTCATTAATTGAAGTACGAGCTTCTGAAGAATTCTGTCCTGCCCTTGATACT
>Ga0210006_1000831_pt1 | contig 22769 bp, 21 predicted proteins | sample CryGey02umfilter_2_FD_185452 | JGI IMG/M metagenome (GOLD analysis project Ga0210006, IMG submission 185452) | Groundwater microbial communities from aquifer in Utah, USA - Crystal Geyser 4/10/14 0.2 um filter (SPAdes) (version 3) | ecosystem: Environmental > Aquatic > Deep subsurface >... | reverse complement strand
AACACTCCGCAAGTCCTTTTTTCCTTTTACAAAAGCCAACTCCCAGCCCTCACTTTTTAGGAATATGGTGAATGCTCAGAAGTGATTGCGCGGAGCGGGCATGGTGGGGCGGCCGTATCATTGACGTAATTTTTTAACTGTAGACTGCGCTTGACATGACCACTGAATTTAAACCTGCAAATGTTGTCTAAAAAAATTGGAATTCTACAGTTGATATTTGTTGTCATGGATAGAGACGATCAGTGAACAGTCACCGCCCACACGATTGCAATATCCATGTAATTATGATATAATATATAGATTGAAATATGATTATTTAACCCGTTTGGAGTGCTTGCTGCCAAAATTTTACTCTGTTTCATCCTTGCTTGTGTGCCTGCCTATATCTGGGGATATATTTTCTATAAGAAACAACCCGAGCCAAGGCGATGGGTCGCACTCACATTCATTGCGGGCATTCTGTCCGTGGTGCCGATTATGATTTATAAGTTTTCATGGGAATTTTTACCAAAGCTGAATGTTTTTCTCTACACCGACAACATGGATCATGATTTATTGGGATTTTCCAATTTGGTGTACCTGCCGGTGGGGGTGGTTCTGGCATTCATGTTTGTGGGGGTTTTGGAGGAGTATATGAAGAACATTGTGGTGCGTAAAACCGATCGAAAACACCTCAGTTCCATTGATGATGCAATTGAATTTTGTATCATTGCCGCCCTTGGATTCGCCTTTGTGGAAAACATGATGTACTTCTTTTATATTTGGAATTATCAAGGATTCGACAGTTTATTCATTTCTTTTATTTTTAGATCCATTTTCTCAACCTTTGCGCACATTCTTTTCTCAGGTATTTATGGATACTATTATGGAGTGGCCCATTTCGCGACCCCTATCTGGCAGGAAGAGATTCAACAAAATCGACATCCGATTCTCCGCTTAATGCATCGTATTTTGCATTTAAAAGGATCCACTCTTTTCAGAGAAGAAAAAATGATGGAAGGGCTATTGCTTGCCATGGGATTGCATGCATTTTTCAATGTCGCGCTCGAAGTGGGATGGACGTTTATTATTGTGCCATATTTGGTGATCGGATACTTGCTCCTTTCCCATTTGTTCAATAAAAAAGAAAACCACAAACGATACAACCATTTTATCAAAGTCCCTTTGACTTGATGATCTAAAAAAGTTGTGCTAAATTACCTTTTGCACTTAATTCCATTGATTAGGTTATTTTTGCTATGTCACTAGACCACATCATCGTCAAAGGCGCGAAAATTCACAATCTCAAAAGTATTGATGTGAAAATCCCGCGCAACAAGCTCACGGTCATCACCGGACTGTCTGGTTCCGGCAAATCGTCGCTCGCTTTTGATACCATTTATGCCGAGGGCCAACGACGTTACGTAGAAAGTTTGTCTACGTACGCGCGTCAATTTTTGCAGCTCATGGAAAAGCCGGAAGTAGAATCCATCGAAGGGCTGTCGCCCGCTATTTCAATTGATCAAAAAAGCGCCGGTAGAAATCCTCGTTCTACCGTGGGAACCGTGACGGAAATTTATGACTATCTTCGTTTGCTGTTTGCAAAAGTAGGTCGACCGCATTGCCCCGATTGTGGCGATCCCATTCAACGTCAATCTGTCACGCAAATCGTGGACCACATCGCTAAAATGGAAGAAGGGCAAAAGATCATTCTTCTGGCTCCAGTGGTTAAAGATCGAAAAGGACGTCATGAAAAAATATTTGAGAGAATGAAAAAAGATGGATTTGTGCGTGTGCGTGTGGATGGAGAAATCATGACCATTTTAAATATTCCGGATTTGGATGAGAATAAAAAACATTCCATAGAAATTGTGGTCGATCGTTTGGTGGTAAAAGATCTTGGGCCCAAAGTTCAGAAAATGAAATCCGGCCAGGAAATTCCACTTGCCAATGAACAACGCTCTCGGCTGGCCGACTCAGTAGAAACTGCGCTCAAACATGGTGAAGGCGTGATCATGGTCATGGACAATGATAGTGGGAACGTTGAGATTTTTTCCGAGGCATTTGCGTGTGCCGACTGCGGTGTAAATATTGCGGAGATCGAGCCGCGTAATTTTTCTTTCAACAGTCCACATGGCGCGTGCGAAGCCTGTCATGGGCTTGGAAATAAGTTGGAGATTGATGAAGCGCTCATCATTCCCAATCAGCGACTCAGCATCAGTGAAGGTGCCATCATGCCATGGGCAGCCACCACTTCGCACATGGATTGGTACAACAAATTATTGGAGGCAGTATCCAAAAAACACAAGTTTTCACTCGATGCTCCGGTGGAAGAACTCAGCCCGGAAGTCATGAATATTATTTTGTATGGAACCGGAGATGAAAAATACACGATTCAATTGGATCGCACTTATAACACCGGATTTGAGGGAGTGATTCCCAATTTGCAACGTCGTTATTTGGAAACCGATTCCGATTATGTGCGTACAAAAATCGAGCAATTCATGCAAGTCATAGAATGTCCGGACTGTCATGGTGATCGACTTCGCAAAGAAGTGTTGGGAGTTAAAATTGAAGACAAATCCATTGTGCAAGTCACACGACTTTCCATTGATAAGGCACATGATTTTTTTGATAAATTAAATCTCACGGAGAGCGAACTGAAAATTGCGGAACCTATTTTGCGCGAGGTACGCCACCGTCTCAAATTCTTGGACAATGTCGGCATTTCGTACCTCACACTCGACCGCGCCGCCAACACGCTTTCCGGCGGAGAAGCGCAACGCATTCGTTTGGCCACGCAGATCGGGTCATTGCTCATGGGTGTATTGTATGTTTTGGATGAACCCACGATCGGCCTTCATCAAAATGACAATGAAAAATTGATCAAAGCCATGGTCAAATTGCGCGACATTGGAAACACAGTGATCATTGTGGAGCACGACGTGGACACCATGTTGGCGGCTGATTATTTAATCGACATTGGACCGGGCGCGGGAAAATATGGCGGCCAAGTGATTTCTGCCGGCACCCCCGCCGAAGTCATGGCGGACCCTAATTCCGTGACCGGTCAGTACCTTTCCGGAAAGAAAAAAATCGATCCGCCCAAAGAAAGACGCAAGGGAAATGGAGAATTTTTGGAAGTCATTGGCGCGACGGAACACAATTTGAAAAACGTGGACATTCGATTGCCGCTCGGGACTTTCATTGGCGTGACCGGAGTTTCCGGTTCCGGCAAATCCACATTGATTAATGATATTTTGGTCAAAACTGTGGCCGCCAAATTGAACCGTGCCAAAGCGCGCCCCGGCACCTACAAAGAAATCAATGGCATTGAACATCTAGATAAAATCATCAACATCAACCAAGCCCCCATTGGACGCACACCGCGCTCCAATCCTGCCACATACACACGTGTGTTCACAGACATTCGCGACCTTTTTTCTGGCACCCCCGAAGCGCGAACACGCGGCTACAAATCCGGACGATTCAGTTTCAATGTGAAGGGCGGACGTTGTGAAGACTGCCAAGGCGATGGAATGAAAAAAATAGAAATGCATTTCTTGCCTGACATTTATGTGTCGTGCGAAGTGTGTCGCGGACGTCGTTATAATAAAGAGGCGCTTGAAGTCACGTATCGTGGGAAAAACATTGCGGACGTGCTTGAAATGACTGTGGATGAAGCGCTTGAATTTTTTGATGCCATTCCCACCATCAAGACCAAACTGGAAACATTGTCAGCCGTGGGTCTTGGCTACATTCATCTTGGTCAGCCCGCCACCACACTCTCCGGAGGTGAGGCGCAACGCATCAAACTTTCAACTGAATTGTCCAAACGTGCCACAGGCCGTACGCTCTACGTTCTGGATGAACCCACGACCGGACTGCATTTTGACGATGTGCGCAAACTCCTCGAAGTGCTTCAACGGTTGGTTGAAATGGGAAACACCGTGCTCACCATTGAGCACAATTTGGATGTGATCAAATCCGTGGACTATGTCATTGATATGGGACCGGATGGGGGCGAAGCTGGCGGAAAAATCATGGCCATTGGCACTCCCGAAGAAGTAGCGAAGCACAAAACTTCTTACACCGGTATCTGGCTGAAAAAGATGGGGGTGGGGCAGTAGGGGGAGATTAAATATTTTGGCTTGCAAATAGATAAGATTGAATGTTAGTATTTTTTCTTAATTTGTCAAAAAAAGAATTATGACAGGACCACAAGAATTTCCTTCAGGTGAATGTCTCGTTGCAGTAGACGCAGATTTAGAGCATGTGAATCCCATTATGGGTTCAGAAAAGGGACTTGAGGGATTAAATCAATTTCTTGCTGCAAGTGGCACTATCTCTGGAGAAGTAAGTGAGCGTTCTAGTGCTATCCTTAAAAATTATCATCACCGTAGTGCCGAATTGCCAAATCAAAAAGGGGAACTTCGGGAAGATAGTTATGGTGGATTTCATGGAGCTCGACGGTTGAAAGGAATGGGTCTTTACAGTGGGCCTAAACCAGAGTGGCTACATAAAATTAGAAATTTAAAGAAGGATCCTACAGGATATGTTTTGGGACTCCAGCCTGAGCATGTTTTTGGAAAGGCGCTGATAAATTCACAGATTCTTCGTGAGATGGGAGTTGAAACCGAAGTACCAGAAGGAGCTTTTCGATTAAATGAGGTGATTTGGGAAACAAGAGAGAGAGTATGTGTAAGGATGGATATAAAGGATGCCTTTATAGAGGCAGAATTACCGGAGGAGTATAAGGATATTCCTTTTGTTATCCGAGTTGATGCCATGGGAATAAATCATAGACTTCTCGATTTTGTTCAAGCCGATACCCTAATAGAGGGTGAGGAATTTACAGGAAGTGTAGTGAGGGAAATCATGATAAGAGAAGCCAGTGAGTTTTTGGTAAAAGAACATCAAAAACTAGGGTTAGCGCTTCCTGATGGATTGGAGGAATCACCATTAATTTTTGTTGAGTTTATACTTAAAAGGGTTATGCGTAACGCTGCTTTACTGCACAAAAATAAAGGTATTCATGGGCAGTTTACGATGCAAAATCTAACCTTAGATGGGAAATTTATAGATTACGATACTCTTTCCTGGATAGGAGGAGATGTATTTGAAGAGGCTAGATTAAAAGACCTAACAAAGCTAAAGGACTCAGTAACGAATTTCTTGAAAGAATTTTTGGTGCATGCTCTTGTTCCAGGACAATCACGAGAAGCGATAGAAGGCGCGATCTTGGTTAATGTTTTTAATGAATATAATAAATATGAGTAGCTCACCTGAATCTGTCAACTTAGCAGTAAGGCGTACGTGTACTCTAAATGAAGATAACGTCGTCTTATTCCTCGGGACAGAGAGGGGACTTGCTGTTCTTCAAAAATTGGTACGCGAAAAAATAGGAACCATTGTGGGAGTATGTGTTCAAGATAGTGAGGGGCATGGAGCAGAAGCCACAAGTGAAATCCATAGAATAGCAGAAGAAATTGGTGCAGAAACTTATTGGGAAAGGGAACTTAAACCCGATGATTATGCAGATTTTATTAGAGGGAGAAACGCAGTCACCGCCTTATGTGTAAACTGGAGACGCTTATTTTCGCATGAAGCTGTTTATGCTTCCACCAGAGGATTAGTAGTAGCTCATGATAGTTTGCTACCTCATTTACGTGGATTTGCACCATTGAATCATGCTATCCGAAACGGAGAAACTGAAACAGGAATCACTCTTTTTTTTGCAAACGAACAAACGGATGCAGGTGATGTCATTGCTCAGGGAAAAACTCAGTTAGGACCGAAGGAATATGTAGGAGAAGTGCGAGACCGTGTCACTCGACTTACAGTTGATCTTATTGCGGAGGCATTGCCTAAAGTTCTAGCCGGAGAGATCGAAGGATCCCCTCAAGATGAATCTAAGGCCACTTATGGTGTGCGGCTAACACCAGATGATGGACATATTGATTTTAGTAAAGGGAGTAGACAGATTTTTGATCTTATCCGAGCCACATCACATCCCTATCCAGGTGCCTATGCCCATATTAAGGGAAGTGATAAAAAATTAAGGATTTGGAATGCCTCATTGCCGGAAGACGCTCCACGGGTGGCTGGGGCAATCCCGGGAAGAGTGGTCCAAACAATTCAGGGAAGGGGTGTATTTGTCTGTACTGGAGATGGGGTCATTTTGCTTGAAACCATTCAATCAGAAAAAGGAGAAATCAGAGAGGCGGATCAGGTAATAAAACGCTATAGCACGACTCTTTATTAGAATTAATTCATATGAAAAAAAGATTATTGGTAACTGGAGCAGGCGGCTACATAGGAACTCATCTTGTTAAACAAGCATTGGATGAAGGATATGAGGTGCGTGCAGTCGATCGCTATTTTTTTGGGAAAAATAAACTAGACAGTCTCTTAAGGCACCCTGGCTTAGAGTTGGTAGAAAGTGACATTAGAACCATTGCCTTGGACACGTTTCGCGGAGTTGATAGCGTTGTTAATCTAGCAGGAATTTCGAATGATCCTGCCGCAGATCTTAGCCCTGAACTAACGAGGTCCATAAATTTTGATGGGTGTGTAAGAGTTGCCCGTTTGGCCAAGGAAGCCGGTGTGAGTCGTTTTATTGAAATGTCTTCCTGTTCAGTTTATGGAGCTGCCGAAGGTGTCTGCACAGAAGAATTTTCTACAAATCCTTTATCCTTATATGCCCAAATGAAAGTAGACGTTGAAGAGGAAACCATGTCGCTTGCGGATGGAGATTTTGCATTGACCGCACTCAGGAATTCAACGGCGTTTGGATTGAGTGATAGAATGCGTTTTGATCTAGTTGTAAATATTATGACTCTTTGTGGAGTTAGAGACAGAGTAATAAAAATATTTGGGGATGGACTACAACGTCGCCCACTCATTCATACCGCTGATGTAGCAGAAACTTGTTTACAATTGATAGAAGAGGATCCGCAAAAACTTTCTGGAGAGGTTTATAATTTGGGGGCAATGAGTTTGAATATGAAAGAAGTCGCCCAGAAAGTATGTAAAGGGGTAAAGGCAAAATTAGGAGAAACAGTTGAAGTAGTTCAAATTCCGGAAGAGGCTGATGCAAGAGATTATGAAGTTTCTTTTGATAAATTTGAAAGGACATTTGAGTTTAGACCAAGCCGTACCATTGAATGGGCTGTTGATGAAATAGTAGAGGCCTTACAAGGAGGCACGCTTGTGCCGGATAGGACTTGTTATACGGTGAGTTTTTATAAATCATTAATTGAATCTTATGGAAGTACCCTTTTATAAACATGACATTCAGCCAGAAGATAAAGAACGTCTTTTGAGCATATTGGACGGTCCATTTTTGACTACAGGAAACGTTACTACTACATTTGAAGATAAGTTAGGTGAGGCGTACGGAGTTAAGCATGCCATAGGAACGACCAATTGGACGAGTGCTGCGGAACTTTTATTAAGATTGTGGGAAGTAGGCCCCGGAGATGAGGTTATTGTGCCTACAATGAGTTATGTTGCAAGTGCTCATGTGGTTGCGCTAAGGGGGGCTAAGCCGGTTTTTATTGATAGTGATCGCGAAACGGGGTTGCTAGATTTAAATGAGTTAGAGGCTAAAATTAACTCGCATACCAAAGTCATAATGCCGGTCCACCTTTACGGTGTAATGGCTGACATGACTGTCTTACGTGAATTAGCTGATAAGCATGGCATACGATTGTTTGAGGATGCCGCACATGCGGTTATTGGATCTCGGGATGGGGTATTCCCAGGACAAGTGGGGGATGCTGCGGCATTGAGTTTCTATGCAACCAAAAATATAACTTCAGGAGAAGGAGGAGCCCTACTAACCAATAATGATGAACTTGCTCTACGATTTAGACAAGGCACTTCTTGCGGGGTTACGAAAACCGCCTATGATCGGCGGCGTGAGGGAGGGGCTAAGTACGTGGGATATGACTCAACATTCCCCTCAGGAAAATGCAACATGACAAACATACAAGCGGCATTGTTAGAGGGTCAGCTGAGCCGACTCAAGGAAAATCGTCGACATAGAGCTGAACTAGTCGCGCATTATCGTCGTGAATTAGCTACGATACCCGGAATTCAACTTCCCGTCATTCCAGAAGGGGTGGAATCAGCTCACTACACTATGGTGATGTTGGTAATAAAAGGTCTGAGAGATAAAGTTTTTGAGAGTTTTGGAAGAGAAAAAATAGGCTGCGCCATTAATTTTGAGCCAATTCATTTAAGAACTTTTTATAAAGAACAACAAGGTTACAGAGAAGGCGATTTCCCAGTGGCTGAAGATTGGGGAAATCGTTGCGTGACATTACCTCTGTATCCTTCTCTCCAGCCTGAACAAATCGATCATATTATTTCTGTACTGCGAGAGGAATATTTACCCCTCGTTGGTTAACACACTTGTATGAAGAAATTTTTAGGAGTTGCACAGCCTTTCGGCTTTGGGGGGATCACTGAATTATTGGCTTTGGAAGGGGCACTTCATATGGAATCTAAGGGAACCCTGTCAATGGAATGCCAAGATCACCCACAATTCAGAGCTGTGACAGAAGGAATGCGCCGCAAACTGTCACTAAGGGATGAGTCGGACTCAGTAGGGATGCAACAGTATGATGGTATTATTTCAAGCTATGACACAGCCTCTATTCTAAATGGATGGTTTGAGGATATAGATACATTTTTATATGACGGCATGGCGTGGTTTTGGGATTTTGATAAATATTCTGATCGAATTGAGTCTATTTTGAACAGGCTAAGGTTAGCAAAAGAGAGAAAAGAGAAAGGCATATTCAATCAGATATGTGATGATCTTTTTGCAGAAGATTATCATTTAACAATGTTGGTGGCCTATTGCCTAGCAGACAGAATCTGTGTGCGAGGAGCACCACAAGTGGAGGAGAGGCTTAAAAAATTCCCCCAATTCGCTGATAAAATTAAAGTGGTAGGGGCGGTTATTGATCCCACTCTAGCCGAAGAAGATTCAGCCGAAGAAGGTCAACACATATTGGTATCTCTAAGTGGGAGTCTCGCTCCGACTCTTACCTTTGATCAGAATTTAAGATTTTCAAGAGGGGCATTGAGATTCACAGAAGAGGCAATTAATGGATGGGGAGATAAAGAAACACAATGGATTTTTTCATGTCATCCCCGTTTATTTGAAGCCCTTAATGAGGAGGAAGCATTCAGAGATTTACCTCCAAATATTCAAGTCAGCGCATCTTTCCCTTATCAAGAAAATTTGAGAATGATTCGAACAGCCCAAGCAGTATTTGTTTCACCTGGATTTTCTTCAGTGCAAGAAGCAGCTTGTTTCCAAACACCTATTTTCTTTCTCCCTGAGCAGAACGGAGGGCAGCCTACAGGTTTTACTACACTAAAAAAGGCTGGATATCCGACCGACCACAGTTTGACAGTTACGGATGAAATCTATGGGGGAGAACTTGTAATCGGTGAGGGGGATATGGATCAGTTGTACGAAGGAATTGATCGGTTATGGAGTGATGAATTTGGCCCCTTAAGGCAACAAAAAATAGATGAATTTAGAAGAGTGATATTGGATGCAAGGTCCAGAACTAAGCTTGTTGCTGAACAGCATGAGGCTGTTAGAGAAATGATTGGAGGATTTAATGGAGCAAGAGAGGCGATACATTTTTTTCTTAAAGAAATGGAATCATGAATTTAGACAATTATGTTCAATTTGAGCGAGTAGAAGAAGGGGTGATTCGTGATGGGAAACTTATGCCATTTCAAGAGTCGAATACTCCAGCGGAAGACAAGGCTGTAGCCACTACCCTTATTGTGACAAACTACAATAGGGAAGGCACAATTGAGGGCGCACTCGATAGTGCTTTAGCCTGTTCTTCTGAAGAAGGGGAAGTAGAAATTTTAGTGGTAGACGATGGGTCTACAGATAGAAGTAAAGAAATTCTTCGTGGCTACGCTGATCGTGGTTTAGTACGGTTAGTAGAGTTGGGATTTAATTCAGGATCAGAGGCTCTGCCTAAGAATATAGCTGCATTTTTAGCCTCCGGAGAGTATCTCTCTTATCTGGATTCAGACGATCGTATGGGAGATAGGGACGCGTTTGACACCAGCCTTAGGGTATTGCGCGAGCATCCAGAGGCTGCCATGACGGTGTCTAATCTTATCTTTGAAGTGAATTGCACACGTGATCAAATTGCTCAAAGTATGCCTTGGTTATTAGAAGTCGATCTTTATGATGCCCCTGAGGCATTAAGAGATCCGCGTGCTTGTGAGTATCGTCGTCGAATGGCAGAAGAACATTCAGTTTTTGAACTTTTGAATCACGGTTATTATGACGCCTTTAAATTGATGAGGAAAAGGCTATATTTGGAAACTGGAGGATTGGTCGAATCTTTGAAATCCTGTGGGGATTTTGGAACTTATCTCCGATTAAATAGGCATGGAAGCACCATCCCCATTCAACGAGATTTTTATGTTTATCGGATTCATGGGGAGAATGACAGTTTCTATGATGTAGATTATGCAGCATTTATTGAGGCTCAGCATCGAGCTTTTGCACTTGAAGAAATAAGGCACCGTGGATTGAGTTACGATTCTTTGCGCGAAAATTGCCAAGAAGAATTTTGGGCTCGGTATAGATTTACTCGGGAGGAGGTGTTGGGGCCTCAAAATATCTAGTCCACTCCAAAAGTTCAGTTAGCCCTTCTTCTAAGGAAGTCATTGGTTGATAGCCAAGAAAGGAAGATGCCTGGCGTAAGTCTGCGCAAGAATGGGAAATGTCTCCTTGTCTTATGGGGTTGAATACTAATGGGACATTAGACTTTATAAGTTCACGAATAGCACGGGCAGCATCAAGGACGGAAGTCGCTTTGTCAGTACCAATATCAAAAGATTTACCCCCGATTTCAGGCGATGTTGATAGGCATGCCATAATATTTGCACGAGCAATATCACGTACATGGACAAAGTCACGAGTCTGCAGGCCATCACCAAAAATAGAAATAGGTTTATCTTCTAGCGCCGCTTGCATAAAGCGACTGATGACACTAGAGTAACCGCCATTTATTCGTTGGCGTGATCCGTACACGTTAAAGTAACGTAGCCCCACTGAGCTTAGACCATAAATTCGATGAAAAAGTTCGGCATACGCTTCAATCGTTTGTTTTTCCAACGCGTAGGGAGAAAGTGCCTGTTTTGAGTCAGGAGAGTTGCCATGAATTGCAGCTGAACTTGCAAAAACTAAGCGTTTAATACGTTGGGATTCTGTAGCTATTTTTAAAACATTCAAACTGCCTTGAATATTAATTCTATGAGTGAATAGTGGGTCAAGCATAGAGGCATTTACAGAAGCATACCCAGCAAGGTGAATCACAAAGTCAATATCCTTTAATATGTGACGCATGAAATCCAAATCAAGAATTGATTCATTTTCAAATTGGATTCTATCTTTGATATTTTCTAAATTGGATAGATCTCCGGTTTCAAGATTATCGACCACGACGACTTCTTCGCCTTGTGCCACAAGTGCCTCAGCAGTATGGGAGCCAATAAATCCAGCGCCCCCTGTCACTAAGTAGCGCATAGTGATTGAATTAAGGATAATTTCTCTGGAGGGTAAGCAACCATCCCTTGGTTAGGAAGGCGGGTAAAAGAATCCATGGACATTGATCTTCGTGAAGCAAACGCATAAGGCTCTGGATCTAGTGGGGAGAAATAACGCAAATCTTCATTTTGAGAAGCATAAGCTTCAAAGGAGGCCCTTTTACGAAGGATCGAAGAGGCAGAAGGAGTAGCATGGAAGTTGGGCCAGCCTTGATGACGATCAGGTGATAAATTATGCAGCATTCCCTCTGGGCCTTGTGAGTAAAGGGGGGTTTCACATAGGGTGATGTCCAGATCTCTTGTTAACGCCCAGACTGCGGCACAAACGAGGTCATGATCAAGATGGCCACCTTCATAGGCATGAGTGAAGATAAGATCTGGTTGAAGGGCAGCAAGTATTGTTCTTAGATTGGTAGTAAATAAATCTATTTCTGACGCTAATTCATTGTCTGTGCCTCCCAAAAAAGAAATACGTTGTTGGTCTGTAAGGCCCAAGCAGGCCAATGCGGTACGAGCTTCTTGGCGCCTCATTTGTAAGTACTCCTCCCCAAAGGAATATTGGGTTTGAGGTGAATAGTAATGGGGGTCACTGACAGGGGAAGGCATACCATCAGTTACAAATACCACATGCATTTTATCTCTCAGTGCATGAATAGCCTGCGAACATCCAATGCTCTCATCATCGGGATGAGCATAAATAGCAATCGGTTTTTGTATTCGCTCCAATTTCATGGTAGCTTTTAAAATGATAAGAAACCATATTTACACAATGTTGCAAAATTATCAAACCCTTTTTGAGCGTTACTTAGCCCATAGCGATGAAAAAGAGCACGTGATATTTGGGCTTAAACAAGCCATTGCTTCGGTTGGGCGAGAGCCGATAGATGTGCTTGATGTAGGGTGCGGTACGGGGGTTATGAGTAGAGCCATCGCTGCACAGGGACACCATGTGGTGGGGATTGATAGGCAGTCGATGTGGAATGGTGCAGAGAATTCCGATAATCCACGCTTTTATCAATGTGATGTTTTTGAATTTAACCCAGAAAAGAAGTTCGATGTTATTATTGTGGCTTATGTACTTTGGGATATTGAATTTTCTGAATGGGGGAAATTTATTGATAAAATACTCGAATTTTCAAAAGAGGATGGGAAAATTTTCTTAATTGATAGCACAAATGAAACTTTCTTCGACAATCCATTTTTTAAGATTAATATCTTTGGAGAATATAAAGAGAAAGGAGATTATCCCGATATTTATAAACTCTTAGAAAAGAAGGGGTTGAATTTTAAGAAGCATGATTTTAGTAGTCACATTCATGCCAAAAATCCACAGGATATGGTCAGGGCGCTTGAATTTTTTTTCGCCAACGCAGGCCGATTAGATTATTTTTCTTCTTCTCAGGGAGAATTGGTGGATTCATTGAATATTGAAAATTTGAAAAATGGAGAGGTTGCTATTTCGTTAAAACATTCTCTTGCGGTGATTCAAAAAAGTGGATAAAATGGCTTACTTAAAACAAATGAAATGTCTAGTCGGGAGTCTTTCGAAATAGGGTATAGGTCAGATTCTTCTGAGATAACGCAATTGAGTCACGAGCATGCAAAAGAAGGAAGGATATGGAAATTTGCGCTTAAATCAGAAAGGGATGAGGGGGTTTTTGAAATGGGAAGTTTTTTAAGGGATTGCGATGAAATAGGGCAACAGCGTCATGATATTTGTGTTTCAACTATGGCTGGCTGTCCGCTTAAGTGCACAATGTGTGCAATCCCCTATAGTCTTCAACCATTTCAAAGAAGGCTCACACGTGATGAAATATTTGAGCAAGTGAGGATTGCCATAAAAAAGCGAAGCGAAGTAAATGGAAGGGATAACATGAGTCATACGATTGGATTTATGGGGAATGGAGAACCATTCGCAAATCTAGAGGAGGTCGCGGCAGCCGCGCAACTTTTATTGGAATCGGCAGAGAGGAGCGAATTCAGGTTAAGGTCAATGACCATTTCGACCACTGGTGTTCGTTCCGATTTGATATCAGGGTTAGCTCAGCATGCCTATGGAACTAGTGGAATCGGGAAAATTCAGTACAGTTTAATGTCAATGGCTCCAGCCAGACGGCAGGCACTTATTCCCGTGGGTGGAAGCTTGAGTGAGTGCTCATCACGGTTAGATGCTTATGCGGCTCAAACTGGAAATCCAGTGAAATATAATATCGCCCTAATTAATGGAATGAATGATTCAGCCAATGAAGCTGCCCTCTTCGCTGAATTTATAGGACAGGCCCCTCATCTTCGTCGAGCAAAAATTTCTACATTCAATCCATTCCCTGGAGTTTCATTTGCACCATCCAGTCCAGAAAGAATTCAAGCATTTATCCAAAGGTTGCTAGATGAAGGGATTGAGATAAAACAGTTTTTTGGAGATATCGATGAAAAAGTATTCGCAAGTTGCGGCCAACTTCGAGCAAGAATCGAAACATTACTAGAATAATTCTATGAGTAAAACAATTGGACGAATCATTGCTGCCACTGAAAACCCTGAGAAAGAAGGTGTTTTAAATTCAGTATGGGCTCCAACAGTGATTGAGAGTTTGACCGACTTGGATCTTGTCTTACCTGCGGATTTAGAATCAAGTGGATCTTCTTACAAAGAAATTGCCTTATTGAAAGCACGGTGGGTTGGAGAAAGAATTCAGAGTGGGTTGATAATTGCAGATGATATGGGGATGGAAATTGAGGGATTAAATGGGGCCCCAGGCATTCATACACGTCGTTGGGCTGATGATCAAACCGATGACGCAGTTCTTGAGAAAACACTTCAAACCATTGCCGAGCTTGATGAAAGGGCGCGTCGTTGTGACTTTGTAGCTTGTGCGATAGCAATATTAAATCAACGCCAACGATGGGTTGCATTTGAGAGAGATTCGGGAATTCTTTTACTAGAGCCTAGGGGGAAAAGAATCCCAGGTCACCCTTTAGCTTCTTTATTCCTCATCGAGGAAAAGGGGAAAACTCTGGCAGAACTTCAAGAATTTGATAGTTCTTTTAGTGCAAAAGATAGAAGAGTGCATTTAGCATTGCGCCATAAAATTTTAACCGAACTATCATGAGCCATGAATTAAACAGAGAAAAGATAAGAGGAGAACTAGGGATAGACCCTCCAGAAAATCTAATTCCTGCTGCCAAAATTCACTTTCCGGAAGATGACATACGTCAAATCCAAAAGGAAGTGGGAGATATATTGAGAACCGGACAATTAACATTGGGGTCACGAACACGCAAGTTTGAGGAAGATTTTGCTGGCTATGTTGGGGCAGAAAATGCCTTGGCCGTGAGCAGCGGGACTGCTGCCTTGGAGATTGCATTACGTTCATTGGGGGTAGAGGGGAAGAACGTAATAGTGCCAGTGAATACCTTTTTTGCTTCTGCTGCCGCCGTTCATCATGCAGGAGGTAAGTTGACATTTGCAGATATTGATCCCGCGACATTGTCATTAGAGGCGAATAAGGTAGAAGGATTGATTGATGATAATACAGCTGGAATTATGGTGGTTCATATTGGGGGATGGGTAACACCTGAGATAGAAAAATTAGTGAGTTTATGTAGAGAGAGAGGCATATTTTTGATTGAAGATGCTGCTCATGCTCATGGTTCTACATTCAATGGACGTCAGGCTGGAACTTTTGGAGATGTCGGGACGTTTTCATTTTTTCCGACTAAGGTCATGACCAGCGGAGAAGGAGGAATGATTGTCACGAATAGGGAAGACATTGCTAGAGATGTGGAAATTTTTCGCGATCAAGGGAAAGCAAGTAAAGCTCAAAATGTGCACACACATATGGGGAATGCTTGGCGCATGAGTGAACTTCATGCCTTAGTAGGGGGGACTCAACTTAAGCGGTTGCCAGAATTCATTGATCAGCGACAGAAAATTGCACGAGTTTACGATGAAGGACTGAGTGGCGTTTCATCCATAAAAACATTTGCTCCCCCAGATGGCTCCAGCGCAAACTATTATAAATACATTGCTTGGCTAGATGAAGGTGTCGATCGTGACACGCTTAAACAAAGAATGCGTCATGAGTATGGGATTTCCCTAAGTGGAGAGGTCTATGCCACTCCTTTAAATGCGCAACCGGTCTTTCAGGGATTATATAAAGGAGGGCCATTCCCTAATGCAGAAAGGGACTCTCGGCAACAAATTTGCCTTCCAATTTCAGCGGTAATGACAGAAGACGAAGCTCGATATGTTGTAGCCGCTTTAAAGCACATTTTATGAAATTCATTGACATCCCAGGACAAGATGAGGTTGTACAAGAGGATATTTTTGCATCTTTGGCCTCTATTATAAGAAGAGGTGATTTTATCTTGGGAGAAGAGGTAGGAATATTTGAACAAGAAGTGGCAGCCTATTTAGGCGTGAGAAATGCTATTACAGTTTCCTCGGGGACGGATGCACTCGTATTAGCCCTAAAAAGCTTAGATCTACCAAGTGGATCTGAAGTCATAACAACCCCTTTTACTTTTTTCGCGACCACTGAAGCCATTATAAATGCCGGCCTTAAAGCAGTTTATGTGGACATTAATCCGCAAACCTACAACCTTGATCCGACAGGTTTAGATAAAGCATTGACTGAAAATACAGGGGCCGTGCTTCCAGTACATCTTTTCGGACAACCTGCTCGTATGGATGCCATAACCAAGTGGGCCGAAGGGCGAGGCCTTTTTGTTGTAGAAGATGTGGCACAGGCTTTCGGGGCTACCCTTATGGGTAAGAAAGCAGGGACTTGGGGAGAGTTAGGGGCATTTTCTTTTTATCCTACAAAAAATTTGGGAGCTTATGGAGATGCAGGACTGGTTGTCACTAATAATGATGAACGTGCGGAGAGGATAAAAATATTGAGAAATCAGGGAGCGATCGCGCCCTATCGGCATGTAATGCCTGGGATGAATTCGCGGTGTGACACACTGCAAGCCGCTGTATTAAGAGCTAAGTTACCTCATGTTGATAAGTTAAATGAAAAAAGAAGGGCACTCGCCGGGATTTATTGTAAAGAGCTTGAGGACAATGAATCATTAGTTTTACCTGTCACAGCTCTAGATGAAAATCACGTATTTCATCAGTTCACTATTCAGGCGCCACTACGAGGAAGACTACAAGATTTTCTACAAGAAGCCGATATGCCAACGGCAGTTTACTATGATCGCCCCTTACATCTTCAAGATGCAACCATTGATTTAGGTTATAAAGTTGGAGATTTTCCTAATGCAGAATCTGTTGCTGGGAAAGTTTTATCTTTGCCGATTCATCCCGGATTAGACGAAAAAGATGTCCGGTCAATCACTGGACGCATAAAGCTATTCTTATCTCAAATGAATAATGTCTGAATTTGCTACTAAAAAATTGAGTTTGTTCCCAAGAAAGCTTGAGCAGCTCACTGCTTTGAGAGATGAGCAAACAAATGGCATGGATACGACTTACCCGATTAGCGTCGAACTTTCATTAACAGACGCATGTACGTTTAAGTGTGGATGGTGTTCGGATTCAGATTTAAGGAATAGACTAAGAGGCTTCATGAAGCAAATAACACTTGACCCGCTTTTAGAAGATTTAGCAGGAGGGGGAGTCAGGGGTATTGTATTTGAGGGGGGAGGAGAGCCAACGTTACATCCACTTTTAGGGTATGCAATGGGGGAAACACACAAGTTGGGGATGGGAGTAGGGTTGATAACCAATGGAGTACGTTTCAATTATAAGGATGAATTTGATGGTGTTGAATGGGTCCGTGTGAGTTTGGATGTATCCAATGATACTCAAATGGATACGCTTAAAAAGCAGGGAGCATTTCCAATAGTAATGGATAACATTGCTGAAATGGTACGATTAAGAGGCCCTGAAACAACGGTGGGTATCTCATATATTGTGACTGAGCAAAGTGCGGAGGGATTAGAAGATATGGTAAGGAGGCTAAAAGATATTGGAGTTGATTATGTTCAAATAAAACCAGTAGTAGATCATCCCGAATTAGCTTTCAGTGGTGGTGAAAGGTTAAAAGAGTTAGCAAAATATTCGACAGAAAATTTCTCAGTCTATACTCAAGCATTGAGCGACAATGTAATCACAGGAAATGGAGGAGTTCCCTGTGTGGCAAATAGTATGACTACAGTTATTTCCGCCAATGGAAATGTTTATTTTTGTGGACGCCTCAATACAGACCCCGATTGGCCTGCATTAGGAAATGTAAATCATGCTTCTTTTAATGACATTTGGCATGGAGAAGAACGCCTTCGTCAATCAAGGATAATGCGTCAGGTGGATGAATGCCAAGCCCGTTGCCCAGAATGCCGAATCACAAAATTCAATCAAGCATTGGCTCAAGGCCTATCAGCTAGTGACCGACCAGTTGGACGGGTTCGTACTCCTAATTTTATATAAATGCCTGAAAGTGATCCACTTGCAAAATTGAGAAATCAATCACTTGCTTTAGGCTATGCGCCTCAAGCACGACGAAATCTTGCAATCATTGATCAAGGTTCTACGGTGAATTTAGAAGATACTGAATTTGGAATACCTTTAGTAGACATTTATATAAATGATTTATGCAACTTGCGCTGCCAGTTTTGCCCCACTAAATTTGGGACAAATAATCTTCCCATAAGGGCAGTAGAGGAAATCGCCCGTTTGAGGCCAAGAGTTTTAACATTAACGGGGGGGGGAGAGCCCACGCTTTACCGTGATGGGACTAATAGAATCGGTGATTTTATTGCAGAAATTCGTAAGCATATGGGGAGTATCCCACTAGGAATGATGACAAACGGTACTAATTTGATGTCGACTTCTGCGGCGGAAGAGCTGGAATGGTTAAGAGTATCTTTGAATGCCTCAACACCGGAATCATATAAAACGGTTCATCGGAGTCCACTTTTTAATAAAGTCATTCAGAATGTAGTGGCTTATTTAAAGATGGAAATACCTAAAGTGGGCATTGGCTTTGTTTACACTCCGGAAACAGTGGATGAATTGATGTCGCTGGCCCAGGTCGTTTTAGAGAAAATATTCCCAAATTTATCTAGAGAAGAACAATCACGATTAACACTTCAGTTTCGACCGGAGGCAAATGCAGACTATGAGAGGTACACGTTGAGTGAAGGGGAAATCGAGGGGTTGAAAAAACAATGGGAAGGATTGCCAACAGAGGTACGCACGCTTCTTGCGGAACAAAGCAACATAGCTCAAGTAATGGAGAATCAATGTTTTACGACTAAGGGATCATTTGATAGGTGTTCAATTTCAATTCTGCAAATGAATATCGATGCTAAGGGAGATACCTATCCGTGCCCACAAAAAGCACATGCATTTAAAGATTCATATGGGAATATTTTAGAACCGAATTTTTTTGACGACCTTAGGATGCGTATCCGGGAATCCTATCGTGGGCATAATCATGCAACTTGTGGTACCTGTTCACAGGCACGCGTGAACAATGAGTATGGTACATTAGATTTAGGGAATATTCCTCTCGCTCAAAGCATGCCTACTACTTTCTTTTAAAATCACTGTTATGGCTAAAAACGCTCTCACCGCATTCAGCGATAATGTCATCCTACATACACCATATTTTGGACGAGAAACTAAAGGGACCGTGAAGCGCGTAATGAATGAAGTTGATGAAGACTCCAATGGGATAATTAATATCCAATTGAGAGGGGATGATAAAGAACGTTCAGATTTCAGTGAGAGAATAGCACGATTAGTGAGTCAAAAGACAGGGAGGGAGTGCCAAATAGAAATAGCTCACATGAGCGATCCTGTAGGGAGTTGGACAAAGAGAGTCTTAAATAAATTAAAGGAGCAAGGACTCGTAGAGGGTCAAAAAGTGAGCCTCCCATTAGAAATAGTATTGTTCGATTTGGGAAGAGAGATTGACAGGGTAGATATAAGTAAAACAACACAGGCAATTAGAAGAGCGGTACAAGAAAGTGTAGAGAAACATTTCAAATTCATCTCAATGGAAGAATGGGCAAAAATTGAGACCCAAATGGGAGGGCTTGATTACTATCATAGGCCCTATCTTTATATGTAAGCATATTTATGAAAGCGGATCATTTTTGCTAGTAGTTTCCAAACATGGCCCAAAGTAAACTTTTGGCATGCCGACTTCATCATGAGGAGCGAGATCGTGTGGTTTCCCATAATTAAATCCTCCTTGTGTTGTATGGAAGCCATGCTCTGGGAAATGAGTTTGGACACTATTAGTTGGATCGTTTTCATCAACCCAAACAAGTCCGGTTGTAGCTTGAGGGATTTCCCATACATCTGCAAGCGCAGGAGAAAATGTTTCACCCACAGTGGCCTTTTCCCAATCAATGTAAGCAATTTTCAGAGCATCTCTCTCTACTCCCGGGATCACAAAAAATCCCTTAGTATCATCGTCGGTAAATTGTACACCTTCTACTTCCTCTTCAATGGCGCCAACCATTTCAAGTAGGCGATTGGGAGCTTGAGGATCCATGGATTCACAAATGCGCTCATACGCAGCTCGTATTTTTAGAAAAAGTTCGCGTGCTGATTCAGGTAGCACGTCAGTAGGTTTTTTGCCGCTTGCACTTATTGTCGCATCAACTTGTTTCAGGAAATCTATTGATGAATCAGCACTGTCGGGTGGGACCATGAGAATAGAGATTAATATTTAGGGAGCGAAGCCTACACAAAAATCTCGCGCTATGCAACTTTCATGCTACAATAATTCCATGAAACCTTCCCCCCTCTCCTCGATCTTACAACGTTTTCGTTCCCGATCTGCCGAGACTTTGGCCGAGGTGATCATTGCCATCACGGTTCTTACGCTGGGCACAGGAAGTGCCAGTATTTTGGTGACCACTTCTATACGCGCAACCACTTCCGGAGAAAATCGTTTGGTTGCCTACAATTTGGCCCGCGAAGGCGTGGAAATGGTGCGCAACATTCGCGACACCAACTGGCTGCGGTTCCCGGGAGACCGAGCGAATTGCTGGGATACTTATGATGTGACGAATACTGCTAATTGCACTGGTCCAAATAAGTTGGGTAGCACAGATCCAGGGCAAGATGTAAAAATCTGGCCGGAACTAGAGATTGAAGATAAACTTTTTAAGTGGAATGTGCAGGTTCTTCCCCCCAATTCGTCACCACAACTGTATATCATTGATACGAATGGACTGGATTCAATGCTCAGTCCCGATACTTTGGGTGGGAAATTTTACACACACGATTCCACATGGAGTGGTGGTGCAATACCCAGTCCCTACAGTCGCGTGGTTAATATTGTTAAAAGTGGAAGCAGCGAAATGGTGGTCACCTCCACAGTAACCTGGGAAGAAAATGGGAACACGGTGAGCATCGATTTTATGGATAAATTGATTAATTATTAAGGTATGGGAAGGATTTTAAGTGTTTTTTCAAACAGAGGACTTTAAATACCTTTGATGAGATGCCAATTATTGGGCAGTTGTAACTTTTAGCTATTCCCACTTCCGTGCTACAATAACGTCATGCCAAAGCATCCTCCCGCCGCCTCAATTCTTTACGCCATTGTGATCACCACGGTCATCATTGTGACGGCAGGAACCATGAGCGCTTCCTTCATCCGCGCGAGCCAACGCAATCACGACCTGTATCGATCGACTCAAGCTTACTATGCCGCCCGCGCCGCCATGGAAGAGGGGATTGCGGCCTCTGCAACCGCCAATGAGTTGGGATTTGAAGCTTCAAATACCACTGCCATTAATTGGGCACCCGTTAATGCCACGGGTGAGTATCAAGTATTTTCGCGCTCAAAAGGATTGAATTGGAGAAATACCCCGTACAACGAGCCCTCCGGAGGAAGTTGCGGCGTCAACAATCCCGAAAACTGTTTTATCATGCCCATACCCGGCACCGGCACCGCGGGCGGCACGGACTGTGATGTCAATAACCCAAATCAACCATGGTCAACCATCATCAACAACGACTGCAATTGGAACAAAATTGAGTACCAAGAAACCGTGTCGATTCCGTTGTATTATGAAGATGTCACCGACTGCCCAAGCGACGGCGTTTGCAATCCCGCGGAAACCCAACTCACTAATTTTGTCTTGCGTGTCCGCGTCCCGGACTTTGATGGAAATGGTGCCCCTGACTTTCTTGACGGCGACGACCAGGTGATCGTGAACTGGGAAATCTCCGGGGACTGCGACACGGATGGAAATGGATCAGCAGACGAGACATGTTATATGGTGGCGGATCCGGGGATAGCTCCGACATATTCATTAAATACCCAAATCCAAGCAACAAATATAAATCCTGATCACAGCATCAACGCCGGAGATCCGTATGAGGTGCTGACTGTGAATTTTCCAAATCCAAATGTAAAAGGTATGACAAATATGATCTCTACGGGACCTTTCCGCATTGATTTCTTTCTCCGTGAAACAACCCCCTTCGAAATCCTCAATCCCGTTCTCAAACTCTCGGTGATTTCTCCGCTCACGAATAGCCTCACCAGCAGCCGCATCCCTAACCTTGAATATCAGATCCTCACAGATACGCCCATTAGTGATAATAAGATTATTTATATGGCGGAAGGTAGTGCCGAAGGTCGTTTGGGAACCTATGTGCGTAACATTCGTGCCAGTCAAGGATTAGAAAGCAATGCCCTCATCAACTTTGTGATCCAAAACTGACTTGACAACAAACAGGTAATCATCCTATAATCGTATCCCATAACCCACCGGCCTATGGAAAGACGACCTTCATCTGAAGAAACGGTTCAAGAAGAAAACGGTAGACTTGATGAAGCAAAAAAATCGAACATTCGCACCACACTTACGAGAATGGGGGCGGGAATATTGGCTTTGGTGGCGGTTGATGCCAAAGCTGATGAATTCATCAAAGTGGCACCCGATGGAAACGGTGGCCCTGCCATTGCCGAGATCATGAATGAAACAGGGGCAAGTCTGGGGACGTTCAACTTGGATATGGGGCCGGATAGCCAGCCGAGTGGTATCTTACCTCTACCCGAACAAGAAACCGTATTGGTAAGTGTAGGCTCATCAAATGGCAATGCAAACATTTTTTCAGTGAATAGTACCACGGGAGCCACTGCACTCAATCTGGGAGGCGCCCTAAGTGGAGCGCCTTTTTCTTTAGATGAAGACGCGGGTTTGTGGAG